>Ga0126342_10002288_pt1 | contig 29473 bp, 23 predicted proteins | sample Cyp1metagenome_FD_92528 | JGI IMG/M metagenome (GOLD analysis project Ga0126342, IMG submission 92528) | Coral microbial communities from Lord Howe Island, Old Settlement Bay, Australia - Cyphastrea 1 metagenome | ecosystem: Host-associated > Invertebrates > Cnidaria > Coral ...
CACTTGCGGCCACTTGCGGCCACTTGCGGCCACTTGCCCTCGCGGCCACTTGCGGCCACTTGCGGCCACTCGAGTGGCTGCAAGTGGCTGCAAGTGGCTGCTTTTTTGAATTTCAAATACCGCACGTTTTGCAACCTCAATGAAACAAAACAAAAAACAGGAACTATGGGTCCACTTCTGAGTAGCTGCTGGATTCTTTTTTGGGTGCCTGTCGATGTTTGGTGCATCTAGTGGTTAGTTTTTTTGTTTTTTTTGGTGCCTGTCAATGTTTTGTGAAGTCAGAGTCACCAAACCTGCACAGGCACCAATAAAACCAAACAAACCAAACCATTAGATGCACCAGACCTGCACAGGCACCAAAAAAAACAAAAAAACTAAAATTTCCAGGAACTATGGGTCCACTTCTGAGTAGTTGCTGGATTGTTTTTTGTGTTTTTTTTTGGTGCCTGTCAATGTTTGGTGCATCTAGTGGTTTGTTTTTTGTTTTTTTTTGGTGCCTGTCAATGTTTTTGTATATCTCATGTCAAGATCATTGTAAAAAAAAGGGCGTTTTACTGGGGTTTTAGACCCTCCAAGTGCATAATACATCGGTATTTACAGTGTTATCATCATTTTTTATGGAAATCCACTACCCCATGGGGTGCCGCCCTCTAATATTATATAGGTATCTAATAAATATACAATATGTATATATATATATATATATGAATATACAATAAATATCTATTTATATATAATATATATTTATTCCCAATCCCATGGAAGCTATTCCCTCCCGCCTCTACTCCCCCGGTGGCATTGCTGGCTCCAACCTGGAGAGTTGAGGGCCGTCAGCGCAGGGATGGGTTAGGGGAATGGGTTGGTTTGTGGAATAGTTAGTTAGTATAGGTTAGTTACTATAACTAATAGTTTGTGTTTTTATGAATCACCAAAAAACCTTCAAACAATTAGCTACTATACTTAATTGGCTTGGTGATTTTAACTATAGGTTGGTATATAATCCCACTTATAGTTATATAGAAGGCACCAAAAGCCTAGTGACATTTAATGGAATAGTGAAGTCAACAAATAACAGCTGGAATAGTAAAGCTATGCAATATAGCACTGGAAATGCAATGGAACATTTAATGGAATACTTAAGCTACTACAGTTTTATGAGGATATAATATGATATTTAACAAAACTCAAGATAGAAATTCTTGCTAGAAGTTCCTCTATAGAGTAACTATAACCCACCATATAGTAGCAAATGGGAAGCAACTAGAGCATCTAGAGCTTAGGTCAACTAATTGGCGTTAGGGGGAAAATTGGTGGATATTATATTAATCAATACATCTTACAATAATTATATATATATATATATTATAACTTATATTATAACCCGACTTCTAGTTAGAATCGCCAGAAAGCCTCGTGAAATATCAGTGAACAAAAGCAACTGGTCAAGTGAAATATGGTGACCCCCTGGAGCTGGGAAAAGGCCGGCGACACCAACGAACCATGAGGTGTTCATTTTTTTGTTCAATGTACCCTCCGGTTTGTAGCCAGAAAAATATGGTGTTTCCTCACCATACAGATATGTGATATATGTGATATATGTACCTAGACCCTCCGTAGCCAATAGAAATGGTGCTTTACCCCACCATTTCCCATCAACGTTACCGTCGCCTCGCTGACAAGGAGGAGACCTAGGCTGAAACATGCTTTGGCAAGGGCTATAAAATATGATGGTCATTGGATTCGAGTTATCAAAGGTTATCAAAGGTTATCATGATTTAACTATAACTGTATAATCCAGTACCATAATTCGAGATCGTTTTTTGCACTGCGTGAAAAAAGTGGTGTGGATGTATGCTATGAGATTGGACAGTTGGGCATCCCCTAAGCACCACTCCAGTGACGTAATAACGTGAAGTTGGGTTTAAAGGGAACATGTGAACAGGAAACCATGATTTGTTCATTTTGCCCGCAAATATAGGGGTAGACCGTGCAGATTTCCCTCAAGCAATTCTGGTAGTATATGGGTATATTACACACATACATCTGTATGTCACTAATTCTCGGCATGCAAATTTTCGTATCCTATATCTACTGCAACTATGTGGAGTGTTCGTAAAAGTGGGATCCCCAAAACAATAGGTTTACACACTAAAAATGGTCTAATTTTGAATGTCTTGGGGGTACCTCCAGTTTAGGAAACCTTCATGTGACATGCCCGCAACACGTTTTTCACCTGTCGACGCCCGCAAGTCGCCAAGCAACTGCCCAGAACGCGCAAGGTGCGTTCAAAGCTCCGCGCCATGACGGGTAGGATCAGCGCCAAAAAATCGGGCTACAAGCGGTCGACTTCACAGGTGCAGCGCCAGATGGGCTTCTGGTGAAAGCTATGGAAACATGGCGGATTTTTAAGGCTGCAATGATTTTGGGGTATTCTAAGAACCCTTGTCTCCCTAAGGTTTTTTCATGGCTATTTCCCTAGGTTTGCTCCATGGATCACCTGTTGCTAGATTTTCCCGATTCACCCTCCCAAATCCCATAAATATTCCATCATGTTCTCAATGTTCTCATTCTATCTTCCCATTCTTAAAACAAGGGAATAACACCCCCATCTGTTGATTAATCACCAGGTTTTTTCAAGGATGGTTTTCCATGTTTTTCCAACATGGCAACCCCCATCTCATCCCCACAGCCCCCCATCGACCTCGAAGGCCATGCTTCAGGGCCTGAGGATTACTGAGAAAAAGTCGTCTTCCAAACTTCTACTTCAGTCTATATATGTATAATATATATATATATATATATTCACATATATATATATATACCTATATACGTATATATATATATATATATATATTATATATGTTAGCTGGGATGGTACTATTCCTGGATATTCCTGGGCTTTACGGCCGTACACAAAAAAAACCAGCCAGTTTTCTTTGGAAGATCCCCAGTGCAGTACATGGCTTCCACGTTGGTTTCCCCATGAATTTGATGGGATATTTTCACCAACAATTTCTGGCACAAAATCCATCCGCTGCTAAAAAAACACCCAGTAAATCCCCTACTGAACCATGGTTTCTGGGGGGTGTTGACTTCAAAATGGCTGGGATGGCTTTGTTCGGCCCCCAAAACAGTTTTTGTTAGGTCTTGATCCATGGGAGTTGTTGTTTCCCAACAATACAGGGTGTCCCACAGTTACCTAAGTTAGCTTATATCTCCAATACTTAGGGTTTGTTTATGAGCGTTATATCATCTATACGGTAACTACATTTAAATATACGGATTTTTTAATATACAAACAGGTATTTTAGACTACCTCCGGGAAGGTTTTCCTTGGCCCGCCCAGCCGTTTAAACATACGGAATCCGATTCATTTAAACATACTGCAACTACATTTAAATATACGAACTGGTATTTCATACTACCTCCGGGGCCTCGCGGTCTGGCCCGCCCTCCACATATTTAAATGTCGTTACCGTATATAGTTAATGGAAATTACAAACAACCAGGCACAACCGGGGGGTACCACCTGGTTATATAATTGGATTTTAGACCAATGGATTGTGATAATTATAAAGTGTTTAGTGTATAATCCCATGTAGTGTATACTCCATATAATCATCAACCCATCTTGTAGAGTTTGCTTGGGTTTGTACTGGCTGGTTAATCGGATTTCCCATACCGGATTGCGATCATCCACAAATACCATCAAGACACTGCTGAGTTGAGAATGTGGTAAACCCAGTTTCATAAACCACCCCCAAGTCATCACCATTTTTATGGGTGCGAACAGTTTACCATCCTCAGTCATGGCAGGATCATGGCAGCTAGGGTTTCCCAAATTATCAACCAGTGTTCATCATTATCAACCACTAGGAACTATTTATTAACTATCATTGGCCAACAGTCTTTGAACACTGCTCAGTTAATGTGGGTAAAACAGAATCCCCCCACCATTTTTATTGGTGGTATAAACTTACCATTCCCAGTTTATGACATTGTGTTACCCTCTGGTAATTTGTTATATAACTATTGAAAATGACCCACTTAGCTCGTTGATTTACCGAACTTAAAGATTGTGATTTTTCAGTTCGCTATCTTAGTTTACCAGAGGGTAACATGATTTAACCAGTACTGATAGAGATATGATGGCGGTTTAACCATTGGTTTACCCACATTCACCAAGTTATATCAATCACTAGATTCCCATTCACTATTATTGAACTATTATTACCACATTAACCATTGTTCATCATTATTAACCACTATGAACTACTAACTTACTGATAGAGATATGATGGTGGTTTAACTATTAATAATTAACTATCATAAGACTGATTGTCAACTATTATTATTATTATTATTTACAACAGGTCCCAGTAGATTCTCATTCTTCATTATTACCCTCCGGTAAACAAACATGTTGAAAATGGCCATAGAAATAGTTGATGTTGCTTGTAAAATAGTGATTTTCCATCGTTTTTTGTATGTTTACCAGAAGGTAACTATCATTGGTCTGGGTAAATTATAAAAATTCACAAACCTGAATTTTGCGGCCATTTGGGGATGATTCGAACATAAAAACCATGATTTCCAGGGCTCGGTCGCAGTGAGGTCGTTATAATTTACCCAGATCTATATAATACCCTCTGGTTATTTAACATCGCCATGGAAAATGGCCCATAGAAATAGATGATTTTCCCAGCTAGAAACCTCCATTGATAAGGGTAACTATCATTGGTTGATGGTCTCAATGGGAATCTCCAAACCGCCACCGTGGCCGCCACGCCGTTTTTTTCATCCGCCAGGCGCTGGAGCATCTGGACCACTTCGCGACAGCTGGCTGAGCTGCGAAAGAGATCCTCCGAATTTCGCTGCGAAGCGCGAATCGATGGGGTGCAGAATGGGAGAAAAATAGGGGGTTCCAAGCAACAAAAAACGGGTAGTCTGTAGAAATGTCTGTTGAAACCTCAAAAATCATGGCAAAAACTGCGACATCAAGATAAAACGAAGGTGACTCAGGCAGCAAAATGATGATGATGATGGGATTTGGGGATTTAAGTAACAAATGTCGGTATGCAATGTCGAAAAACTGGTTTTGTTGAGACACGAGTACTGCGTGTTATAATTCGATAATAGCAGCCATGGTTTTTAGAGTCGACAGTGCCAACTGGTTCACTGGGGTCATCCCCGGTCGCCCTGCGGTTTCCCAGTTGTTTGAGAATCCCTTCTTGATATTAGGAGATGTTATAGATATGGTATAGATTGTTATGGTGACCAACTCAAGCTTAAATTTGTTTTCCAAACATAACATGCAATGACACCTACTGGGCCCTAAAAATGTTCAATAATGAACAGATCCAATACTCAATCATGGTTTCCAGTTTGGCATTTCACATTGAGGAGGAGGGATTACTACCCAAAGATACTAACCAACTAATAAGTGGTGATGATGCTTGATCATGTCACCATGTTAGAAGTTGGCTACGACCACGTTTTTCTTCGGTATTCACTGCCCTTCCCTGGTTAAATCCCGAGTTACCCATTGGGATGCACAGCCGTTTCTCCCCATGTCTCTCTCAACCAATTGGATAACCTTTGACGTGTACTATTAGATACTGCAACGGTTCCAATTTGTAGATGTTATGATGATTTAGAACACTGTTTTTACACGGTTGGAACCATCCATTCTCTAATGTTTGCCAAAGTTGTTCGATCTATTCTTCTGGATGTGTTTTCTCTCACATAACGGTGAATATGAAATTACTAAGTGAAAACTTAAGTGTTCCCATCGTTTTGAACTTCAAACATTCCCTATTCGATCCTATTCTCATGGTTCGAATTTTTGAAATGGGTACCATTCTACAGAGCCACATGCCAAACTGGCAAAGTATTGGACATGGAAGAGTGGGTACCATTCTATACAAGAAAATGACACACACACACACAATTGAGCAGTGTTCAAAATTCCTCAATCCATTATACTGGATTAATTATAGGGAGTCTGCAACATTGGCACTTGGATCAGTCAACATTCCATCCGCCACCGATGCTACGATGCTACCATGCTACCGGCTGCAGGGGCCCCTTTTTAGGCCTTGACCTAACCTGAGCCATTGAAGCTCTTCTGCGCTGTGGCGCTGGCAAAACAGACTTCTGTGGTCTTTGCGGCCTGGCGTGAGGTTGGAGAAGACTTTGGTGATTGGGAGTGTGATCAGCATCCCCCAGCAAAGAGCCTAATACCAACTGCTGGCTACCACCGCTACATGTGTAGCGGAGCAGTGCTCGCTCCAGGTGACCTGCTCCAGCTGAGGGGATTGCTGAGGGATAGCAAACTACTTGCTGTTCTTCTTTGCCAAGATCCCAGGTCTAGCATTTGCTTGCGCTGCTTCCTTTGTGCACTTGCTTGGACTTCAAGCCCTACCGGCTGATTCGGAAGATTGAAAGCCACGAGCTCTTCCGGTTGATCAGGAAGTATTTGCCCAAGTTTGCTAGCACCTCTTGTGTTTTCACTTTTTCCTTGTGGATTCCTTTTCCCAGATCTCTGAAGAGGCCTTTTACAAGTTTTCCCTGAAGCAATGGCATCGGACGGTAAAGATATGATTCCTAGTAGGGATGGTTCTGCCCGAACATGGAGAAGGTATACTAGGGAAGTTGCATGGTTCTTTCGTGCTACACCATCACACAAACAAAGATATGTAGCTACAAAACTGTTGAGCAGGTTGACAGGTTCTGCACGTCTTTTGGCAATGTCATGGACAGAAATGGCTTTGGATGACTATGATGGCACTCGAACCTTGCTTCGAAGGTTGTCGGCCGGCCCTCTTGTCTGGCAGTCGCTGCCCAATGCTTAAGCGATTTGCTCCCAGTACTTTGACTTCAAGAGGCGGCCTGGCGAACCAATGACTGCACTTCCGGTTCGTGAATCTCTAGGCTATGCTGAGTTTGATGAACCCCTAGTTCTTCTTGCAGAAGAGAAGAAGGGCTCTAGCTCTGAGACCTCTGATTTTGGTTTGCCACCAAAACCTCATGATGATACTGGTTGGGAATATGATTGGTGACACGATGATGGGGGCTTGGTTGGTTTTGGCAACGTGATCAAGATGATGTGGGGGTTCAGACTTCCCCTGCATCAGCTGCAGCTGACCAGTTGGGGACAGTGGCTCGCCTGCGTACCAACGAGTTCCTCGTGATCACCACCGAGCCGGCAATCTGCCGGCGTCCATCCGCCGGCGTCCAACCATCATTCTTTTCTGGGGACAAAACTGAGATCAACGAAGCCAAGGTTTTGCTGATGGCTGCAACTATGCTCACCACTATGGCGTCGGCGGCATCTGATCTTCTTCTTGGCGGCAATGATGGCATATTGCGTGCGCACCTCATTCGTGGTTGACTGAGGCATGTCTTCAACAAGGTCTACGACCCAGACGCATCAATTTGCACCAAGGTTTCGACGCATACAAGGACGAAACATGCGCTCATCATCGAGAACTTCAGCGGCAACACAAGCCCAAGAGACTTTGGTTTTCCTTGCGACGCACGTTGCGGTGTCAGTGGACATACGTCAACTACAGCACACCGGAGAAGAAGATTCTCTTGGCGGCATATCGTCGCAAGGAGATCAGGATGCTTTGGAACGCAGTGCACTTCATCGAGAACACCTTGAAGGAAGATCCCAGTGCTGACATTTACTGGGAATGGCCGTGGCCTTGCATTGGATAAGGCCAAGGTCCTCTCCTTGGTCTTCAACCAGTTGTACATGCCAATGGTCGTGAATGGCTGCCATGCCGGATTGACGGCTGCAACTATGGTCTTCGGGCCAATGATGGCTCTTGTGGTTTTTCGGAGGAAGCAGTGGATGGTTCGCACTACAAGCCCAACCTTTCACCAGAAGTTCAAAACCAAGACCTGTCCGGGCGGTCATCGACATAGTCATGTCGCTGACGTGGAGACTGCCAACAAGAGTTCATACTACCCTTGGCGCATGGTGAAGGCGATTGCCAGTGCATGGCGACAAGAACTTCCTATCAGATCGCAATCAGCGACTTCTTTTTGCCGTTGATGATCTACCATCTATGGTTTCCATTGACGAGGAGCTGAACGTTCTTGAAGAGGGCGATGGCAACCTTTTTCCAGCTCAACAAGCCCCTGGCTCTAGCCTACCCCAGATGAGTTTTAGAGCAATGGAAGACAAGAGCCTCCCACTTTCACAAGGCCGCGGGACACCCCACCAGGGTTATCAAAGATTCAGGATCACCTGATTGGAAAGTACGTGTCCTTGAAAGCTGGCAGTCTTTCTTCAGGTCAAGTACCACCAGCGGCAACCCATGGGCATGGGTTGCCTAAGGCGTGGCAGGTGCTAGGCTTAGATGCCTTCGAGTGGACAGTTCCAGGCCTGAAGAAGAAGGCCAGATTCCTCCTGATTTCGGGTTCAACTTGTTTCTCATGCCATAAAGGAAGCTCTACAAGAAAATATACGACTCCGTTGGGTACACTCAGGAGCTCACCTGGCTGATGCTTTGACCAAAGCAATGGAAAGTCATTTTCTGAGAGAAACCTTGCGCGTAGGAACATATCGGCTAGTGGACGAAGCATCTACCTTGAAAGAGAATGAAACCAATAAAAAAGAAAATTTGGGAATGTGATTTGCAAACGTATCAGCTCTTTGAGAAGAACTTCACCATCAGGTTCCATGCAATCCGTTTCCAATCCATGACCAATTGAATTAATGTTGACAGCGGGGAGTCACCATAGACACTTGGCTCAGGCGAACCAGCGGCGGGAGGGGAAGCAGTGTGTCTTGTGCCTATTTGGCGCCATAGCACACAGTCCTGGAACGTGCACATTCCTCTTGGAGCTGGAGTCATTGGACGCATTGCATCTGAGACTGCTGGATTGACCTTGCCACCAAACTGAGATCAGCGGTTTTGATCCGCACCTAATCCGACAACACCATGCATGGGGAATCCAGTGAAGAGGTGGTTCAATCTTTGGTTTCTGGTTGGTTGGCTCACTATCCCAAACCCGAGATCATCATTCCTGACAATGCCTCAAGGTTTTCATCCGCTCATTTTCATGAGTTTGTTCTGGCCCAAGGTATAAGACTTCATTTTCCTCCGGAGAAGGAACCGTGGAGTCATGGCATCGTGGAAGCGGCTGGCAAGCATGTGAAGCATGTGGCGACCACGATTTAGACTGAGTCGTCGGACAATACACCTGAAATGACTCTCGCTTTGACATGTTCAGCACTTAACTCAACAGAATATATTTAGGTTTTTCAGCACATGAGTGGGCTTTTGGTTCTCATTATTCTATTTCTGATGAAGATGTACGACTTTGGCAGCTTGTGGATCCGTCCAAAGAGTTCGTCAATGTGGCCAAAGCTCGACAAGATGCTGAAGAAGTAGCAAGACAGTCTCGTGCCAAGCGGGCTTTGAGCAAGCCCAACACCACAGTAAGGCAACCCCTCAGGAAATTCTCCATCACTGACCTCGTCATGGTGTGGCGACGTGTCCAAACTCGAGAGAGGTGGCCCCAAGAAGTCACAGGACGTCCACATTGGGCTGGTCCTGGAAGAGTTGTCTTCGCTGAAGCAATACCACATCAAGAAGGAGATGACTCCAGAGAGCACATCATTTGGGTTTTGATGGGTCGCAAGATTTGGCGATGCTCAGCAAATTCAGTACGGCTTGTCAATGAGACCGAGCGTTTGCAGCATGAGCTCTTTGAGAAGAGCGACCCAATGCAATGGCGCACTTTGGCCGACATGCTGCCCCAGAAAGAGTTCATTGACGTCACGGCCAAGATCCCATCACCTGAGGAGCTTGAAGTCCCAAATCTGCCACCTGAGCCTGATGCAACTACATAATCCGACGACCCAGAGGCAAACCATCACTGGCTGAAACGAATTATCGGCAAGTTCATCGCAGCTCACCACTTGGACTTCGCCAAGACGTGCCTGCACCACGTCACTTTGTGCCTTCTGCTGCTGGCTCGGCTTCTAAGCCCAGTGTGATCTCTCCTGCGACCTCTGCGGCAGCATTGCAGCCCAGTGCGATCGCTCCTGCGACCTCTGCGGCAGCATCGCAGCCCAGTGTGATCGCTCCGCGACCTCTGCGGGTGCCAGCTTGCCAGTTAATGACTATGGTGCTGGTGGCGAGACTGCGGAAATGGCTGATGATTCACCACCTTTGACTGCGTCTGAGTTCAAGAAGCAGAAGCTGAATTTCTATGACATCAAATGGGTTGTGACCTTGGAGCAAGAAGTGCCACATGAGATCACTGAGCATGATGTTCTCAGCTGCTTGCAATCTTATGACGGGGAGTGTTAATGCTTTGAGCTGGACTTGGTCTTTAACACCCACCGTCAGCAAAAGAACTTTCAGTGTGATCCTGCGCCATATCTTGTTCGCAAGCTCAACTCTGCAGAAGTTTCCCTGAAGAATTTGACATCTGCTGAACGCGAACTTTTTGCCAGGGCAAAGGGGAAGGAGGTCAACTCATTTCTCAAGAATGCGGCAGTTCGCAAGTGCATTGACGACAAGGAGGTGGCTGAAGCTTTTGGTTGTGGAAGAATCCTGAAGGCCAGGCGGGTTCTCACTTGGAAAAATGTGGCCCCAGATGAGAGACAGGAAGTACTCAAAGACCTGTCTGAAAACAAGAACACAGTGGTGAATGCCGAAGCCACCAAGCGTGCCAAGGCGCGAATAGTTCTTTTGGGCTTTCAACATCCATCTCTTCCTGATTGCAATTTCAAAACCTATGCGCCTGTGATCTCTTCACTGGGAAGAATTTGATCTACACAGCTTCTACCTTACAGCAGTGGGAACTTCAAGGGCTGGATTTGGCCACAGCATTACTTCAGACGACGCCCACAGAAGCTGATGACAAGTTGTTTACCACTGGCGTGCCGGAGCTTTGTGAAGCACTTCAAGCACCTCCTGGCTCTGTTGTGAGAATCCTCCGTAACTACAACAGCACCTCGAGGCAAGACCCTGTGCGAGTTGGGTGGAGGGCCCACCTTGGGAGAGCGATGCTTGCGGTGCTGGTATTCAAAGCATGAGCATGACCCATCCGGCCATGGACAACGTCTCATCGGTCTAATGGGAGGGCACGTGGATGATATTCACAGGTGCGGAGATCAGGAAAGCAATGAATGGCAAGAAGTGTGTCATCGCATTGACTCGGCATGTCAGTGGGGCACCATCAAGAAAGGTTCATATAGACATGCAGGTAGTGATGTTCACACGGTTTTTAAGAAGGATGGCAAGTTTAGCATTCGTGTTGAACAGTAATCTTATGTTGAAACCATTGCCAATGTGGACATTGAACCTGAACGTCTTCTAATGGTCCTCTATCTCCTAAAGAAGTTGGCGCTTGTTGAGCAGCTCTAGGTTCCTTGCAGTCGCTTGCTGTTCAAACTCAGCCTTTACTGACTGCCAGGTGCAATCTCTTGCTCACCGAGATCACCATGGGCGGCACTCTTGAACATGCGCGCGAGATTCAGGCCATGATAGGAGAGGTGAGGAATTTTGTCACTGTTTTGTTTTTGTCCGTTGCCTGATGTCAAGAAGTGGGGTGACATGGTTTTTATCAGCATGGGTGACCAAGCAAATGCCACTAGGAATCAAGGAGGTAGTACAGGTGGTATGATCCACCTCATCTCTGGTCCTTTGTCACTGGACGGCCGCGTCAGCAAGATGATGCTCATTGCTTGGCGCACCGGAAGCTGAAGCGGCGTGCACTTGGATCCAATGATGCTGAGGTCCAGTCAATCTTGGAAGCTGAAGATGTCAACTTCCGAGCTCGTCTTCCTTGGTCTGAAATTCATGGTGCTCGCTTAGGCAACCCTGGAGAGTACAGAGAGGATTTGGTCGATGTGTCCGAGCGCTTGAGTCTTTTGGTGTGAGGCGTCCTATGCACCGACTCAAGGGGTGGGTTTGATGCGGTGGACGTGAACGAGAGCCCTTTGCTTGGCCTGAGCAACCTTCGTGCAGCACTGCAAGCATTTCAATTGAGGGACAACCTCAAACGTTGCGGCAGCGAACTGCGATGGCTGGCTTCAGATTATGATCTTGCAGATGCCCTCACTAAGAAACGATCTGAGTGTAGGCTTAAGATTGCAGCGGTTTCTCTGAGTGGGCACTTTTGTTTGATCCCACTTTCACAGCAGCCAAACGTAACAAACGTGTTGGCCAGTCTGCTTTGGATCGATTTGGCCCTGTAGCTGCTAACTTTCTTGTGGATGAAGGGTTGCTGACTGATGAAGACTGTTTACAGGTGCAACATTGGCACTTGGATCATTCAACATTCCATCCGCCACCGATGCTACCAGCTTCAGGGGCCCCTTTTTAGGCCTTGACCTAACCTGAGCCATTGGAGCTCTTCCGCGTTGTGGCGCTGGCAAAACAGACCTCTGTGCTCTTTGCGGCTTGGCGTGAGGTTGGAGAGGACTTTGGTGATTGGAAGTGTGGTCAGCATCTCCCAGCAAAGAGCCCAATACCTACTGCTGGCTACCACCGCTACAAATTCCCTTATTGGCTTATTATTATCCCCTATAATCCCCTATAATCATCAACCAACCAGGGTTTTGAACACTGCTCAATTATCTGTGCCTACCATGACTGGGGCACAGCCAAGGTACAGGGCCCAGCTGCACTCGCGTCGCAGTATGCCCTGCGAAGCGCAACGCCTCACAGTGGGTCAACTGTGGAAAGGGCAGGAAAGGGAACGGATTTTCACCAAGAGAAACCATGGGACATGTATGGAAATGTGGACCTTCACCAACAAAAGTTGGGAACATATTGAGTTGTTTTGACATTGTTGACCAGCAAAAACATGGAAAATATAGACGTTATATATAGTCGTCTTTAATCAATGTGGACTTATTTTAACCAGGTAAAATTGCGAAGATGTGGAGTTCCCCCACTTGGGAGAGCAGATTTATCTTCAGGGCCGCCTGGGGCCCTTTTTCCGCACCCATCGACCATCCCACCCCCGGGAAAGAATGCCACGTGACCCATTCTAAGGAACAGCAAACAAATAGAGATGATGCATCAAAACAGCCACCAAAGAATGACAGGATCGGGTTGTCCAAAAATAACGTTACCATGCTTCGAAATGGTCGTCCAAAAAAGTGCAGTCCAATAAAGCATCGAAACGACCAACAGATCCATGAATTTTGCATGGCTCAAAGCCAGGAATCTCTGGCCGTTGCTCTGATTTGTGGATGTAAATAAGGGAGTTCAAATAGAGAAGTTCGCCATTTGCTTCCTACAGTAATGAATGATGAATATTAATAATATTAACTTATGACTCTGACTCCATATTCCCTTTAAAGTTCCCCAGAACGCCACTTGACTCCTGGTGCATCCCAACCCCATCGGTGTTCTTTTCTGAATGGCCACCGGTGATCTAATTTTATGATTATTGGCTATTATACAAATGTAATAGTGTAATGACTATTGGCGACTTGTTTTTTACAAATGATATGATTTTTTAGCCAATGATTATATGAATGTTCTTGTCATTGGCTATTATACAAATCGTTATATATTATATAGCCTTTATATAGAGCAATTTCTATGTTAATAATCATTATATACAGTATACCAGTAATTGTATGGCCCAGAATTGCACGGATCATGGATCTCCTTATTGTCGGCTGCATCCCCCATCTGTGTTCGACATGCACTTGCTGCATGTTGGTATTCCATGGATATTCCGTATGGTATTCCCACAACTTTGTGGGCAACATCCCCATAGTTCCACCGAACTGAACGTCTGCTCACGTTTTTCTACTGTGTCGCGTTCAGTTCGCCACGACTCATCTCGGGGTCGGTCGAAAGAAAGTTTTAGCTTCACCGTCCTGACTCACTTTAGCACGCATAGGTCAGCCACGGTTGCAGGGGAAAATGACGCTGAAGTTTCCGAGCATCGTGGCTACGATGGTTTTTAGCGATCCATCCGTGCCTGGCAGATTGATCAAGATTGAAATAATTGTCTCCTTTGAATTTTACCTTGATATAGTGTTATTTTAAGTTTCCATATTTTCCATTAAATATCAGGGTACATGCTTGCCATGTTAGCCGAAATGGGGGATACCATACATGGATGATCGCGGCAATGGAAAACCAGCAAAGAAAATGTTCATGCTGATCATCAGAATTTGATGAGCACACGAATCTTGGGCGGTCAAGGAAAATTGATTCCTTGTCCGCAAACCTCGCCCGCCAGGCGGGCCTTTCGTTGGCATCCGAAAACGTCAAGGCGATATGGGAATGGCTCAAGCGACCTATGAATTTACCATAAGGGAATAACCATCCATTCACCAGCTATTCTGTTGGGTACTAACCGCGTACTAACCGGGTAGGTTTTGACTTGACTAGCCATATCACCAACAAGATCTATGCTGGTGAACTCCACGTTTTTCATGGGATCATCCCCCAATTGGAACACTCAGAATGGCCCCAGAAGAAAACAGTTTGGGAACATCTTACATCTTCGTTACATATGCTGGATCCGTGGGAATATCTTACATGCTTGGGAATATATATATATATATACTTTAAAAAAAATGTTTTGACAGAAAACACCGTAGGAACTAATGATTTCAATCTGATCGCAAGCTGGGGAACATGAACTCAGTATGCCCCTACTTTCCACATCTAGAAATCATCCCATATACAGTATAACATATATATATATATACATATATAGAGAACACATAGTCATAGTCCAGACTTTTGACCCATGACCAACCTTTCGGTCACACCATCCGACCGCTTCTGCAGGTAAAAATCAGACATATCCAGAAATAGTTTGAAGCACCCCTCCATTTTTGGTGATAAACTTGAGCACCTCATCTAAATCTGGGCGCGCCTTCCCCTCCTACCATGGTTTAATGAACTTGTTTTCTGATTCCAAGCACATCATAAAACACTTCTTGGTGAGCCCTTTGCGCACTCGCCATAGAGTGCAGAACACCACTGTACAGCTGGAAGAGCTCTGTGATTGTCGAGTCCGGCCGGTGCTGTTCTGCGCAAAAAGGCAGCTAGACATCAACAAAGGGCACATGCAAGAATCCAAAAAACCTCCCTTTCGAAGGCATAGAAGGGCTAATTGTTCACCAACACCTGTTGGATTTTTGCTCTGACTGAATTTGTCTTGGCACTTTTGTTGTGGTTCCTGTTTGTGAATCCCCATTTTGGTTCACAGACTTGAAACACACGGTTGGCTCTCCTAGATACCCCAGGACATAAAACCATTGCTGGAGTTAGCTGTTCTTTCCCAAGTTTTTCGAACAACTCCCTTCTGGTTTGTCTGAAGATAGGGAACAAATTTGGATGGTTTATCATGGGTTATCATCACCTTGCCTATTCGAATGGACATTGGGGGGTCAAACCCTCCATGTTCAGACACCCAAAATCCGTGATTCATTGGTGAAATAGTCAAACCCACCATATTTCATCGTGAAGATCTACGGAAAAACCTATGGGTGTTTCTTCACTGTGATTTTGAGACCCTTTTTGCAAAATGAGACCCTCCACGCTTTCGGAAAGCAGGCCAGGGAGGTCCAGCGGATGGTGTCAAAATTAGAGATGTACGGTAAAACTTATGACTGGCAGGATAATTTTAACTTCACAAAGCTGAAATGTCAGGTGGTGTATGGCGGTGGGTGGTCAACTGGACTACTTCTTCATGGAGATGTTAGCCACTAGAATCACTAGAAGATGAGTTTGTCAGTTAGGACAATATCCTTTGTTGGAGGAAAAACACAGAAATGTGGTAAATTCAATAACTAAGCCCAATCACAAACCTTGAATTGGGAATGATTTGCTATTTGGTCATTAATCTAAAAATACTTTGAACAAAATGAATGAAACCGCTAAGCAGTCTTGCTTTTGACAACCACCCTGCCAGCGATTCATGCATCAGCAGATTCAAAATTTGCCCACCCGGAAACTGTACAGTGAACCAGTCTTTGCGGCGATGTGAGGAAGCGACTACAAGCTCCACAGTCGCGCAAATGCAGATCCGCACAAGAGGCCACTAACTGATGTACACTCTTGGCACATCTTCCGATCTAGGGGCAGCCCATGAATCACCGCAACAAATTCTTCTGGAGCATTCGCTGGTGGCGCTGCTGCCACAAAGGAGTTGGGGTCCCCTCGGACCATGTCTCAGGCAACTGAGATCTCAACCTGAGCCATCCAGTGACACATCATACATGGAATATCCCCATGTCATTGTCAAATATGAGCTATCAACCGCTAACTGGTGTGCACATCCCAAGTAAATTCACAGAAAAACTAAATTGTGTTAGCAGGTTTGAAACCCCAAGTGATGGTGATGATATGCATTTCATAAAGGAGCCAAGGGACACAACAATATCCCATCCCATCATACTGGTTGAAACGTGCTCCTATTACTTGTTCTATGTCCGACCCCAAACCTGGGGTTTAAATCTTTATTCATTCCCATTCATTGTGCTCCCTAAAGGTATTCCAAAGATAGATATGTCCAATTGTGGATCAAGTCATACTAGTCGGTTGATAGGTGTTCCGAAATTTACTGTTTCGGGTTCCCCAAAATTCGATCAACGACACGTAGCCTGAATCCTGTCCTCTACATTTAAGGGTCCTCTGTCAGTGATGCTTGGGTTTGGGGCCATTCTGGCCAAATACCAATTCCAAGGGGGTGCCCTCTCCCTCACAACTAAGTTGTGTGCCTGGGCAGTGAATCGTTTCTCGTACTGACACAAGATATTCCTATGCGCAAAAGTGCACAAAGTAATTGGATCTACTTCTCAGCCCAGTCGGTATGTATGTATATAGGTCGACAAATACTTAGAACATCATTAGGAAAACTGAAAACGCTGCTCAAATATTTAGCAGGGTAAAATTTCAAGTCTGTTGTCGAGAAACAATACTCAGAACATCCCAAAAATCGACACCTAGAACTTCTAACATCAATTGTGCACATGATGATGTTCTAAGTGTGTGCTCTATACTAAAAGTAATGGAGAATGCAACTTTGCAATACCGTCTAAAATGCGGGATGGGTATAGGAGGAATGGTTCAAACCAGTTATTTAAGCTGCTAAATAATTGCCGATTAGCTGCTAAATACCTGCTAAAAAATTGCTATATAGTTGCTAAATAGTTCCTAAACAATTGTTAAATAACTGCTAAATAGCTGCCAAATAGTTGCTAAATAGTTGCGAAAGAGCTACTAAATAGTTGCTAGATAGTTGCTAAATAGCTACTAAATAGTTGCTAAATAGCTGTTTGATAGGTGCTAAATAGCTGCTAAATAGCTGAGAAATAGTTTTTAAATAGAACAGAGAGGTTACAGAGACCGCATGAGACCGTGCAAGAGAAAAATGCGCATGAGGTATGTGCAGGTGGGTGTTTTTTTGAATTTCCAATCATTTCTCCTCAGCGGAGAGACACACTTAGAACATCAGACCACTTTTTCACCAATCACAATGCATGTTTTATGCGTTGATGTTCTAAATGTTGATTTTAGATGTTCGAAGTATTGGATTTCTTGATTTGTTTCTGATGTTCTAAGTGTGTGCGCCGGAGCGTTTGGAAAACAGTTGATGTTCTAAGCATTTGTCGACATATAGAACATATATATATATATATATACGCACACGTGGTTAATAATTAATAATGTTAATAATATAAGATTACCATGGCAAGATGAATCGTGTAAACACATATGGCTCATTTCCTATGGAATCATATTGCTAGTAGGAACCAAGATTAGAACCTTACTCACCAGATGAGATGGGGCTAAAAGTCCCCATTGTTATTGAGATTAAAAGTATATGCAATCTATAATGTCTACATAACTATTGATATCAAAAGTGCCCATATGTTTGTGGAATATTGGAATCCGCCGGCCTGCCCCCGTGTCTAATTGGAAGGTGGTGTTCCTGCTTCTGTTCTTGACTTGTTCCTTTGTTCTCTTGCTGCACGTTCTTGCTTCGTCTGAATCGTGCTACTCCTACTCCTACTCCCACTCCTTCCTTCTTCTCCAAGTACTAAACAGGTAGTGCCGGTAGCTAGTGAAACGGTCTACATGGCACTACAGTTGTCTAGCCGTAGTAGTCGCAAGACGTACGCGGTACTAACCTGATCGACAGGTACTCAGTTGCTATGCGGTCAAAAAGTTGTTAAAGTCAGCACTTGCTATGCAAGCTGCTTCTGCTCTCCGGCTCTAGCTTCTTTGGGGCAACCTCTCTCCACTTCGACCCTGTCCCCTTCCATGCAGCGGTCTGCTGTCAAGCCGAAGGCTGGCGCTACTTTACTGGGGGCGGTAGTAAGGTACTGATTCGGTATACGGCCAATAGGTTTTGTTACAGCAAGCACTTCCTACACAAGCTGCTTCCGTTTTACGGCTCTGTCTTCTTCTCCTCTTCTTCTTCTCTTCTGCTTCTCTCTCCGGCTTCCACCTAGGTGCACTCCCTTGGGGCCACCTCTCTTTGGCCGGCGGGCTTGCCGCAGGCAATGAGATATATTAAAAGCAGTCAAAATCCCCATGTTTGTTGATATTTAAATGAACTCCCTATTTATTTTCATCAATAAATGCACCACCATTCCGACCCATCCCTCCCATCATGATCGCTCGCAACCGGCAAGATGGTGGTGGTCTTGGGTCGTTGACTCTGACGTCCCGACGGCACGACGTCGTCATCGGACTCCTCCTGGAGAATTCATCGAAGAATCCAGCTGAGGCAGTAAATTAAAGTTTATATTGGTTTATAATAGGCGAAGTATCGGATTTATTGCGGGAGATCCAATGTTCTATCGACAATAATAAATAAATAAACAATAATCAGTCAATTTAAAAAATATTAAAAATAAAGAGATATTAATAAAATAATAAGAAGAAGAATCATAATAATGATTATAATCAGAAGAATTTATATTCATTAAGAATAATAATAGCTGTTTGCGTCTGAAAATCTAGGCCTTTCGGGAAACTGTATCATACACACATGACCAAAACGGGGGATAATAACATATTTTCAGTGATGTTCCATGTGGTTAGGGGGTGAACTCGCACATTTATTTCGGCGAATCCGAAGTGTTGGATCTATAATGATCTAGGTTTCCGCAGTCACAGCAGAATGGTTGGGGAACCCGACTCCAAGTGCACCCGCACCCCCTTTTTTATCTTTTTTTCTTCACCAAGTTCGGGAAAACCAGGAACCAATAGTCCAATAAGATTTCTACCAGAAATAGGCCAAGGATGGCCAACAAATATCTGGTGATTGGTGAACTGATGGAGTTGAATGTTAAAGATTGTTAAAGAACAAATTCACCACAATTGGCTTAAATAATGTTGATATAGGAAATCATTAAAAACTCCCCGGAAAAAATTGCAAATCGACGCAACTCAGTTTTCTAGTATTGGTTGGGTCAAGAACAAAATTGGTGGCTTATCAGCTCATCACTAAGATTGGATGGTTCCATTCAAATATTGTTGGTTTTGCACTGAAATACAGCAAGCTCGATCGCTTCAAACCAAAACAGATGGTTTAGTACCAGTTTCCCTTGGTTTAGTCCTGATTCCTGCCGAAAAACTCATTAGTTTCCCCCTGAAACGTGGCATTTCAGCTCAATGCTTCGCTACCAACAAAAAGGCTCAAAACTTGCTGCCGGCCTAAAAGCTTTCAAAACACCCCTAATTATCTAGAACCAAAAACCCATCAAAAACCATCAAACACCATCAAAAACCCATGATTTTCATTGATTTTTCCGTGTGTTTTTTGGTGAATTCAACAGCCGCAGTGCCCCGGGCGCCTCCGATTCCACCTCCACGAAAGTCCGCCGCACCACCACCCGCACCCCCGCGGCACGGGCGCCGGTCCGTAGCAGTCCCTGGAGCTTTTGGAGCAGGGGGTTGGAAGGGAGGGCGTTGGGGCCAAAATCCCTGGAAAATCCTTTTGAGAGTTGGTTTGTACATATATGTTGTCAGTGAAAATAGGTTGAAATCAAAAATTGCACCTCTGAAAATTAGAATAAGGGTATGCCGCCCAGCTTTTCGGCAAAGCCAGGAGCTCTGAGAATTGATTCATGTGACATTTTTGAAGGGAATTCCAAATGCAAATTCAGGTGAAGAAGGGTGGAGAAATGGAGGTTTCCAAAGTCATGGGGGGGGTACCGCCAAATCATCCAAGTCATGGATGACCATAACTTCGTATTCAAACCTATGGTGATTTGGGGATCGCCCATGACTTCAGAAAGCCCCTGCCTTAAATTGTCATAATGACCTGGATTCCCCCATATGGCCCCAAAAAAATTGGATCCAGTACAAAGCCAACATTTCCCTTGGAACTTGATAGTTGGGAAGGGGTCGACTTGGCGGTTTCACCGGGGATGGTGAATTCTTGGATCACCTAAGCGTGGTTCTTCCTACTCAAATTGTGCCAGCACTGGCTAAGCGAATAGTGATTGGCCACAACGATGTAGCTATGATATGATAAAACATTATATAACCCCCAACCTAACCATTCCCCAGAAAATCGCATCAGTTGAATAGTTACTTCCGGCAACATCAGATGCAACATCATGCCATTTGCGCAGCATCAAGGGACAGCGGGAGGCGAGCGCTCCGTAATGAAGCGCGGCTCAACGTCCTGACTGACGATGGAGCGGATGAGTGGAGTGCTGGTCTCTCTTACTTAAGTATACTATCAGCGCCCTGTCAGGGGTTGTCAATTTCAATTTCCTTGGTTCTTTGTGAAAAGACAGAAACGTGGTATTTGTATTTATGCGTATGACTTTGTAACATATGGAGAACAAAGTTCCTGTTGATTTTTGAATGGCAGGCGCTTGACTTGAGAGTGAAAATTGGCATTTCGCCCAAGCGAAATATTAATGGTATATGTCATCGAAGGACTAAAGAAAAAACATGAGAATTTTCATGTTTTCAGGTTTTGAGATCAGCAGCAACTTCAGTTTTTTAAAGTCAATTAAATTGCTTTCACACTTGGCATTGGGTCTCCACATGAGCGGGGACCAAAACTAAGGGTCACAAAGGCGGTCATGAGCAAGAGTTATCGATTTAGATCGTTCGCTATATCGATTTACATGGCCTTGGGGCATGTCAAACAATGGCTGTTGATTTGGAGATCAATTTCCATTCATCTCCACAGAATCAACAATAGGGGCACTTCATGGTCAGGATTCTGCTGTCCACTGTTTGTCTTCAAAGTGCGGAAAGAATTTCCCTCAGAACAGCTTGGTTTTGCACTGTTGCGTGCCTTCTGCTTCTGCAGATTCGGTTCCTTTCTTTGGATCTGTAGATCAAAGTTATATTCAATGGTAGGTTTCAAGGCCAGGCTGGATTCAAGACATTGAAGCAAAATTGAAGCGCGCCACTGCAGGGATGGATTGGGTCTCTGGGCAGGCCCCTTTTGGCAAGTTTTGGTTACTGTATCGCTTGGTTATCGGTAAATCATCTCGTAATCTGGTAAAATCAGGAAACACTTGAAATAAATTGTTTCCAAAGCACAGCCTCTGCTTTCCAGAGCCTGTGTCGTGACAAGTTTTGGTAGCAAGTTCTGCGGTCAGAAGCGGGTACTCTAGGCGTTTTGCGAGCACCTCTAGGCTTTTTGGGAGCCCCTGGATTCACATCCGACGAATGCTAAAACAATGCATATGAAGTTACTATACAATCCCAAATGGCTGCGAAAACAACAACACCTTTCAAATTCACCATCAAATCACGTTATCGCTTTAAGTAGTTCACCATATTGCTTTCAATGGTTTGGGCAACATGTTCCACCATATCACCTCTCACGTAAAGGTTTCTGCATGAACATTTTAGGTCTTTGCTCACATGTATATAGGAGTATGACAATTTGTAGCGCATGGCATTTACAGCCGAATTTATCTTCTGACTTCTGCTGCGAACTTTGCGGGCGCCACTTCTTTAAGTGACGCCAAGTGGAGTCCAACTGTTGTGTTCCAGCCACTATCGTACATGGACCTAGCACAGCGTAGCATTCCATGTGTTTGTGTACGCAATTGTGCATGAACGTAGCACAGCGTAGCATTCCATGTGTTACGCAAATGTGCCATGAACGTTATTAGCCCCACCCCACCCCACCTCCCCAAAAAATTCGGCACGCAGTTGATACGACTCCATGACCAACGTACCGTATCAACCGCCTTATGCTACTGTAGCTATACCACAGTTACTCTGAAAGCTCCAACCAGATGGCCAAGCTGGACTTGGCTTGGAGTTCCCCCAATTTGTGGAAGAGAAATGGTGAGCATTCAGCAAGTTCTTACTGGTGCTAAACGCAGGGAATTTTCGGGAATGATCCCAGTCATCACTAGCAATAATCATCCCAGCAACCCCCATTCCCATCCATTCCCTACTAAGCACCAGTAAGAGTTTTTAGCCTTCGGAAAACTGGGCTGGGACGTTACTTCCCGTGATTTTGGGTGGACAAATCCCTGCAGCACCATTGAGACCGACAGACATCTGGCGAGATGCAAGCTTTTCCCAACTCTTTTTGAAGATAGGCTCTCCAAACTTTGCCCCAAAATCCCATGAAAAACATGTCAAAGCATTGTCAAGATTCATATGGGGATGGGTCAAAACCCTGGTACCTAGTGAACCCCAAGTCATAGCTGGGATTTATGGATGTTCATCCCACTAAAAATGTATCTATAGGTATTGACCCATACCCATATTAGCCCCATGTTCATCATTTACCCCTTAGAAATCCAGCATTTTTCCGGGTCCTCGTGGAGACTTGGAGCAGTGGAGCCTCCATTGGCACGGCGGTAGGCGGTCTTCTGAAGGAGGAAGCATTCCACGAACCTCTTACGGACGCGCAGCCAATCCTGCGGTGAAGAAAACTTCACTGAAGTTTTGGGGTCCCTGAGGTTATGATAGAGAAATCAATAGTTCTATCTATAACTATATTCATTTACTATTCATTCACTATTCTGACTATTCTATAACTTATAAGTTATGACACGTTTGGAAAGATCTACTTGGAGGATCCATAGCATGAAACTGGGCACTTAAACGTTTGTGGGAGTTAGTCCAGTTATGACAGTTATGAATTGGATAAAACCCAGGAACTGGGCACTTTGTCGGATGAAAGAGTTACCTGTTGTGATCCGTGGGATGATCGGACTGTGACAGTCGCCAAAAGCCTTCAGATTCTGATGTCCTTGAATGTCCTTGAAGCCAGCAGACATCATTCTTTCATGGCGACTAGCTAATCATTAATCATCTCAAGCCCTCAGTTCTCCATCCTCCCAATTCCCTGAAAAGTGCGTACCTCGCGTCGCACTACGCACTGGTAGGGGACCAACTTTCGACCATCCATGATGTAGTAAATGGGCAGTGCCTCACCCAAATTCTGCAGAAATAGCCTGGCTGCCAAGCTGCTGACATTGGTCAGAGCAGAAGAGAGCTTCGGTTTCCATCTTGGTTCATAAAACCGCATCCCGATTATAGCTGGCCTGGCAAGCATGTTCATTAAATCTCATAAATGGACCAGTTTCTGACTGGGATGAACATCGAAGTAGGACAAAAAATGGACTCAGCACCTGGGTGAATAGTACACTCGTCTTGAGTCCGTAGAATCGTGCGCGCCCCGATTTGATTTCTGCGTTGTAGAGCGAGCCAATCTGCGGATCCCTGACCAAAACATTTTATCGATACATTGCGTCTAGAGACGCTACAAGAAACCTTGCCTGCTCTCAAAATCGAGGCCTCATATGCTGAACTGTCCCAATCCGCCCCCAACACAATATCTTCAAGGATCCAAAGAAAAAGTATAAATATCATCCCAAAAGTACATTTCGATGTGATCTAGTTTTGCAGAAAAACTATTTGGGGGTTCCTTAAAAAAATGGTACCCCAAACCGTGGGGTTTTCCATGGCTTTTCCCATTGATAATGACCCAGTTCAAGCGACTGGATGTACTCTGACAGGCGGAACTTCTCGCTGCCAACCTCAGGCGAGAAGCGTTTTTTTTCATGGGGATGCAACGACACGAAGGTTCCGAAGTGATTTTTTACATGGCGATCAAAGAAAAAACCACTGTTTAAACCATCATTCAATGGTGGATTTGACCATGAAAAATAAGGATTGAAATGGGTTCAACCATCTTTAACCAATTTTCATCATGAAGGGTTTGTCTGAAATTGGGATACAACCCTTAAATTACAATTTTAGTAGGGAACATGGTGATAAACCGGGATCTTTTCATACATCAGGTTCTGGTACTTGTTACAGTACCAGGCAAACGTTTCCAAATCGCATGGCATGTATGCTTCTTGGAGTTGCATTTGCAAACCAGGCCCATATGGGGAGGTTCCACATCTGTTAGGAAACAACCCACCAATGTCTTGGGATGTGCTGTATGTGGAAAATGAAGGGAGACCCCTCTCGTCTTTCTCAACCAAGCAGTATGAAAAGGACAACTACAGTAGGAGGTCAAAATCCATCAAACGCATCATTTTTGGGTGCCTCTCATCATTATTCTTCATCCAAATTCCTTAACTAATAATCTTTTGGACCCGAACCCACAAAAAGAACATCTACCCAAAAATTGAAGGACCGGATAACCCCACAAGTCAACTTCTTCCAATAATGAGCAACAAAAGTTGAAGCGGGACGGGGAAGGAAGGAAAGACAAAGGAGGTGGTGGAGGATCGAGAAGTTTAAAAAGTTGTATGTGAAGCGTTGTGTGGGTGTGATAAAGTTGTATGTGAAAGATGGTGTGTGACAAAGTTGTGTGTGAAAGATGGTGTGTGTGACAAAGTTGTGTGTGTGTGACAAAGTTGCGTGTGACAAAGTTGTGTGTGAAAGATGGTGTGTATGTGTGTGACAAAGTTGTGTGTGAAAGATGGTGTGTGACAAAGTTGTGTGTGTGTGACAAAATTGTGTGTGAAAGATGGTGTGTGACAAAGTTGTGTGTGTGTGTGAAGATGGTGTGTGGCAAAGTTGTGTGTGTGTGAAAGATGGTGTGTGACAAAGTTGTGTGTGAAAGATTGTGTGTGACAAAGTTGTGTGTGAAAGATTGTGTGTGACAAAGTTGTGTGTGACAAAGTCTTGTGTGTGAAAGATGGTGTGTGACAAAGTTGTGTGTGTGTGTGACAAAATTGTGTGTGAAAGATGGTGTGTGACAAAGTTGTGTGTGTGTGTGTGAAGATGGTGTGTGGCAAAGTTGTGTGTGAAAGATTGTGTGTGACAAAGTTGTGTGTGAAAGATTGTGTGTGACAAAGTTGTGTGTGTGACAAAGTCTTGTGTGAAAGATGGTGTGTGACAAAGTTGTGTGTGGAAGAGAGTGTGTGACAAAGCGGAGGCGGCGGGGCCCGGAGGCGGGAGCGGGAGGCGGGAGCGGGAGGCGGGAGGGGGAGGGGGGAGGCGGGAGCGGGATACAGAATCAAGAACAAGAACCCCACACAAAGATGTGGGGAATTTCAGAAACATTAAACCATATTATATACAGTAAACCCTCAAAATCACGCGTTTCATTCCAAAATCTTCCAATTTTGGGAACTCCAGCCCTCAGGTCCCAAAATGCCCCACCTGCCCAGGAGTGAAGCGAATCCACTTGTCGAGGCCCAGATGTTCCCCCGCCGCAATGCTCACCGTCGGCTCCATCGCCCCGTGGGTGGGGACGAAGGGATAGAGGGGCAGGCCCCGTTTGCAGCCTCAAGTGACTCCTTGATTTTAGATTTTTCTAGAAATTGATAGTTGTCTTAATGTTTCATGATGTACTATAAGTTGATTTTACTTTGTGATTTTTAGTTCAATCCTGTAGTTTCTGGATGGTTCTTTTGGATGGTTCTTTAGGTGTCAATAGAAAGCCTGCAAAACGCAAATTCCAGGCCCAGCATCTTTGGATTGTCAGCACCTTGGCAGAGGTCTCAGGGTGAAGCAGCAAAATCGTGGGAACAGTAAGGAAAATCCATGAAAATCCACCATCATGTCACCATGTCCTAAGGAAATCTAGGCTTTCCAGATCTCTATGAACATTTACTGGAGGGTAAACAAATGCAAATCCATCGGCCCGGCTTTTCTCTTGCAATAACATGCGGTCAACTTCAATCAAACTGTCAGCCTGACTGCTTACAGCGTTGCGTTTCATGGCAAGGTATAGCTAAACAGATTCTATTCTACCAACATCAGTCTGAAAATATGTTTCCCCTGCTACTTCACGCTAGATTGTTTGCATCACCATTCGACGTTGGGACATACAATGTGTACTGGGATGTAATCCCATCTTTTTAATGTTAAACTCAACTAAATTTGGCAGAACGAAAACGCGAAGCCAGGGCTTCTCACTGGGCTTTAAACAATGCTATGTTCGCCATGGGCGCCATAATGGCGTCCTACTCTCCATTTTTGGAGACTTTTCCGGTTCGGAAAACACCACATGTTTGGTCGCCATGGGAAAAGCCCACCGTTCATGTCCCGGTGGTGTCGCTACCCGCTACCTTCCCGGGTTCAAGTCAATGACTTGGCATCACAAAATTCCAAATTGTTTGCTGGAAAATGCCGTGGTTTTTGCTTTTTGAAAATGTCTGAAATAGCTGAAATAGCTCAAATAGCTTCTGATCTCCTTAGTCCCCCCCTAATGATGGACCCCTACTTCTAGAACCCCAATCCACTCCAGCCCGCCCCACGGACATCGTGCTTGAGCCCACGACTTCCTCATTGCCACACTCCCCATGATCCCTAAAGATAGTACAGTAAGGGAACTTTAACCCACTTGGTTATTTACTTTGGCAAAACTTGAGTTCTGGGTAAATTTCACGAAGTCCTGCTTGATCTTTAAGGTCATTTTTGGATGATCCCAAAACATTAAGCGTCTATCGCTTTTCAATGTCTATGTCCGACATGAACTAAGCTATTCAATTATTCCCTTCAACACCCCCAAATTCGTGGCTGAGTATTGGATGTGTTGATTTAGGGGGGTGCCAAAAATCGGGGCTGTTGATTCTGATCAAAGGATTGGATGAGTTGGGATAGCAGCCCCTTGCCAAACATCATTCAATGTACCCTCTGGTTATGACTAACAGTTCGCCATGGAAAATCACCATGCTATTAATAGGTAAACCACCTATAAATGGGCCATTTTCCATGGCTATGTTAAATAACCAGAGGGTACATGGAATGCATTGAACGTTGTTGCACTATAACTCACTTGCTGACAACTTTCCAATTTTAAATCCTCAACCGTCTCAAGGTCAAGTCATACAAGTTATTTCTGGCCGAATTGTTGATTCCAATCCGAACCATCATGTATCCTGTCGTCGGAAAGTGAGGTTGCGATCGTTTCTCCCAAGCTTCTGTTGTGGTTCTATTGGTCCAAATCCAATATATATATATATATATTTGTATACAGGATGGTGCCCCCCAGTTATAAGTGGGTTTATAAACCCCATTAACTATAGTTATATCTGCCATAAACCATAGTTATGGGACTTATAAACTAACTTAGCTAACTATGGGGCACCACCTTGTATATATATATATATATATTATCCCCATTTCTGTTGGTTGACATGGCTTTTTCCTACCTCAAAGCTGCATCTTGGTGCCAAATCGCAAATTCTTGGATATTCCAAACATGAACTCCGCATTTTTCTTGGTTACTTCAGGGCGCAGTTCCACCTATAAATATCATGTGTGTATATATATATATATTATATCATATATATATATTATTATATATATATATATATTATACATCATACGGCGCCCAGATCCTAACTTATGAGGGTTATCACCCTGTTTGTACCGTTTTTTTAACCTCACCTGCACAAATCCCATTGAAATATCCATTAAATATCCTAAATATCAATTAAATATGCAGCCCTCAGGGCCCCAGCCACACCAGCCACTCAAGCGCCACGGCACCACATATGCCTCTGCGTCTGCCTGCCTCATCTCGCGAGTGCGCGGACCGTTCAGCAGCCAGTGGGACGCGCGACAGGCGGAGTCCAGAAGCAGTTGGAAGTGGATCGAGGTCCAGGACGTGAACCTAGGATTTGTTGGAAAAAACCCTGGGATTTGGAGGTTTTTGGTGAGGTTTTATGGAGATTCCACTCCAGTTGTAAGGTGTTTTGGAGATTTGGGGGAAAACCTCGGATTTCTAGATTTTTTTTCTGGGATTTTTTTTTGGGGACAATCTTGCGATTTCTAGATGATTTGTCTAGAAAGTTTGGAGAGAATGAACCTAGGATTTTTCATCATTGGTACAGGCACAGCACATGAACCTGACTTGCCACGAGCTTGGAGTGCCTAAATAACTAACTTGGTTTACTTCACTAGGTCAGCTAGGATTTGTGGTAGATCTATCTATAGTTAATGGGGTTTATCAACCAACTTGCAACTGGGGGACACTACCTTATTTTGGATTTTACACCGGAAAAAATATGTATTATTGTTATTTAGTGTTTAGGATTTCTAATTTCTTGTTACCCTCTGATGAACATACAAAAAGCTATTGAAAATGGCCATTTATAGTGGATTTTCCCATGAAAAATGGTGATTTTCCATTGCTATGTTAGTTCACCAGAGGGTAATCTTTTTAGGCAGAAATTCTGAAGATTCTTCACTGGAATCTGCCCGGGGGGTTCACCACGAATTCTGGTTGTGGAAGGGCCCTGAAAACAAGAGACACCTTTATTGGATGCGTTGACCTCTCAAATGACTGGCATGAGGTCATTTGGCTTCTAGGATGTTCTAGGTATGTATCAAACCCGTACGCTCCATGGTGCTGGAATATTTACCAACATTAATCTGAAAAATGACCACAATGCTGGTAAATCCGTACATGGAACATATGGGAAAACTGATATGGTCGGACCGTAGCTTTCGGAAAGGTCTGAAATCAAAAGTTTGGATTTGTTTCTCTCCCTGGGGGGTGATGACCACTTGTTTTCGGGGGAAATCAGAAGATGAATCAAGTTGAATCAAGGCAAAAGAGCGAATGGTTGTTTGCTCATCAACCAAAAACTGGGTGTGAATTTAGAAAGAAAGGGAAGTAGCAACAATGATTGGAGGTTTCAACAACAAAAAAAGTTTCAACAAGACCAATTGTGATTGGGATACTTGGCATAATCATGGGGAATCTTGTAGATACCCTGCCAAAGAATCATCTACTGGGCAAACAAAAATGGAAAAGAATCATCTACTGGGCGTGCATCCCAGATAATATAGTACATATACATATATATATATACATACATATATATATATATATACATATATACATATATACATATATACATATATACATATATACATATATACATATATACATATATACATATATACATAATATATACATATATACATATATACATAATATATACATATATACATAATATATACATATATACATATATACATATATACATATATACATATATACATATATACATATATACATATATACATATATACATATA
>Ga0126342_10002289_pt1 | contig 29471 bp, 29 predicted proteins | sample Cyp1metagenome_FD_92528 | JGI IMG/M metagenome (GOLD analysis project Ga0126342, IMG submission 92528) | Coral microbial communities from Lord Howe Island, Old Settlement Bay, Australia - Cyphastrea 1 metagenome | ecosystem: Host-associated > Invertebrates > Cnidaria > Coral ...
CGCCAGCAATATTGGTAAAAAATGCTTACGCAAGCTTACGCGCACCAGTGTTTTGCTTACGCCACAGGCCCTTACAAGGATCCCAATACTAAACATAAACACGGAGGTTTAAAACGCGGCTCAGGTGGAACTTGCATCGTCCGATTGTTTAAGTGGAAAACAAGCGCATATTTTGCAGACCAGGACAAAACAGGACAAGGCTGCCTTGCAATCTCTTTTCTAAGAAGATATACTTCATACAGCCATGTTGCTCTTGAAGGGGCCTCAGGTTTGGAAGAATGTACCGATTGATTTGGAAAGGCGGACATCCCTTGAACCCAGTCTGAAAATTCGTCCCATCCAAAATCATTGGTAATGAACAAAAACGTAAAAATGAGAAACTTTGGATCACCTTCTTGTTGGCCAAAACTTCTGGCGGGTGACCGGCTGGTCCTCCACTTCCAAGACCTGCAGGGATTAGGACGTCTTAGACACCTAGATCTTGCATATTCAGGGGGCGGTGAAACCAACACGGTGGCGGAATCAATAAACTTGATGACAATCTGTACCATATGGCTACTGATGGCTACTGGCAACACTTATGATCTATCAACGCCACCAATTTCTTTTAGCCTGGCACATGATCTTAGATCTGGCAACACTTATGAAAATCAACGTCACCAAATTATTTGATCCTGGCAAACGATGCTAGATCTGGAAGACGCGCCATTTGTGAGTGTAGAACTTATGACTATGGCTAGTGGCCAGATGGGGTATGTCAGCTTTCAGGTGGATATTGGCTCAGGAAGACACGAATTCAGAGGGACACATGCATTTTCAACCTCATGAAAAGGTCGGACTTCAAGCGCCTCGCAGTAACGACACTATTATTTCAATGTCCGCCTACTTTTGACTTTATAGGATCGGACTTTAGGCCACTCCATGCTCTGATTCCGCAAGTGTTGCTTGGGAACAAACAAATCCTTCCAAACAGATATGTTGAACTTCCTGATCGATGATTTCAGCTGCAAAATTGTGCTTCGCACATCAGTTCTACGTTGAACTGAAATGGCAAAACACTCAAGTACAAGCACAGCCACGTTCATGTTACGCTAGAAATTCATGCCCTAGCTGGATGATTATCTCCCGTGCTTGGTGAAGCCCCCAAGCCCTCACATCATACTTGAAGGTTTCGGGTTGACAGCGCCCATTCCAACAACCCACGAACGGCACCTTGATGTCCATTGCGTCAATGACAATTGAACCGCGGGTGGCTGTGACAATGGCAACTCTTGCTTCAAAAAGAATGGAATACCTATGGTACTGACCCTGTTGTTCCAAGAATTCCATTGAAATCCTACATCTCAGTGTGCTCTTTGCTCACTCGTTCACCATTCTTTGATGTTACCGTGTGACATACCCAGTAAAGATCTCTAAGCACAACCAGCTCATGAATAAGACTGACCGTTTCCATTATTTCTTGTTGCTGCCGCTTCACACGGAACCGGAGGATGGGGCCAAAGAACAAGAACGCAGCGGAGGGCTTAAATGTTTGTGGGAAATACTCTTCTGCAGTGCTTATGCTCAGTTTGGATTGACAACTGTCAGGAAAACATGAGCAATGTTGTTTGGGAAACTTTAAAGTACAGAGCATCATAAATCATTGGTGGCTTCACTTCATCAGTTGGGGTACCCATATCCTGTGGTAAAACCACGCTAAAGATGGGATGTCACCCAAGAAAGGAGGGACTTTGACACCGTGTCTCTTTACAAGTTCCTGTATAGATCAAGTGACTACCGGTGAAATTCTCATGTTTGCAGGGTAAGATTCGATGAACCACCCACAGTTTTTGGTCAGATCCCACCATTCCACAGCAAGATGGTGGCGCCTCATTGTCGTCATCCATGGTTCCTCGGAACCTGGGTGGCGCAGGATATCCTGACAGATGGGGACAACGCCAACAAACATCGTGAAACTTGAAGCAGAACTAACCTACAGTAAGAGAGCTCTACATAGGACATGGTACAGGCAGCTAACATCATCAAACATGGTGGCAAGTAAATCTACAAGGGTTGGCTATTGAGGGATCGTCCTGCCGTTGTTACACATCTATCTAGAGTCGTCTACAAACAATAAATGTTGGAAAACGCCGATCAAAATGTGTTCTTCAAGATTTCGACATTCAACGGCATGGTGGGAACTACAAACATCAGACTGTTGAAGAAGTGGAGAGAAGACTAAAGTTCCCCACGATGCCACTTTACAAACATTTGTCCCAGTGACGTGGCTGAGCTTACCCTGCAAAAAGTGTTGTGAGGTAGCATCCCTTTAACAGTAAGAAACACACTCAGTAAGCCACCCTACACTAAGATCTGCCGTGGCATGGTGGTACCTAGGGCCTTACGCCAAATTGGGCCCAGAGACGTCTCCACGGAGCTTTGCTTTTCCATCCTCGCCATCTCCTCGTTGACGATGTCATCCAGCTTTGCCTCGGGTCAAGGAATTCTGAAGCCGATGAAATTTCAAACTCTGACCGACTCTGACCATTTTCATTTTCCAAAAAACATATGCTTAGGTTTGGTGACCTTTTTGGGATGAAACTGAACAAGTAAAGTACTGGAAGATGCTGGTTAGCTATTTCGCTTGCTTGTGCGACTTTTTAATCTTCAAGACTCGGTGTTGTTTAAGTTTCTCAGGAATGTCACATTCAATCCTGCAGTTGAGAGGGCTGAAGTGAGGGTGCTCTCTTCAATCTAGATTTGCCCGCAAAAGCCTAACCTTCCGTACAATTTCACATGGAAACCACCAAACAACATATTGCAAATGTCATTTTTATTGTGCGGCTTATGGTCTTCAGATTGACCTCTGTTTTCAAACATGAACTTCAAGGCCGGCCTTCTACGAAACGAAAAGACAAGACACCAAACTTATACCACCCGGAAACCCCACGAACACATCACAATATAATATCCAAGTCAAACCTTGATTTCTGTGGGCGGCCTCAACCCAACAAACCAACCCCAGGTTAGGGTGGCCCCACAGCACTGTAGGCCAGGTTGGCGTTCATGTCCTCCTTGGTCGCCGGCCTCACCTGGTGAATTTATGAGGCAAATCGTCGGTTTAGCCATGGCGCTTGGGAATTTGAATACCCTCTAGTAAACAAACATAGCTAATGAAAATGGCCATTGAAATAGTTGATTTACCAATTTAAAATGTTGATTTTCCATAGTTATGTTAGTTTACAAGAGGGTAATGCGTATGGCCAATTTGATCTTCCGTTGTTTTATTAGTTATCTACTTTGGATTTTTTTGTGCTGGGCTTTCTGTCGCAACCCTAGCAACAAAAAACATACGGTCAAACGTGTCGAGCCTGAGTGACTCCACCGAACCATGGCAAACACAAAATAACCACTTGGCTGCAACCCATCGAGGGGAACCATTTTTTTAAAACACCAGTGATCACCAGTGTGTTTTACGTTTTGAGTGGAGTATTACCCGTCATACATGGGTGACCTTCGGCACCTTGCACTTTCATAGGGCACCAAACAAACGTTTCCCCACTATACCCCATGTTTTTTTGGTAAACATCCAGGGAAAACACCACCGCTGCACACCTTGAAGTCAGGCACGGGCTTTCCATCGATGACCCAGCCGCTGTCCTGGAAGCCAATTTGGACACCGACGCTGTGGGGCTGAAAAGTCATGCAACATCATGCAACTCGAAACAAAATCATATTATGCAAAGCTGGATCAAAACAGGAGAGTGGACGTAATATAATCTTTAACATCCCTTCAAATACCCGCGGACTTCACATCTTGTGGAGCCGCTTGCCAATGCAAGGGATGCCTTGGAACATCTTGGAACATCTGCTGAAGGTACGACGTCCCTTTGAATCCTTTTTAGTCTGGAGAGGTGCCATGGTCGACGCCAGGCGGTGCCACCAATCGCAATCTCAGGGCACACGGCCCCAAGTGGATGGTGGACAGTCGGGCTGCAATGGTTGGTGGTGTCAACCCCCGTGACAAATCCATATCACCATGTCAAGTGCTTACTCAAATCATGGGGTTCAGCTAGTGAGGTATGGGGGGTGAACGAAAACAACAGCTAATTGAAACAGCAAACCTGTGGTGATCATGTCTTTTTGGTGTTTGGAAGTCAGGGGCCACAAGGTGAATGCAGACTTGGTCAATTCCCATCTTGAAGCTTGGTCAGTTTCAGGAAACCACAGGGCACTTGCAGCACCCGGCCATCACTCAAGAAAAAGTCAATACTGAACCCATGTCCTTTGGCATCCTTTGGGAAGAGTAGGTGAACAGGATGAATTTTTCAAACAAGGATGTCCAAGATCAAAGAAATCGACCTTTCCAATTATATCATCAGGTGATATCGTCATTTCAGGTGCTGACATACGCCTAAAACTTCCGAGTTTCCCCTTTGCTTTGGTACTCTTGAGCTATCAGGGCACACGGACCCGATCGCTCTAGAGCACCATGCACCAGGGAACAGATGATAAAAGATCTCAAGAGGACCCCGCTTGAAGCACTGGGTGCCATGGGTTCGAGATTCTGTTACTGCTATCTTGAAATCATTGTTATGGTACTGCCATGTAATGCCCCTATTAAATAATTAATCATGTTCCATCTACATCCGGTTTATTATCTGCGGGCCCTCTGCTGGCTGAGACTGAACGCTGTATGCGCTTCACTGTACAAAGATCGCTAGGGCCACAAAGAGGAAGTGGGATACGGGGCCGGGAAGCCCACACTGGAATCCGTCCGAATGGCTCCCTCCAAAACGACCATGGGACCATCATCCTCAGCTGGTCGAATCACCTTGACCTGCATATACAAACATATTTCATCTAGATTAACTTTGAACTGAACCTCTGGCTGAGCCACATCAAACCTAGCTTTTCCCAACCCGCAACAAAAGGAAACTGCCAGACGAAACATAGAATCACGTCTAAAACAAAAAACAACATACGAAACCACTGGCGAAGCATCGTCATCCATGTCATTGCCGCCATCCTGTGGCACATCCGTGGAACTTCTTGGTGCCTGCGAGATCTGCGGCCCAACCTGCTTGGCCTTCGGGCGGTTCTTGCAACGAGAACAGCCTCGGCTGGGTGGTCAAAGCACGCCACCATTGAAGGACTGAAGGATGGTTGGCAGCTTCCAATCCTCCTACTAATTACTAACAGAGTCCTGAGTTGTGGGGGATCATCTCAAGTAGAGAATGAACATCAGACGTATTTGACACAGTCAATCAGAAAGTGTCTGGTCGGCAAATGAACATACCGTCAATCAGGTCGTTGCTAACCCTAGGACCGGAACGTTTCCAAATCAATGAACTCAATTTTGTTCATCCAACTATGTCCAGGGTGCACCGTGAAACTGCAGTCTGACAAAGGGCGCCAGTCATTCATCTCATCCCGCATACCCTCAGATCCCACCTCAAAAAACAGGCTGCGGCCTACAAATCCACCGAGTGGCTCTTCAGGGCTTCATTCAGGAGAGTCTCATCCTCTTTCAAAGCCAAGATGTGATCTTCCTTGCTGAGCTCGTAGCCTGGTGACTGGCTGGGTCTGTGCAAACACATTCATGGCTGATGTGAAGTACCTAAGCAAGGTTTTGGGGTTCAACCATCAAAGAATTAGGGCTTAAATTTCGAACAACCGGACTCAACTGTCGTAAATTGAGCATCATTTAGCCGAGTATTAAAAATACAACATTTCTAGCGAAACATTAACCCTTTGGACAACCCAGGCAAGGCTCCCTGGGTGAAGGCAAGTTTTGTTCTGGAATTGAAATGGTTTAACTAACCTGAAAGAACTCAAGAGATCAACCAACTTTTTCAGGCTCAAAACGGGGGGCGGGGCGACAATTTGATTCCAACATATGTGCTCATATTGCCTCCTAGAATATTGCATGGTTGTCTCATCAGCACACCAACGTTCCTGGTGCAACATGAAGACAACATTCAACACGAAGGACTGGAACAACGTGGAACAACAATGTTATCAGTAATCATCATTCTCAAAAACTTTTGCATCGATCCCACATAAATAGCTCAGAGCCACACCCAGATTCTCCAAATCAAGACTGGCAACCGTGCACAGCCAAAGCCGTCAGCTCTTGCATTTGCTCCTCCGTCATTGGAATAAACAAAGCTTTCACTGGAGACCAAGCAGGGTCCACTTGGCATCCTGCAGCAAGCACCCGATCGTGCAGTGCTTTCAAGGCCCCCTCAGGATTGAAGAGCAAGTTGCTCATGAAGGTCGACGTTGCCATGCGAGTCAATTTGAACCTCCAGTGGAAACAAGGTCTGGCCAAATTATTCCAAGAAACCAATGGCTTTATTGCTTTCTTTGGTTTGGACTCTGTCGTTGTTGCTATCTAGTGGAATGCTGACTATTCAATTCTACATAACCATCAAAGGATTGAAAGTCAAACCCAATATTACGTGCCAAGGGGCAATGAAACTCCATGGCTGTTCAATGCCGGCACCACCTCTTTGCTATGCTGGACCGCCCTCAGCAAGTCGTCCATTTCCTCTGTTTTCACCTCATCGACTGCAGCAGGCACAGTTGGTGAAGGTTCCGGCTCAGCCACTTCAGAGGTTGTGCCTCACATCAGAGCAGCAAGAGGTTTGTCCAGTCACAATCAAAGAAATAGACAAGCACAAAGGAATTTGTCAAAGGTCACGTGCATCTGGGGCAATCTTTAATCAAAACTGCCACTATCTGGAATAATGTTCTTAGGCCTGGTGCAAATCCAACCCAACGCGCGTATCTCGAATCCGTTTGCCAAGAGGATGCCGAATAAAAGCTTTGAGTTTGCAAGTTTGATTATTTTGCAGAGAGTTGCCAAATGTTGATGCTGCACAAATTGAGGCAAGGCACTTGCAATATCCGGGAGCTCAGCGGCCGCTGTACTGTAAGCATTTGACTCACTGGCTGTAGCTCCTGCTGCAGCTGATGGTGGCTCGACAAGATCATCCTGCCAGCCAGCAACGTCATCCCACAGGCTCAGCTGGTCGATGAGTTCAGGCACCTCCATGCTGAAGAGAAGGACCTGATTGACCAATGGCTCTGTAGATCTTCCACTCGCAAGTTTCAGCAGCTGGTAGATTGCAATTCCTTTGGCAGATTCACGTCTCCATGAGGCTTTCAGAGCTGCTCTTCCTGCTGCTGTGGCCGCGCAAAGGCAACTTTCCTCTGTAGCTATAAAGCAATCTGCATCCCAGGTTGTGAGTCCAAGCTCAAGAAGCCGTTCGCCTTCGGCCTCTCCTACAGTAGCCTCACGACACAACTCCACATCCCTGACTCTCATGCCCATCCCTGCGCATGCGGCCGCACAGTCTGTGAGGCCCTTTACTATGGACAGGTCCAGAAGGCTAAGGAAGCTGCCCACCCTAGCGTTGGTGCCTGACCTCAGAATAAGCCAATCTTTCACATCAATGCCGTGCACTGTGGCCTCATGGAGCCTGTCCAGAGAGACAACCCAAGGCCTTGTGCAAAGGCAACGGCCCAAGTCATTGAACAATCCTGGATTCCAAGGGCTCTTGCTGCTTGGCAACAAGCCTGCAAATGCTTCGATTGGCCACCCCAAAGCAAACACAGATTCCCGCAAGGGAAGAGGAGCTGCTTTCAAGAGGGGAGGTGCTGCTTTCAAGTTGTTGCAGCTACCTTCGACCTCAGCCCATTGCAGGAAAATGCTCTCGAACGCGGCACCGGCGTGAAGCGCTGCAAGAAGGACAGGAGATTGTTGGCTGTAATGTGTCAGCTGAACTCCCCAAGAAGGGCGAGGTCTCCCAAACGTGTCGCCAATGTTCCACCGGCGCAAGGGCCGAACAGGGTTCTTCCTCGCCAACGCCACAGCTGCCTCTTTGTTTCCGCTCAGGATGACAATGTCCAAAAGTCGAGCTGCAGTCTTCTGCGACACCTGAAAGGGCAAGTCGATGTCGGACAGGATCATTGCCAAAACCTTCAGGACCAACGGCTTTCTCATTACCTTCATTGCTGCATTGCGAGCATCAGGAAAGCCGAGATAGAAATCCTCCATCCATATTCCTTGGTCAACTGGAAAGCCCCATGTGCAATATTGGCATGTGGCCTTCTCCTTCCAACACTTGCATCCTGGATAAGATGGGGTGAAAAAGAGGGGCGAACTCTTAAAACGCGGGGGCGGACCAGGCCGAGGGGTGAGATCCTTGGGAAGGTATGAGCCCAAGTCGAAGTGATGAGCCTCCAACACGCAACCCGGAATGCCAGCTTCGGCCAGTGCAAAAGCTGTGTTGTCCATGCCAAAGGTGAGGCAAAGGTCAAACAAATGCACCCCTCCTGACTCAGATGGGATCTTCTGACTTAGTTTCTCCTTGTGACCCTGCAACAAAGCTTTAGCCACCTCAAATTCCCGGATGCCAACAATCTGCGGATCTTTTATAGCATCATCACTCTGCAGTCCATACAAGTTGTTCTGAATGGTACATCCTGCCATTGCTGCATCCTTCTCCACCTCCGGTCGGTATATCACCAACTTCTGGATGTCGAAGCTCTCCACCTCCATGGTGCCTGAGCCCTCCATGATCAGACAGTGGCACCGATGGCTATGCGATCTTGACCCCAAACAGTTCCACAAGGAGCGGCCGTGAATTCAATCTGCCACAGGGGGGATGGTCCCAGTGCTGCACAGTGCAGCCACATATCCAATTGCTTCAACCATGATTCAAAAGGAGGCCTCTATTCATCTACTGAAACCCTTTCTCATAATCTTTGGATTGTCAACAAGGTCTCAGAATTCAGATATCACCATGACAATTTGACTTAGACTTCTCAAGCTGGACACTGCTCCCATTGGCCCAAGTCCTTCTTCACGCCAAAGCCATCGCAAGAAGCCTGCAGCAGGGAAGGCTTCCCTTCCTGAAAGGTTTAATAGATTGGTATTCGTCATCAAAGCATATCAAAGCTACTAAGTGGGAAGTGTTTAGCCGTCATTTCAAGATAGATTTAACAGACATCATCACAAGGACAACTTGAAAACAGTGAAACAGCCTCCGATTTGTAGAATATGTGCTAATGTTGGCAACCCAATAGTAACCTACCATTTGGGGATGGTTCATACATCATTTATCTGGTTGGTGGTTTCAACCCCTCAGAAAAAATATTAGTCAATGGGAAGGATTATTCCATATATTAGGGAAAATAAAAGCCATGTTCCAAACCACCAACCAGTTCTGGTGGTTTTATGTGTTTTTGGGGATGTATTGTTGGGTTTACCGCATTAGTCGCAAGTGTTTAATGATTTGGTCCACCGGAGCCCACCTTGGCCACGGAGTCAATCTGGAACTGGCCGCACTCGTTGCTCATGAGAAACATCCTGAGGGGCACGGCGCCCAGGCATCGGGCCCAGGCATCGGCTCACGGATAGGTAGAGAATTTCATCTGCTTGAACTTCACCATCTGATGTTGGTTCCATCGAAATATCATTAACTATTGACTACAATCAACTTACTTCTACTTTCTAAACAATGAGAAAAAAACAGAAGACGTTGACAGCCTACGATTCACCTAGTCATGACAGTTACTTTCAAGATCCTCCCAAATCGCAATCACGTTCCCTCCCAAGCTGATTACAATTGCAGCACCGGGTGGGTCACCCCATGGGTCATCTGGTACCCACTGGGCCACCCAACTTTTCTCCGTCCTTCTTATACACTGGCCTCGGGTGCCGCCAGATCTCCAGGGATATCTACCAAAACATGCTGGCCAGAATGAACCACAAGCGGAGATCTCACGTCGAATACAGACACCCCGCTAATGAGACAAACATCCAAGTCCATCTTGTCATCTGGTGAATTGTGGGAAAGGACCTTGATCAACCAGCTGATACAATAATTATCATTGTTCATGAGTCATTGTAATTCCAGTCTTCAATTTGCAGATGACACACTTAAAAAATCCAGAATCCATCAGAACCCCCACAATTCTATCCATCTTGGTGGTTTGTGGGGGTCCCATTGTCCCCAGTTCACGATCCTTTGTCCCCAGTTTACCATGCTTGGTTAGTTGTCCCCAGTTCACTCCCAGGCAGAGGATACCTTGACTGCGATGCTTAGCTCTCAGGTTGCCACTTGCCGTTCAGCTTCTTTCCGAAGACAATCGACCATCGACCTGAGAGCTCGCCATGGCTGGCCATGTCAAAGGAGTCGGAGTGGGTCGGTGGATCAACCGATCCCTGAACGAGTAGCCAACATACGTCAGAAGGGTTGACATGTCATGTCTCAAATAGGAAGAGCACAACATGATCTTTTCTCGGACATGGCGGTGGAATTTCACCTGGCAATTCGTAACCATATTAGAAATTTCATCATTCCAGCCCTCCGGTCGTTCTTCAAATCAACGTTCACATCATCCAACATCATCAACCGTTGACAACATGGCCAACATCAACATCAACCACCAACCATAGATTTTCACCCACATCATCCCATCCCACCACCAGCTGGGGACCCGTACCGTTCAAGGGCACGGCCTTGGAGGGATAGCCTTCCGCCATCAGGGCCTCGGGCCTTAGATCCGCCGTTGTGCACCCCGGGGATGTTGAAGTCCCCCAGCTGGTGAATAGATGTGGTTAAGTGTGTTCATATGTGTTAATATATGTCATATGATATAGTTGAAATAGTTATATATTTGTCATAATATATATATATGTTAACCGCTGGTAATCACGTGGTCCTAAAAATCGAGGACCGCTAGATTTTGAAGGGCGATGAATGATCAGCGTGTTGGGATGAACCCGACACATGGCTTCTCGACTTTACCAGCCACAAACATGGAGCTACAGCAGCTGTCCAAGTAGGAACATGGGGATGCAACTAGCAAATGTGGGTATGGAATGTGTATTTCTTCTACTACATCCCTATATCCCCACTCTGTTTAGTTTCAAATGATCCCCCATAGTCCCAACATCTGCCCACTTGATGATTCCTATGGATATAGATTTCATAATGGATAACCTCTATATGTTCCAAATCAATCTCCACATATCCATCTTGAGTCAGTCACCATTCTATCCCCAATAGATTTCCATTCAAATCCCCTTTCGATCCCCAGCAATCCCCAATGGGTAGGGATACAGGGATATATTGTTATAAGAATCATCATTACTAATAGACATACTATAATCATCTATATCTATATTCCCCTTAGCCCTTCTACGTCCCTGGGTTCCCTGCGGTCGTTCCTTCTTCTTCTTGGGCGCTTCCTCCTCCGCCATGGCCGCGCTGCTCATCGCCAGCGGCGCCAGGGCCGCGCTCAGCGCGGCGCGGCGCCCCAGCGGGGTCAGGAACGACAGGCTGGGCCTGGCGGTGCCAGTGAAATGCTGGGTGAGACTAAGGAAAGATAGGGAATTTACAACAGATATCTATACGTATATCATGAGTATCTGAAATAGTTTGAACAAGTTAGATATAATTATGTATAGTTATATGGAGAGATTCTATGTAGTAAACATGAGGATTTCAATTATAACTTCAGTCATTAAATGAAGATTATGTGTTCTGCCCCCAAAAATGGGTTTTGTCTGTTAAACATGGGATGAGCTGAACTTTTTAGTGGTGGAAGAAATTACTATCGGTTGGGAATATCATACAAATGTATCGAGAATAATCATGGTATTTTGAACCAAAAAAAGGGGTGGCTCCAACCCCAAAACATTGAGATTTTATGCAGCTGCAGATTTCTCAAAAAAGAATCCACGGTGGAAGATATCGCCAATATCTGGATCTCTGACTTTGAGCAATGGCTTCAAGATTTTGAGGTGTCGAAGAAGATGGAGTTTGTCTTTCCCACACTGGTTGGACCTCATACCAACCTGGTTGGTGGTTTCAACCCCTCTGAGAAATCTGAGTTCGTCAGTTGGGATGATGAAATTCCCAACTGAATGGAAAGTCATAAAATTCCATGGTTCCAAACCACCAACCAGTAACCAACCCCACCTGAGCAGTGCCAGCAGCCCCAGCAGGGCCCACAGCACGATCCCCGGTCTTCGGACGATCACCATGGTGGCGCCGTGTCGGACGGTGGCGGGCTCAACTAAGCTGGGGAAAAGTCGACGGCGGCGGCACCGGCTTCAAGGTGGGGGAGGTGTGCATCACACCGTGGGCTTAGGCTGTGAATGGAGTTGGATAAAGCATACTTTCTCTATGGTAATCGAAGTATAATCAAATCTGACAATGGAATATCCCATGAATTTACTAAACACATCATCAATAAGTGGGACATATTCCATTTCCAGCTTAGATTACCATAGGGTAGATACCAGCCAACTAGGGTCTAAGCTGGAGGTATGGATCCCAATTCACGGGCATTGTTGAGCCTCATGCCAAGGTTACATGGATCCAAAACGGTATACTGCTTGGTGGTTTCAATCCCTCTGAAAAATATTAGTCAATTGGGATGATGATTCCCAATATATGGAAAAACAAAAAAAATGTTCCAAACCACCAACCAGTATGTATAAAAATCTTGGGACTTGGTACCCTTCTGAGCCGCCTAACATGAACGGAGTTGACTTTGCTAGTTATATCAGTTGCATCACCATATTCGCTATTTTCGAAAGCCTAAATCAATATTTTGCATGCTTATATCACCATTTGGACGATTGAATCACCCGTTTACCTTTTTTGATGGTTAAATCCAACTTATCATGGTTCAATCAACGTTTTCACTTGTTAAGTCACAACATTATTCTTGGATAAATCCCCTATATTTCTTGGTCAAACCACCATTTTTGGATGGGTCAACTCCGATCTTTCCACGGCTCAGGCTGTGTTCCCCAACTCTTCCACTTGCGCCAAGATCGCCAAAGCCTGCGCCGACACAGCCCCGAAGGCCGTTTGCGCGTGCCCCTGCGAGCGATCAACGGATCAACGGCACGGGATGGGATTGGGCAGTGGATCTTTGTGGAATTCTTCGAATGATATCATTTGTGGGATAATGTTGATATAATCCCAGTATCCCATTAATTCCATTATATCAACATTATCTCAAGGTTTATATCAATCTATGAATAGTGGGAGAATGTTGATATAATGGGATTATAGAATGATGCGACAATATAGGATGATGGATAAACAATCCGATCCCCCGATAATTTATAAAGACCCCCAGAAACCATGGTGGACGTAAGGGATCTACACACATATTTGGGACCATGGAATGGAGGTGTTTATTAGGGGGATGGGATTGGTCTTGTTTGAAGTGCCTACAGCAATCCGGTCGATTTTCGGGGATCTGAAAGTTTTTTCCGCTCTCCCAAAGACCCTTAGTGCTGGATTTGTTGAAGGCCTTCTGAAGCTCATTCCCACTTCTTCCATATTATGAGCCCTTACTGTAACATCGGGGTGTGGCCATGAGACGTTGATGAACCATTGATGAAGCGTCATGAAAACACCATGAAACATCCGAAAACATGGTGAATCACAGAGATTTCAGCCCCATCGCCTGAGCGGTGCTGGAGAGTGTTCGTACCTCAGTGCAATTTCAGCGCTTTTCTATAGGGGAGAGATGGAGGCATCAAATATCATGAAATGCCAAAAACATCAGGCGAAAAGGAATTGAACCAGGTTGAGCCAAGTATCTAAGTACCGCATTGGGTGTTTCTCAAAATTGGGTAGCCCAAAGCCAATGGTTTCTCTATCAAAAACGACCACTGAATTGGATGACTTTGGGGTAGGAGCCCCCACACATGGGAACACCAAATGCCTCCATCTCTACAGTTCAAGACCTCGCTTCACTATGCAGGTGGCTCGCATCTTAAGAGCCATTAAGATCACTTTTAAAATTTTTGGGATGCCCCCCTACTTAAAATCAACCAGCCCTGAGCATCGGCTATTGATCCTGGTCAATAAGTCAATAAGTTTTTAAAGCTATTGATTCTCTATCAAAATCATATTTCTACAATTGATTTTGAAAGCCTGTTTTCAATAGCAAAAACTCACCCAAAAATCAATAGGAAAAACAATGTTTCTGACTAGAAAAATCAATCGGGAAAACTATGTATTCCAAAAAAAAATGATCAAATTTGATCAAATCTTGTACACCACAAAAATCAATAAAAAAAACAATTGGAAAATCAATAGGATCAGACCACTTTTGCTACCAAAAAATGTTGCAAAAAAAACATGTGACTCTCAAAAATATTGTTTTTTCAATAAAAACAATAAAACTCAATATCAATAAGAAATGTATGTTTTTTATTGATCAGGATCAATAGCCGATGCTCAGGGAGCATTGACGTTATAGACATACGACTTCAGACACAAATCGAGAGTTCCAACGAATCTCAGCTGACACAATATTCTAAATCACCATGTTTGCTATCGTCAAATCATCACCCCTCAAGCTGCTTCGCTTGCAAACTCCTTGAGGTAAGTGCTTGTTCGTTCACCTCTTTTGCGTCGCAAGTCAGAACTTTGCACGCTTCCTGAGTCCCGGGAGCCAGGGTCTCTACAGTCGCACCACTGGCTGGGAACACCAAACATCCTCCAATTTAATGCTCATTTTCAATGGGGAAATTCATGGTTTGGGGGCAACAAAAAACATGAAGAACCACCCAATAATTTGCATTATTTGACATTCCTTGGCTGATCTGGAATGTGTCCAATTGTGGTGGTGAATGGTCCAACTTGCAAGTCTTTCTAACTCTCGCATCTACAGTTTAACCTCTGTCCCATTTTTCTTGGTGAATTTTCCCGGTTTTTGGTGCTTGCATTTCTCTTCCTCGCCTCTTTTTCAGCATATTTTCACCATCAACCAAACATCATAAAGCGATGTAATCGACAACTTCTTGCCTGATCTCCCCTACTTTTAGTGCTGAAATACACCCTTCTTTTTCTGGTGGTTTCAACTCATCCCCAAATCGCCGTTTTATGATTCATCGTCCCTAAGAAAGCTTGACCATTGATGAAACCATCAGCCATGTATACCCAATATCATCTCCAATTTTTGGTGCTAAAAACTCCCTATCTTTTTTAATGGTTTATTGCCATTGCTTATCAACCTTTATATGGTAAAACCTCCCACAAAAGTGAGGATGGACAGGTGCATCTGAGGCTTCGGGCGCCCACCACATCTACCTCTGCCAAGGAAGCGACGCTCTTGGTGACTGTGTCTGCATGCCTGGCTCGAGAGAGGCTGTCAGACTGACATCGTTGAGACACGAAAACTCTGGTGATTTGCATGGCGAAATCTGGCTAGATAATTAACCATAACCAATCTATTGGTTGTTTATTAGCCAATCTGGTTAATACTGTACATAGTCAACCTAATAGATAGTTAGTGAATTTTGATGAATTTTGGCGATTTCACCATTAATGGAAAATTGATGACTATTGCTCACCTGCAGTGCAGGTCCAACCTAACCCATCCTGGACTTCCTACTCACACAAATGAAAACGCGGACCAATCAACTACGGACCCGCTTCTCAAGTGGCAAACACATACACATTCACAGACACACACACACATTTACATTCCCATCACCATGGCAAACACATTCTGTACAAAAAGTGCCCACCACCAGTTGCTATGCCCAGGCAGGCATTCTCCATAAATGATACCACCATCTGGCAGCCCCCGCTTGTCGATGTGTGGCTTCACGAACTTCCCATGTACCGAATCCTCGAAAGCTGACAGGATGTTAGCTGCTGGCTATGGATCCAAAAAGGGCTTCTACTCAAGCTGCAAATCTGGACAATCTGGATGCCTCTTATGCGAGAACATCTAAGATTTTGGATCAATGATTTTGATCTAATCGCACAGTTAAAAAGTGAGAATCATTCATTGACGACAATGTGATCAGATTGCTAGCCATATCATATCATATCATGCATGATCAAATTGCAAAAGAACACCAATTTCTCGAAATCATGTAAGTCTTCCAAATTCAGACAACACTGCCCTCCAGTACTCAAACATTGTTTGGAAAACCATCTATAGTCTATAGATATATATAATCATATATGTATATATATATATAATTATATATGTATGGGACACGAATCTTCCACAGCTTCGATTTTCCCAGGCTGCCAGGCGTAGACATCGTAGAAGAGCTCTGCAGTTCTGTGGAAAAGATCAGTCGTCAAAATGGGCTTCCCTTCCTGCCGAACTTCGAGGATTTCGAGGACGCGGATCTGACTGTGTTTTCTTTTTTCAAGGATTTTACCCGTCGCCTTTATGGCTAAATTTTGATGGACAACATGGGGCATTGGCAACTTTCATAGACTTTGGTAAGAAAGAATATTGCAAGGAGTGGATGGAAAGGGGGTATGTTTTTGGACAAACCCATTTCAAGAGATGGAGAAGAGGCTTGTGATAGCATGCTAAACATTTTAGGGGTTGCAACAGCAGAATTGCATCCAGTACGGTTGTCCCCAGTGGTAAATAAGAAACAACAGAACATTCCTAGTTTCACACTTGAATCCCCCATCTTCGCCGTTTGCATGGCTTATCTTAGATACGCTTTAAACAAGATGAATTCCTTGCTGGGCACCCAGGTTTGACACAAACAAAAGCATCTCCACTTGTCAGGTCGGTTTCTGACTAACATCACCCAGTCTGATTGCAATCCCGTAGAGGTTTGTGTGAACATGGGGCATCCCAACAATTTGATGATTGATCATCATTTTCCCACATCAAAAAAAACCACTTGGTGGTTTATCCCACTTAATAAGTGGGTTAGTTCACCCTAGTTATAGGTGGATTCACCCTACTTATCTCACTTGTTTTTGGGTTATAATCCACTTACTAACTGGGATGAGCCATAAAAACCCGCCAGAATTCGTGGTAGATCTCTGTTTTTTCTTCGGCACCTGTGCTTTGGGGGCCGGTGCACTTGGTGTTTCCTGCCGCTGTCCCGGAGACATGGACATTTGGTGACGATGTTGACTGGGATCTATGGTGGATATGCCATTTTATTGGGGACAGTTATGAGAATCCCATTGGAATTGGGGGAGCCTTATTTTCAGACAAACCATGACAAAACCTATATCTAACAGTTGGATGGGTTGAGAAACCACTTCATGACTGAAAGTGTTGGCCCTCCTCGCTAGTGAGCAACATAGGTTTACAAGAGAAAATTGGAGGATGAACGCTGCCGACTTGACGGTCGTTGCTCAAGGGTCACCAAGAGTTATATGATTCGGTTGTGAGGCCGAGAAACATGAAGAATTCGAGCATCCAAGCAAAATGATACATACCATACAACCTAGAATGATTAGTCATGAGATTTGGGGAAAAATGGGTTGTTTAGAACAAACACAATATAACATGATTTCTATCAAAAGGATGCAGGGCTTTGGATTAAATCTTTCTGCCCTCTGTTGATCAAACATGGGACATCCCCCATTTATGCATGATCTTTCTATTTGAACCTCCATTTAGTTCGGGGATTTCCCAGCTAACCATGTTTGGGTACCGGAGCGTAAACAAATCTGAACATTTCGTCCATTTTTGGATCATTTAGGGCTGATTCCCCATCAATACCAATCATAATTTTCGTCATGATGTCGGCCAGCAACATCTCCATTTTCAGCGTCATTGGCAGACTTCTCCGCAACACCGCAGATTGTGTGCTCCATAATTCGTTAGCTAAGAGTTTGTGCAAATAAGTAGGTTAACTGTTGGCTTTATTGTCACTATAACTATAGTTCTTGGTTAAGCCAACAAGCATTTCATGTACCCTCTAGTAATCAAACATTACAGCGGAACATCCATTAAAAAACAACATTTAGAGGATTTTGAACCCTTAAAAACCCCTATTGAGTTCGGAGATCTCGCCATGTTGACACCGGAGGGTAGCAGGACCTCCACTTCACTCTGAGCAGCTGCCACCTGGCATGCCCTACGCGTCGGTTCATCCAGATTTTCATGGCTACCTCCATTTTGGAGCAGTTGAGGGGTGCTCTTAACCAGTTTGTTGACCCATTTGTTGGATACCCACCGGTTATCAAACATGGCAATGGGAAGTTCCCCAGTTATAGATGATTTTCCCAGCTAAAGATCCCCTATCTATAGGGGATTTCCCAGCTAGCTATGTTTCCTGACCAGAGGGTAGACACACATATAACGCGAGTTATTGAACTATCCAACTCAAGGTCTACCCCGATACCTCCAATTTTTTGGTGAGTTCCTGAAAGAGCCCCCGAAATAACTTCCCAATTGTTCGCCACCATTGCCATATACACATATCCATATACTTCCAAAACTGATAATTCTAGCTTTGCTATTGATCAGTGGGAATTAACTTTCCCAGTGTCAGAATTCATGGGGATTTATAGTCAGCATTGAATTGATTGTTGTAATTGTAAACATATCACTAACAGCTATCATGATCAATCAGTTGGATATTTGAATTTATCATTAATAACTTGTTTATCACTATATGTTAATTCGTGCGATCGTCAATTCGTTATTTAATGATGAATAACACACTAACCCATTTATATATAGATGTTTTCTCCTATAAAAGACAACATTTATGGTTAAATCGCTATGTTTTGCTAATGGTAAAACCCAATGTGGGTCAATCGAATCCATTTCCATCCAATAGTTCGTCAAAGATATGCCACTAATTCCTGTTATCCCTTGAAAAAGTATACAATTTTCTATGGTTTAAATCCCACGAACTCACCATTTCTATTGGCTGAATCACCATTTTTCATGATTAACCCCCATGTTTTGCCCCTGGAGATGCCAAGTGATCCGAGTAATAAACATCCATGATTTCCGACTTTCTCAGATCTAGCATCCAGGCCAGGAAAACCGCGAGCAGCGAGAGGAAGAACTGCACGCGCATTGGATCCTGCAGACGGATGGGTCAACGGCAGGGAAAGACTCTCCCAGAAACACGGAGTGAAATTCCGGGAATGGGGATTTCGCCATGTGGATTCAATATGATTCAACAGAAATGGGGTTTTCATCAACAAAAATAGATAAGAGGATGTACACAAGAAGAAAGAGGATAGATGGCTATTTCACCACAAAAAAAAGGATACTTGGAATTCAATCAGAAAACATGTTTTTTTCAGGTTCACCCTGGAAAACTCTGGGACAATCCGTGAATGGTTGGGATTTGATCACCAAGCTTGGATAGGCGGCAACGAATGAGATTTTGTCTTTGGGCAGGGTATGAAGATTAATGGCAAGGTCAATTCACCTACGCAACCGAGGTTTACTAACACTGGATGTGCCTTGAATTCCATTGCAAAAACAACGAAAACTCAAAATTCACTGCAGAAAAGTGTGATTGTTGGACGTTCGAATTTTGAACTGTCGCCGCCACAAGGGATGTGTGGCTTGATGCTTTCAGCTATGGGATCCTTTTGTACGTCCTTAACCCCCCAATACCCAAAAAATATCGGCGCGCTTCGGTGTTTGCTGATATTTTGCTGAAACCTCGAAATTGTCTGAAACGCCCAACTTCACGAAATCTCATGGAAAAATGCTTCAACACGGAGCAAAGCGGTGTTCTTATTACAAGTGGGTCAAAGGTCAAACCTGCTTCCAACTGGATTTTAAATCCGCCAAACCACCCCCCTCAAAAATAACACATTCGACCAAAAATACGAAACAATGACGAGCTTGGTTGGAGAAATCCTTCTGACTATTGTAATGCCCTAGAAAAGCGTCTAATTTCAATGCTAAATAGGCCACCTCCTTTTATCGATGGATCAGTTCAAGGGTTTAAAGGTGGGTCCCCTAGTGGTCGCTCCATCCACAGTGGTGACCATCTGCCTCCCAAATATAAATGGTTTGTTTTAGAAGGACTATACCATTAGAACATATTATAGCTGGATTGGGCCCAGAAACTTTCCATTTTTTTGACATATATGTATATCATTTCAACTTTCGCAATGTCAACCCGGAATGGAAAAACCCTTGTGGTTGTCTACGAGCCCCTTTTTGCATTTTCAAAAGCAAATCATCGCTTTTTGGAGATATCGAGGTTTCCTGAGAGTCTTGGAGGTACATACCGCTGGATGGTTTATTTCGTGGAACATCCCCATCTAAAATGGATGATTTGGTACCACCATGTCAGGAACCCCCCATATGTTCACAAGTGGGGGATCCTCGTGGGAAGCCAAGAAACTACCCCTATCCCATCCACATGAAATGGCTTAATAGTCCCTAACAAGCCAGGTAGGTTAGGAACCCCTTAGATTAACCAATCAACCATCAGTTATCAACTGTGTCCCCATATGTTTGATGTTCATAATTCCACATACTTCCTATAAATGATGGTTAAATCCCCATAGCTCGGGGTATTTTTGATGGCTCAAAGGCTTCTTTCCATCTCCCCTGTGTCGTTTTCATTGCCCAAACAGATCCTTTGAGTCTGCCGCGCAAACGTGCGACGTCAATGGCGACTCGTTTCCCCCGGGAGCCAAAGCTGCGAGAGGTTGCTGGTTGAACCGCCCATGCATTGGGTGTATGGGATATAAAAGGGGATTTGAACCAACAAACGGTTGATATTGACACACATATGTGTATATATAGATATAAAAATACAAATGTATGTCATATATATATATATATATATGTATGTATGTATGTATGTATGTGTATATATATATGTATATATATACATATGTAAATAGATAATATGTATGTATATATATATGTGTGTGTATATATATGTATATATATATATATTTATTTATATCATATGTAAATGTATATGTATATATATATATACCCATATCAAATATATAGATTTATATAATTGATTGACAAATCATAAAGTGGTTCTGGTTGATGGATGAAACCATCCACCCCCAGGATTTTTGCGTGTCTAGGCTATGAATCAAAACCCTGATACCCTGGTGAACACCCCAACATAACTGGGATTTGTGTATAGTGTATGTTCATCCCCCCCCGAAGTACGGTATTTTGTCGGTTTTAATCCATCCCCATAGCACTCTTATTGTCGTTGAAACCACCTGACATGGGGCCATTTTGCCCGTAGTATACCCAGCACTATGGTAGTTAAGTTGCTTCATCAGGCATAGCCAACCTCCAACCACTGATGGAAATATGTATTATGAATTATCATGGGGATTTATGCAACTATGATTGTAACGATCAACACAAAGAGGGAAAACCGCATTCACGTACTGTAACGGGTTGATCACTCCACCGTGAACACATGCAGGCCAGTAGAGACGCCAATACACATGGCACTCCATCGAGAAGTATTCCGTAGAATGGAACATGACCAACAGCTTCGTGCAACGCAAAACAGTATGACATTGATTAGGCCAGCATGTCCCAAGAATTGTTGACATTGGTGGGGTGTACCTTCACTCCCTTAAATTTGAGGCGTACCATTCCTATATCGACCATTACGAATCATGACAGGTGGATGGTTTCAAGGCATCCCTTCAAAAATCCAATGCGGTTCGGATCATCATCTGTTGTAATCAAAGATATGGGTATGCGAAAAAAAAACATGGCACCCTTCTGTTCACACGAATTTAAGTGAGATTTTATGGATGTTATCCCCCGAAATATAGTACCCTCTGGTAATTTAACATAGCTATGGAAAATCACCATCTTTAATAGATAAACCAACTATAAATGGGCCATTTTCCATAGCTAACTGTAACAAATTACCAGAGGGTATTTCATAGGTTTCGATCCATCCCCACATAGAAAACACAACATGAGATCACCAACCCAACACCAACAAACACTCCACAAATTTCAAGCACCATCTTTTGGTTAAGCGCCGACGCATGGAAAATTTCATCGATCTTCACCAGTTGGGACTGAGAAAAACACCTGAAGGTTGACCTCGACCAATCTTCAGGATGGGACTATATATTGGAATCTCGACCCATCATTTATCAGTTATACCCACTTATATCCCGATATATCCCTATAAATCCCTACATATTTGATGATATATCCCTATCTGGTTGGTGGTTGAGCCACCCCACTGAAAAATGATGGAGTGAAAGTCAGTTGGGGTGGATGGAAATTCCCAACTGAATGGAAAGTCAAAAAATCATGTTCCAAACCACCAACCAGGAATCCATTGATCCATGTGCTGACCTTCAATTTTCACACAAGTCTGACTTGCTGAGTGATCCATATTTAATCTCATCCCGATAAAAACAACAGTGAAAGATCATCGTGCTCCGCTTCATTCAGCATCTTAGCCACACAACAATTTGATTGAAAATGGTGGGAGGTGAAATAAACCAGTAGTTTTTAATCGTTTTTCCAAGCACGTATTTGAATCATGTGCTCATTTTCAGACAAACCAACTATCTTGTTTGTTTTATATCCCATTACATCATTTTGTATCCCCATCACTCACCCAGTGTATCCCATTACATCACATAAATCGGTGGTAAACACCAAATTTTTGCACACATCCAAAATCATAATGACCGTGATTAAACATCTGAAATTTATCCTCATATTTTCTTGGTGATATATCATCTATCCACCATCGAAGAAGGCACATCTGTCTTGCGCCTTGCAACCCCAAGATCATATCGGATCATATTGTCGGTGTTATATATATATTATACACGTGTATGTGTATGTGCATAGATATGTGCATCGATCAATATACATAGTGGTATATATCCCCATTTTAGGGCTAACCCCCCTGGTGAAAACGTTTCAACGCTGGTTCTACGTTCGCTGCCCATACTGGCATTCTGAAGTTCGCTTCAGCGCTTGAAGGCGAGAACTTGTCCATAGGTGCCAGATGTGAGCCTTGGGCAGTGCTGCATGTGGTGGTTAGAATATGTCACAGATCTCCTCTATTATGCACAGTTATATCAGTTATATCCAAATCTAAAACTATATATATATATCTATATGTATATGCATATGTATATGAGTGAGGTCTCCACAGCAGCCATTTCAAGATCTCGATTGGCAATTGGTTCATCACCGCGGCTCATGGTCTGACTTCTGATCAGAAACAGTTCATCACCACCGATATGAAATTCATCTGCAAACAAAACCACGCGGCAATATTGAGCGCTGGAACTGCTCAGTCCAAACAATGTCACTGGCATGTCTGGCGCCACTGCGTTCTTGTAGACACACCTGTCAAATCACATCATAAATTGTATTAAGAACAAATGGCGTATTCAAAAACAAAAACGTGTTTTTATGAGCACGGTTGCCTGACCGGTATTTACGATATCCCCATTATTATCCCATTATTGACCAGTTAAAATCCACATTAAAATGGGGAATGGCGATATTGAAAGCACCAAAAACGACTGATGCGTTTACGTCACGTCCCCCCGAAATGAGATCCCATCAAGTCCCATTCATTCACCATTAAACCCCATATGATAAACTGTGAATATACCGCGGACTTTCAAAGACTGCTCACTTACTTGGTGGTTCATCCAACTTATCCCTGGCTGCAGCTGCAAGTGGGAGAAGTAGGCTTCCTCCACTATCCTCCACTAACAAAACCAGGGTGAAGTAACCTACTTCGGATTCGTTGGATGAAGCACCAAGTATATACTCCGAGGGTGCATTCCCGAGAAGCTTGCTTTACCACTTATTTGAGGCTCTGGTTTTGGGGCCTTTGGCCCACCTAGGCTTTGAGAAAAAAAACCCAATGCCTTAATAAAAACCCACCAAGACATGAGGTACGAATCGCAATGGCTTGGACGTGAAACTACCAAGCATATCGCGAAAAACTACTAAAGCACGAGTGGCGAATCACAATGGCTTGGACGCAAGACTACTAAGGAGTTCATGAAAAACTACTAAGGCGTGAGTTGCAAATCACAATGGCTCGGAAGCAAAACTACTAAGAACGTCCTTCAAAATTGAAGAAAAGAAGAAATTCTAATGTTTTTTTTCTATGGAACATTTTCTTAGTAGTTTTTCGGCCGAGCCAATACGAATCTCTAATTTAACGCTGCTTCCGCGAGATGTATGTGGATATGCGCACGCAAACATGGCCCTGCTCTCCAGGAATCAACGTTGCCGCTCACAAAAGCCAGTCTTGCTGCCTTTCCTGGTGTAGCTGCTTTGCAGAGTGCCGAAGCCAGCCAGCTTTGATGTCTGGGGGTGCCGGGGGTTGCGCCCATAGGGTCCTGTACACTGCCGCTGGCTGTACACATGTCTTTGCATTGCTTGTGGCAGTCAACCTCGCATGCTTGCTGCAGAACAGCACTTGCACCCCTGCACCTTTTGAAACGTTCCTTTGGCTTGCGCTGCGACACGGGCCCATTTTTGGGGCTGTGGGCCTGCATGCTTTTTGCCTTCCTTCACTCTGTACTCTGCATGTGAAACCAGCATCCTGGCACCAAGCGCAAGAAAACATGAATGAAAGATGCAACCTGTCGCAGCTCAACGCGCTCTTTGCAGAAGGCAAAACGCATATACCATGGGCCCAAAATTGGATCACAAATTTGGAAGCTGGGCTATTCATTTTAGTATTGTGGCCCCATTTTTGGGTCAAGAATCTGGCCCTTGTTTTGGGGTCACAAAACACAAACAGGCGCTATTCAATACGGGCAGCAAGTGTGCTACAGCCGCCGCAAGCTGACAGCAGCACATATCCGTGATACTGTATATAATTATATAATATATATATATATGTGGGATTCATCCAATGGTAATGTTATATAAATGAATGGTTTAATCATGGTTATTAATAGTTCTTAATGGTCAATATTACATATCCATATGTCATGATTAAACTGGTTGGTGGTTTCAACCCCTCTGAAAAATATGAGTTCGTCAGTTGGGACTATTATTCCCAACACATGGAAAGTCATAAAATTCCATGGTTCCACACCACCAACCAGTTATGATTCATCATATTCCCATTGTTGTTGGTTTATAGCCTATGAAAACCACTATTAACCATCACTATTAACCATTAACCATCACTATTAATGGTCAATAATGGTTAACCATTAACCATCACTATTACAGCCTAGAAACCATTAACCATTCACTTCATTAACCATCACTATTAGGCTATTAATGGTCATCTAAGCTCCAAGAAACCAATCCTCCGGGTGCAAGGCTTTCACCCTGCTCTGCTCTGCCTCGCTGATGTCCAAGGCGACACCGCTCTTCATGGTCCTAAAACTGCAGCGTTCCAGGGTTGGAGGTGGGTTTAATGGAGGTTTAACCAGAAACAATAGGGATTTACTAGGGAAATAAGTGGAATATAACGGAATAAATCAGAATGGGTCCCTGCTTTAATGGGATCTAATGATTTTTTAATCAGATTAAATGGAGGTTTAGCCAGCAACAAGAGGGATTTATACCAGGTGGTGCCCCCCGGGGTCAGAAGTTGGTAGTGGAGTTAAAAAACAACTTAGCTATCTATGGGGCACCACCTTGTAGGGATTTTTATAGCCATTTGTCGACATACAACTGGGACAATTCGATGAAACCTGCGGTTTTTGACTGGGACATCTTGGAAAAACATGAGGGACATAACCACAATAGGAAAATACGGTGGATATATTTATGAATCCATCATAATGATCGATAAATGGTTGTATAACTGGGATACGACTGTGATAGAACTAGATAATAGCAATATTTGGAGGGATATTAAACTGAGTATCAACTCAATTCACCCTAGGAATTAACCTAGGCTCTCTACAGCGATTTGGACTTCTGTCACAGAGCTTTCGCTGAGTCTGTGTTGAAATGCTGAAGGCTGTACTCCAATTTTTTTGCACAATCAATATCCCAAACAAATTGCGCAACATCCAACATGGGGTTTTTACCTTTTCCAGATACAAACCACAGATATCGGGTTTCCAGATACAAATACTTTCCACAATGGACAAATCGCCATTTGTCTGAACACAGTATCTTATTGTTTTATGTGGTTTTGCAGTCCAAAGCTGCATGAACTCTTGATTATATATCCACATATATCCACCCTTTTGAGGACCCCAAATTCGCAACAAGACCAAACATCCCAAGAAAAATGTATATGGCTGATGGCTTCCTGTTATCCACAACACATCATTGCAGTCATAATAAAACCGCTTCATTAACCATAAATCCCGACTATGACCCTTTGTAAGTACGCATCAAGTCGGAAAATGATATTGAAAACATCGCTGTTCATGATTTCCTAAGCATAAATCAACACAAACATCACAACACAAATCCCAATTCATCACAGATCCCGATTAATCATGATAACTCATCAGAAATCACCTGTAAACATCATCATAAAAGTAACCTTTGAAGCAAATCCATCCCTCTCCACTTGGCGGTTCATCCCTCTTACTCAGGTTATATCCCTGGTTTTTTCCAGTGGGATAAGTAGGGTATTCATCCACTGAAATAACTAGGGTGAACTAATCTACTTAGGATTCGTGGGATGAGCCACCAAGTATATATATATATATATGTATATCAATGTGGGATTCATCCAATGTTAATGTTATAGATGAATGGTTCAATCATGGTTATAACCTACTTACTAAGTGGGATGAACCGCAAATCACATCATCATTAATCATCATGAGTCATCTTTAGTCATCATTAATCATCATTAATCATCATTAATCATCATTAGTCATCATTAATCATTAATCATCATTAATCATTAATCATCATGAATCATAATTAATCATCATGAATCATAATTAATCATTATTAGTCATCATTAATCATCAATAATCATCATTAATCATCATTAATCATCATTAATCATCATTAATCATCATTAATCATTATTCATCGTCTTTAATCATCATTAATCATCATTAATCATCATTAACCATCATTAACCCCAGTAAATACCCATTATTGACCATTGGATGTACCTACGATATATAAGGCCTATTTCTTAGGCCTATGTAAGTGAATATCCCCACAAAATATGGCCTGAAATATGGTACAGTACGTCCATTTTAGGATCCTGAAATCGCCATTGAACTTGGCGATAGATCCCTATCGTTGGGTACAGTGAATCCTCCTAAAATGGTTGCCTTTCCCATTGGGTTAATGTTAATATTGGGTGAAAATTGGATATGTTATATTCACCATGATCAACCATATAAAACTATAGATATATGATATATCACCAACAAAAACCCATAGTTATTGGAGTTATCTTGCTATAAAACAATGAGATTTACCTTCCAGTAATCCATCCCTCCATCCCCTTCGCCTCAAACAGATCAATCCGGCGCCCTTCCACCAGCTGCGCGCGAAGTCATCGAAGTCAGTGCTGTAGGGCCAGTGCAGGTCACCCAGCAGCCGGCGATAGTTCCTGAGGTCGCACGGGGTGAGTCATGGGGTGAAGGTCTATATATGTGTATAGTAATATATATATATATAGATATATATTATACATAATAATATATATATATATTACATATACTACGTGTATATATATATATGATTATATATGTATTTACATAGGTGAAACAAAATGCGATGTATCAATGTATGCCTGCCTGGAAGGCATGCACATTCATATATCATAAACATCTGTACGTAATTGTACGCAGATGTGCATATTTCGAAACATTATATGGAATTGTCTGAAAATGAACTACCCCGTAAGTTGATGATCACCATTGCCCCTATAAACATCTGGTTGGTGGTTTCAGACCCTCTGAAAAATATGAAAGTCAGTTGGGATTACTATCACAGTATATATATATATATATATGGAAAGTCATAAAAAACCATGTTCCAAACCACCAACCAGACATATACCATCCTGGGTATACCCGGAGTTTCCCCGCCGTCCCCATCTCGGGAAAGTTTCGCATCACCCTTCAAGACCACCACCGCCTGCAAGCGACCCATAGCTGCGACCCGGCGCATGAAATCTATCGATTACCCCCTGGTAAACCAACAGTTTGCGAACTTGAACATGAGAAATAGTGGATTTACCCATGAAACATGTTGATTTTCCATAGTTGTGTTAGTTTACCAGAGGGTAATCATCTTCCGGAATGTTCACGAACATAAATTGGGGTGATTCCCTCATTTTCAGACAATCCCACATCCGTAACAGCCAGCTGCAAAGCAGATTTCTAGTCATTTTCCTATCCAATTTAAACCCGTGCCCCAAATTGGTTGTTCATTGGAAATGCCTTGAATGACAAAACGACCAGATCTGAAACAGCTGGTTGGTGGTTGAGCCATCCCTCTGAAAAAATATTAGTCAATTGGGATTATTATTCCCAAATATATTATATATATATATTATGGAAAATAAAAAGTGTTCCAAACCACCAACCAGACAGATATTCTTGACAGTGTCATCTTTGCACTGCATATCGGGCTTATCTTGTGATCTCTTTTGGTAGAGCTAAACTTCGCAAGTTGCTTCTGCAGCATCGCATCATCGTGGCGTGTTGGAAAGATTTGGCTCATCTCGAAACTGATGCCCCTTGGGGTTTCAACTGGCAGAGGAAAAGAACTTCCCAGACTCAGAATCGGCCAAGATCTCCAACAAAAGGTTGCCATCCTTTAGAAAGTAAGGATGGCCAGAAGCACTTGGGATTCCCATCCATTCCAGTGACGTCGCAACCTGAGGTCCGATTATTTCTCAATTTCTGCTGGTGAGGTACCATTAAAACCCTTTAAATCCCTTGAAATCCCATTAAATCACCGTTTGAATCTCATTTTAACCATGAAATGCAACAGATGGGAAGGATGACATCCCATATATTATGGAAAAAAAAAGCCAAGTTTGAAACCACCAACCAGATCTGGTTTAACAATGATTAATGATGGTTAATAGTGGATGGTCTGGTGGATTTAATGGTGATTTCATGGTGATTTTGTTACCTGGGTGATTCACCCATATTTTCCTAGGCTTTTCCTATGGTTTTCCTGTACTTTTCACCCCATGTTTTCAACGTAGCGTCGAAGCCCACCTCCGCATAGTCCTCCTGGAGATCCTTGGGCAGCTCCCAGAAGGCGCGCCCGCCGGTGTAGAAATCGTGGGACTTCACCTTCAAACCTCGGAAAACCATGGGAAAACCATGGGAAAACCATGGATTTCTGGTTTTCCTTGGGATTTCAATGGGTTTTATGGTGATGAATAGTGATTCACAGGGAAAACCAATGGATTTTGGTGGTGATGTAATGGTGGTGTCATAGGATTTAACGGTGATTTATAGTGATGAACATGATTTGATAGTGATTATTGTGATGAATCGTGATTTATAGTCGTTAATGAAATTATTGCAGTGATTTGTGGGATTTAATTAATAGGATTTGTAGTGATTTGTAATGGGACACCAAGGAAACTATATCTCATGATTTTACGCCGGGTAAATTTAACGTGGCTAAAAATAAAAATAAAAAAATCACGGACCATGTTAACATACCAAAAAAACACTGTCTCCGGTACTTCGTTAACATGAAATAAGGAGGAAAGACAAGTCTGATTTTGCTTTTGTTGTTCTCATTTTTTTTCAGTCGTTCCCCAG
>Ga0126342_10002290_pt1 | contig 29461 bp, 33 predicted proteins | sample Cyp1metagenome_FD_92528 | JGI IMG/M metagenome (GOLD analysis project Ga0126342, IMG submission 92528) | Coral microbial communities from Lord Howe Island, Old Settlement Bay, Australia - Cyphastrea 1 metagenome | ecosystem: Host-associated > Invertebrates > Cnidaria > Coral ...
GTTATGTTATTGTTATATTATATCATTATATAATTATATCATTATATCATAGATATTATAGTATGAAATTATATTATTATATTATTATATTATTGTATGAGATTATAGTACAAAATAAAACTATGTTACAATATTATATTATAATGTGTTATATATATATTAAAACATATTCAAATATATATTGTAATCATAATTATGATTCCAACTATATTATATTCTATTATATTATATTACATTATATTACATTATGTTATATTATGTTATATTATATTATATTATATTATACTATCTTATATTTAACTATACTATATTGATCTAATTACATTACATGCAATACAACAGTGTATGTTCTGCCTCCGAAGGTCTTCGGAAAGGACATATTCTTTTTCGCGGTTTCGTTTATTTTTTCCTCCGACCTGGCATGATCATTTTCACTGATCTGAGGCAGCAAGCTTGCTTGGGTTCAGACCTGGGCGGTGTCCTCAGGTTCTAGGGCTTTCAGAACACATCCACACAGTAAAGTCTGGACTTGTTCTCACTCCGTGTCTTCCGTGGATACATGTGCACTTTACATTGAATTGATGTGTATATACTTGCAGTACGTCCAATATAATATTATACTCTATACATCTACATGTATCCACATATGTGTGTTTAGATATTTTGACTTTCGATGCCGGTGGCGTGCTGCTGCCGATGCCACGTAAGTCTCTTCTGCAGCTTTTTTACTTTCAGTAGATCGATCGACAGTGTCTCCCAAGTGCCTCCCCTTCTAATGGTTGAGGAACAACAGGAACTTGTCAGCCTTCAGAAGTGCCTTGAGGGCATCGAGAGCGACAGTGACGAACAGAGTGCCAGTGACCAGGTCGGCCCGGTCAGACATTGGAAGCTCGGCAGTTCAGCGGTGAACGAATAGAGTATCTTTGTAGCAATTGCAGGTCACATGGTCAATGCCTGTCATATGCTCAGCTGTTTTGTTTTTTTGCCTTTTAGGAAATGGATGAAGTGGATTGCCGTGACCTCGATGGCCTTTGGATCTATCTATGGATTTAGCAAATGCTTCCATCAACGACTAGTGAAGGGCACAGCAATCGATGACGTCACTGGACTTTACGAGATGCCACCAGGCCGGTTGACCAACTCGTGTTCTTTTGGGATTTGTATTCTGGACTGGTTTCAGAGAGGTTCGTTTGACGTTGCCGCCAACAGGTGCTGGTGTGAATCTTGGAGGTTGGCTAGTTCTTGAAGATTGGTTCTTCTCGGGCAGTTCTGGCAGCTACTTGCCTGATTTTATTGCGGGCAAATTTGATCAAACTAGGGCACGGCTTGTCCAGAGTATCCTGATGCAATTCCGAGACATTGCAGTTGGAAAGACATTTCCGAGGAAAGGCCGAGGGACACACAGTGAGTCTTTATCTTGTTCATCTGCAACCCAAGGAAGCCTTTCGTGGAATCATCAAGCCCCATTTTGTGAAGATATCCCTTGAGGCATTCAAATCATGCCAATGTAATCAATGTTTTTGATATCGGCACTTGGCTCTGAGGCTTTGTGATGTCGCAAGGCGTGGGCCAAGGCCAATGTCTTCCTCCGCTGTTGCCACATTCTGATGAACCGTGGCCTTCTGAGGGAGTCCTGGCATACCGCTTGAACGCCACCAAGGGAAAGGAGCGATGTGACATGTCTGATGTGTTGTACAAGACGTATAAGGGACAGGAATACAAGGCCAGCTGAATTCAATCGAGCATTTATCTATAAAGAGTCTGACACACATTTGCCCTTAATTTTTCTTTTGCAGCTACACTGAAAGAATCCTGTATCCTACTTGTTTCTCTTATTCGACTGCTCTTGAATACGTGAGATTGTGTAGATTGGCTTCTCCTTTGTGGCTGTGTTCCAAACTTCCTCTTCTCATCCCTTCTGGAACCGATGCATGCTTTATATCCCAAGTGGGCAACATGGCCCTTCTTGGAGAAGCCTAGTGAGCTCCCAGCTCCATTCCCTGAAGGACCAAACTCTGAAGATCTTTGAGGCGCACCGGAGAGAATTCTTAGCGGATGACGACCTGCAGAAGATCGCAGAGAAACTGGGCAAGAATTCTGGGGAGGTCACATGTCTTTCAACAACTCCAAGGATGAGAATATGAATATCATGAATATCTGAATAATAATAATAATAACTCTGAATATCAGAATATCCATATCTTAACAATTCTTAGACAATTCTTCACATTTTTTCTGACACAGCTGTGAAGCCGAACAAAGGAGCGGAATCTCCGTGATTCGATTGCCGCTTACCTGGGCAGCTTTTGCCGATGCTTTGGCGCCATTGAGCCCTGTCTATGCGTCCTTCGATCCTGATGAGGAGACGGCATTGGTACCTGATCCTTTCTATGTGGACAAGATAGCGCTGGCCACCATTCCTAGAAAGATCTTGGTGGATTTTTTGCACAAAGCCTCAAAGCATGGGCTGACGGTGATTTTCGATTTGCACGCCTTTCCAGGCGGTGCCCAGGACGGAACGTACAACACGGTGTGGCCAAATCGGCCGGTCTTCTGGAGCGAGAAGACTCAAATCTCCAAGGATCCTGCAGATCCTGTTCCGCTATCAACAGTAGGCCGCTGGGTGGTGCAGGCGTTGATCAAATGGGTGGAAGCCTTGGATCCAGAAACACAAAAAGCGGTCCATGGCTTAACCCTGATGAATGAGCCCGCACACACCAATGCTTGGAGCCATTTCGCTGAGGAGCAGAATGTTCTCACTTGGCTTTCAGAAACTTCAGGAGACTTTAGGACTTCAAGCCTGCCTGCTGCAAATGTGAAGCTCTACGTGAATCTCATTGAAACGGCTTTTTCTGCGTTGCTCGCACAAAGTATTTGCCGCGATGAAGCATGGAAATGCATGGACACGCATGGATATGCATGAAAATGCATGGAATGGTATCCTGGGCAGACATGATTACAGTATATATTTAAATACTGCAATTTCTATCTGCATTTAGATTTCTATTCATTTTTATACTTACATACATTCATGCATGCATACATGCATACATGTATACTGTACGTAGTCCCGGATTGAGCATGCCGTGTTCGGTAACATGTTCAGCCAATTCACATTTTGCTTTGGATCTGCCAGACTGAAACGAATCAAAGCATTCGACTTTGCCAAGGTTTGAGCACTCTGCAGTGCCTTGGTTTCTTCAGACCTTCACGAAGGAAGAACAGAAAACATGGGCTGTTGCAGATGTGCATTGGTATGTGGCATGGAGCAGCGGCGATTGCGATGGCCGCTCTGTCACTTGCCTTATCCGGTGGAATGATCGTTTGAACAGGTGTGAGGCCTTTTTTCGGAGCTTGCTCTTTGAGAGTTGATCATGATGTTCTCACAACAAAAGCAATATGGGTATGGATCAATACCTATTAATACCATTTTTAGTGGGATGAACATCCATTTACCAGCAATTTTGATGTTCACCAGGGGTACAAGGTTTTGACACACTGCCATATCAGAAAGCTGCATAAAAAAGACACATTGGTCAGGTGGAGGGTGGAGGTTTCCACTGCGCTGCGCCAATGCCGCAGGTCAAGGCCTGACAAAGTGATAGCTGGGAAGTTGAGAAAGAAGCAGAAGTCAAAGTGATTAATCAAGAGACCTTGTCAGAGAGCCTATGTTGAACATATCTCAGCGATTTTCCTATCAACAAAGACACGGTATATACAGACAGATAAAGACACAGTTCAAACATGTTCAAAAGTTCTGCTATGCTCAAGCACCACAGCAGACTTGACGGATCTGCAGGAGAAGTTGCACCTCTGTGCGAGCAGCGCTTCTCAGCGTCTTCGGCACCTCTTCGGCGATGCGCAGGTCTCGGTGACGGAGTTCTCAGCGGGGACTTTTCACAAAGCCAGGCACAGGGCCACAGGGCAAAGGGCACAGCAGACGACCACTGTTGGACCAATGTTGGACGAATGGACCAGTTCGACATGTGGAAACTGGATAAAAGGTGAAAGGTAGACATCATTCAGGGCAGAGGGAGGACTAGTGACTAGCGGAGATCCTCAATGCCATCTGAGATCTGCTTTAGATCTCAGCTTAATTCTCGCTTTTGCATGAAATCGAGTGAAGTAACGTGGGGGTGTGCAGGTATGCATGCCATGACTCGCAGCTCCTACGAGCCTTCATTGAGGAGCAAGTGACATCGTTTCGGTCTGAGACTTGAGCTAAATATCTGACGCAAGCCAAACGGCAGGGCTCCGGGAAACTGACAAATCATACGGGTAGTCTTGAAGCATCTTGAAACAATCTTTGGCCAACTTGAGAGATTGGAAAAGGTGCCCTGTTGCAACAGATCCACATTTAGGTATTGGTGCGGCCACAGAGGCAAACAGCTATCCTAATTCTAACAAGAATTACCAGTCTCTGGATGTCTCTCGTTGTTCTATAATTGTTATTTCTCTTTGTTTCTTTGTTGTTCCCTTGTCTTCAACCGAGGACCGCATCCAACCATTTTTTTGGACGTGGAAGATGCCATTTGGTCCGAACTTTGAGGCCGGTTGGAGTCTCAAGTATCTGCTCGGCTTGGAAGATTCAAAACTTGGCCAGCAATGTGATCCAAAATCGAGCAATGAGAACGTGCATTTTTGATGTGGGATGCTTGGCCCATCAATGATGTGTGGGCTTTCAATGCCACATATCCTGAGTTAGCGGCCTTTTTCTTGTGCACTCTTGGGACACCCCAGCACGAAAATTTGTGCAACAAGTCGCAAGTAGGTTTGTGGCGCGGGTTTTTCTCCCGGCTGTGCGCACTTTCTGAACCATGCAGATGTATAGCCTGCAAAGTCTGTTCCAGATCTGACAGCCACTGTACAGCTGACCTCAAAGAGGTCAAGCCGAAGGCAAATCTGGACATGACTCCGATGGCGAACACATTCCGTGATCCCATCGAGGAATCACGCTATGCCTTCACCACTTTTTATATCCTGTGATATCCCGTGCTTTTTGTAAATACCTCAGAGGTATAGCATGGAAGCTCTGCAGCTGCTGGCTCTTTTGATAGCCCCTTTGAAAGGCCTCCAAGTCTTTGGGACTTGGATGGCCGGAAGTGCTGCAGAGAATTGTAATTTCTTTTTGCTGAATGATTTTCATGACCTGGCAGTTGCCGAACGATCATGGACCAAAATCTGCGCATTGTTGTTCAGGTAGCAAGAGGTACTATGGTTTAGTAGGAGGCTGATACATGCTGATACACTAAATGTATCAAGAGGTTTCAACCAAACATCGCAGTATACTGCATACTGCATAGTATTTTGAGATATTTTGAGTACTGTAAATGGATAAATGGATATAAATGGCATGATGGCATGACATTCACAGTTCTGGTTTTCTTCGCCCTGGTAAGGTTCATGCTCTCCCGCTCGGAGCGCAATGTGAAATACGGAGAAAAAAGGAGTGCTGTGCTGTCTGTCAGCGCTGACCAGAGATCCAGTAGTGCATTTGATGGCTTTCCGACTGTGAAAAATCCACCGCATCCGAAGCATCCAAGCGTCGAAGCATCGAAGCAGGCCGCTTCGAGGTATTGAGCTGGGATGCGGCACTGGAGTTGCAGGTGAACTCGCCAAGTTTCAGCTGCGAAAGTAGCTTCGGAAGTTGGACAGGTTTGGAGGAAACTTTGTCAACCTACAGCACACCGCAAAACACTTGATTCGTATAGGATCCAATGAAATTTTGATCGGTTTCCCTGCCAGGCTTCGGCTTGGCCTTCTTGGGTCATCAAGTTTGGGGGCCTTGGTTGTCAGCTGCAGCGACAAGGAATGAGAACGGTAGTTTTGAGAAGATTTCTGTTCACTGTTTGTGGATATCTGGATAGCGAGTTGTGGTGTTTGAACATTGGACAGAATTACTGACACAAGGATGACTCTGGTTCTTGCGGGATTGTCACTTTAAGCGCCAATTGTGGCAAAACAAGACATCGGCAAATCAATACAAATCACAAAAAGCAAATGGCATCTCTACTTGCGTTCTTTCCCTGACAAAGCCCAGAGTATTTTTTTGATGCACCGTCGAGCAACACTGGCTCATTAGGTCCTTCTCACTGACATAGGGGCAGAGCAAGCTGCAGCGACACAGGTCTGGGAACGGAAGGTTTGTCCAGTGCGGGAGAGCCTCAGAACGACTTTCACACTCGCTCAACGGAAAGTGGCACTTGAAGCCAATTTGAGGGTTGCAAGTCATCTCATCCTTCTGATGTGTCCTCAGCGCTCAATTAAGTTTGCTTCGCTGGTATTGTTCTAAGTGACAGTGCTCACGATTGTATTAGTCCGGAGTGAAGCACCAGCGACGCACCAGGGAAATATTGCGCAGAACATGCAGACATTGGCTGCAACTGGGGGAAGTGCACAATACGGGCACTTGGACTGGAGACAGTTAGATACCCAGCTGACAGGAAGCAACTTGGTGACTTGGTGAAAGCAGACATAATGTGCAAACCATGGCAGAATTACATGGATGGTTCAACAATTTCAACCTGTGAACTTGCTCTTGTCAACAATATGAACAGGATCTGTGGGATTTCACTATGTATGGAGCCCCCCTCGTAGTTCTATGCAGCATCAGACTTTGCCGGGTTCCAAACTCAGGCTTCCAGAACGCAGTCAATACGGACGTTTTGATTTGGTCTTAGCCAGCGATGTGATTTGGTCACTTCCTCAGTCCCGCTCATTTCTATTGAATCGGCTGAATCGGGCTTTCCTTCCAAAGTCTTCTAACGTGCGCGGTGTAGCAAGGGGTTTTTGCACACCGCTCCTCCGTGAGGCATGAGTCTCTTGTGGAGCCATTTTTGCAGGCTGGACGCTTTTTCATCCTCCCCCTGCCTTTGTGTCCATGCATTTACTATGTCTTTAAGGCCATGCTGGCTGTTCGTCATCTGCCATTTTCTCTTTCTCCTAATTCGGCCTTTTCGGATGCTTTTCAACCTTCAAGCCAGCAGCACATGGATTCCACTAGCATGTCTTAAGAGATCCTAGGTGTGCACTGGGTTCATCAGACAACGACTAAAGCATTTGCACCTTCATCTTTTGTCTTCCCATGTCAGAAGTGACTGGTCCCAAGGCAGTGTCCTGGGCTACTAGCGGTCCTGGTGCTGAAGAAGTTATTCTCTCACACAAGGAGCTGAGTCTATCTGGGGTTGTGAGATGACGTGCAGAGCATCTTGGAGTCTTTTCTTGGAAGTGTCAAATTGTACATCTTTGAGCCTGTTTTGCACGCCCTTTTTACCACTTGGAAATTGACGGTGGAAAACACGATGAGCTCCACACCTTGATTTGCAACTTTCGGCCATCTATAAATGGTACCCGAATCCCTCAGGTTGTATAGCCCATCTGTTCTCAAAGTTGTTGTTTTTGAGGCAAGAGATCAAGAGTCCATTGAGCTTTTCCACAAGGCTTGTTTGGTCCATTGGAGACGGAGTGATTTGAGTCATTTGACCTCTGAAAGTCAATGTGCTGGGAAGCTTCGCCTGAGATGCTGGGACCTTTGGGCTTGGCATTGACATCCCAGGCTGAGACAGGGACTTTCAAAGAAGGGGGGAATTTTGTACGTCGTACATTTGTTTCAACTCTCAATGAATTTCATGGAACATTTCCTTCATCATGATCTCATAGTTGTATGAACAAGGAACCCTTCCCAGACATTTGAGGTGCTGCAGGGTGGTGGAATGTTGTTGATTCGCGAGGTTGGACATTGAGTCCATTTTTCCACCGACATCATTGCGAACAGAGCAGATCATCAATTCAGGTCTCAAGGTTGTTGAGGGTGCTCGGACTAGCAAGTTACTTGATGGTACAGACTGTACAAAACATATGGGTATGGGTCAAAATTAGGTACCCCAATAATTGGATGGTTAATACTACACTAGACTAACATCTGTGGTCCCCTAGGTCTTCTATTTTGATCCATATCCATATGCCCAGTGTTCAGCCGTGTTGCAAAGTTTCCTTAGAACAGGTACCAAGTGAACAAGTCCTGGGTGAACATGGCCATCCTGATGTGCAGTTGTGACCAGCCGCAGTGTGTTGATCTATGGACCATAAAGTTGCTAGCTACAGCTCCAACATCTCAAGATGTCTCAAGATGTCTCAAGATGTCTCAAGATGTCTCAAGGTGTCTCAAGAGCACATTCAAAGCTTCAGCCAAGTCCGCATTTTTTAAAGATCTCTGTTGCTTGTTGTGCATTTGGCTCGTTTGCCACACCATTCAAGTCTACGAGTACAGAATCAGAAGAATTTACATGATGCACCGTACCTTCATCCTCATGATCAAAACTTGCAAAATCACTCTAGTTTGCAAACTTTGGTGACTCCCAGGTACCACTTGCAGCGTGTTGTTCAAGCGGTCAGATGATTCCAGCTCAAGGTGCAAAAAGAATGCGATGTCTGATGGGAGTGTAGCAATCCAAAAACAACCCAGTTCAGTGGATCCAGCTAAAGGACTTAGAAGCCCAAACTGAGACCTTTCAAATCTTTTCAACATGTGTTTCTGGATCAATATCCTTCAAGGGTGGCTGAAGTCTGAATGTTTCAAACTTTTTGCGATTTGAAGATCCAAGTTCGGCCAGTTTACTACAGATCTAGAAGCGACTTCAGCCGACTTCAGCACTTGACTTAAATAAATGGGAGCAACAGGTGTGTCTGATATGAAGCTGCCCTTCTTTATTCATCTAGCTCGGGCAACTTTTCCTGAGCTCTATAGTGTTTATGATTGTACGCTCAGGGTTACTGCAAGACACTAGATGACAGTGGACAAGTCTGCCCAATAGCCTACCAGATGCTAAATTGCAGAACTCTGGCTTTGTTTGGATATCATGAGGTAATTCCTCAGCCGCATTCGCCAGTAGGCGACATGATTTTATCAGTAAACGAAGTAAACGTTGCAAGGCAGATGGCCTTTGGTGGAAACATTGCAATGTACTGGGTTCTTCTCTGCCATCAGGATGAACCGTTTGTGCGCCTGTACACATCCTCCTGGCATCTGATATATAGCCGCAGTGACACACGTGCAGCCTGTTTTCGCGGCTGTTTGGCTTTGCACTTTCCCGACTATCCCGCAGTTGCTTCCGACTAGGTGCTCAGAGCCACTATTTGCAATGGGTTTGGCCTTTGAAGAGGTTGTGTCTGACGTGCTGGTTGGACAAAAGCCAGCAGCTTGGTCGTGCACAGAGATTTGAAGGTCACCCCTGTGCTACATTGATGCATTGCATCTACCTGAGTCCATTTTTTATGTCGGACTCACCTCCGCTAAGACGTAGACAAATTCTCCCAGAAGCTGTTGGACTGTAGAGTTCAAGCCGTTGCCAAACTTCTGCCAGCTGAGCATTGCTTAGCAAGTGGGACTTGCACAGGATGGGTTGCCTCTTTTCCATGGCTGGGATGGACAGCCACTTCGTGTGCCAGCAGAAGAGTATAAGCAGAGGGTGACGCAAACAAGGAAGTCAATGCAGCAGGCAAGCAGATTCCAAACAGGGAAGAGGGTAATTTCAAAAGCTTAGGCTTAGTTCAGGATAGTTCAGGATAGTTCAAGATAGCTCAGGATAGTTCAGGACATTCCAAGTATTGGCAACATTATATATTGGTTCTTACAGCGGCTCATGAGGAGGGTTTCGTCATGAGCACCTGGCTTGATGGATGTCCAGTAAACGCTGGTGAATTATCAGTTACATATATAATGTATATATATATATATATGTATGTATTGTATTGTAATGTGATGTGATGTGATGTAATCTATCTAATGTAATGTAACGTCGTGTCATGTAATGCTATGTAATGTTACCAAGTGTAATGTAATGTTATGTTATATTATGTTATATTACAGTATGTTATGTTATGTTATGTTATATTATGTTATATTATGTTATGTTATGTTACGGTATGGTACGGTACGGTATGGTACGTAATGTACGTATGTGTATATATTGTCTACTCGTACACACACACACATATATATGATTATATACATACAATGTCTCTTGCAGTAGCAGAGAGCATGGGTGATGTCTCCCTGTCATTACCATTTAGTTCGACTTGGAAGGGAGATCATTGACATTGTACAGGATGGCATCGATTTCCTGATTGTGGTGCAGCCGGAGGACTCTTTTCTTGAGGGTGCTGTCACTGTTTCCCCGTGATTTCCTCATGTACCTATCATGTGTATCTTGCAGTCATAGAGTAAATCCCAAACTGCAACTGGTGCACGGTGTATGATGCGGAAGGCCCATCCGTGTTGAAGTTTGCTGTCTAAGCAGGCATTTGTTATCATTGGTTGAGATCGCTTCCAGCTGAACTTCAGGATCTTTACTATCTCACTGGCTTTTACACCATTGGTGATAGTGCTCCGCAAGCTTTGGTGCTGCCTCATGACGGAGAGCCGTTTTTGGTGGCCCGTTTGATTGAATGCGACCTCGTGCCAAAGCTCTCCTGGGTGTCCAAGGTGGGTTGGCGATTGTTTCAGCTCTGAATCTACGATGTCTCACAGCATTTTTGTCCAGCTCCCTGAGGTCAGGCTGAGGTCATCTTTTTTTTGTTCTCCATGATCTCCATGTTATCCTCCCAAGAGGTCTGTTATCCCAAGATGCAGGTCTGGACATGCACAGACAAAGCCAGCGTTTCCGAAGTCTTCATGTATGCCATCACAGCTGCAAACGTACAAGTGCCTTGTCCTTCATCTCAACAATGGTGTCCTTGTTCTTCTCTGTGCTTTCTCAGGATGACCCTTGATGAACTGTATCTTTGCAAAGCTGGTATCACTTAAATACTCTTTACATACTCTTCAGCTTCTGGCTTCAAAGTTGGCACTGGACAGATCTTTGTCAGTTCCTAAGGATGGTCGAGTCGGCATACAACTTCAGAGCATTTCAGCAGCCCATTTCTTCCATCTGCAGAAATTCCTTCGGAAGTTTGAGACTGAAATTGTGGATGGCAGCAAGACGGAGCCTTGGTCTAAATTCGTGGTACAGTGTTATACAACACAACAGCTAAACCATGCCAGTCAGAGGCTGGAGTGGGATGATAAAGTAACACAGACTATACTTGCACCTCATTGAGAGTCTTCAGATCGTTGTGAGTTTGATTGGTTTGAGTCCAAGACACTGCATTCGAAGAAAGGATGCAGACTAGATTTGAACTTGCAAAACTCCACTGGCCAGTAGTTGCAGGTGCAAGTTGGGGAAGCCTGGTTGATCTATACAGGGTTGTTTGCCTTCACTTCTCAAGAAGAGAAAAGTCTTGCCGGAATTTCGAAGTTTCTGCGAAGAGTTATCCAGCAGCTTGGGGTCTTTGTTGTCCTGTCAAACTCCGACCTGTGCTCCCTTTCCATGGCCCACTGGCAGCTTCTCAAGCGAATTCTGATTCGATGACATGTTGCCCCCCCTGAAATCCTGCCCACAGCGCAAAGGTGGAACGAGTCCGCCTTGTGAAGTCTGACTTTGAGAAGGAATCCAAAGGGGCGCAAGCACCAAGGGAGAACAGAGTATTGACCCTCTCTCTCTCTCACTCTCTCTCTCTGTCTACTTTTTAATTTTTTGTTTTTCTTTCCTAGTTCCTCTGACTGGGCTAGAGCAGCTCCTGATCTGGAACTTGTTCGGTTCTTGTAGTTATTGGAAGCTTGCGTTAACACGAAGCGTTCCAGACGGATTTGCAGCCCTTGCACACCGCATCCACAAGTTGGTTATATTGGTTTGGCAAAGAATTTGGCAACAGTTTGACATATTCATCCATATTCATCTGTATTCATCCATATTCATCTTTTCTTTGGTTGGGGGTAAACTAGTAAAGACCAAGCTGCAGTCTCTGTGCAGGATCGAATCAAAGATGCTTCGGTCATCTCCGAGGCTGCATTACAGTCCGCTTTGGACCTCATCAAGCCAGGTGTGGCTCTGAGACTTCTGACACTTCTGACACTTCTGACCTCTGAGACTTTTGATGAAACGGTCAACATGTCAACATGCCTTGCTCCGAAAGATTGGTTCGACTCAATTCCAGTCATTGCAAGCAATTTGCAGTCTCATTCCTGCAGGTGTTCTTCTCAGCAAACTTCAGGAAAAGCTACGATGCTCTGATCTCCTCGGGAAGTGAGGTGCATCTTGTGTTACAGCGCTGGGTGGAAGCCAGTCAAATCATGTGAAAGTCAAGGCAACTTCCGCCCACCGATGATCGACTGGCCCTTGACTGACCATGGTCCATTCTCGGCTGATTTTTTACATCAACGACGATGGTGTGTCCTTGGTCCAATGCAGGTGCCTGGCTATTTGCCCATTGTGCGCACCACAGACCCAAGCGGACACGGCTCGTGGATGGCTGGAGAGGACTAGAGATGGAGAGCGATGGGGAGCAGTTCGGGACCAGATCCGAGTTTCCACAAGTTCTGAAGAATATTAAGGATCTTCAAATATAGCCTTAAATATAGCAATGAATTTTGGGGCATCCAATCAATTCTAGCAATGAGGCTTCTAGGACTCAAGCAATGTGTCAATGATGCAAAGTCCAGGAGTGTGCCCCTGGCAACCTCGTCTTTCTCGAGCTGTCTGGGTGCAAGTTTGGCCATCATGCGCCTTTGATGCGCACGGCCTACATTTTGAAGCCTGAGGTGCGTCCTACAGCGTCCTACAGCCAGGGTTCTGAAGAAAGAACAGAGATTCATTTGGAACTCAAATATGGAACCCTTTCAAAACACAACGGCTAAAGACCAGTTGCTTTGCCCTGTCTAAATTCTACAGGAGACGGAAACACCAGCGTGGCTGCTGGAAGCAGAACGCCTTATCCAGAAGACCTTTGAGGTTTGAGGCTCAACAAAGGAACCGAGCCTCTTTGATATCTCGCAACGGAAAGGATCGGGTGCCAAGAGAATTTTTGCCGTGTGATCATGGCGCTTGTTTTGACAGAAATATGTTGAGGTTTGTTTGCCCATGATGGTTCCGGGGGCCAAAGCCAACGACATCGATGCGGCTGGACGTGAAATCATGATGAAGAACTCCTTTGGTTTGAGTATGGCTGCGCTCCTCGGCAGACATGGAGAAGGGTGGCCTTTATGCGCAAGACAACACAAACGCACGTCATTAATCATCAACATATCTATTTAATTCTATCTATTTATCTATCTATCTATCTGTCTGTCTAGCTAGCTATCTATCTACCTACCTATCTGTCTGTCTGTCTATCTTTCTTGTTTTGCTCCTAAACCGAAAGCTGCAAAGTGTGGTCGGTGTATTGAATGAATAGTGACGACCTGTTGTTACATGACATGAGCTTTGGGAATCTTTGTGGATCTTCTTGGGATCTTCTTGGGATCTTCTTGGGATCATTGGTGGCAGCTGGACCATTCTGAACCTGTCAGGCGCCTGGCCTATTCCACAGGTTCGACGTCTACACAGCCTGCAGGTCATGCTGGATGGGGAGATGCAGATTTCTCCTTGGTGGGCCACAACCATGGAGAGCTGAAGGCACAAGTGCTGAGGGCGGGATGGGAATCGTCCAAGCGTCTTCTATTGATTCGCGTAATTACACATTGTAATACAGCATATTACACCTATAGCCTATAATTCTACATTGTCATGGTTTCTGTGTTTTTTCATAGACTTCTTGAGTCGCTTCGGAGTTGGTGCTTCATTTTTTTTCCATTCCCAGCGGTTCCCAGCGGTCCCACCGGTCCCACCGGCAGGCAGGGATGGTCTTCCATTTCATCCCTTGGTTTCAGAAGTACAACGAGCCTTCTGGGCCAATTGGTCTGTCTGATACTGTCATTGTGACCACTGAGGGTGGCCGACGCTTTGGAGAGCTGCCACTGACCGTGAAGAGTGTTGAATCAGTTGAAATCAGTTGAAAGGCTGATGTAGTTTTCAAAGCCAAAGGATGCTTTGGAGACTGCACAGCCATTGTCAAGGTATAACTGTATAACTATGTACAACTAGGGAATGTCCGCACAAGACAGCCAAATCACGCTGTTGACAAATGCTGACAACATATTTTAGTTCAACCTTCATTTGCCCTCAGGCAAGTCAAGACTGAGGATTGGCACAAGGACTTGCTCTCCACAGATCAAACCATTTTGCTCTGGATTCCAATCAGTGAGAGCAAGTCCTTGTAGCCACTGATTTGCGTTGCTTTTTTGGCAGTGATTGCCTTTCTCTTCCCGTAAGCAACCGATTGTTTAGGACTTTAGGATAGTTTAGATGCATAGCCACTCCGCAGCTTTGGCATTTGAGTGGACAAAGCTGGAGCTCAGGCATCTCAAGCTACCGAGATTAGATTGGACGAAAAGAAAACACTGCGATGAACAAGTTGACAAACACGTTGACAAATAAGTTGACAGGCGTTCTTTGGATATGTCCCGATCAACAAGCTTGGCAGAACCGCTTCGAAAAGATCATTCTGCCCAGCAAGAGCTGTTTTTTATTCCATGTTTGTGATCGTTTGTGGCATCTTTGTGGCCATTCCGCTCAACAGCCTAGATAGAGGCAGAGCAGGTGGCGACGGGACGACTCAGTTCATCGGTGACTCTCAGGCTCAGTGGAGTTGCCAAGGGTCACCTATGTCGGCTATGTCGTTGCGTTGTTGTTCCTTGAGTGCAAAGGTTGGATAGGTTGGATAGGTTGGATTTGGTAGAAGATCTTGCGACATAATCTTTGCTTCAAGCTGGTCTTACTCGCTGCCTGGAAAGGTCACCATGCCCAAGAATTTGAGTCTCTTTGGATCGTGCCCATCTAAGTTGTGCAATTTGCAAGCACTCGTTTTGCATGATTCAGATCACTCCTCGCGTCTGAATCCGGATTTCTTGTGTGAAGTCGTACTTCTTGGACTTCGAATTGCACGGTTTGCTAGTGCCAGGTACCTGCAAAACCTTAGCAGGAAACTTCAGCAAGGATGGAAAAAGAGACAAATAACAAGGACAACGGGGCTGGGGTGCACGACGTTCCAGTCCACAGGCCAAATTTATTGAGTATGCACAATCTCTGCGTTGTAGAGTCAGCCACGCCCAGATCGTTTCAAGGTGTCAAGCACTTCTGGAGTCGATTTCTGCAGAGTGCCACAACACAAAGAGGAATTGCAGAAGCAAAGTGAGCTGCAACTTATCTGAGGGCAGAAATTGAGTAAGTTGACGCACTCAATGTTGGAACCAAAAAAGTCCCTTCCTGTGGAGCTAGATGAGCTACCCAGATGAGCACGAGTTTCCCCAACTTTTCAGCTCCTGTGCCAGTGCTGGCGTAGCCATGGCGTAGCCAGAACCGATGCATGTACTCCGTAGTCTCCGGGCACGGAACTGCTCATGTTCTTTGAGATGGGGAATCGGAAGGTCCGGTCCTGAGGGATTTGGACCCACGGCATTTCTGGCAACTCGTGCAGCTGCGTAGCTCAGTGGGAGGAGTTGCCTCAGATGTGACCCACTAAGGTTGCCTTCTTTGATATCGCCACAACGTCTCACTGTGCAGAGGCACTTTGCCTCGTGCCCTGGCTTGCAAGATCCGAGATGAGGTTGCAAGAACACTGAAAACCAACTTGGAGAATCAGAAGGATCAGACCAAAGCGGGGCCGAGATCTTGTTCAAAAGCAGTACTTTTTCTTAGTGCAAGACTAGCCCAGACTCTCATGCTGATCACGCGATCCTAAGGATCTTGTTCCATGCAAAAGTGTCAATTCAACAACTGCAAAATCAGAACACAACCTAGGCGGGATGATGAGCAGCAGCAGCAGCAGCAGCAGCAGCAGCAGCCGCAGCAGCCGCCAGCAGCAGCAGCAGCCGCCAGCAGCAGCAGCAGCAGCAGCCGCCAGCAGCAGCAGCAGCAGCAGCAGCAGCAGCAGCCGCCAGCAGCAGCAGCGGCAGCAGCCGCCAGCAGCAGCGCCTACAAAGATGTCTCCCTGCAGGAGGTCCATTACCGGATGCAGAGGAAAAAGGCAGGGATGCCAGTGGTTTCAATGAAGCACATTGTCCAAGCACATTGTGCGAAGCACATGGTCCAAAGAGAAGAGCAATGTCCATGTGACAAAATCTATTTGCAATCCGACCAAATTCCATGTTCCCTTCACCTTTTTCCTCATGGCGCTCCATTTGCTTCTGCATAGCTCTTCGTTCTGCGAGTCTTGTTGTGCTGATATATATATATATAATTATATATACGTATAGTGATATATACATACATTATATAATATAAAACACATATTTGCAATATGAATTCATGTACATATATGTACATATATATATGTATATATATATATATATATCAGAATGGTAGTCATAACGGTTCGCGATTCAGGCCCCAGGTCTGAGTCAATTTGGATTTTTTGCAGCCAGGAACATGCCCAGAAGGACAGAGACCTGGCAAGACCCTGGGAGCCCAAGAGAGGTGCCGTCCGAGATGGCGGAGATGGCAGTGGTGAACGCCTGCATGAACGATTATTAATATATTTAATATTGACGTGAACATGAATAGTTTATTGTTTGTTTGGAACTTCCATCTAGCTGTTGGCATTTGCCTTGTGTCAACTAGCAAGTTTTTACGAGGAGCAAATGATAGTCTATGCCAGGTGTGCCTTACCGCTTTCGCCTGTCAGACCAGGCCTGAAGAATTCTTTCAGAAATTTCAGTGATTATGATTTGAATGCAGCACCAGCATGCTTCTTTGCAGCGGGAAATGAAGCCTTGGCAAGCTTAATGCTGGTAAGTCAGAGGAAATTTGGAGGCCAACCTAGCCTCTGCCTTAGATAACCTTAGCCACTCTTGAAGTCTGAGGAAGATCGAAAGATTCCCTCAAAGGCCCGATGGGATTTCAATGCTTGTGTCTATCTTCACCGCAACACCGTCCAAAGTCTGTGACGATTTGATGTGAACATCAGATTGACAAAGCACGTGCAGCACGCATATCGCACATGTTGGTGTGAACCAACATCACAAGAACCTGTACCTTTACTGGTTTTTCACTTTACTTGGATGAGGCTCCCGAACAGATCGCTTTCAGTTCAAATGCGATCAGAATGCTCACCAATTTCCGTCAGGAGGATCGAGGCAAGCAAGCCAATCAAGGAGATCAACCAAAGAAGGCGGCAGGGCCTGTAGCTACCGCAACTGCATGTTGGAATTGGCAGCTTTCAATTTGTCCGCTATTAGAATTGACATGACCAAAGATAGTTTCAGAGAGTCCACAGGTGGTTAAATTAACACAGAGGTCAATGCAAGCAGAAAGATGCAAAAAGTAATGTCTTTTCCAAGCCCCCAAGTCTGAATTGTATTTCTGGCCATTCTTCTCTTACACCTCAATTGCAGATCGCATCGAATACTTAAAACTTTTCTGCACCCTCTCCAGAACAGGCACAAGTCTATTCAGATCATGCCGGCTTGCGCTTTCCCACTTTGGACACTGTGCCTTTGAGTTTGATTGGCTTTGCCTTCTGCCTTGACAGAGGTGTGAAGTTAGTGACTGTTTTGTTGATTCACCAAGAATCATCAAGATAATTAGGTAGTTGGATATGGTTGAATCTAATATATAGTTGATTCAGATTCATCGTGTTGTGATCGTGATCGCTCCTTCTTCAAAACTCGATTGCCATGGCGCTGTGAAAGTCCTGCCATGGCCGCCCAAGGCGGAGAACTACGATTACAACCGAGATCGTGGCTTCGATCGAATCGTTGAGCGTGCCTTCCCCATCAAGGCCATAAGGGGGCCATGGATGATGCAACGGTTGGTGCCAGTTGGTGCTGTGACAGGTGCCAGGATATCGGAGGTTGGACCCCTACTTCCGCGAGTACATCTGGTTTCTCAACAATTTGGTGGAAGCCCCAGGCTTTTCAGCGGCTCCTAAGTTCGTGATTTCACTTCACATGCCCTGTATGCTTGTTGTCCTCGGTCACGAGGTGAGCAAACAGATTTTGAGTGAAATTGGTCTTGTTTATCCACAGCCATCGCGATTAACAGAATTTCACAGGATCCCGCGCGATTCACAATTTCTCGGATTGCGAAGCGGCCTGATACTGAGACAAATCCCGCAAAGATGTGTCACCTACAGTCACCTTGATGGACTCATTTTGACGCTGGCAAGTTGGACATGGATTTTTCAGCGGGTCCGAAATCATCACACTCTACTGTACCACAATACATCTAAAGCTTTATCGACATCCATCATCACCCATCTCCATCGTATAATGAATGCATGCAATTGTATGTATCTCTATATATGTATATTATGTATATGTAATGTAATGTCATGTCATGCTATGTAATGTAAGGTGATGTGATGTGATGTAGTGGCATGCAAGGGTAGTAGTGTAACGTAAGTCGATGTAATGTAATGTATACAGATAGATCTCTCTATCTATATCTATACCTATATCTATATGTATGTCTATATCATATAGTCTTTATCTATATCGATCTACTCTCTCTATGCATGTACACATAGCAATATTCAGGGACTTTCTTTGCCAGAGCAGTCTGCGTGGAGTACTCAAGACTGCTGCGTGGCTACGAAATGGCCAGGTATCGTTTGAGAGAGAAGACAGTTGCAAAGGTTGTGGAGGACTCTCATGACACAAAAAACATCAAAAAACATAGAAAACCATGAGTCAATATTTGCAATCCAGCACCATGTCTCACCATATTTGCACAGCTGTAGCTGCAAGGAGTGGGCAACGAATCAATATCTTACGAGGAGCAGCAGTTTGTTCTGCCGTGGAGGTCCAGGATACAGCGCTACAACATGGTTCGCAGCGTCTTGCAGTTTCATCATAAGAATGATAAGAATGCGTATTTCTAAAGCAAACTCAATGTGTTTTACAGCATTTTACGATATTTTACTCTAGGACTCATAGTGTAACTCGTTTTTTTTATGTTTTATTTGATCCCTTAAGCGTCCTATCACTACGCAATTGCAATTCCACAGGGGTCTTGGATGAATGCTGGTGTATTGTGTTTGGGAAGTGCTTGGGAAGTGCTTGGAAGTGCTTTCCTTGTACTTCTGCCGATCTTACATGATTCAGGAGCGGTTTGACTCGATTGAGAGACAAGCAACAAACTCGTGAGGCTGGGCACTTGCTGGCTGAAAGCAATCGTCGCACATTTGCAGCATGGGCCATGGGCAAAAACCACAATTTCATGCAATTTATGCATATTTATGCAGTATAGATTATGTAGAATCAGCCAAACGCACAAAGCGTGAAGTTCAGGGAAGAGTGCGCACGTGGTGTTCGCAGAATGCACTGTTTGCAAAGGCAGTGGTTCTTGCCAAGAAGGAGCAAGCCTACGCGAAGTGGGTCGGCGCATTCCCAAGCGGAACTTGTTTCAATGCGAGACGACCTGACCCTTGTTCTCTTTCGCGTCTGATGTAGAGTGTGAAAGGCTGGGATCAACTCGGTGATGAAGATGACCCAGAAAGCGATGACGAGGTCGGGAAAGGTTGTGGGTAGCAAACAGGTTCAGCATGCTTTACCGGGCCCAAACTAAAAAAAATGTTGAGGCTTTGGGCGAGTCCAAAGGATGGCGGTCCACCAGCGATTGGGCTCCTTGGCAACATTTGGCATCTGGCAACATCTGGCAATCATTCCGAATCATTCCTGGTTCAACCTGTCTTTGCCCCACGATTGAAGGGGGGGCCGGGGGCAACTGAGAGGACGATCTCAACTGGGCACACCAAGGTGCGTCGTCAAACAGTGGAGGTAGAAATGATGCCCGAGACCCCAGCGAGATCTGGATTGATCCGCCAAGCTTGCAGATCTGCTCATTTCTTGTCGATGCCAAACTGATAGAGCTGGGTTGATCATGTCATCCTACGTCACATCGTGTCATATTATATAAGTCATATCATTTGACGTTGAGAGAAGGTGTTGCCCCGCTGCCAGATGAGTTTCTTGATCCAATTCATGCAGGTCCGCCTTCCCAATGATGGAAAAGTGCCTTAGCTCAGTATCCACAAGGGCTGAATGCTGAAGAAACTGGACTTTCCTGTGAGCTGACCCTTCAACCTGCCTGAAACAGTAGTTACGTTGTTTATTTCTGTCTAACGCAACACTGAGTTGCACGTACTCCTAAATCTCAATGGACCAAGATAGTTATATGGTTGAAACTAGTTGAAACATACATTTCATGAACTTGTCCATTGATTGCATTGATTGCATGGCTCGGTGTTCACGTGTTTCAGTCTTCCAGTGACATGTGGCAGTTTGAGGCGGGATCCCACGCCGAAGCGAGTGGATGTTGACATGGTGGTGGATAGCAGGCTGCATGCTTTGGCTCTAATCATTTCTAGAATTTTCAAATCTACAAGTCATACCATCTGGTTATTTAACATAGCCATGGAAAATCCCTTATAAATGGAGGTTTTAATGGGAAAATCATCTATAAATGGGCCATTTTCCATGGCTATGTTAAATAACCAGAGGGTATTTCTTATTTGTCTTGCTGTTGATATCTTCCGACTATCTGAGAGAATCCCTTGGATTCTTGCCTCGGCGATCCAAAGGTCTGTCGAACAAACTGGAACTTTGTCCATCGCAAAACAAATGCAGGTCCTTCAATGTTACGTCAAGTCCAAAAACAACTGGAAATAGACGGATATTTGATTCAGATGGTATGACTTGATGGCCCATTTATAGATGATTTTCCCATTATATAAAACCTCCATTTATAAGGGATTTTCCATGGCTATGTTAAATAATCAGATGGATTCAGATGGATTCAGATGGATTCAGATGATCGGGCCACAGCCACCACCAACTCACATTGCAAGGCGCGGGCACAAGATCATCAATTGGATTGATCCCACAGACAAAGTCGTCTTCTGAGCTCCGCGTACCGAAGCTTTAGAACGAAAGCACTGGACCAGAGGGTGAAAAAGTATGCGGCTCACCGCAGTTCACTGAGCGGTTCACTGAGATTACAGAGTTCACTGCAAGAACCTGCAAGCTTTGCAAATGGCGATGCCGTCTGCATGAGCAATGCTCTTTATTTGGGACCAATTGCCAAGTGAGTGATTTCAAACATCTTGTGGTAGGGGGCAGAAACATTGGTGTTTATATACATACATGCATGCATGCATGCATACTTGCTTGAACAAGTGGAGAGCGAGAACCCTTACCCAACATCCCTTGCGGATTTTCAAGGTTCTTCTCAAACTCTGCAATTTTCAATACGACATGAGATGACTCATTCTGCTGTCACGTTGCAGGGTGGTCCCTCCAAAAGCCTATGGAGCACTTCCGCCTGAAGCTGAGTACTGCTGAGTGCAGCCTGGCCTTTAGGGACTTTGCAAGCAAGGTCAGCTTCGTCGCAGATGTCCCTTTGGGGAGATGATGACTTCAATTACAGAACAAAGACAATGCTTGGCCCTGAGGGCCCTGAGCCGCCTCAAGGCTTAGCTGGGCTTAGCTGGGCTTAGCTGGGCTTAGCTGAAAGATTTTGGCGGAACAAATCCTGGGATTCAATGCGCCACTGCAGATGGGATGGCCGATGGAAGAGACACAGAAAGAAGCCGATGACATACAAGAAGGCTGGAAGTGGCTGGAAGTGTGCGTGGTTCATGTTCCTTGGGTGGAAACCATATGGACTTTCACTCTGCAGCATTTCAAGGAGCCGAATCTCACTGGTGTGAATCTTCATTCTGCAGGACATCCACTCAGACGCTTTGAACACAACAATCTACAATCTGAAAGCATCAAGCTCAGACTGTTGATCTAAAAGATGAGCATCCATCATGCGGCATCATTCGGATGACTGATGGCTTGATGGCTGAAATCACCCTTACCAATATTGCGGGCTTGGAAAGAGTTGAGCTTGCAGTCTTGAGTCGGAGTAAAGGTAGGAGAGAGATTGCAGAGGTGAAACAATCTTAAGACAATTAATCAAAGTCAGGTCTTTAAACAGTCAACATGTAGAATAAGCTTTTTTAATCTTTTTTAACAGATTTCTTTCTGTTTTTGGATAACTTTCGTACGAAATTCTTTCTGTTTCTAACCGCCTCAGGTCACGCCCTCGGCTCTGTACAACATGGATGATGCCGGTGGCTTCGACAACTACATCTTGAGGACGCCTCCACAGGCCTGGAGAAGCCTCTTGTCGTTCCAATCACTGGCTGTGCCCCTTCAGCACAGGGATACAAGGCTATTGATTTTGATGATAAAAGCGGATCTCCTAGTGCAATGCCTGATGGAAGATTTATTGTAACTCAGCCGTCTCAACCAATCTCAGTGAAAACTGACGAAGTTCGTCGAAATCAGACTCAATGGCTGAGTTCTTCGATTGTGTCGCACTGGAAGTCTCACTCCAGGAATTGCGCAGTGCTACGGGGGAGAAGATGCGAGAAGTCATGTATTTTTACATGAAGAATCCTGAGGCAAAGAGTCAAGAGAATGGGAAGGTTCCACAACTGCAACAACGTATATATTGGAATGAAGTAAGTAACGGAGAGGAGGCTCATGGAGAAGAACACATGTAAACAAACAGCCTGGAAGTCAACAAAATAAATGGATGTGCTTTGTTTCCTTCGGAATATAATGAACCCCGTTTCTTGTCGGCCCACAGCGCCTTCTGGCTAACCCACAGCCGGGTATAGATTCAGTGCTTGATGCATCAAGCAATGGCAAGTTTCAACTTGCAGACACACTATGCAGACGTGTACTGTAAGTCTGTGTATTTTCTATGACGGCAACGGCGCTCTGCCATCGGGCCAAAGCACCATGTGTTCGACACGTTGATACTCTTGGTGCGGGATGCTCAGAGATCGGCAGCACAAAGTGATCCCTGGTCCGGATCGGAGAATACCGACTTCAGCTTGTGATGACCACAATTGAAGCCATGTTTTTGCCGAGATACTTAGGCCCAAGCCGTGGAAGTAATACTGTGTAATGCATGAACCTAAATTTAAATCTATCAGATGTAGAAGCCAATGTTGCAAAATTCTCGGGTGTAGTTTGTGTGAACATGAGAGATCACATGCTGCGAGCACTCATTGACTGCTGAAGACATGCAGGCATCGTGAGACCTCAAATCTACTCGTGTTTAGTCGGTGCAAACCCAACAAGGGAACATACAATGTTAATATGAAGAGGCCACAGAGCAAACCAGTTTTAGTTTGTACAAGGATAGACTTTGTGACTTGATTTCAATCTTCATGGCAATGCAGCACGATGATGGATTTCGAAGCTCCCCCGGTCCTTGGGCGCAATTTAGGATTTTGCCTTGGGCTACGCTTTGATACAAATTTGGAGCATAAATCTCTTCAGCAAGTATGCATGGCATTCGGCCCATTCAGTCAAGATCAGCTTGTGCATGGTGGACATCAAGAAAAAGATAGACAAGACTGACAAGACAAACTGAATCATCACTGATCATATGAACTTCTTTTTAATGCTTTGATGTGCGCTCATTTTGAAACTCAAGAGGCTCAAGTCAATCAATGTCTCAAGAGAAGCTGTTGAATGCCTCAGGGGCAAAGCTGTTGTGTCGTACTAAGGTGCCCCCCGAATTGCCAGGGATGGCGATGGCGGGTAGCTGCTATGATTCTGAGGACAAATCTGGGAATTCCCGAGCTTACAGATGACAAACATCCATGGTTATATCGCTAGATATCGCTAGAGTCTTGAGACTTTTTAGTCTATGCAATCAAGTTTTGCTCGGCATGGATCCTTTTGGAATGTTCGCTAATTGAAGGATGCACACCTTTTCCAGCCTTTGTCTCCTCCTGAGCATGCTGCCTTTGCGCAGCCAAGCACAAAGGACTTACAGGCTCAATCATGTCAGCAGGGTTGAGTGCTCCAAAGAAAGGTTTGATGCTTCCATCTGAAAAGATGCTTTTGGCTTTACACGTTTGGTCAATTCCTACAACTGGTGCAACAATGTGCAACATTTTGACTGAAGCTTCCAAAGAGGGCCAACTCTACGAGAAACCTATCTTTGTAGCCAAAATCGCAGAAGTCGCCCTCAAGTTCTTCTTTTGGGTTTTCCCAAAACAGGGAATAGCCTATTCATCCCTATTCCATCCGACGGTTTTGAAATTCCTATTATCATTTTACCACTTTAAACGGCCGGCCCGCATCGGTCAAAATGTAGGGTATAAAAGTATAAATAGGATTATGTAAATAGGTATAGATCAGGCAACGGAGGCCCAAATCTGTTCCATAGGATCACCATACACCCATATCTTGCGGGAAAATCATTCAAATCATGAAATCTAACATAAATCTTAATCAATCACCTTAGATCCCTCATTTAATGAGATATTTTGAGAGTTGTCTCAACTGTGGCTCCAGTCGCGCAGGTGGTGAGCCTTTCCTCCATCTCCCGTGATACGAATCTCGAGTCGCCGCGGGCCCCACATTCGATTCCCAGGTCCAGGTCCAGATCGAGGACGGTGCCGCAGCACCTCGGCTCACTGAATTTTCAAGAATCCCAAGTATTTTTTTCTATATTCACAATGTTTTGATATATATTTTTTGTATTTTTTTGTTTCATGGCTTAAAGTCGATGTATTTTTCAAATGGTCTCTTGACAGGCTAAACACCGTGCCCTGGTCGGGGCTGGTGTTTTTTCACCATAAGTCAGTGGCCAGTGGCCAGTGACTTTGGGCGAGGTCCTCCATGCCCAGTGCGCAGTTCTTCCTACAGAATGCACAGGCCATAGGGCCATGGGGCCGTGGGAGCTTCTGAGGAGGCTTTGGTGTTACCCTCTGGTTATTTAACAGTTTGTCATGGGAAATGACCCATAGAAATAGATGGTTTACCTGTTAAAAATGGTGATTTTCCATAGTTATGTTAGTTTACCAGAGGGTATCTCTTGCCAATTTTTACCAATTTTTCAAACACAAATTGACCTTTCAAACCTGCAAGAAGCATAAACAATGCATTTGTGCATTTGTTTCATCATAGTTCTGACAAAATCATGTGGTTCCCGACTTCTGCAAAGTGAGCACATGTGAGCACTCTATGTTGTTCCTCTTGCAGCGATGCGTGCATGTGGTGATATGCGGTGCAAATACTTCATCACAGCCGTCCCATGCAGACATTTTTTGGCCATTTCCGGTACTTCATCAGAGGAAAGACACAAATGAAGAGAGAGAGAGAGAGATTCTTTAGTAAGTGCTTCTCAGTAGTCCAGCTTTTGTTTGCGTGTTCCTGCACAGTGTACTTTCAAGTCTTTCAACATCAGCTTGCATAGTCTGGCATAGTGTGGTTTTCTTTTCATGATCTGCGATTCTTGTTTGTCTGCCTCCCTGGCCCCTTGTCATTTTGTGACTCATTTTATTTAGCCCGACACGCTTTTTTTGATTGAAAAAGTCCACCTCTATTTGCCCTCACTTGCCATTCCAAGTCATGTCAAGTTCCAATCTGCTTGGTGTGGTACTTGGGAACAAGGCGCAAAGCAAATTGAAGTATGTAATATGTAGTAGCAGCAAAAGGATTGAAAGATCTTCAATTTGTAAGTGAACGTAGTTTCACATCAAGAATTCCCAAGATGAATGCTAATCGGACCTTCGAAGCTGATAGGGGTGATCCGGTGATCCTATTTTGTTGCGAATACCTTCAGAATAATCTTGGTTCAACATCCCTGGGGCCTTAATTTGCCTTAAAGTCCTACGGATTTCGTCTGATTTCGGCCACATTTTGTGTTTTTTTTCGCTGCAGGAGCTACGCCTGGATTCGGCCATGGCGGAACAATGTACTGCCCGCCTGGCAGAGGAGCTGCTCTTCAGCACCGAGGCCAGCGGTAGCGAGGAACATGTGCACAGCTCTAACGGTTCCAAGGTCAGCTGCGAAGCTCAACTCGAATTCATTTTTCACCATTTTTCACCATTTTTCACTAGTTCAAGAAAGTATCCCTCGAGATGAACTGACACATCAATTGATGAATTTATATGGCAAAAACAAAAAAGAGAGAGGGGCTCAGAGGCCGAACTCTTCTGTGCTTTTCCGGGGTGCAAAAGGCTCAAGCAAAGGACATATCAAAAAGAGAAGTATTTTCGGCAGGCATTTTCAACCCTTTGAGGACCACAAGAAAGCTAGAAATCGGATTCAAAATTTGATAGTTCAGACAGAAAGATGAATGGAGACCAGTTTGAGGACTACGGAAGAATTGGCATGGTACTGTCTCATCCTATGGTCACTTGGATATGAAAGATTTACAAGATTTGCAAGCTTGACATAGCTTGACAATCTGCAAGCCTGACAGCCTCATTGGGTCGTGGATTGACGCCAGGACTTATACCTCCTCTCTGAGAAGGTGCGAAAGATGTCATGCTGAGACATGGTGATGGTCATGCGCGTGCTTTGTTGATCTTTGTTGCCTTTTGCAGTAGCTATGACCTGTTGCAAGGAAAACTTCATGCGATTGCCTTTGCCTATGCAGCTTGCTTGCAATTTGGTTGTGCGCTGCAGCTCACTAGCTGATTTGAACGGATTTGCAGCATAATCAACAGACCCCAGATTCAAAAAACAGCATGGAAATATGACGACTGGCAAACAGCTCGTGAACGAGGGACAAGACCACACCACACACACACACACAAGTGGAGATATGATGTGGGTCGGGGGTCGGAGGAAGATGGAATCTCTCATCTAGACCCATCTTGGCACGTGTACTGTAATTTGCTCGATTTTTTGCCAAGAACCAGAGTTGTACGAGTTGTACTGCACGACTAGTGTTTTTTTTAAAGTTGGAGGATGAGTTGCGAACCCCTGCTGTAGCTCAAGTCCTACAGTCCTACACGGGAAGGTATGTCCGCCGTTGGCTCGCTGACGAACGTCAAGGGCGCTTGTTCAACCCTGAAGCCGTGGTTGAGGAGGTGGAAGAGTCACAAGGAGGGGATTCAACTGACGTTCATAGGCGTGTCTTGACCGGTGTAAGGTGCAAAGGTGCTAAAGTTATGACGTTGTAGCTATACGTATATATATATAATTATATATATATAATTATATATATAATTATATATATACATAATTATATAACAGCTATTTAATGCTATTTATAGAAGCAGGATTTGTGCAAATGATCATTTTCTCGGTAGGTTCAATTTTGGGCAAAGTCGGCATGCAAAACTTCATGGATTTAGCATCTAGGAGTCAAATCTCAAAACATCCCAACAGGGTTGGCATTTGTAGCGTGCATGGATGTCAGGAGATGGCAGTTACGAGTCCAATCCTGCACGACGTGGAAGGTATGGAGAAGATACGGATCAATTTTGGATGTTTTCTTCCGGATTCTTATCTTTCCTTCGGTACATTTCTGTACAGTTTCCAAGTTCTGTCACGGAGTATCGGGCTGGCCAAGTCGTTGATCCAAGCAACCATTAAGATATAGATGTAGTGTGACGTAGTTCATTTATTTTGGTTTCAGATGGATTCTGGCACATTCTGGGGCGCCAGGTCATTGTCCTTCAACTCGGATGGTGAAGCTGCACATGTTGTGGAGGTGACCGTGCAGGTGAACAGTGTCACTGCCATCAACATCAAACGCATCCTTTTCGATGTGGACTTCACCCTCATGTCTCTAGGATGGACTTTTCAGGCTTGCATCATGGGCTTATATGCTTTGTTACGAGTCAGAATGTGAGCCGATCGTTCATGGCATCCTAAACAGCCGAAGGAGACCCAGGAAAAAACATGAAAATATCACACCAATTCACAACATGCTTTTGGAATCTTTTGGAGATGAACGTGTCTTCTATCACATTGTCATGATTGACTGGTTCTGCTCAGCTAAGGTTGGACTGGCAAGATCCTAGCGCCATGGGTTTGTCTGTCAAGGAGATCGAGGCAATGACTTCTTTCAATCCGGAAGTTGTGATCGTGGGGTGCTCAGACGAGAACCTTGAGCAAATGCTGAGCAAATGCTGGTTGATTGGATCTGAAGACGTCTGAAGACTATCGGACCATATCGGACCATATCTGACCATCCAGGACAATGCAGTGGACAATGATCAGCCTCTCGCTGGTGGCTGCAGTGCTCCCAGGCAACGTCTTTGGTCACAGTGTCAGCTACTGGTAATATCTGGTAACAGTAAAATGGTCGGCACATACTTCTGCATTACTTTTTGTGGCTGTTGAAGATTGGACCAAGCAACTTTGCACAACATGCTATAAAGGAATGTAAAAGATGGCTATGAGCCGTGTTTTGATTGGGGTTGCTGGTTCAGGCCCAACCGATTGGTGGATGGTGTGTGTCTCCTGGCAGCAAGCCTTCCAGGCATTTTCACAACGCAATGGATCTGATGGGTGCGACTCTGCCAAGGCCCCGATGGTCATCTGAAGAAGACCAACCGCTACCGACTCTCGCTGACCTGCAACGGCCTGGATCTGCGGGCCTTTCCCTTCGATACTCAGATTTTGCCGATCCGCTTAAAGGCGGGTGCAGTACCTGATGAAGATCTGGCGACATCAGATTGACATCATATTGACATCAATCGTTAAAAATCGATTGACCAGCTCGACATTTTCCATCGAAAGACGTCGATGACTTTCGACATCTTTCGACATTTTCGCCGCTTCCAGTGCCTCTGCAGTGGCTCCAGTGGCTCCAGGCTCGCAAAGGCACCCTGAAGTCCACAGAGAAAGATGCCTCAGATGTGATCTTGGTAGGTCCAGAAGGTGGGAGGATTCGGGATGCGGAGAGATCGGAGAGATTTTCTTGGACCGTTTTTCACCTTGTCCACATGGTCGTTAGGAGGTCTGAATGTGTGTATATATATATATATAAGTATATCAAATGTATATCAAACATATTCAAACAATATCAAACAACTATTTGATAAGCAGAACATTTCCTTGCCTCAGCAACCCTTGTGACAGGCCTCAACGGTCTCACTCTCAGACTTGTCGTTTCTCACAGTGGGTGCAGGTTCACCTCAAAGTGCTTGTCCTGACAGTCCTAAGATTTGTCGTGTCTCAGGTCATGATAAGAAGCATGGCTTGAGAAGGATGGGCCACACAGTCAAGATGCAAGCAGAACGATTGGCAGACTTCAAGATCCAGCGACTTGTCGTGCTGGAGAAAATGTCATCATGCTGCATCATGCTTGGGGTGCCCTGAATCTGAAAATATCGGAAATGCAAGTGCGTTCAATGCAATTCAGAAAATTGGCAACATGAGATGAAAGCTGATAAAATGAGCTTTAGCTGCATGAGCCCGAAACATTCAACCTCTGCTGGGTGCGCTTTCTAAGCATTGCTTCCCAATAAAAAGACGCACGCATTGACCACTAATGGATAGCAAACCAGACTAGACAAAGATAGACAAAGTGACGAAGCATGCTCAGTGTGTTGTTTGAGTTATTTCAAAGTTAATTCACGTCGCTTCGCGACGGCAACCGCCCGCACCGCATCGTAACTGCCAATGATGTCGGCCATTGAGACCAAAAACATCCGAAAGTACTGATTGTCGGAAAAAAAACCGCGAAGAATTTGATAGCCATGTATAGCGGACCAACGCAGTTCAAAAAATAAC
>Ga0126342_10002291_pt1 | contig 29459 bp, 25 predicted proteins | sample Cyp1metagenome_FD_92528 | JGI IMG/M metagenome (GOLD analysis project Ga0126342, IMG submission 92528) | Coral microbial communities from Lord Howe Island, Old Settlement Bay, Australia - Cyphastrea 1 metagenome | ecosystem: Host-associated > Invertebrates > Cnidaria > Coral ...
AACTAGTATTAACTAGTATTAACTAGTATTAACTAATATTAACTAGTATTAACTAATATTAACTAGTATTAACTAGTATTAACTAGTATTAACTAGTATTAACTAGTATTAACTAGTATTAACCATCAAACAATAGAGACCAACTAACAAAATGTGAAAAAATGGAAGTGCTGACCCATCAAAAACTGTGGTATTATTATAGAATGGCTGTTAAACATGAAATAATGCAAACATTTGGTGATCTAACCCTCAACAATGGAGGCATTTATACGAACCCTTAAAATGGGGATGTTCATGGCGAAAATGGGGTTTTAACAGTTTTAACCTTTCGAAATAGCATGATATGAATGGTTGTAAACTATCGAAAATGTGGATATTCAACCTTCCAAGAAGCTATAACCATCCTTCAAGGGGGTATTGCAAGGTTGACCATCCTTGGTGATCAATGGAAGCATTAGCCTTTAAAATAGTCAGGGATATCAAACCCCTTAACCGTTAAGAGGATAGATCGAAGCCACCCAACCTTAGCATCCAAAGTTGGTTGAAAAAAGAGTAGCGTAAGGATAAACCAAGCTGGGAAGGAGACAAACCAACATGATCAAGGGATCTCCTTGTAAAATATCCTCAGAAACTTCTTTGGGGGCTAACTTGATGTACCTAGTTACCCTATTAAATCATATTAAATCCTACTAGCATCTAGCACATAATGGACATCAACATAGGTCAATTCTGGATCTGCCTGGATCTTCATTAGCTCCAGTGCAGCCTCCTCAAAGCAAACCGCAGCAAGGCATTCCTCGTTTCAAGACGAGGCTTAGAATTTGGGAATGTATCCAAATTAGGTAACCAAAAAAAAAAGAAAAACGTGGTTTAGACATGTTGAGACATGTTCAGAAAATCATGTTCCCGGTTCCAATTGGCATTTTGGGGTATATAATGTATATATACAGTATACTGCATTTTGAGACAAACCTACTCGAGCTTGAATCTAAGCCAGGCCCTGGTATCCTGTAGTCAACATCTCAAAAAATTGCCGAAAAAATTGGATGTTCATCCCAAAACATCCAAGGTATCGTAGGTTTTGACCCATCCCTAACATTCCCTATGTTTTGATTACACGCTTAAAATCATTTGCAAAATGGCGAAGGAAAGGCACGTTACTTGGCGCAAACTTCAACCACTTCAACCGAGCATCGATCTCCTTGGAAGAGCTATTCAGCACCAGCTGACTGCTCTGAGTCGGATGAGTTTCCTATCGCGAGGCGCATGTGGAAGCTCCATGGAAGCACTGGCAGAAGTTGCAGGCACAGTGTCTAACGGAACCATCGATATTCCTGCTGAGCTGATTTTTTTCCCAGGACATCACAGGCAGCCATCCAGGCTGACTCTCGATCAAAATTACTTCGCTTGTCTTTATTTTCTCATGTTTTCACCATGTTTTCACCATGTTTTCACCATGTTTTCACCATGCTTCCGGAACCATCTCCCTGCACCCAATCACCTCAGAGCTTGACACAGCATCCATCGCATCTCCTACGAGGAAGTCGTTTTGCCCTCACCGTGTCACTGGGACTGTTGCGCTAAGACTGCAGTGACTGCTTTTGCTTAGACTTTTGTGTATCCGACCCCCTCATTGCATTTCTGGGGTACCTTCCTCATTGACTCAACGCCTCTAAAACAGCCTCGAGAGCTGACAATGTGTTCCAATTCATCAAAGCACAGGCGTGCGGAAAAAAAAAAAAAAGCCGCGGACCGGAATCCAAAAAATACATTACTTCGTGTGATCCCACCAACTGACATATTCCGACATCTGACGTCGATTATTCTGACATTATGCTCTGACACGCTATCCGACACTCGATCTGACATATCTAAATATATTCTGACATTCTATCTGACATTCTATCTGACATTCTATCTGACATTTTATCTGACATTTTATCTATTTTATCTGGCATTTGTGCAATTTGACATCTCTGGCATAGTGTTCGGGTCGCCAACAAAAACCTGCGAGCTCGCCACTCTGTGCCCTGAGACTCGAGGCAGTAGAGTCTGCGAGGAGTGGCGGAGGAGAAGAGGAGGAGCAACCGAGCAACCTGTCATTAAATCTACCCTGTGGTATTTTAACGTAGCTATTGAAAATGGCCATTTATAGTGGATTTAGCCATTAATAATGGTGATTGTCCATAGCTACGTTAGTTTACCAGAGGGTAGAGATATCCAGAGACCAGGGGAAAACAACATCTTTGGTGTTATGCCTTGCTCCAACACTAGCTGCGACATACAATTCTCGCTTGCCATTTTTTTACAGCTCAACGGCCGCAAAACCACAAAGACTGTGGAGAGTTCATGAGTCTACCATGTCTACAGCAGTCTACACCAGTCTACCATCAAATGGCAGTGTGTCAAAACCTTGTACCCCTGGTGAACATCAAAATAGCTGGTAAATGGATGTTCATCCCACTAAAAATGGTATTAATAGGTATTGATCCATAGCCAAATTCCCATCCGCATCTTCCTTGCGGTCTCTGATCTGGGTGATCATCACTGTCGAATGGCTGGGACTCTTCCTGCCCGAGGCAAAGGTCGCCATAGGCCATATCCGACTTGTTTTCAGTGGCCAAGAAATCCAAGAACCACTTTCTTGAAACTTCGTCCTTTTGCAAACTAACCTCAACATCTTGAATCAGCAAGATTAAAAATGCGCCAGAAATGCGCCATGATCGCCATGGTTTTCAAATTTCCAGAGACTGACACTGCATCCCAGAGCTTTGATACAAAGTGATAAAGTCAGTTCCACTGTGCACCAGCCTTCCCCGGCATCTCTGTTGCTTCAGTGACATTTGCATCGCCATCCAGCCTGGGTATCGATGCTGGCACTGAGGACGCAAAAAGCCACTGGGAAAAAAATGTGTAAAAGGCGGATTGTGGCATTTCATGAAATGATGATTAATTCATCTGAATCATTGCCACTTCATTTTCACCATCGTAACATTTTCAGTTAGCAACACCATCACCTCGCAAGTTTCGGGTTTTTCGAGAAGGCTCACAAGACTGTGGTTACTAGACATAGAAATTGTTTCAAGAGCAAGCAGGAGCAGCAAAAAGCAAGGTCGGCATGTGTCTTTCAATGTCTTTCATCAGAGTCCATATCACCCGCAGCCAATCATATCCAGTGATGTTTGTCAGATTTGGTCGGCATCGTCATCCAACGTCATCCAACGTCATCCAACGTCATCCAACGTCAATGGGTTGCCCAATGGGTTGCCGCCGCGCAGCTCAATTTGTGGGTCCACAGAGTACACCGAGGGTGCCAAAGGATGGTCGGCATCCGGGCACCATCTCAACACACCCGTCAGAAACGAGGCGTGATACTGGAGATGGTCTTGGATGAAACCTGCAAAAAAGGTGCCAAAAGATGTGGAAGTAACGGAAAAGGCCAAGGAATTGCGGCCAAGGAATTGTCACGAATCTGTTGGTAGGAATTGTCATAGATCCATAGATTGCAGTTTAAAAAATTGACACCACTGTGCTCTTCATCTACAACTTCCGGAAGCACTGCCACACTCAGGGTCAGCATTCAATGCTGACACGCACCACTCCGAAAAAGTAAGAGCACCACAACCACTTCTTTTAACGCAGAAGAGACTCTTCGGTAACAATCTGGGAAGCCACACTGGAAATGAAATAGTATGAGTGGTCATAGTCCTGCACAGCGAATGGCTGGACTGCCACCAGGGTTTTGCGTTCGTTCTGATTCATGGCAGTCATGCCAGTGTCACCAATGTATCTAAGTTGGGGAACTTCAAGATATTCAGCAATGAATCTAAGAGAACAGTAATTAAAAATAACTAAAATATCTCAAGGCGATGCCCAAGGATGTCTTGCGAATTGGTGATGTCATCACGGTGTTTGATCTCCGCCCCTGTGAGGTTCGCGTTCCTTCGCAAACACGCTATTTAGGGAAAAGAAAGAAAGAAAGAAAGACCCCAGAAGCAAATCCACGAAACTTATTGGAACAATTGCCAGATATAGCCAGTACACAGTAACTTTTTACCATCAATTCTCAAACAGTCTTCCGATGTCGTGCCCAGATTCCCTAGATTTTCCAAACTGGCTGGATGTCTCCTGCTGGTTGCGCAAGGTGAGGGCCAAGCCCTTTTCGTCACACAGGGCTTTCAGAAGTCCCGGCTTCAGCTGTTCCGACAGGAAGGGATCTGCCAAGCCTCAACTTGGCCCAAAGCTTTGCTGCACACATATCAGATTGGATTGAAAAATGCATTGCAAATGTTCAAAATTATTTAAACCAAAAAATGAAGCAAATCTTCATCTTGGAAGCACACCTTGATCCACCAGCAGCCGCTTGGGCGGACCTTTGTACTGCTTCAGCAGCTCCAACGTGTCATACTGGCGCCAGCTTTCTGGGTCTTCACCTCAGTCCATCAGAGCGGAGGTACAAAACAGGAAACAGCGTGGCTCTACTTGGCTCCAGACCCAGATAAAGGCTGAAAGCTTTCTGACCCCAGGGCGACTCTGTGGGATGCACGATCGGTGAAAAGGCTGACACTGACCGGTACAGTTCCGGATATCTCCTTAGCAACACAGGCTTCACCAGTGAGGAGATCTCGACATAACGAGCAACGAACATTGAGTCACGAATACGAGGGCAAAGTTGCAGTGCTCTGGAGTGTGAAGGCCATAGCTATTCATAAGGTAAACTGACCACTATCTGGGCTGCCCAGCAATGCAGCCACCAGTGCGCCATGTCCGCCCATGCTATGACCCATGATGCCAAGCCGATGTTGCAGCAAAGGAAGTTTGGCAGCCACCATGGAGGGCAACTCCTGGGTGATGTAGTCCAACATCTGGTAGTGTTTCCTGGGAACAAAATGGGAACAAAACACGTTAAAAAATGTAACAAAACAATTGGCAAATGCTTGAGCCATGACTCGTATGACTCACAGAGATTCAAACTTAGAGCAGTCTCCAAAAACACGGTAATGCAGCCAATTTACTTGTATTTTTGCGTGGTCGCGTTCACGTAGAAGCTGGCCCCGACTCCAAAATCAAAGGCCTTGAGCGAGTCGACTGCACGCCAGGTCACTTGAAGACTCTGGCCATCTACGGTACAAAATCTGCAAACCCACACCGCATCAGTTGTTCTTTAGTGTTTCAAAGATGGGAGGAAATCATCACTTTGCGCCTTCGGATCTTCGTCTGGCACACCTTCCCCTCGAGGGGATGTATCTGGCATGATGAGAATTAGCCTCAAAGAACAAAATCCCGGTGAACAATCAAGGCGTACAGTAACCAGTTTCGTGAAATCTGCAATGGCACATATACAGTAACCAGAGTCATGGCGACTTAAATCATGCCTTTCATCAAGTCTGGAGACTCAGCTGATTACAAAAACATCAAAAAAACGCTTCTGGTCTTGGATGTTCATCCCTGATTTTCACAGATTAAAACCCTATAAAGGGCCCTATTTATTTGTTGCTGGGTCATCTTTAAATTTCACGCCGAGGGGCTGTAGCTCCTGTGCAACTTCCAAGGCGCTGCTGGCGCGTTGCGCCAAAGACTCATCGGTCCCCGTCAGGCCACTCAGCCAAATGACCTCGGAGCTTCAGGGCAGCGAGCGTGGAAAACCTAAAATCACCTCATCACCGAATCTGGTTATGACTCACAGTTTTCCATGGAAAATCACCATGCTATTAATAGGTGAAGCATCTATTTTTATGGGCCATTTTCCATGGCTATGTTAAATAACCAGAGGGTATACATATCTATACATATCTATCCTATACATATCTATACATATCTAATCATATCTATACATATCTATACATATGTCATAGAAGTATATAGAAGTCATGCATCCATGATTTCATAGTGGCAAGCAAATTCTTCTGTTTATCCTCTGGCCAAACAAACTACAACAGGCAACGGGCTAGCAGTGCTTTGTGCTGGAGCAGTGGGTGGATGTGAACACTTTTTCAAATTTGGGGGGCACTATCGAAGGTATCGAAGGTCTCGGATTGCACTGGTCCTCTCTTCCAAGCAACTCCTGGAAATTTGCCCTTGCCACTTGGAACGAAGGTAGAAAGTTTCATGGTACAATCGCCCAAGACCTTGGCTGTCAGCATGAATCTTTAAGGAAGCTTTCGTGCCGGTAGTGATCATGATCATCATCATCATCATCATCGATTCCATAAGCATGTGCAAAGACTGAACTTCATCACAATCCTCACTATGAACTTCTTTGAGCCTGGCTTTCTGATTCAAAGATATTCAAAGCTGTCCCCAAAACGTTGCCTAAGCATGTCTCGTCCTATCTCGTCCTGCCCAGCCGGGCTTAGCCAATGCACAGGGCTGATGTGCTCGAAGCGATACAAGGTGCCCTTGAAGCATCGATGCTCTGCGATCTCCAACAACTCCGGAGGAGCCATGAGATGCCGTAGCCGCCTCTGCTGACAGTGGGACAAAAAGGACCTATCAATGTGGTGCCCCCGGTCGATAGCGTTCAGTTGGTGAACATAACCCTAATTTCACGTTTGGACTTATGGTAGATATATCGAACTAGTTAATGGGATTATAAACCAACAAACATCACTGGGGGGGGGCACCACCTTGTAAGGGACCTATCGCCGGGACCTATTTTGAACATGTCATTTGTGAAAGCTCACTGCACGCTGGAAAAGCTTGCTACTTTTGGAAGTGAAGCCAGAGATCAACTGCTGCTCAGGGAGGCAATGAAAACAAAATGAAGGAAGGTAACACAATACATACCGGGTGGGACAGTCAAGCAAAGAGCGTCACAAATCACCTGATTTTGGGGCGGTGGGCATGTCCAACCTTTCCCCTTCGTGAGCCTGCATTGGATTCGTTGGCCTTAGAATGCGAATGGATGTACTTCTCACTTCGAGAGTCATTGAAATCTAATGACGTAGTAACATCCATTCACCTTCCTGAAATGCCATGGTGCTCAAGGTTTTACCCACGGAGAAATTCCAGAAACCGTCACTTTCACATCCAATGGGAGCCCAGCTGAAGAGCCCGAGGTTAGTCTCAGGCACAGCTGAACTTGCCCACACGGTCCTCGGAACTCACGTTACACCGCCGTTGTGGCAAAATCGAATTCATAAATCCATGTTAAATCAGTTAAATCATCAAAAACATGTTTTTTTACGTCATGCCAAAATTGGAATAAGCTTCAGTGGCTTAAACTCTTAAACTGATTTCACCTGTGAAGGCTATTCCATGTCAAACTGCACAAGTACAGTTTGTATCCTGAAGGGCGAAAGGGAGCGCCACCTTGCCATGGCATCCCTGCAATGCCGTGGCAGACCTTCGGAAGGATCTGAACACAGCTGGAACTCCTTTGACTCTTTTCACGGACCTAGGGTAAGTCCTCAAAGAAACGAACCACAAATGGAACCACAATGGTTAATGATTAATTTCCAGAATGGTTAATGATTAATATTGATTAATGATTGATAAACAAACAAATGATTAATGATTGATAAGTTTTTGTTGACACATGCAGCGAGTCGGAAAAAAACAGGCAATATGAAACTTTGGAGTTTTGCAACGGCCAGCCTTTTGCCTGGCTTGGCTGGCTTCATCTATTTCCAAATGACCCAGCTGCATTGATGTCCTTCGAATGTGAGCATTTCATGCTACTCTTCTGCTGCAATGCACAGCCGAAAGGCTGCGGGTGCCATTCCAAAGAATATGAAAATATGCACGGTGTGCATACGAAAAAGCCCTTGCAAACTAACTAATCAAATGTTTACAACCATCTAATCTGGAATTTACTAAGTGTCTACAGTTGGTCTTGTGCCTTTGGCATCAACAAAAGGATACAAGCAGAATTATGAGATTGACAGTCTTGATTTCGGACACCGAAAAACACGAGGACCTTTTTAAGACCTGGACCTTGTCTCATTTTGCGAACTCCCTCCGGTTCAGGATGTGACAGATGTCAGCGGTGCATCCACTGAATCCGCCGTTGCGATTCATGTCACCAAAAAGATGACCTGAGGGTAGAGAGTTATGTCCTGCGTTTTTTCGCTATACGGTACTATACGGTTCTGCATCTTGTGATGGCCAGTTGGCCAGTGTTCTGAAGAATTGAAGCTTTGCCAGGGGTCTGCCTGTCAACGTGTGGGTCAAAGATCTGTGGGACCGCATGAAAGAAGTTGTTGCTCGCATAGAGGGATCACAAACGGGAAATCCAATGCCAATAAGGATCGAATATGATAAAGTTCCAGAAGTTTGGCAGTCCTTAGTCACTATTTAGTGTCTGAAACACCTCTATATACTGACTATACGGGTGTTAAAAAATCCTTGCTGTTTCACTTCTCAGATCCTGAGGGTTCCAGCCCCTCTAAAGGGGCTGCCTTGTGCAGAGAAAAGGTGAAACACGATGAAACACGATCATGCGTGTCATGCGTATGGATTTGTCATGCCGCAATTCCACCTGGGCATCCACGGACTCCACTGCAGCTAAGGGCATGAGTTGCATCGGAAGCAGTCCTTCCATGTCCTTCCTCCAATTTCCCTGTCTCTTGAGGTGCCTCTACGAATCCACAGGTGGAGTATGTGGAGACTTGCTTCAAGACAGCATCCCAGCACGATTTCGTCATATTAATTCAGACTATGGATATCACACGGAATCATATGCATCAATTGCATCAATGTTGGCCGCACTATGCTGCACTCATCTCAACCTCTCATCTAGCTGGGCTATTGGAACAGCTGCGCGTCAAGCGCGGCAAATTCAATGGGGAGCTCAAGGCTGACGGTTCAATCACATACATACTGTTGCACCATACAGTTTGAATGCTCAGCATCATGCTCAATCTGACTCAGTCACACAACACAGGTGGGGCAGCCCTGGCCCCAGCTAAGGCGTTCACACTTTGAAAAAAACACTAGTGGCGAACTTGCTGTATGCGACCGAACCTTGACTGCCTTCAAGCACCCAGTCTTCAATTGCTGTAAGAAAGTCTCTGCTTGTTGGCAAAACAAGCAGTAACCACCAACAAACCAAACAATAGACGCAAAAACGGTTCCGTAGTTTCAGCTCTGCAGATGTCAGAATGCTACCTGCAATGACCCAACTTTGAATCAATGCAGCTGCGAATTCATAGCAAGCTCAGTCTAGAGCCAATCGCAATACCTGCGAACTCAAACTACCATCAAACTTCATCAAACTCTCCACGCTACTTTCTTCCGCCTACATCACGACCGTCTGGAAGCGCACTGGGGTCGTGACAATGTTTGCAGAAGATTTTTAGCATGACAATCGTTTGCAGGCTCATCATGCCCGGAAAGATTGCCCTACTCATCAATATCCGGAATTGTTTTAAGGAACCCCCGAAAAAAGTACTGGACAATACGGTATGATTGGACTTTAATTGTCCCTTAAATCAATCTGTTGACACAGCAAAGTTTCATAAAGTTTGTCCCTTCAAATCCTGCAGCAGATCAATGGATTCCAGGCCCATTTGAGGCCCCCACCTTCATACAGGTGGCAAAGTGCTCTCGGCCCTGTCTGTCTGGAAACCTCGCGAAAAGCTGGCAGAACATCCATCTGAGTTCAAATTGTAACCCTTCTTGAACTTGACAGCATTTGGAAATTTCATGGGCTCTCTAAATTGCAGGAAATTAGGAACATATATATATATTTATCATATATCATATATTTCCCATAAATCACCATAGTTTCCACAGATTTCCCATATATTCCCATGAATATTGAAGTGATTTAAATTTCTTCAAAATGATGACTTAACGAAGCAACGCGTCTTGACTCGCTGCTGGACTTGGACTCTCTTGACGGTTTTTGCGCCTGAAGGAGACACATCGATCATCTGCCATGACCAAGGTGACGCAGTGGTCATCCAAGGGAGTGGTGACCTGGTCGTCCAGGAATCTATCGATTCCACACAGCTAAGATTGGGAAGGGAAGGGGAAGGAACTGAAGGAACTGTGAAAAATCCCACTTGGTTAAAAAAGCATCCTCCGAATTTTTTAGCCTTAGCCGAGTCGCCATTTACACCATTTCGGAGTCAACAAGTTCCAAATCTTCCCATTCCATTGGTATTTGATGTATTCTTACAGTACTGGACGCTAATTGCAAAGCACCTGCAGATCCTTCAGTTCTTTGCCAGAGCATATCTCCTGCCAGGCAAAACAAAGGCTGTTCCATGCCCCAACGTCATCCAACCGAGGGAGCGGCTATTTTCCACGAAATTTTCCAGGAGCTGTTGAAGTCACTCTATTTTTTAACATGTCCCGACCCCTTGTTGGTGTCACTTCAGATTTTTGTCATCTTTTGGCAATTTTGGCACCAAGCAAGAGCTCGAACTTGAACTTCGTTGAAGACTTTGCAGAGTCCAGCTCTCCTGAATACTTGTCAAGTCCACCGTCCGTGTTGTGGAATGTACCTGATACCAGGGCTGTTCAACCTGCATGACTCTGCATCATATTTTAAACAGTGGTAAACTCTGGCCAATCTGATCAATCTGTCATCAAACTCTTCCAGGGACACTTTCAACCACCCAAGGTCCTCCATCCCCTCTCATTGCAATATTGCTCACAGAAGCTCACAGAAGCTCCCCAGCCTGCAACATAAGGACAGAGAGCTTGCTGTCCATGACGCATCTGCAAGGAACCTCATGTCACAGTGACCATGGACTCACCGAACCAACTGCTGGTATCACTGACTCACTATCAAACGCCGCCAGTGCACGCAGAAGTTTTTTCAACATTGACATACCAAAATCAGCTCATTTGCAAAACCATCTCAGGCTCTGAGATCAAGTACCACAGAGCCATCCTCAAGCACTGCATCCAGAAAAACGCCCTTGCAGCAACAGGAGATTGTCGTTTGAGATGAATCAGTAGCGTGCCATAGAGTCGATTACATTGTCCTTGATACCCATCCATAGATTGTGTTCTTGTACAAAACTAGTCAATTTACTAGTTTTGCACCCAACCGCTGGACAAGTCTGTGGTATGTAGCAAGGGGCAATTCCAGAAGATTCAATAGCGGCTTGAATATCAAGGATTGGAACTGAAAATACATCAAAGTCGAGGCGTGGCTAAGTAACACCAGCCGCAAGGCTATTCGGAATGGTTTATAGGCAGTTATGATTCCAACGTTTTGTCTTCATCACCCTAAATGCAGAGTATGCAGAGTATGCAAAGCTATCGCAGACCCATCTGATCACAAACTGATCAGAAGTGGCTCAATTGGTTCAACCAGTCGCCTGCAAGAACTCCATGACGAAGTCCCGGATCATATGTTGTAGCTTTGTCATTTCTCTGGCCTTGTCCCACAGAAAATCTTCGTAAAATGGACAAAAATCATCAAAAATCTACAGTACCTGTCAATCTTCAAAAGTGTTTCCTATCGCAATCTTCTCTTGGTAGGACTTCACCTAGTAGTTTGATGGATACTGAACTTACTGAACCGAATGTCAGGTTCAATCCGTTCAATTTTCATCTTAATGGATGGAACAGGCACGGAAAGCGATTGCCATCATAGCCAGATAGCCAGTAGCCAGACAGTAAAGATGTTTCTTTGACTCCAATTCCCTGCCGCCTTTTGCTCCTCGCTCAGACTTATGTATCCAGCACCTGGTGTCCAAACTCAGCTTCCCACCAATAGCAATTCTGAAGCCCCATCTTGAGGAATAATTGAAGTGTACTATATACATATATATACATATATATATACATATTATATTATATATGTATATAAATATATATATATATATATCAGTATAGAGATGGTGTGTATATATATATAGTATATACAATGTGTATATATATAATATATAGTATTCCTTCCCTCAAAAAATGTGCTCCCATCCCCACGAAAAACCGATGCACTCATATCGCACCTGGAGAGGCTGTGGAGTCCACGCTGCGGATGCTGAAGTCTGGCGGCACCTGCAGTGCCTTTCGCTCACCCTGGCAGCAGAGGATCACCAAACGATCAGACTATCAGACTATAAGGAGATAAGGAGACTATAAGGAGACTACCAGGGTATCTCATATTTGGTGTTTATACTGTTTATGTTTAGACTATCAGGGTAACTCTAATATACAATTTTGATCAATTTCGGATATTTAGTATTAGTGGGGGTGGGATCATAGAAAGGTCGGTGTCAGATTTTTGCCTGTAAGATCTGTAAGCTTCGAGAAGAATCAGAATCAGATGTCTTTGAAGATAGCGCCCATTGAAGGCAAAACCATTCCATGACTGCTCGATGCACAAGTGTGGTTGACCAGGCAACCCGGCAGCAGGAGGAAACTCCATGGGCGTTGCTGTGTGGAACACCTGCCAGGTTTGCCAGAAGACTATAAACAAGAACGAGATATCTCATGAAGTTCTTTTGGCGAACCATCATGAATTTCTTTTGGCTCCGCCTGAAATCAGTTTCTTTGATCTTCCCGTGGCTCCCTGCTCTTACACCCTTCCGATCAATGAACACGAAACAACTTTCGGCTTCCCCAAATCTGGAAACGGGTACGCCAGTACTATACTTTGCTTCTCGCAATCTATATCTACGACATATTAACCCTCAATTCCTAATGGAACTCTTGGCCCAAAGATCTTGATTTCGGTCGGCGCCTGCTCATGGCCATCCTCTGGCTGGATGCAACAGCACCTGCCGAATGCCCAGACAAGGGATATCAAGATCACCGACAGATTCTTTGCGACAAGACATCATTGCTGCATGAAATCCAACTGACCTTTTCAGGTAAAGTTACGGGCAGGACTGAGGGTTTGCCCGGAACGGAATGAGAGACGTCTTAAGGAGGCTCATTTCACTGCGCAGGCGCAGTGCTTTATGACTTTGGTACATCTTTCGGTTGCTATGTTCCACGTCATTTTTTTCGAAAAATCTGTCAAAAAAGTGAACCCTCTACGGACTTCATGCGTGTCGGCCTTTTCCCGTTTTTCACTTTTTTGGCAAGTCCGGAGTGTTCATGTGGTATAACGGTATAACTTATATAAACCCTAAATGAAACGCTAATAGAAGTATGGTTAATTGTTCCATGGGGCCGGGGGATTTTTCAATGGGTTGATAGTTGCTGGTCCACCCCCTCGTCCGGTAAAGTTAATTTACCAGATGGCAACCATATATTTTAAAGAAATATGTCTATTACTATTACCTCTTGATGAAGTTGCGCGGATTGGGATACAAAACTTCAGGAATTGCATGAGATTCTCCATTCTCCCCGTTTGCAGATCCAGCCTGCCAAACATCATCTGCAGCCCGTGACAACTGCCCAACTCAGTGTAGATTTTGTCTTCTTTGAGGAAGCTGGACTTTGCATTAAGAATCCAAGGCTGCTGATGAAAGGCGAGAAAGATTCGAAGGTCTGATTCCTAGACTTCTACAGCCGATGGGCGAAGGTACGCAAGTGCAAAATTTCTGTTTGCGCACTGCTAGCAGGTGTACGGGAAAAGAATGCAAGGAAGGATATGAAGATTGGAAGGACTTGATTTTCTGAAGCTTGGTCTTAAGACTGCTTTGGTTTCATCCTATCGCTCAACTTTGTAGCAACACTGGCTTGAACCAGCTGGGGCAGATCATAATATGAGTCTTGGACAGATGCACAAATAAAAACCAAGATTTACTGTCAATGCGAAGAAAATCACAAATGAGCCACACAAGTGCTGGAAGATGCTTTGTAGCAGCTTCAACACGTCAAAGAAAAGGCCTATCAGAAAGCGCAGCTGGACGAGAACATAAACCCATCTGACCCAGATACATATTTGACTAGAGCTTCAACATGTATCTCAGTGGAAGGCTGACTTGTCAAGTCCATTGAAGTCAAGATGCTCCTCGCATGGAGATACCTCTTCCCATCCCACTACTCCCTGAAAGCGCTTGAACTCTTCATTGCAAGCCAAAATCCCACTCGAAGGCCAAAAGAAAACCCTAGATCTTGAAGCGGATATCAACTAAGATACGGCATAGCTGTGGACCAGCAACACTCAGAAAATCAGTATTTGTTGTTTTTGGCAAGCAAAATCACTTGGTGAATTTCCAGAATTGCTTATATATCCCGACCTCACACGTTTTTATCTTCGAAAAGTTGGAATTTGGCAGCAGCGACGAAAATGTCGAGTTTCACACAAACCCGACCGAGCTTCGCAATGCTGGCATGCGAGTTTGCTACTCTTTCAACAAATGATGAGACTGAAACTAAAATTGCCTGCTCTCAGTGTGACTTGAAACACTATCTAGTGTTCCTCTCAGTCCGAAACATCCAAAGTTATGAGCTGTTCAACATCCTCAAAACTGAAGTTGCAAGGAAATGCCGAGGTGGTTCAAATTCAACAAGAGCATATCCTCCATCCACATATAAATTCCAAGGGCCGCTTCGCATTGCTGCGTAGCGGCTAAGCGTCTTGTTGGAAAAGAGTCGATGAACCGCTTAGCATCTGTGGATCTCTGTGGATCTCTGTGGCTTGTTACGCCGTGGTCAAGGGGATGCCCCCCGTGTCCACAAAAGAACCCTCCGCAGCGCTGGAGGGGTCAGTGCCAACCATCAGAAATAAATCTGCGGCGCAGCGTCGAAAGAGTCATGTGGCTGCGAAAGAGGCACAAAAAAAGACTCATGACATCCGTCATATGGGAAATTCCTATGTCTCTATTCTTTGAGATACGTGTACTATCATGTACCTTGTCATATAAGAAAAATATCATGCAAAGCAGATGAGCTGGACTGACAAACCAATGTGGAAACCCATGGCTTTGAAGACACTCTTTAGCCCAGTGGCTTGTCGGCCAACGCCCACCATTCGTAGGACTGCTTCCCAATTTGCCAAAGTTTTCTCAGGAAACTATCTCAATCTGAAGGAAAACCGGCAAGCACCAGCCAGTAGCCCCGGCATTTAATTACAGACTACAGATCTGTTCGAAGAGTTGAGGACACGTCCAAGTCTCTGAAAAAGTTGTTCATGGAATGATGATGTTCTGGATCCGTTTCAAAAATCCGTGTTAACTGCACCTTTTCAATCATATCAAGATCATAAATAAAGCAAACTCTTCATAAGATTGAATTGCTTGGCACCAGGCCTTCCCCTTCTTCTTGGGATCACCAGCAGTCCTGGCATTTCAGATCCACTTTTCGAACCGAAAATAAGGTTCCTGTCAACAGTCACCATTCTTGTGCGTAACCTCAAAAACATGTGATCCAACTATGGATAGCATCCACTAATATCACTAATGGACAAATACCAAGAATTAAGAGGTGGTTCTGGGTCAAAATCTAACGTTCTCAGTCTTGATTCCACTCTTGGGCCCACACTGATTCGAGCCAATGCCAAAAAAGATGCTCTGACGAGGGCCGCCACCCATCAATGCCTTTGCCAGAGGTGATGTCTATGTTGAATATGCTGGAGCTGGAGTCATCTTCAAGGGGCAGGACAAAGAGTCTTCAGAACGCACGACGTCCATTCTTGCAAAAAGAATAAGTAAATAAAGTAGATAAGCAAAATAAATAAACAAAAAATAATAAACAAATAAATAATCAGATGTCCCCATTGTTTTGATCGAGATTCGGTGGCCACCAACTGCGCGCGTTCTTCTGCAAAGTTGAGTAAACTCTTGGTGAAAACAGTGCGACACCGTGCTCAAAATGGCCTTTAAACAAGTCCACTTTGTTGGCTCGTTTTAAGTGCTCAATGTTTGTGCTTCTTTGAGTCCAGTCTTCCCTGCCTGCTGACGGATCTCTGCCATCTGCACTGCCCGATCCGCAATGGTGTCGATGTCTGAGACGATTGGGCCGGGCCGGCCAACGCTGCCGACTTCAGTGCACAGTTTAATTGAAGCAAAGCTAATATCTACTGCTTGTATATATAAATGGGTGGAGATTCAAAGCAAGAGTATTAGGGTAGTTAATTGCTTTGAACGTTCATATGTTTATAATTTATTCATGTTTATTCCAACCAGTATCGGTTTGATGGAGGCAGTATCGCAACCATAGTTGCAGTTGCAGTCGCTGCTGCTGTTGCTGCCATTGTCGCCGTTGTCGCCTTGTCGACGTTTGTCGTTGTCGTTGTTGTGGTGGTCGTGGTCGTGGTTGTTCTCGTTCTCGTTGTCGTTCTCTTTTGTTGTCGTTGTGGTTGTGGCTGTGCTTGTGCTTGTTCTTGTTCCTGTTCCTGTCCTTCTTGTTCTCCTTCTTCTTCTTCTTCTTCTTCTTGCTGTTGCTGTTGTTGGAAGTGGAAGTGGGAGTGGGCCAAGTAGGCAAAGGGAATGATATTTCCAGCGATGCTGTTAGTTCGATGTCGGTCATATTAAGTCATACATATTGAACACAGAAGGCAGCAAATTCTTTGGACCTGCTCCAAAGGTTTCCCACGGACTGCAACAAGAACAGTCCATTCAGCTCTATCAACACACGGCCTTGCCCACTGGCAGTGCCTCCTGTCTCAAGAGAAGAACCTGTTGGCACGATTGGTACCTCTGCTGCACTTCAGAAGCCCATGACTTTACAGCCTGGCAAATCCTCGACAATTGAAACAAATCGGCCTGCTCTGCTTCCATGGTGACACTGAAGGAATTGCAAGGATCAACGGAACAATCGGAACATGTATCAGTGTATCTGTATCCGCATTTCTCTGGGTTGTTAAGGTGTTGACTAACTCCACCAAACACCACAACACACCCTTGGTTCTGTCGCACGTTGGTGGTGAGCGCCACCGTTTGAAATCCTCGCAGTAGTTCTGGCACGACCTGGCATGTGATTCCCACAAATTATATACACGAACCAAAAACAAATAGATCTCCATCCCTTCGAGTCCAAAACATCCATAAGCTAGGCAGAACCGGCGGATCAAACATGCTGGGGACTGCTTCTGCTTGCACTGGTCCATTGGAGCTGTCCATAACCACTACAATGACATCCACGGTGTTTGACCTCGCCGAAGACTTTTTCCTACGGATGTCTTTTTTTCTGGGTTTCCGTCCTCGTGCCCGACTGATCGTGGTTCCGTCCCAAAACAACTAAAAAAAAAGACATGTGCGCTTTGTTCAAAGTGCAAACATGCTGGATTCCTCCATTTGGTGAGGTATGTACTATGTTTTTGGGACCTCTTTTGTCAGGGCCTCCAAGGCCAAATTTGAAATTGGATCTGGACCCAAGCCTTGGACACCTGTAAAAAGACGAAAGGAATTCTTGGGAAAACTACCGCAAATCATGGCGATTTGCCATCAAAGCGCTTACTAAATCGAGTCAAGTAGTTCTTTGAATTAGGAAATGACCATAAATGACAAATCCCAACGAAACATATGAAACATATGAAACCTCATGTAATTGCTGCGTTCTGTTCGAAGGTCTAAGGACAGCTCATGGCCAGCAACTTTGCCGCAAGAGGCAGCTGAAAAGCATCTGGCACCTCCAACAGCCAAATGTCGTGTAGAGATGATGCGGTGATATCCACGATGGAAACAAAGCACTACTGTTTTGGGAGACCCTGCTAAAGCACTCAGCAGCTGAAGCAACTAGATGATACAGCTAGCCTGCATTTCTGTTCACAAAGCTGTCACTGCACATTACACCAGGCACCTCCGTCTGAAAGTATGTCTCATTGGTAACGTTTAACCTGGCATTGCAATCACTAAGTACATCTGTGAGGGGAGGACGCTCAACCACATGCCCTTGCTGCACATATCTCAAAAAGAATTCATCAATAGAAATGTCGATTTTTAAGCGCTCGAGATTCGTCACCACCAAATCATAGTCTCTAAGAGTCTGAACGATTCGAAAGCGACAAAATCAGAATTCCGGCAGTGGCAACTGTGGCGACACATTCGTAAGACCGCCTGGTTCACTTCCTGTATGGAACATCAGTATCCATCAGCAAAACAAAATGCAAGCTACAAGCAGAAGACTTAAGTTACATCGGGCGAAAAGTCAGATCACTGCATGGCACAACGGCTAGGAGGAAAGTCCCATCATCCAGAGGGAAGTTACAACATAACCCAATTTGTACTGGCACAGCGGCGCAGGCGCCGTCTTAGAATTTGGTTGAAACATGCCCCATGCATTGTCACAGCGAGGTGCTGGTCATGTTTGCACGACTTAAACCGTTCCCCCAGTACGAACGCTGCATGGGCCCCGTAAACTTGGATGGTTGTTGCACCAAATTATGCCAGGAGAACGCCAAAAACGATCCTTTCCAATCCTGGCGCAGAAATCGATGCACTAGTTCAGCTCAGGAACAAATACAAAGCATATCAAGGCACTGTTTCTATTTAGCTACAACATAGCTTGGAGCTTCTGAAAAGCTCACCTTATCCAAGCCCGGGCAATGGATGAGGCCAATCCTTACCTCAGTGTGCCACTGGCCGTTGGGCATTGGGCGTTGGCTCTGAAGGCTCGACAGCATCCACACAATACAAACCCATATGGGTCTATCACGAAATACCCACAAACTGTGATCTTCATGGAGAAGTGATTGTGTTTCCATCCAAAAATATATATATATATAATTATTTTGGGGATTTCCCTTGAATACAGGAGGGAAATCAATGAACATCAACCAAAATGCAGAATATTCCCTGACCAGAAAACCATGTGGAGTATTAAAGCGTTGCCAGGGTCACGGCTCCTGCGGCAGCCTCGTCAACTTCGGCTGCTCTCAGTACTCTTCCAGCTCTGGAAGCCCTCCGGCGCAAAAGGACTCCTCCCTGATCCTCAAATGAAAGTTTCACATCAAAAAATGTCTCTTCCCCAGGGGTCTCAACTCAAACTACAGGTTCCGTGCGGTGTCTGTTGCAGGCTCCAGGCTCGTTCCAGAGGTTCCGGAGGGAGTGGTTCCGGGTTCGATCCAGACGTTGGGTTGTGATTGTGGAGGTTTTGATGTGGCTTCACGGATGGTTCCGGATCTGGAGAATTTGGGTGCACATTGCAGGTTGGTGGCTCCGGAAATTACTGGTGGTTCCAGGTTTGGGGATGATGTTCGCTGCCTGCTGTCAAACTTTCCTATCACCTTTGCTGTTGGGGATGCTACCTGGGTTTATTACACCAAAAAACATTGGTTTTACATCAAAAACATTTGGGGGTTAAGCACTACTATGAGCTGATGGGTTTGTCAGACCATGGAGGATCTACCACCAATTCATGCAATTTTAGTGGGAAAAAAGCATTTCGAACCATCGAAATGGGGATGGGTTAAGCCAGTAGGGTACCAATGGACAGCACCAATTTTGACCATGAAACCATCCATTTTGCGGGTCAAATAATTTTGATCCATACCAAATCCAAATCCATCAGGAGAGCAAAAATGCGCAGTGCCCAGTTCACCCAACCTATCATTCCCCGAAGCTACTGGTTGGCTTGTGGGGATTCCATATCCGGTTATGATGTACAATTATCCCTAATAAATCAATTAGTGTAAGCCCGTATAACCATCAACCACCAAAAATTTTGGGCATAGGACTGTCGACTGTTGGGTCCCAGGGTCCCATCAGTCCAGACAAAAACATCACCAGATATAGCCAGTACGACCACAATATAATGGTTTCTGGTTGGTTAATGATGGTTAATTATGGTTCATATGTGGTTATTATATGGTTAATGATGATTAATAATAATCTGCTTGGTGATTTTAACCATCTTTGAAAAATATGAGTTCGTCAATGGGAAGGATGACAACCCATATATTATGGAAAATAAAAAATGTTTGAAACCACCAACCAGATGAAGTATGAATGGTACTCCAACACGATGTATGTAATTTCCAGATGACAAGATATGATGCAGCTGACGCGACAATAAAAACGTCAATCTATGTAACCATACACCTACACAAACTGTCACATAATGTTTTTGACAGACTCATCAGATGTTTGTGCAAAGGAGGGGAAAACATTATTCCCCTTACATGTTGAATGCAACCATCTATGTAATTTAATATGCAGGTACAACCAAACCTTGAAGCAGAATACTCAAAAAGGCTAAAAACATCATTTTGTTCCACAATTTTCATCCATTTTGAAACACACAATGACGGAACAATTGGTTTAACTCTCAAAACAAAAATAAATAAAACAAAGTGCAAACACTGCACGCAAAACTCAACAAATGACCAGGACGCATGCCTCGTGTCTGACCCAGTGGCCGACAGACCTGTTGTGAACATCAATAAGAAACGGTTGAAATAAGGTACATTTCAATGGAATAAATTCTGTGTGGCAACTGTCAAAAAAAACAAATCCATGGGGACAGCTCATGAAATCTTCGTTTTCGGTTTTACCGCGTCCAATACACAAAAAAAACAAGAACCACACTTGCATGTGGAATGGTCTTGCTATTTGCACGATCTTTTCGCACCTGCTCCAAGACTTCTCAGTGGTGCCGCTACAAACGTCCTGCCAACATGACAAACAATCAAACGCAAATCCTACTTGTAAAAACCAGAATTCAGGGCACACTGACTTTTGGGTTCCAAAATTCCTGGTTCAACAAAGTACAAGACGTATTTGACGAAATTCAAATCTGGCCAATGCCCAGGCCCAAAAAAAATCCAATTGGTTTGAACACTGCATATGCTGAATACCACATTCAACTGCACAGGAAACTCCTGCAAAGGCAACATCCTGAAGAAATGCAATTTTACATGGAATGATGCAAAGGCAATGGCGTTTGATGTCGTCTCAAGTGGGCAAATGAACTCATCGTATCTGAGGGACCGACCCAATAAAGCAACAACCATTGATGTTAACCGACGATTTCGCACCTTGACATTTCGCAAGTAACAAAATGTTGAAGTTTGCCCATGTTCAAACGTATGTTTCATGATCAAGCTTGGTTTTCATGGATCAAAGCGGGGTTTCAATTAGTATATGTTTGGTCATTTCTGGCAACATGGTTGCGTTTCATTTGTTTGTTTTGCAAACGGTATGCGGCAACAACGCCTATGAAAACACCGGCATGACATGTGAAAATTCATACTGTTTGTTTTCGAACTTTGAAATATCCCCCAAGTTCCCGGCCATTCCAAATGGTTGTTGCGCCATCACATCGACGGTGGGTCGAACTAATACAAAAAATAAAGCTAAACGGGCAACGGGTTTGTTTCCGCTGAAAGTTCACAAGACAACCAGCACTAATAACAGAACGTGTTGGTGTCTGAACCAAACATCCGGATCCAAACAAATTCATAGTTTAATCGCTGTTGAATCACAAAACAACACGAACTGCTGCAGGCTTGAAGTTGGGGTTGAATTAGTTTCTCTTAACTAGTTTCATGGTTTGGGTTGGGTGAAACTAAACTTACATTTAGAGTTGCGGCTCAATAGTTCCAATTGCCCCCAAAAGGGGTGAATTCCAACCAACCACAGGTTTAACCACAACCCCTGACGCGCCGGTTTTCCTGAACAATTTCATTTGAAAATTTGTTTTACTGGCAATCAGAGCTATGGGCACGCTAATTTGTTGCTCATGTAGAAGCTTAAGGACTAACCTTCATAAAAGCACATATCTGATGCTCTGGCATTTGCCCGCGCAGTCAGAACCAGAGCGGGTTGCTGAAGGAGTCATACGGCCAATCGTGGCGGGCTGATGGGTTTTGACAAGTTGCTAAGGGTAAAACACCTAAGCTGGCATGTAGTGGTACGGACGGCAAAGCATGTCAACTTGAGGCCCAGGGGTAAGGGACGAAAGCTAGCAGTTGGCAGGGAGTTTGCAGCTGCGCAGTTTTTGCATCAACATGGACGAGCGGGTCTGAAGCTGGGGCATGTTGGTAAGGTGGACGTCCAGACCTACGTATTCACCCGATGTATCTTGGAGGGGACGAGCATGAAAACATATGATTATTTCTTATTGTTGCACGAGAGGATGAGGAAATTCAGCATAGCCAACATGATGACCAGTGGTTGGGGAGGATTCAAACATCCACCTTCGGCATCGGAGGTGACATTTGGAAGCGCGGGAAAATGTAACGCAGTGCAAAACCGAATTTGAAGATGAGAGGTAGGTGTGCGTGCGCAACATGAAAATGAAGCTAGGCCAAGATGAAGGATACCCATGAATGAAGATGCCAATCAGAGCGCCGCTGCATCAATGAATTGAACAGAAATGAGGCGTGCCCTATTGACGATGCAAATCATGCAGAAGATGCCGATGCTGCTGATGTTGCTGGCGGTGTCCGCGGGAAGACTTGAGCCCACGGACAAACTGCTTGTGAACCAGCCAGGGGGTGGGGAGGTAGTTAACTGGGAAGTTTCTCGCGATTGGAGATTCCAACCACCACAATACCTTGCTAAAGCAATGGGGACTTCAGCTAGCAGAAGCTAGCTTCCGTGACATATCATGCGTGACCACAAGCCCTTGTGGACAACCGTCCATCTCGAGGAAAAGGTGCGAGTCTGTGTGCAAAGGTGCCTGCGTGTAACTAATGTGAGCACGGCACGTGAGCACAATAGAGCTAACCGCTAACCGTTGCTACTTTCCTTTTCGCATGGTAGCGGGGGCTGTGAGGGCACCTCCTTCGCTCCAGGTTTCAGCCCGCATTGAGGCTGCACTGAAAATTGCACCGCTGGCCAACCAAGCGTGGCAACAGCACAGCGGGGCACCATGTCACCAGAATTGATCCGACCATCACTGTCAGGACTTTGCTGACTGGTCCTGGACTGGGTCAGATCTCTCACAAGAAGCAACGCTGGGAAGAAATTCCAGCTGAGGCAACGAGAGAACTGCAGCCCAAGCCGAAGAGTTATTCACAGAAATTCCAAGCCGAGCAGCCGGCGGTGCAGAGGACCCTCAGGAAGAGAAAACGCGCCAGAAAGAAGAAATGCAACAAGGTTTCAAAGAAGCAAAGAGTGTCCCAAGAAGCAAAGAAAGGTCGGCGAAGGAGAAGTTGAGACTCCTGAGAGCACCATCAAGAATGAGTTGTAACCGGCAGGCGGTGTCGTGAGGAAACCAACAAAAGGGCCGTAACCCGTATTCAACCAACCGTTTTCTGGCCAACCAACTGCATGTGGAATTTCCAAGGGGCGCGTGTTGCACATCACTGAGACATCAACCGCACCAACGTTAATATATTTGGAATGTGACACAACTGTCTTCCACCCCGCCTCGATGCCACTTTAGTGGATCGTGGGTTCTACAAATAAAAACTACCGACGCAGGACACATTGGTGTCCTTCAAATTGGATTTCTTGGCGCCAAAGTGAAACACTCTAATGCCCACTGGACTATGAGTGACCCACGTTATCTGCTCACCGGCCCTCAATGCAAAGGCCCATATGCAGCATCGCTAGCTGCACATGCAGCAAGCGCTTTGAATTTCAACTGTCTTCGTCCATGTTTTCACTATTAGTTTCAGCGTGATGGATTGCAGCACATGCTTCAGGAACTGACACTTGGCACATTTCACTGTCTCGATAGCGCCTGCATCACTGTGAAAATGCTTCCATCACATCTGAACAATTGTATCAAGGCACCTGCAACTGATTCACGCAAAACTGCAGCATGTGTTTGAGAATATGTAGGAGAAGTCTCGTCATCACTTAATGTCACACTTCGTGGCCAAATTGTTCCTTGCTGCAACTTCCACATTTGGGTATTGCGAAAACAAAGCACTCATCAAACTTCGCACACGTTCCACATGAAGATCACATGCCAAGCCCCATCTGACATTCATCTGCCTATCGCAAGTATATTTATGCATATATACATGCTGCGCTGCTAACGGGTCACGACGGCTCGCCAGGGAATAAGTAGAAACTGAACCAAATATATTTTTTATATAAACGAGTGAAAACAAATTGTAGCGCTGGACATGAATGTAAACTCAACTGTCGAATGTGGATCTGTCAGCCGCGCTTTCTTTTTCCTCGATGACAAGCTGGGGAGTCTCAGTCGGTTTCGGTGGCAGCAACGTATGGTAAACACCCCCAGGACCTGTTGAGACGTCCTGGCTGTTTTTGGGTTTCTCTTGGCCTTTCGAGTTTTTGGTCAAACGCATCTCGAAAATTTTTTTGGCATGTTTTTCTGTAATGCTCTGCTTTCTTGGTGTGTCGCCCCCTTCCTCGGAGAAAGCTTGGCCACTGCTAGCATCTGAATTTTTTGGGCTCCTCGGTTGTGGAGGTCTTGGATGATGCACAGCAGGTCACCAGATCTACCCCCTGGGGCCCCTGGGGGCTCCTAAGTGACTGAGACTGCTTCCATAGCTCGTCAGGACTGGTTGCAGAGATTGTGCGATCTTAAGTTCGTGGTCCTTGTACCGTAGGCCCTTGAGTTTTTGCGGTGACGATTCATTTTTTCTTTGTGATACCTGTCAGCAATTAGACCGCAATGCGACGCAATGCGGGTGCTTTGCGGGCTCTCGTTGACAGTTTAGCTACCAATCTGGCCAGACTGCCTCTCGCAATGAGAATGCAACAGCATAGTACCTGATTCAAAGCGGATGGACGCTGAGCTGCGAAGGAAGCTCAGTGATGCGCTTGTCGGATTGCAGAGGAGCCCCGCACATGCGAAGCCTGATTTCAATTGACTTTCCGGCCCCAGAAGTGGAACCTGAAAGCGCACATGTGGTATCAGCTGTCTCCGTTCCCTAGCTCCAATGTGGCGATTGCGATGCAGCACCACCCAGGCAACATTCACTAATCCTTCGCTACTCCGCGCTACTCTGTGCTATGTTTTAATTCAACTACCCAATGTAATTGACACGATATCGAAACGATGGCGGAGTAAGAAAGCCTTCAATACTTCACCTTCCCACATCTTTCACCAAGCAAATTCCTACTCCATCCAGTTTTAAATTTATACTATTAATTAATAACGGGATTGACTGAAAAGATCATGATTCATGTTCTTTCTGGGCTGAAACTTCGGTACGAGTCTAGAGGGGCAAGGGTGGCCAACAAGGGGCAGTAAAGTCTTCAATACAATCATTCAAATGGAAGCCGGCCACCTCCGCCAAAACCCACAAACTCCGCAACAGCAAGAAACACTTCAAGCAATCACCTCAGGCTGCAAAAGGCTGATGGGCCTTCTTTTAGCAGCAAACAATCAAGCCACCAGACGAAACGAAATAATAAGACGCTAACTTCAACTGGGTTCAAGCAGCAACCGATATGCACCCCGCTTGTCCCAACAAGAAACAAAATCATTTACAAAACAGCTTGCCGACGGACCCAATTAGTAGATCGAAACCAAACACTGCTTCCAGGCGACTAGGGAGGCGTGGGAAGATACGCATATCTGACCGGGGGATGTGCACTTCTTCCCCACGCGGTTGACGTCTCCTTTTTGTGATGCCACCCCATTGCTTGACAGCATTGACAGAGTTTAGCCCTTTTCTTTTGCCAGTTTCTCTTATTTAATTTTGTACTACAAGGACCAAGCCTCTGAGCGTGATCGGCCAAACCTCGAAGAAAAAAAATGTGTTGTTTTGGTGTTGTTTTGGTTTCGATACCCAAGGTGACCCAATTTTGCAAGCTACGGATGTAATTCAGCTGCTGCTGCAGACCTCAGGGGGTCACTTTTTGCATTTATTTTGTGATCAAGGACCGTGCCTTTGTGATAAAGTCTCGTTTCCTAGATCAAACCCAAGTTCGGAAATCAGAACCTCAAATCCCTAAAACGAAGTTTCTCCTTCGACTCCTAAGCGCAAGCGCCAGCTTCAGTCTTTTGCTCGGACGCACACAGGAGTCAGATCCTCTCAGGCAGGACACACCTGCAAGAGAGAAAGAAGAAACCCCAAAACAAGGTCACGAACAGCGACAGCTGAATGTCTGTTTGTGATACACAGTTCATCTTGACATCAAGACTCCCTCGAGCCAATGTCTGAAATGGAAACGCAGTTCCAGGTTCAAAAATCACGATCTTTCCTAAAAGATCGACTGAACAATTCCACATTGCGTTGATCACAAATTCAGCTAGCTACTAAAGCATGATCTACTTCCAAAAGTTCTCAAATACTCTCGGTTCTCATCCAAACGTGAACAACTAGAGTTCTTTACACTCAAGAACGAAGTAGATGGTTACAACTGTTCTAAACAGAGTTGTTCTGGTTCACAAAACTTCCACAAAACTCCTTCAAGCATGAAGTTCGATCTCCAATAGCTTCTCACTTGGCCAAAATAGTTCCAGCTTCACAAAACGCAATGGAGAGCAGAAGTTCTGCTCTACATTAGAGGTCTCCAGTAACACCAGTGCGGAATATATCGTTGGAATCACCAAACAAACATGTAATGCAGAAACGCCAAACAAAGAAATACGCGATCCAAACAAATTGTTCCAATCGCTGTAGAGTTGGTGTCCAAGGTCATTTCTCACAGATGAAACTTGGTACCTTTTTTTTTCTGTCCATCGCCTCTTAGCTTTCGCCAGGTCGATCAACACGCTGTTGCATGTAGTTGATTAATTAAAGCAATAGGTAATTATGTTCCATCTTGGGACAAGGGTGAACCAAGATGAAACTTGGTACCAACCAATCACTTTTTTTTTGTCCGAGCCTGTTGCCTTTCGGCGGGTCTACGGTCTTGAGTCTTACTCGCGGACCAGCGGGGAATCGAACCACCACCGGCAGTCTGTCAGCGACACAAGAGTGCCGCGATACCAACTGCACCACGAGCGCAACTTACTTGGTACCAACCAATCACAGCAATAAAGGTCAATCACCTCGATCACTGTCGACAAATAGCCAGTGTTCTGCTAATGGAGCACCAAGCTCTATAATATGGCACCACGTCACCACGGAACGTGATGACGGTGTAAAATGTCAGAGATAAGCTTTGGCATTTCAGCCAAAGCGTCTGATTCTCACACAAAATTCAGATGCGAATGCATCATTCTGCGGCAAATCATCCAGTTAAGATAGCCGCGGTGACCAAACCGCTTCAATCCAGCTGAAAATCCACCATACACAGAAATGAATACATCTCACGATAGGACTTCTCGTGGTGAGCCTCGTTAGCACAACTTTCTCAAAACCGGCTTCGCTCAAAAGGGCACCCTACTATGGGGGTACGCCCATGCGTCATCGCAAAACTGCCTGTTTTGAGGCCCTGGTTTTGGAACCTCATTTTGCTCAATCTTGCGCCCGCTTCTTGCTACTTTATTGCCTTCTTGGTTGGCGGACTTCGCTGCAATGCCTCAAGGTTGCTGCGTCAGGAAAGCGGCAAATCGGATAACACCACAAAAAAGAGGCACAAGAACAGAAAAGACGACACGCAAATCCCCCAGCCAGATTTGCGTAAAGCAACTTTTACTGCTTCGTCACAAAAGTTGAAAAATGCCCATAGAAGATATTCTTCTTGCGCTGGCTCCCAATCCAAGAGTTTTCTTGGTTTCTGTGCGCCTTCTTCCAGTGCAGTTTCGGTTGCAGGCGGTTGGTGTGTTGCTGCAGTGGGTTTTGTTGTCTTACAGCGATATCGCTCATGTGGCTCTGTAACGTGTCCTGGTGGGTTAGTTAGTGGCTGGACATGGTGTTGGGGTCGCATTTGGGGGTACCTGGTGGGTTGGATCAGCTGTGATGTTCCAATGTAGAAACGTTTTTTTTTGTCCGAGCCCGTTGCCTTTCGGCGGGTCTACGGTCTTGAGTCTTACTCGCGGACCAGCGGGGAATCGAACCACCACCGGCAGTCTGTCACCGACGTCAAGAACGCCGCGATACCAACTGAGCCACGAGGACGACTGTTCCAATGTAGAAACGCGTCAAACCAACCGAGTTGGCAATAAGGGCTTCGAACAAGGGAGGCCCCAACTCCGTCTCTAAAAGTAGCTCGTTGTACCTGCTTGTCTTGGTCATGACAATCTTTCCCTTTCGTTCTGTTGATGAAAGAGGTTCCGTGTTTCCAAAGCTTGCAATCGAGGCTGCTTTTTTTTTTGTCCGAGCCCGTTGCCTTTCGGCGGGTCTACGGTCTTGAGTCTCACTCGCGGACCAGCGGGGAATCGAACCACCACCGGCAATCAGCCACACGAGGACGACGAAAAAAAAAAGCTTGCAGTCGAGGCTTCGGGACTCGATTGATTGAAGTCCCAGCAAGGTTGAACTTGAAGTGTTGGCAACTGTGCTGCCTTGCTGGAATTTTAGGCCGCAGGAGCAGAAGGACCCAGAGCGAGAGGATTCGAGGCAAGCCCCGAGAGGCTCAAGCCCAAAAAATTGAAGCAAAACAATTTTACAAAAGGACTTGGTCCTCAAAACCTGAAAGCAGGCGCGCAAAAATGAACTTCTTCTGTATGCGATATGCCACCGAGAATGGAGAACGAGGCGAAAAGCTGACACCAGGCAGGCCGTTTCAAGCGAAGCCAGTTTTGAGAAAGTTTTCTGGAGCCAGAATTAGTCCGGCAAGCTGTTTTGAGAATGATTGTGTTTCTTGGGGCAAGAGGCGTGCATGTCGGTTGCTGCTTGAACCTTGATTGTTTGCTGCTAAAAGAAGGCCCATCAGCCTTTTCCACCCAAGTGTTTCTTGCTGTTGAAGAGCCTGCAGGTTTCGCGCAGGTGGTCGGCTTCCATTTGAGCAGAAACCCAATCAAACCTCAATTCTGGGCAGCGGACGAAACCGACAGTTGCCGCACGAAATTAATTGAACTTTCCTGTCGCACCTGCTTTGTTGGGTTGTTTTCAATGGGATTGCTAACTGGACTTTGTATTGGTCCAATTACCAGCTCTTTTGAGGCTATCGACGAATTGACGGCCTTGCATGCTATTTAGAATTCAGGCGACCCGATGGCTCAGTTGGTATGGCGTTGGTCTTGCCAGCGCTGACAGACTGCCGGTGGTGGTTCGAATCCCTGCTGGTCCACTCGGGAGTCTCAAGAGCGACCCGCCGAAAGGCAACGGGCGCCGACCACAAAAAAAAACTTGCATGCTATTTAGAATTCATCTTTTTTGCTGCGGTTGAACGTGTATAACGACCTGGCGAAAGCCATGAAGGCGTTGGACAAAACCCATAGATTTAAGCTTTGAACAAGGTTTGCTTGAGTGTACACATGAAAACCAGCCAGAGCTTGAAGCACACTTTTGGCGGCAAAAAAGCTGATGCCTTCTTTTAGCAGCGAAACGAAATAATAAGACGCTAACTTCAACTGGGTTCAAGCAGCAACCGATATGCACCTCCTCTTGCCCAAACATGTGGAAGTTTGGACCCTTGTAGGTGCAACTTGGCATTGGAGCGACCTGACTTTCATTGAGCCTTCAGTGGTGAAACTGGACTATGGGAAGGTGTCTGCATCAGACATAAGTAGCTTCAATATTGCTTTGTGGTATGAGGAGCTGCATGAGCTGATCTGAGATATCGACCAGTGAGTCTAAGTGGATCTACTTGGAGCTTGATTCTCCTTTGAATACAGCTTGAAGCGTTATTTTGCTTTATGATAGTGGACGAATGCTTCCAGAAGCATTCGCTATGCAGTTGAGTCGGGATGCTATGATTCCATCGATCTCGGAAGTTCTTTGACCTCTTGGGGGAGTA
>Ga0126342_10002292_pt1:0-2500 | contig 29455 bp, 29 predicted proteins | sample Cyp1metagenome_FD_92528 | JGI IMG/M metagenome (GOLD analysis project Ga0126342, IMG submission 92528) | Coral microbial communities from Lord Howe Island, Old Settlement Bay, Australia - Cyphastrea 1 metagenome | ecosystem: Host-associated > Invertebrates > Cnidaria > Coral ...
GTATATTACTATATATTACATATTATATATCTTATATTATCTATTATATATTATATATTGTATATTCTATATTATACATAATATATTCTATATTGTATAGTATATATTATATATTGTATATCATATATTATATTATATCATATTATATTATATCACATTATATCATATTATATTATATCATACTATATCATATAATTTCATATTACATCATTCTATATTATATCATACTATATTGTCCAACTAGGATCTTTCTGTTTGTCCAGCCTTTGCCGCCTAAAACCGATTTTTCCAGCCTGGTAGCTGCCCATACTAAAGCTGGAAAAATAGGAACCTTGCTTCTGAACGCGCTGAAAACCTCATTTTCCTATTTTGACAAACTAGGATCTTTCTGTTTGTGCAGGCTTTGCCGCCTAAAACCGATTTTTCCAGCCGTAGCTGCCCATACTAAGGCTGGATATATATATATATATATACATATTTTTATATGTACTTGTATGGTGATGGGTTATTTCTGAGGCTAGGTCGTTATTTCTGGGTGACGTCGGTGACGTCGTTTTAAATTGTCCAGATTATAGTATATTTTATTATATTACATTACATTATATTATATGATATTTTATTATATTATATTATGTTATATTATATTATATTATATTATATATTATATTATATAGATGCATAATTATATATATCTAAGAATTATATATATATATGTATATGTGTGTCAAAATGTGTGTATGTCTTGCAAACCTCAACAACCGAACTGTAGTACATACCGTTGATTGGCGTTTTTGTACTCATCTACCATGCCAGCCCGAGCCTCCCGGTCCTTGGTTGCCATAAGGACCCTGCTGAGGAGGATAGCCGCCCTGAGGATAGCCACCCTGAGGATAGCCGCCGCCCTCAGATCACGACTGAAATGGCTACGACTATGGATCAAAAATGGGATATCCATGGCCCCACAAAAATTGCTGTCTAGAATTGGTTGGATATGTTTAGATCATATTCATCCATCAAAAAAATTCTTCGGCCTCAAAGTGAGAGCCCCACTTTGAGTCACTTCGGTGAGGCCGGGACCCTGGAGTCATAGGGGCTACCCCCCCCATACGGTCCACCAGCTGGCTGTGTCAGCGGTTGCTGATCATTGTAGGTCTGTGTCGACCACATGGAGGCCTCACGCTTTGTTCGGCATGGGGCTTGGTCCAACAATCTTGGGTGCACCCCCAAAAAAATCGATGGCTTCTTGTTCTACTATCATTTGTCCTATCAAAATTGCCATAACATGAGATAAAGGAAATAAAATGAGGTTTAAATGTTCAATCTCCAATTTTTGTAGTTTTGGGGTAGACCATGGTATACCCCGTTTTTGGGCAAACCCTACAGGTCATCGGTGCAGGCACAAGAAACGACTGAGGCCAAAGCCTGCACAATCCAATCTCAACTCCCGCAAAATTGAACAACAAAACATTTCATGAGCAAATTATGCTGCGGCCATCAAGTCAGATGGTTTGTAACATCATGTAACATCAAACTCTTTCCCTTTGGCTCAGAAATGACACCGCTCATCAAAATCAAGAGAAGCTTAAAGGGCAAGATGTCCAACGGATGCATTTTTTCCAAAGCTGGTTCAACATTTTGCGGAGATCAGCAATTTTCACTGGTCCTGGGCATTGGCACTTCAAGAAGCAAAAAATCGGCTGACTGCAGAGTGTGCAGGTTCGGACCTTGTGCAAATGTTGTCGACTAAAGGTCCACCAGCAATTGAGGGCAAACCTGTGCCATGGGACTGACAACGTTGCAAAGGGGAAACCACCGAATGACCCTACTCAACTCAAACGATTCAAATCACAGCTGCCAATTGCAGTGTGACCTGTGATGTTTGCGTGCCTACACATGAGAGCAGCTCCAAGCAGCACGCCTGCAGCTAGTGGCAGTTGTCCAAACATTTCTGACCGTTCCTTAAAGACTTTCACGTACACCAGAAATAGTTGTGTAAAAACTCTGAGTGCAAGGCTTTATCCTTCTTTTTAGTCATGCAAATCGGTGCACTTCATTGCAGAGTAGCCAGGATAAACCAGGAGTTTGTCTGGGTGGCCATCTGCTTCAACTCTGATCAGGTGATCGCCTGCTACGCATAGAACTTGCGTGAAGGTTACGGCAGACAAATCCACCGGCCTGCAATCACCGGTTACAGGGGGTCCGCCCCAGCTGCTGAATGGGACAGAACAGCATGGAAGTGTACCCTAGCTGGCTAGCAGTGCCTGGAAACCAAAGAAGATCCAACAGTTACAAGATTCGGTAGGTCTGTCTTCTCCTCAGTGACCCCAAAGATTTGAATTTCCCAATATTTCGCACAGCCCCTTCATATCCGTTCATCAATTGTATCATCTGAGCCACAGATGTAGAGCACTGAGGGCCTTGCCCCTTCAGGTGTTTGAATCAAGCGCATGTCAGGACAACACCTGCAGCAAAGTCCATTGTGTCTCTGCTAGCCCTGTAG
>Ga0126342_10002292_pt1:7500-29455 | contig 29455 bp, 29 predicted proteins | sample Cyp1metagenome_FD_92528 | JGI IMG/M metagenome (GOLD analysis project Ga0126342, IMG submission 92528) | Coral microbial communities from Lord Howe Island, Old Settlement Bay, Australia - Cyphastrea 1 metagenome | ecosystem: Host-associated > Invertebrates > Cnidaria > Coral ...
TAAAAATAAACACCGCCATAGACCCCAAACAGTGGGTGGATTCAAGAAGTGTTTTGAGGAACAGGCTCAAACACATGAGAATGCATTAAGAACCCCTAACAGTACACTGTTTGGAGAAAAATGCAAAATGAGACCACCCGCCACAAAGGAAAACAAGAAGAGAGACAAGCTGGGAGACAAGAGGGGAGACAAGACCTCGGGAAGGTGGACACACCATCCAACACCAACGCGGACATGTTAAGAAAACATTGAGAACCCCTAGCAGTACACTGTTTGGGGAAAAAGCAAACTCAGACCACCCGCCACAAAGGGAAACTAGAAGAGAGACAAGCTGGAAGACAAGCTGGGAGACAAGCTGAGACAAGCTGGGAGACAAGGGAGGCAAGGCCTCGGGAAGGCGGACGCACCATCCAACAAAAGGAAACAAGAAGGGAGACAAGGGGAGACAAGATCTCGGGAAGGCGGACACACCATCCAACAAAGGGCAACAAGAAGGGGTACAAGTGGAGACAAAGGGAGACAAGACTCTCGAAAAGGCGGACACACCATCCAACACCAAGGCGGACACCTTAAGAAAGCATTAAAAACCCCGAACAGTACACTGTTTGGCTTGGGGAAAAAGGATAAAAACATCACTGGCATGTTTATTATTGGATGTACCACATTCTGGGTCAACAAATGAGGTAGCAGCGGACCCAGCAAGCTGGTCCATGTTGGCATCATCCATTCCAGCCAGGTGGCAAAATTGAAGATACTGCTGATGCAACGGTGAAGACGAGGATGTCCTCAAGCAGTGGATTCCCTGCCGAAAGAATTCTTGGATCAGGTGTGGCAACGGCCGATGTCGAAAAGCTGGAAACTTGGAAATATGAGGTAAATATCATCCGTACCATCCTGGAAAGACTTGTTCTATCGTTCTTTCTTCAATAAGAAAGACCTTTGCAGGTAAACTTTGGCATATGGCCCTGACATGCCCATGCCCCAAGTGTCGGAAGTCTTGTTAGGTTTAGTAATGAAAGATCCATCTATGTCTATGTAAATTATGTAATATGTTTCGAATTTGGACATAAAATAGCATGAGCCACTTCCCCATGCATATTATCTATGATGGGTCAAAACTCTGGCACCAAAATCACACCAAAATCGCTGGGAGATTTTTTTTTTTGGGCCCCGTTCTTCCAATGTTCAATGGATTGGTTTAAGGGAAGTTTTACAGGAAAACACCATATTTAATGGGAAAAACCATGGTTTCCTGTAGATTTTCCCTTAAACCAATCCATTGAAATGTGGTCATTCTGAGCTTCAGAACCAGCACCACTGGGAAATGCTGCGGAGTCGTGCAAAGCTACAAAGACCGCCGTGCGGATGGCCACCTGCGGTACAACCACGCTGCAAAGGATGGGAAAGCTTCGCAAACTTTCCTGCGGCCGATGGCTTTTGGGACATGGAAATATGGGAAATATATGGAAATATTGCAGGATTCCAAGTTGAAACGAATAAAGGCCTGCAGCCTACACCTATCTTAAGCCTTACATTTTTAGATCTTTTACATTCTGATAAATCCATCCCAGAAACAACCACCACAGCAACATGACAGCAAGTTGACAGCGTTCGATTTTCAACACTGTCACTGGCGTCCTCCAGCAGGGCACCAGGGTTGGACCAAAAGCTTTGGCTTGAATATGAATTATCCTCGGAAGAATAGCGCTGTCGGAGTGCATCCTCATCTAACACAGCTGCCTGCTGCTTGATCTTCAGAACCTCTCCAGGTGTCTTCACTGCAACGTATGCAGCTTCCCCGCAGGCTGATGCAAAGGTGGAAGATATGACATCAGCAACGGGCGAGGGAAGTTTCGCCCGGATGGCTACAATCAAAGTCTTGCGGACAATGTCCTTGACAGCCCAGAAGATTGACAGGGCTGGAACGGTGGCTAACACCGGGATCAAGCCATCATACAGACGTTGATACAGCAATGATGGGTCCGGAGCGGCAAGCCCAGTACCCCGCTGCAATCTTGTTTTGAGGGTATCTATTGGATGAAGCAGCAGGGCATTAGTGAGCTCCACCAGAAAGCCCGCTACGAAACCGCTGAGAACAATCTCAAGGGCGGTGGTCTGTTTTCGAAGGACGTAGAGTTGGCCCAGAAATGGCAATTTGTCGAAAACCCAATACTCATCTTCAGTATCGCTGTCTACCTTCACAACAGCGATCTTGTCCAACACTGGAGCAACCCATTCTTTGGGCTTCCACTGCTTGGGCTCAACATGTGCACTACGTTGCAAAGGTTGCAGAGGTTCAAGAGGTTGGAGAGATGGAGATTGCAAGTGAAGTTCAAGTTGGCCAAAGTGGTGCTGCGCAGGGTCTGGAACTATTATGGGATTAGTACCAGCAAACAAAATCGCCGTGGAAAACGCGACTGAGATTGCCAGCGCCCGAACCAGCGATGAGCCAGGTTTTCCCAGGCCAAGCCTTTGTGTCCTCCATATTCGTCGTGACCGACTTGTGGCTAACAATGCTGGGCTCAGCAAATAAGTTTTCCTTTCCCAAGCATTGCAAGCATTGTTACCGGTCTGCTGCGAAAAGTCTATCACGGAGATTGGATTGCCGTGAGCTCGACTGCTGCCTCCAGAAATTGCACAGCATCGCTTTAGTTTCGGGGAGCACTGCATGGCTAGCTGCGGGCATGTACACTTTGTCCAAATAGCGTTTGTTGTTGTTTGAGCTGATCAGGTTCTACAAGCAGCTCAAAAACGGCCTTGCAAAATTGTGGCACCGACCCTTTCAACATACTATGGCCTATGTTATCCTCTCTTATTGTTTGGCTGTTCCCAGTTGGTTTCCTGTCGTGCGCATCGTGTTCCTTTGGTTTGGTTTTGAGCCACCTTCCTAAATGTCATCAGAGAAAGAGAATAAGAAAATATCGGCACATCAGTAGCCTATGTAAAGGGTTTTGCCAAAAGACGGTGTGTTTGAAAATGGGTGATACCCATAAAAATTCAACTTAATGGGAAAATATGGGATCAGATCTGGGGCTACCCTCTTTGCAGACAAACCCCGCTCAACCCCACTAAGATCATCTAAGATCTGTGCGTGCTTGTCAGACCACCCAATGCTCGCCAAGGCTTGTCGAGCTGCGATGATCGCATCGGCCTTGATTCACCCGGATCTATTTGATCTATTTGCTTTGCAGGTCTACAGTACTTGATCTTCTCACCTTCCACAGCAAAATTGCATGGCTTATCAACCTTCATTTGTAAAGCACGCTCGCTATGAGGCTCAGCACCTACAGGATCCTACAGGCATGGAAAAAAGAAGGCGTCCTTGTTTCAAGTAAGTCTTTCTTTTCCAGCACAGAAAGTGATCAAATGAGGCCAACGCACAGCGGAAACCCAAGTGAACTCCCACATCTTCCAAACAGCGCAAGAGGCCTTTGCCGGTTTGATCCGCTTTGGATGCTGAAGAACTCGCTAGTTTTGTCATATGGCCTGCAGGGGGCCCGTGGCCACAGTGTCTGTGGATTTCTTCGCTGCAGCCGAAGGGCCTGGTGAATGCTGGTGACATGTGCCATGCCAAACAATTGTCAAACGACAGAAATCATCGAAAGCATTTGGGTTTGTCTGAAGATGGTGTATAGCCCCAAAATAGTAATTTGAATAGGGAATATAGGGATAATGATGATTAACAAAAGGATCTAGAGGTACCCTATTCTCAGACAAACCCATATAGAAAGCTTACTAAAGCTCTGTCTTGCCAAAGTTAGATGATAAATGCTCCGAAAAAGTAGCGCTTGAGCATCTCACACTGTATGCCGAATCTCTTCCCTGCAGCGCGGGGATACGTGCTGGGCATGCAAACCTGGACTTCAGGGCGACTTTGAAGCGGAGCGGAGATGTCCCCCCAACATCCAAGTTTTTGAAACAAAGTAGGCGCTGGTTGGAGTGAAATTAAGGTCGATGCCCAAACAGTGCAAGGGACTGCGAATCTTCTCGTGGCTACAATGCCTTCTCACGTCCTCTGCAGGCTGTGTCTGCCTTTGCATTTAGCTCTTGACTATTCGTGTCTCTGGGTGTCTCTCTGTGTTTTTGTGCTCTCTCTCTCTCTCTCTATTTCTATTCCTTTCCTCTTTATTGCTTCTTGCGTGTTCCATCATGTTTGCTTTCTCGGTGTTTCAGTCATTGTGAATTCCTTGATACAGTACACCTTGGCAGCCACACGGCCCAGTCACGGGTGTTGCGACGCACTGCTTTCTCAGGTCCAGTTGCAACAGCTAGTCCGTTTTTTTCGGGATTTCCAGCTCATGGATTATGAAAATCCCCAACATATTGGGTAGGTTACAGTAGGTTGGGTAAGTTAATAAACCCCGGGTTACAGTAATCATCAACCACCCGGGGTCTGGTAATCTCCTCCTCACAGGGATGTGCTGAATCTGGAAAGCGCGAGGCCAAAATCGAGATCAACTTTCCTCTGAAGGCAGGCCTTAGGAAAGAAGCTTACCCTCTGGTAATGGCTGACATAGCTATTGAAAATGGCCATTTATAGTGGATTTTCCCATTGAAAATGGTGATTTTCCATAGTTATGTTAGTTTACCAGAGGGTACCATAGCTTTCACATCATCTGAGACACTTCCAGTCCCAGATTCTTGGCTTCTGGCTGTATTTCTTCCATGAACTCTTTCAAGAAGTGGTCTGATGACTCGCTGGTGCCAGCAAAAGGTCCTGGTTCCATTTAGACATTCATCAAATACAGAAGCTTTGCAGCGCATACATAATGAATACATAATGAGTACTAAGTACCAACTCGATATGAGTAAACAATATGTTCATATGTGTGTATATATACATATATACAATTAATATTATCATATATTATCCACTTAAGACTGCTGCCTCACCGGTCCTGCCACTGGAAAAACTGAAGCAATCTCTTCCAAGGCCATCGGCTTCATATCTTCCATACCAGCCTCGGCTCCACCAAAATCATGGATTTATGGATGTTCATCCACCTCAAATAGATCCAAATAGGGTATAGATATACCCTCCGGTAAACTAACATAACCATGGAAAATCACCATTTTTTTATGTCTAAATCCACTATAAATGGCAATTTTCAATAGCAAACTGTTAGTTTACCAGAGGGTGATATGATATAATTTGTTTATATAATTTGTTTATATATTTTGTTTATATAATATATATAAATGGCTGAAAAAAAGTTCATTGGTCTTCATCCCAAGATGATCTCGTGCATTCTACCCTGATGTCGACCATGGTCACCGATGTCTTTGGAGAGCATCATGCAGTCTAGAAGCAAGATCCATCATAGCGGGATCAGCTTGTGCAACGGACGACACGACAAAGGTTGCGATCCCTTCCAAGGATGACCTTGGGTGCATCGGAGTCATTGGAGCTTGGGTGTTGTCGCTCTCCATTCTCCAGTATGCAATCCCACTAGGGTCTCTGCTTTGCAACAGACATCAGAATCAATGAACCTAGCAAGGCAAACAAAAAAGAAAGCATCTACCGTATGGGTATGTGACACGTTCTGTGTCCAAATTTCAATGCGAAACTTGAATCAAAACGAAAGTCCTTCAAGTCTGTTTAAAGACCCTGATTCTTCCAGAATGATGGACTACCATAGACTACCCACGGCTGTTCAGGCCTATGCGAGACACCACATCGACAAATAGCTGCCGGGCATGCGTCGCTTGTGGTGTTCACGTCCATGGGCTTTGGGCAAACTGTTTGATACACAAAGGAATCCCTTCAAACTGAAAGTTGGTTTCCAGAAGTGCATGTTTGTATGGATTCGTCATATCAGACCTTTAGTGAGGAATTACAAATATTTACCAACTATATTATACCACAATATATCACAAGACGGCCCAGATCAGGGGTGAACTGGATGAGGTGCATTTTAATCATTTGATATTGTGATGCTGGAGTCATCGTATCTCAACACCTATCTTGAGGCTCGAATGGCTCGACTTCTGGGACATGCGGCTTGCTTTTGGGCCTGAAAGATATCAAAGCTACAAGCAATTCTTCAAACAATTCTTCAAACTGCTTCAAGTCCGATCACTTCTCACTTTTTGAAGAACTCGCAGATCACGCACTTCTCGGAGATCACATCATGCGGAAGCCGATAGGACGACCTCTTCTCAGGCTCCGATCCGGCACGATGCGCCGGCGAGGAATCTCCCAGTCGTCGATGGTGTGTCGATGGGATCACCGGCAGCCGGCACTTTTGGTAATCTGCGACTCGTCGTAGGTCGTGAACCATTTGATGATCTCAGGGCCAAGAAACGCCAAGAAAATGAACAAAAAAACGAAGAAATTTGAGTCGGGTCAAGTCGCTCTGAACCAGGCCTCTCTGTATGTGTTGCCATAAGGTGGATGCTTTCCTGGCGTGCAACTGGAGACATCAAGAATTGCTGAGACTGCCCATGGGATCTTCTGGATGGTTTGGATTTGAACTTTCAAACTGAGATTGTGGTTACGGAATGCAGACAGATGGTTACAGTGACTCAGGTCTGCTCAGAGGGTGAATTCAATAGATCCCCACAACTACACTGCAGATTAGTGGCGGGGTCTGTGACTGCACGGCGATATTGGGGGAGACAGGAGCAAAAAAAAGAAATATATGTGTAGTACGGCCTCGCAAGGACAGTTTACAAAAAAATATGCTAACTTGCTTGTAAAAAACAAATGCCAAGCAAACATATCCACTGGCAGCAGGTGCACCTTCACTGATGGGCATCTTGTACTGGTACAATTCCGTTCCTGGCCAAAGCCTCATGAACAGGCTCAATATGGCTCAATGTTTGATATTTGGTCTTTCCACCTTTCCTTGGAGATGCATTGAAAATCCATGAAAATCCTATTAATACATAGAAGGCTGATATGGCAGTGTGTCAAAACCTTGTACCCCTGTAGTTCACATCAAAATAGCTGGGATTTATGGATGTTCATCCCCCTAAAAATGGTATTATATAATAGGTATTGATCCATAGCCATATAGTTTCATGGAAAATCATCGAGCATCGAATGTCGTCCTTTGGCGAATTGGTGAGGCCCCGGCCCACAGTCGATCAATGAATGCCTTGGAAGTCAAAATCCAGATCAGCTCGGCGATGGATGAAGCACTGAAAGCTTGTCCATCCGGGATCGTTGAAAACAAATATATAATATTATATATACATCTATATATATTATATTATCATTAATAAAGTGCAATAAGTACATCAAGTGTGATCAATGATATCAATGATCATGCACCCATGAACCTCACTTTCCCCTCATGAAAGCAAATCATGGAATCCAGCTCCAAAGATTGGCATGGTCTGCCATGTTTTGCCCTTTCGTACTCACCGGTGCTCAACCATGAAACACTGGTGGCTGATCGTGCACATTTTGCGGCAAGTCGCGTTTGTGCAAATTCTCGGAAGAAGATCTTCTTCACTTGATTGTTCAACCTGTGCTACAAGCACTGATCAATTTCACTCCAGGGCTCAAAGAATCGCAACTGATCAAACATTTCTGCAGAGAAATATTTACAGTACGTATATAGACCTAGACCAATCATGCCTTTATCATCTCAAGTTTTGGTCGCCCACACTGCTGCATTGTCGCCAAGGGTGGAAAAGGAAAGGACCTCAGCGCGGACTTGCGGCATCACTGTCCCTTTCGATCAATTTCACTCAATCAGAGATCCGACAAGTCCCAGACCAAATTGGATGCTTTGGCCAGAGCGCAAAAGTCCTTGATACATCTTGATACTGGTTACTTGGTAGTGGAATATGTGGATACACTGTCCGAGCCAAGTTCTGTTTTCGAGAGAAGAAAGTAACAACGGAAGACGCGACAGCCACTGATTGACGAAAGTTGAGCCGTTGGGCCTCTCGGAGACTCCCAGATTGAATGACGACCTCCAAAAACATCACAGGTGGCAGGTGAAAAATGGTGAAATATGGTGAAATACAAGACATATTTTCTATAATTTTCTATGAATTTCTATGATATTCTACGAAGCTAAGCAAAGGTGCCTCAACACCAAGACTCGCTGCGTTGGACTTCAGCCACTCAACACAAACATGTCGCCTGACGGGACACAGCTTGGCTGAGTTTGAAAACGGCTTCAAGTGTTGAAGTCGGCAAACCTTCTGTGCAAACACGCCGGCGGAGCAGGTCAGGACTTGTCACAACAATCACTTTGGTAAAGCCTGTGCAGTCGACAATGAGTTTTTGTGCCATGGGCAATCTGTCATTTTTCCTGTTCGGGTAGCTTGCTTCAAGCCAGCCTTCTTCGACCTAAGCCCAAAAAAAACAAAAGCAGAAAAGGCTGGCGAGTTGTGTCCTGTCTGAACTGAGTCTGAACCCTAAGTCCACCACAATGATTTTGCGATACATTGTGCAAGGCCTTGGACGTTGTTTCTGGGACGCCAAGCTGTTTTCTGATCTATGATGATCTATGAAAGTAAAACGTGTTGATCCGCTGCAAAAGCCCAAGGTGGAAACGGCTGATGCCATAGCCAATGATGCGCATTGGCCTCCGGGAGGCATGTCGTCCATACGGCACACTGCCAATGATGTGGCCACCCCTAAATTGTGGCTCAAGACCCAACGGGTTACAAGATTGGTCATCGGAGTCATCGGATCGCTATTTTTGAACATAGCTCAGATATGGTTTATCTTTACCGGACATGGGCCTCTAGTGGGATGGGTTTGTCCGATGTCAGCTCAAACTCTTGCATTCCCCAAAGGTCTTGCCCTCGGAGATGCACGGTCAGTTCCTGGCATTTCAGTTTCAAGACATCAGAAACGGGTCGGGCAATGTTTATCATCCCTCCAAATGGCCATATGTTGATGCGGAAAATATCCGCCATGGTGCTGATAAACATTGATAAAATATTGATAAACCAGTGGATGGAATTGATGGAATGGTGTATTTTAAGCGCACACGAGCGAAAAAAAAACTATCCAAAGAAACCCTTCGAAAGAGGCTGGTCCTTAGCTGTGACCTCCGGTGCAGAAACTGCATCCAAACCTGCGATGTAAGGAGAATATCAAATAGCACTGCTGCTTCGTTCCCAAGTCCATAAAGATTCCAAAAGCGTCAGTCAATGAATGCCAATGAATTATGCACAAAGCCCTTATAGATCCTTATAGATGTTTATATCTGCAACTCTGCAACTGAGGACCGGTCAAGTCTTGAACTCCGGTCGAAACGCCTGGCAGCGACCCACAAAACTCCGACCCAAGACCGGATCCAAAGCCTGGCAGCGCGGGAGAAGCGCCTGCACCAGTGTCTCCAGCGCCAGGGAGTGAAAGTCCTACAGAGATGCCACAAAAATATACAAAAATGATAGAGTCTGATAGAGAAAGACAGGGCTATGCAAAATTGATTATAATTATACTGCTATGGCTATACTACTATTATCACATATTATCACTATACAAGTTATTGAAGATATGATATCACAGAACATCTGCCACAACCCACAGACTTCATCTCAGAATTCTGGAAAATCTGCAGCACTTTTTGGCTTCCGCATCCTCAGCCTCTGTACAAATGGGCAACGAAGCCAACTATTCAGGCAGCAAACTTTTCTGCTGATAAGGACAAAGTCATGTTGGTCAGTGGGATTTGACATGCTTTGACTATTTCCTCAGCGCTTCGTCGATCTGTGTAAGCGTTTCCAGTGCCCCCACACCTCCAATGGATATGGAACGAGCCCCCAGATGATGTGGAACATCGCTGTCGTCCCAGTTGATTCTGATCAAAGATGCATTCTTGAATTGACTCAAGACTCGTTCAGAAGTAAATCGGATGGTTGGAACTGCTTTGCCAGCTCCCACTTCAACAATCGCCAACTTGGCTGCTTCCGGCAAATCTTTGAGCCACTGGTTGAAGCGGCCTTGCTGTTCTTGAATGATCCTACAGTTCACTCCCCAGTCACCAAACATCAACACATTGGGCCGTGCCGGTTTCCCGTCCGCGCTCCGTGGCAACGGACTGCCTTCGAGGCTCCGCAGCAGGTCGACGCCGCCGGCTTTAGCCACGCGTTTGGCGCTGATGGGCTCACCATCTTTCGTCGTCAAGGACGCACCGTCCTCCTGCACGATGGCTTGGACTTCCTTCCCAGCAACCAGTGCACAAACCTGCACAGAAGGCACCAGATGCACCAGATCAGAAAAGTCAGTGGACAGAACTCATCAAACTGCGACGGGATGGTGGATGGAAAGAGTATTCCCAGAAGAAACATGCAAAAACGACATTCAAAGTTGAGGCAGCTCTGATCATTTCGTTATCCACATAGGTTCTATTCTGATCATGTAGCTTCCCCAATAAGAATCCATGTCGCGTTGCGCCTCATCCCCAGGTTGCAAATCCCATTCTGGGACCTGTATGCTGGCCACATCTTTCGCATCAGTGGGCCAAATGTTGTCATCGTCTTCCACGCATTGCATTCTGGTGAGAGCCTCAACTCACTCATGCAGCTTGTCACATGTGGGTTTCAAAGAACAACTTCAAAGTTGCTACCTATAAAGATTGACATAGGTCAAGTCATTTTAATACCAATGGATCCACAATCGATCGATCGTGTTCAGATATGTTCAGCACTAAACCACCCACTTTGGGGGATTGATGAATTTCAACATATGTAGTTTAATCCATACACACATGGGACAGCACAGGCATAGCGGCTCCATGACATTCGTAGACTTTCCCAGGACCAACTCCTTCCGTGCGGTCCCAATGTCCATCGATGTTGGAAGTCACTGAGAATAAGCCATGCCTTGGACAAAGCGGAAAGCTGTGAGCTATGGAGGTTTCCCAAAATGCGGGTACCCCCAAATGGATGGTTTAAAAATGGAAAATCCTATTAAATGGATATAATTGGCTGATTTTGGGGGTACCCCCATTTTAAGAAACCCCAGTATAAAGAGACAGAGAGAGAGAGACTGATTCTGGGGATCGCAGCTAGTGCCAAGGTACTTCATGCTGTTTCCCCACTTTGCAAGCAGACTGTAGCCCATGTGAGGGGCACCAAGAGTGTATGCTTGATGACGAAAGCGCCAGAATGCCCAAGCAAGCCTGAAACTCAAAGCTCTTTCGGACTCTTTCGCTCATGATGTCGTCGTTTCACATTTTGCAAAAGGTCAATCCTACCATTTGTGGTTTCAACTGTTTCAACCCAGCATTTCATCATATTTCATCCTCAGTCTCCAAAATCAGCCAGCCTTGGGTCAGAATCAAACCAATCTGGGCTTGACATTGCGCTGAAGTCCATCTGCATCGCTTTCAGCGGAGGCCACACGCCGGCATTGCGACCACGAAAGGTGCCCAAACCTGCGCACATGGCTCCCATACGGTCCCCGGAAACCTAATATATAACATTTTATAACCAGGTTCAGCCTACTGTGCCTACTTTTATCATCTTTTATCTATGATTGAATGTCATGATGAAAGCGGATGAATTTTGGAGAAAATATTTCTTTCAGCTGAGATTCCTGAGTCTACTCCCATCCCTGCACCAGTGCAAATCAGCAAAGCATCTGCTTTTTTGATGCAATCGGCTGCCGCCAGGATAGATCGACTGGAAGCTGGCGCAGAGCTCATTGCCACGCCCTTTTTCGGCAGCTTTGGGAGAGATCTTGGGCAAGTCTCTGCAAGAGAAAACAGCTGCAAACATCAAGATCATCAAGAAATGCCCGTGTCTCCAAGCATTTGGCGATACCCCAACCTTTAGATTTCCGGCTGAAATAGACCACCGCACGTTTGGATTGTCTTCAAATTTTGGGTACAAATATCCGTGTCAATCCTATTCAATCCTAACAGTTTCTCGGACATGAATGGTCGAGCACGAGGTGCGTTGTAGCTACACACGAAATGGACCTGCCTTTGCAGTGCTTCCCTTGCATCGTTCACCCTGCGGAGGGTGCAGGCTACAGTCATTCGCAGCTAACAGTTTTGGAAAAGGAGGACTTATTCAATGATGATCGGCCACATGTGCAGCACAGCTTTTGATTTTCGTTTCCTCTTGAAAGTATCCTCTCTCATCGATGGCACCTGAAAGTTGTACACTGGCCTTCCTTCTTGGCGCTTGTCAGACCTCAGCCCACCATATTATCCAACTGGAAATTCCAAACAATCTGTTTTGATCTCAGAAACTTTGCAGACCTTTGCTATCCAATGCTATTCTCATCTATTCAATATCTATTCTCCATATTCTCATTCCAGGGCTGCAACTTCTCTGGACAGAAGCGAGGACCTTCAATCTTGGCGCCCCCCAATGGCAACACTGCCTGGAATGTCAAAGGAACGCTGGGACGTTCACATCAAAAATGGCTGGCTGTTAATGTGAAAATCTCTCATGGAAAACTCAATAGAAATTACCCCCAATCCCAATGGATCATCATGTTGTCCATTGAAATTGCCAATTGGGCTGCAATATCCCATTTCCAGACACATATGATTGACATCCGCTCGCCATGCCGTTTCCCGGGCCTTGGGTTCAAACAGCTCCTTGCAAGGCTTGCTGGTGAGGCTGAACGTGACGGCCGCATGTTGAGTCATCTGTGCATAGAGAATTCCACCTCAGAGTCTGTTGGAAAGAACAAAATCCCTATGAAATGCTGAACAAAATGAAGAAACATCATCCAATGATACCTAATATTACCTGATCCAAGTCTGTTCAGGTTGTTCGCTGCCCAGCTGCGAAGAATAAAGGCTAAATTATTGCCAAGTCTTCCAGAGCCATCAGTGACCTGCATGGACAAAAAATGAAAGCAGCTCCGACATTTGGCAAGGCGAATCCCAAAATTCAAGGCATGAACTAACTACCCTCTGGTAATTTAACATAGCTATTGAACATGGCCATTTATAGTTGATTTTCCCATTAGAAATGGTGATTTTCCATAGCTATGTTAGTTTACCAGAGGGTAAGTGTGCTCCATAAAATCATCCCAAAAAGAACTGGTCTCAGGTCATTGCCAATCTCTTCCCAGCTTCCCACAGCTTCCCAGCCTGCATCACTGGTCCCCCGGGGGCACCCTGGGTCTCTGATGTCGCAGTGGCTGGGGCTGTCGTTGCTACCGTCGCAGCTACCAGCGGTGGAGCAGGTCCGGTGGTTCCAGTGGTCCTCAAGTGTCATCTTAGAGCATCAATGGGTTTGAGGAAAAATTAACAGGAAATGTTGGGTTTGAGATGGTGTAACATGGTTGAACTATTTTCAACCCGGAAGATTGGGGGTCCTAGTGTTTCCCGTCCAATTCTTTGACAGTATCCAACCCGGAAATGCAGACAAAAGACGTTGATGGCTCCAACGCAACCGTCGCAACCTTGGTCATCTGCTGGCATTCATCCAATTTACCTACTGGTCAACCATCACCTGACTGGATGGTAAATGGGTGTCCCTATGAAGATCTATTAAGGGTATCAATTCTCATCAGTAATCCCCAATCAACCAATTCGTATATATATACAGATACATATAAAACTCCTATGTTAACAAACAGGGCTATCTTTGATGACTCAAAGGACGTTTCGCTTCGCGCCGGGTGGCTGAACTCGTCGTCGATGAAGCAGCAGTGACAGCGGTGACAGCTGTGACAACTGTGCCGTTGCTGTCACCATCGCCTTCTGGAAATGATGGGGGACACATAGGGATACGCAAAATCAAAATGGGTGATTTCTACAGTCCTAGCTCATACAGTTATGGTTGCTTTTCTGAGCTGAATTTGATAGTGTTAATCCGATTTGATCTGTTTTTTGCTGGCTGCTGAGGGTGAACCATCTTTTGGTTCCAGACAATACAAAAATTCCGAAGCCAACCAGCAACACAGTGATGCTGTGCCGCTTTGGCCTTTGCCGAGGACGTATTCTCCAGCAGTGCCCTTAGATCGTTTTGGCATCCGCAGCCGGAAAGAACGAGTTGAACGAGTTGAAGGGGGAACTCAGGCGCGAGCCGTTTGCATATAGATGTTCACGAATGAAGAGGCATCTGCCCTGACTGCAACTTCAGTTTCTCACACCCAGTCCAGCACAGAATGCATCTCTGGTTAGCGGTTTCAATCTCGTCCCAAAACATCCCCAAAATATCGCCAAAGTATGAGCTTGTATCATCATTGATCCCAAAATGAAAAAAAAACATAATATACTAAACACCAAAGAGATACAGGCAAAGTAAAATGTAGCAAAATCATATTAAAATTGCACTTTCTATGTTTTGGGGTTTACTATATGTATTCAAAACCAACAAGCACAAATATCATGGGATGCATGGTGCGGCCAAATCACTGGTAGGAGCTCACTGCCAAAAGCAGAATCGTCGCCAAAACAGCCTTTGTAGCACATCACTAGTTATCAGAAAGTGACTTCAACATATGGAGGGTTCTTATGGGGGATCCCCAAAGGATATTTCAATCTGGGATGATCTGGCAATGTCCAAATTTGGGAACCGACAGCCACAACTGATGATCAATTTCCCCGTGAAATTAAGGGGAGAGCATTTTCGACAAGTTGCGATGATCAGCAGGCTTCTTGAACATGACCAGCTACATGTCAAGTTGGATGAGTCGGCTTGCCGTTGTCTCCTCCTGCGTCGGGATGAACTTGCGCTCGCGCTCAGCGAGCTTACGTCTTCAGGCAAGGGCATCTTCTGCCATGGCACAGCGAGCTCTTCGTTACCATGGCAGTGGCAAAGGGCTGGAGGATTCCAGTTGTCTCTTGCGTCAACTCAAAAACTCTCAAAGTTGATTGGATGGACTGATGGACAAGCAAAAAAAAGACGGCGCTCTTGACTCGGCAAGTTTACAGCATCACTTCACGAAATGGTTTGGCTCAAAGACTGCAGGACAACTGGACAAATACAAGAAACCAGAATGAACAACACACCAAAATTCGCGGAGTCTTCGCTGTTGCATCTCAGGGATTCTTTGGTTCTTGCAAGCCTTGATGATGTTTGACTATTTTTGGTCGAAGGCGCGCAATCTATGTACAGAAAGTTCATCAATAGAGTCCGTTAATCAATACTGGAAAACCCAAAGACTGCTTATTGCAATCTACATCAGCCCATGGCAAGTACTTTGACCGCAAAGGCCGAAATCGATAAATTTAATTGAAACATAACTACTGTAGCAGCTACTTGCAATTTGAATGAGACGAAACCCGACGCACTTTCTTATATCCGGAAACCAACTTCAACATTGCAAGCAAAAGACTGTACAGTATATGAACGGTAAATGTTGGGTTCGGATATGTTGTGGCGTAGTAAAAAAATATGAAAAAAAATATTTTAGGGGGAAACGTGCAGTCGCTTACCAGATTTGCATTGCTCCAGCAGCACAGAGTGTGGTTCAATACACGCCTCCGGCATCGGAGGCAGAACTTCCCAACATCGCCTGGTGCCCCGCACCCTGCTGAGGGATTACCGATTGGAAATCAATGACTCTCGATGGATAATAGTATGGGTCAAGCCGTAGCCTGGTGAATATCAAACTTGAGGCCAGGGGGGAGGTACGAAAGCTAGCAGGGCTGGGGTAGGGTGGTAATCGTAAAGGAGGATTAGCAAGGTGAAGTCGGAATTCGGCAACGGGTTGGTGTAGGGTTGCAAAATCTATTGAGTCCAGCAAGAGAAAACCCCCCAATGCAGTAATCGTCTCTCGCCAAGTGTTGTAAGCAAAAGAAACGCAATATCAAAAAAAACAAATGGAAGCCCGAATCTGCATAAAGATGTTCGAGACAATGCAACATATGTATGATAATGATAAGGATGATGATGAGGATGATGATGTTGTTGATGATGATGATGATGTGGATGTTGTGAATGACGGGGATGGTGATGATGATGATGATGATGATGATGATGATGATGAGGCGGCGGAGGAGGAGGAAGATAATTATGATCATTTGGAAGCCGGCAAGTTTCCGATGATGATTTCATAGAGTTGTTGGTTGGTTTACTGAACATGACGTCCTGAAGATGAAATACTGAAGAGGACGACCCTATACCTGCAGGAAACCAATGGCCCAGCAGACCAGGGGATGAGGATGCTGATCAACGACGAGGAGGACGAAGAGGATGATGATGATGATGATGATGATGATGATGATGGTGATGGTGATGGTGATGGTGATGGTGATGATGATGGTGATGGTGGTGATGATGATGATGATGTTGTTGATGATGATGATGATGATGGTGGATGCTGCGGATGATGGGGATGATGGGGATGATGATGAGGAGGAGGAGGAGGATGAGGAGGATGAGGAGGGTGAAGATGAAGATGAAAATGAGGATGATGACCCGGAAATCTCCTCTCGGGGAGGCTCGGGGAGACCAGGGGGGGATCGAATGTGGGCCTGCCAAGGGGGGGTCTAACCTATTCCTTGCTAAAGCAAGAGCAACTTCAGCTAGCACAGCTAGCTTTCGTGAACAGCCTGTGTAAATGATCTTCATCCATTTATCCTCCCAAAATGGTCCCATAAATCATATATTCATGTATATTCATGTATGTCATATATTAATGTATATCACGCGTGCTGCAAACACTCTGCCCTTCGGGCCCTTCGGGCCCTTCGGATTGATCATCCCACCAGCCTTGCTAAGCAGAAGCGCTCCACTGAGCGCAAACAGGTTGAAGGGCCACTGTCGGAATAGATTCTACCTCGCTACCAACTTTTTTTAGGTTTCAATGTCGGATGGTGTATGTGCCCGGGTTCAGGGATGTTGAACTAGACACGTTAAAAGTTGGAACAAAAAGCGCGAAAGGGCTCGCCAATGAAAGGAGGTCACTGCGATTTTAAACATTGCAGATTGCGGCATCTGTGGCAGAAAATGTCTTCGCAATACCAGCCCACACACGCACTAATCAGTCAGTGGATCGAAAGACGCGTTCTGCAAAATGGATTTGCAGCAAGACTTGCAGACTTGCACGACTCCTCTGGAACTCTTCTGCAATTGCAGGCAACCCAGCCTCCACAAATATAGACATAACCTTAGCTGACTTCGCTTCTGCAACGTTCCGTTCCTAAGTCTCCAAGTCCAACATTAAAACAGCTCAGTCAAAATTGTCATATGCGGCCTTGACACCTTCTGAAGCCACCACACCAGCATTTGCACGTCGAGTGTTCATTGATGGGAGCACTTCCCAGCAGCCTGTGGCAGGATCAAATCCTTCCACTGAGCTTAGCTCCTCGCAGGAGAAACATGTCCACCAGCTCCAGCAACCACCAGCTACTCCTATCCCTTGCTTCACCCACAGCCATCACCCTAGAACTTGGCACTAGCAATGTCCGGAATTCCGGTGAGTTGCAGATTTGGTAACCAAACCTCAACAGGTGCAGTCCTCAGCATCATTGTCATCTTTACCACCACAAACCTTGAGCAGTCACCACATGCTCTGGGCGCCGCTTCTGACTTTACATGCCAAGGCACATAGATCCGGTTGTTGAATGCCACCATGGCAGCCTCCAGTTTGTCAAAATCTACAGCGTATTAGACTCATTACAGCTATCAGCTATTACAGACTCCCATATCATTAGCCATCCATTAGCCCATGTCATTGAGGTCCTGACATAATAGCGAGGCGTCTTCATGGGTGGAAGGCTCTCCCATTGATGGGTCGCAGGATTAAAGCCTCAGGTTTTTCCTGCCTGCATCAGCTCTGCAAAAGTGAGGCCGTTCCCAAAATACCGTACCAATTGACTCAACTGACCCACAAAATTGCTGGGTCTCGGTATTGAAATGTATTGAACATGGTAACTATGGTAACATGATTGAATTACATTGAATTACTGCATCCCTTGAGGTCAACCATAGCCATGGCATCCCATAGCATCCCATAGCATCCCATAGCGGCGAAATTTTGGGTCCAAGGAACGCTCCATGCTATCCACCTCGTGTCCGCCTCTGACCTCGTGACGGATGTCCACGGGTCGCCACAAATCAAGGGAAATCAACACTCGAAGATAATCATAGCCTGCGAAATTACCATGTTAACACTGCTGACAAAGAGAGAAAAATCAAAAAAATGACCCACATAGCAATACATACCAAGACAAAATATGCCAAAATCATCTTAAAAAAACAAGTGGCATAGAGGTAGTTTCCGAGTACGCATGCCACGATGTTCGGATCGCCATTGGCGTCTCCTCCCCGCGGCTCTGACATTGGAGGCAAAGTCTCCCAGCAGCCAGTCTTAGCGTCGTTCCACACATCTCTGTGTGTGTGTGCGTGTCTGTGAAATGGCGAATTGACCCAAAAGATTGCCGTGTTCTGAATAGTAGATATGGTAGGGAAAACTGATGATAGATGATCAAGCAATGGATTTCGGGGTTGTCCGAACATTTTCAGACAAAGCCATGAATCCAATCATGAATCTAGGCTGCCAGGTCGAAACGCCAGATAACCTGGGTGTCTTTGAAAATTGGAAACCCTATTGAGAACCCTCAAAATCCAGTATTTCTGAAGTTGAAGGTAGAACAAAGAGAAAGAGACCTAGGGAAACATGGTGAAAAGAAAGCACTCCTGGTCAACATTCAAGGCACATGGGTCCTGGACTCTAGTGACCAGACCGCAAAAAGAACAGAATAGGACTGGATGCATGGAGTTTGGTGACAGCACTAGATTGTATATATTGAGATGTTTCATTTGAATGTTTAATCCACGTAGATTCTGGGTCGCACATTGGTACACTGCCTGACTTTTGTGCAGCCAAAACTCCATTGGACTGAAACGCTCTGCCGTATCAAGCGCGATGAAGTCGTCTATGTTCGATGTTCCAGTCTCTCCCCCGCATACCTGAAACAGACAATTTCTGGTATTGCGGTAAGTTGAGGCCAAAGCGAAGGGGCGAAAAATAGATGGGCAAGGAGAGATGTGTATTGAGAGAATATGTGGCGCGACCTTTGCGTGTCATTTTTTGCATGGAAATAAGCTACCATTCGATGTTGCTGACAGGTTAACAGCAGCGTATCATGATGTTCTAGCTCGCATGCACCACAACCATTCCAGAACCCTCCCCTTGACATCGTAGCATATCAGCGTCAACATTACGCTCCTAGCACTCTACTTTCCCAAATACAAAGTGCCCCCAACCGAACGCGCTTCGGTTGAGCCACTTGGCGATCATCTGATTGAACCTCTTTCCCTCGCCTTTTCCTTCCTTGCTCCTGACCGTGACATATTATACATACAAATGTTTATAATGAATATATCTAAGTATCTCTATAATATCTATCTATATATGTATGTGTGTGTGTATGTGTATGTGTGTATGCGTGTATGTATGTATGTATGTATGTATGTATGTATGCATGCGCATGCATGCATGGATGTATGCATGTATGTATGCATGTGTGTATGCATGTGTATGTGTATGTGTATGTGTATGTGTATGTGTATGTGTATGTGTATGTGTATGTATGTGTATGTGTATGAATGTGTATGTGTATGTGCGTGTGTATATGTATGTCTGTCTGTCTGTCTGTCTGTCTGTCTGTCTGTATGTATGTATGCATGCATGCATGCATGCATGTATGTATGTATGTATGTATTGTTGCCGTTCTTGCGGAAAAACGCCGTTCCTGAAAATAAATGCCGTTGTGAGAATTTGAAATTGTCAGCCCACGTAGTCGGGTATTTTCGCCGTTTGGTCGGGTATTTTCGCCGTTTGGTCGGGTATGTTTGCCGTTTGGTCGGGTATTTTCGCCGCTGAAAATCTGGCTTGGCAGCAATATATCAGAAGAAACTCTGGCTTACCCAAGAAGGTCGTTCTTGTGCAAAACCCATTTATTTGGCAAAAGGCAGAAACTAAACCCACTTTGGAAGAGGCAGGTATGTATATATGTACACATGTATATACATGTATGTGTATATATATATATAAATATACACATGTGTATATACATTTACATATATATATATATATATATATGTGTGTGTGTGTTTATGTGAATATGTTTATATGTACATATGTATATATGTATGTAATTGTATATATATGTATATAATTGTATATATGTATATAATTGTATATATGTATAATTGTATATATGTATACTTGTATATAAATGTATATTATCAGTATATTATGTATTTATGTAAATTAAACGCTATACGGCTATACACATAGCCCTCAGGTGCATACTTCCATCGAGCAAGAAATGCTTGGGAATCTTTAGATGCGCATCTTCCATTCCTCGCCAGGACAGGGTCATGCTTTCAGGGTTTTCATGCGGACAAATTGAGGAAATGGAATGCCTGGAATGCAAGACTCCAAGCGGTTGTTCTCCCATCACATCTCACTACATTACATTACGTTACACTACGTTACGTTACATTGCATTACATGACACATCCGCCTGGCACAGCTTCAGTTCGGGGTGGGCACAGGGGGCACCCCCCGCCAAAAAGTGCACGGGACTGGTAATTTGCACCTTCTGCAGATCGGCCCAACTTCGGCCGAATGCGCCGTTTCGATCCGACATGGCAGCAACATCAGCTCCAATTCCACACTGGGCCTGTCTTGGGCCCAACTTCGGCGCCAACACCGGACCCAGTTGCGCATGTTAAGCCCAAGTTGCGTCCAAACTTGCCCAAGTTGCAACATGTCGGGCCCCAGTTGGGCTCAAGTTGGGCCGAAGTTGGGGCCAAAGTCAGGCCCAAGCTGGCTCCTGTTCGGCCCAACATAAGGCCAAGGACGGCCAAGTTTGACCCCATTCTGCTTTTGGTTGGGCCAACTAGGCCCGCTTCTTCCTCTCTGTCCTGCGGGCGGCACTCATCGCGAAGCGACTCGAATAAGCCTGACTCAGCATTCTCTGGACCATGCAAAAAAAACAAATAATGCATCCAAATTGTACAAGTCACATAAAGCTCTCCCCCAAGAGCTTCTGCCACTGCACAAGCACGTGCTGTTCCCATAGGTGCAAATGACTCCCATTGGAAACTCAACCTGGGAGGCAGCGTTGCTAAACAGGCAAAAGGTGACAACTGAAGAGAAATGTAACCAGGAAACCATGTTTTTTGCCAATAAGTAATCTTTCTCTGCAACCAAACCATCGAAATCCGTCGAAACCATTCAATGCTTCTTGGAACTGAATCCCATGGAGACATTATGACTGTGATTGCAAAGATTTGAGGCGAGTCTCGGATCGAAGCAGTCCACTGCACTCAAATAGTCCTCGTCATGGCCTCAGAATCAAACATCTCGCTCTGGCTCAGAATTGGGATGCCACTGAATTATTGAGCCAATTGAACCACATCAAACGTTCCATCTTTTGGACTAAACTAAATTTGAGCCATCTCCCCCTATTCACAGCATACCATGTTTTTCCTCTTTGCTTTCAGCTTCTGAGATACTCACTACTTCCTCCACAGATGTAAATCCGGCCCTGCCAACGCCGCAACGTGCAGGTCGCTTTTTGCACAAGGAAGTTCTGCAGCCTCTTAGGCTTGTACTATTTGTATCTATTTGATTCTATTTGTACCGATCTACAGCAACCGGCCTTCAAAGAGGAGATGGCAGGCCAGCTGTTGGAAGCCCTGCGTGGAGTGGGAAGAGGTGGCCTTAGCCGAGTCAGCTGAGATGCTCATGTGGCAGGCAGCTGAACCTTGCTGAGATGTGCACAACGTGATCCATTTGGATCGCTCAAGGCGATGGAGGCACATCCTCGCTGAAAGTCCACGATGTCATGGAAATTGAGTGAAATTGATATAAATAACAAATACATACATATATATATATAATATAATATATAATATATAATATATATATATAATATAATATATAATATATAATATATAATATATAATATACAATATATAATATATAATATATCATATATCATATATAATATATCATATATAATATATAATATGTCATGTATAATATATAATATATAATATATAATATATAATATATAATATATAACATATAATATATAACATATAA
>Ga0126342_10002293_pt1 | contig 29453 bp, 27 predicted proteins | sample Cyp1metagenome_FD_92528 | JGI IMG/M metagenome (GOLD analysis project Ga0126342, IMG submission 92528) | Coral microbial communities from Lord Howe Island, Old Settlement Bay, Australia - Cyphastrea 1 metagenome | ecosystem: Host-associated > Invertebrates > Cnidaria > Coral ...
AGCAGCAGCAGCAGCACCGGCAGCAGCAGCAGCAGCGGCAGCAGCGGCAGCAGACGCAGACGCAGACGCAGACGCAGACAGCAGGTCCGAGCATGACAGCAACTCTAGAGAAACCAGCAGCTTGGCTGATTTGTCTGGCGTGACAAGTTTATTCACAACTAAATGCCAGTGGATGTTTGGTTTCTAACCAATCCTTCCCCCTGATATTAACCACCCCCCGGGAAACTATGCTTTCGTAACGGATGAAACTTATTTGGGACCATGGGAGTGCAGGGTGAGATAAAACACCAAGAACAATGTCATCATCATAGAGATCGTTTTGAATCACCGACATATTCTTACCGTGTTTCTTTTTGTTATTCACCACGCATCAAAAACGATGATGCTATTGTAGTTGATTGATGTTGATTGTATAATTGAAGATATATGTCCGTACTCATAATCCACAGAATTTCTCGGATTCATCCATTATTTGGTGATCAAAACCCATCAAATCAAGGTTAATCTCCCGAGTTTTTGCGGCCAATGACCACCACTTTTTGATGCGTAGAATTTCTGACGGTTCAATCCAGGAGTACGACAAAGCCTTGTCCAGCGCTTCGGAGGCCGAGGGTGGCAACACACATCGCCAGCATGGGGAAAAATGGGCCATGGAAAATCACTTCAGTGCATAGAGGAAGCCAAAAAAAGATAGAAACGTGTTCCCAGAATGGTATAGATGATGTTCCCCCTATATAGTTTTCTACTGTATTTATTTGGGGTTTGCTACACTTTCACTTTGACAAAACCCAAAACTCAGCTCGAATATGGAAATATGTGTGCCACCTACTGTGCCCAAAATCTTGCCATGGAAAAGAACATTTTTTGTAAAAAATGAACGGAAAGGATGTTGCAACGACCCAAACAACACAGCATAGTGCCGCAAGGTCGCCTGCAGCCTAGCCCAACTTACACAGATGACCATGGATTCTCGGCGCGAGAATCTGGAATCCTGGGGTGTTGGCCAGGACAATCATGGAAAAACATTGGCGATTCATTTCATGGGTCATTGGTGGATGGAACATGATGGAACTTGGGTCCATTTAATAATGAAGTTGATGAGTGGAATTTCACGAAAATCACTGCTATCATTTGAGCTGAAGGCCACGGCTTGTGAGGCCTCCGAATATCATTCGAAGGCGGGGGCCGGTTTACATTCTCCGATTTAAATAGCCAATAGATCGTAAGCAGTGAAAATTGCACATGTGTAGATTTTGCAGGGATTTGATGCAGCCCGGTTCGTTGATGTCGAATTGGCCAATTAGATCTAGCGTAGCAGAGGACATCTGGCTTCAAACAACCTGGTTGCCAATTCACTTCGTAATCTTCCTACCCGTGCCAATGGTGGCAACATGCACTTATGCAAGTGGGCTAAGGCCTACGAAACAAAAAAAAAACATGATTCTCCAGCGCTGCAAGCCTGCCAGGTGGGGCAGTGCAATCCATACCCATGCCGATCCATGGCGGATCCCCCGTCCGGGCACTGAGCATTGGGACCATTGGACCAAGTCAGCCGACCAGGATGTGGCTTGTCCAAGGCCTGGACTCGTGCGGCTTCCCCCCGGGCTCGAGCAGACCCGGAAGAAGGGGATGAACAAGATGGCTCCAGAGTTTGCGTCGCCGGTTGAGTGCAAAAAGGTCGCCGCCGCCTCTTGAGTCATCTTGAGTCCACGTGCGGCTTCAAGTGGTTCACAAAATCTCAGCGGCGACCTATGCTAGTAGAATGCCAAGAATATATAACGGAAAACAAATGAACACAATAGAAATCCAACGGAAATCCAGAACCCACGTGAGTTCACAGATGATTTTCCATTCAAAATCCGAAGAGTATATCCCTGTGTCGCAGCATTTGATTGGCTTAACCGTTAACCAGCTAGCGGGATCATGGAGCATTCCACTGAGGCGTGTGGATTGGCCATGGAGTCAGTAGCTGGGCCATGGATCCCCTCACAAAACTGGGCAAAAAAGGTCAAAGAAATGCTGACTAACAACTGTCTAACCCAGTTGACTAACATTGATCAACGAATTTCTGGCCCATTTGTAGTCCTAGTGTTGTCGCTTTCAGCGAGATTTCGGGGCTGAAATTCAGCCACTATGAGCCGCCCACTGTTGGATCAGCGACAGCGGCAGAGCTCCATAGGACTCCATAGGTCGGCTGAGTGATGTGTTTTTTTGTCGAAACGATGCCACCAGTAGGCATTTGTCCGAAAGCATTGATTTATCATGATTTATCATGATTTATCATGATTTATCATCTTCCCTATTGAAATTGCAATTTTGGGATTGTATATAAACTATGCCGCATTTTCACTAGTTCATCGGGTGTCCATCACCACTGATCAATGCCCGTGCCAAAAACATCAAAGGAATTGCCAGGAAAGTACGGAGCAACCAGCCCATTCAGAAGTCAACCACCCGCGATGTGCTTTGAAGACCAGGCGCCGCGCCCTAGTTTCGAAGAGTGCCTTGGGAATGGCTATGAAAAAAACTTAGCACTAATGAGGTACCCTCATAAACCTCAAATTGAAGGTACCTGTGTATACCACCCAGTTTTATTATTTGGTTTATACTAAATTACTATATATTACTATGGCTTACCGCGTTGCAGATGTTTTGACATGGTACGCAGTAGGCATTTACACAGGCCCAATGGAGAAGTAAATCCTCAGCCAGCCATTGAAACACCCACGATGTTCAGCGTGTTGGCGGCCGCCAGGTGGTATACCATATTTTCAGACATAGCCGTATCTGGCATAAATCCATTAAACAAATCACCAAACATCCATAAAAATCATCAAACATCCATAAAAATCATCAAAAATCCATAAAAATCATCAAACATCCGTAAAATCATCAAAAATCCATTAAACAAATCATCAAACATCCGTAAAATCATCAAAAATCCATTTCAAAAATCATCAAACATCCATAAATTGGGATTTGGCATTTCGACCACTGTTTGGACCCCTGGAGGCTGGGATATCAACCGCTCCATCGTGTGATCCTGGAGAACTGGCAGTCCGGGGTGACTGTGGCGATGGTCCCTTAGCGGAATACCGAGATGGGGCGGTTCAATAAGCCCAGAATAAGCCCAGAATAAGTCCCTGGGTTGATGGGGGTTATATGATGTTTATATGATTTTTATATATTTTTATATGATCACCCCCAAATAAAAGGCCTAAATTTAGGCTATTGTGTTTTGGGCACCCATGGGTTTTACATCATGAAGTTAGGAATGGGATCATCCAAGCTGCATGACTGTGATCTAGAAGTGATCCACATCTATGGCTGTGAAATCTCGTCCCCCCGTTGGGGTTTCCTTCCACTTAAGCCCCAGGCAGGCGAAATTTGTTGGTGGTATCTCCATGTTTGTTGCTTCTATCCTCAATTATGTTGGCCTATGTTGGCCCCCTGCTCAACCTTCACTATCTATTGCCATAGCAGATAGCCAAGCCGATCTGGGACGAGTCGTTAGCCGCAACTGGGTGCCCCAAAAAAGTGGGATGGTGAAATATGTGAAATCGACGACAAAACGAACAGATTCTGGCGATTGTGGGGTTGAATAAGGGTCCCCATGTTTTGGATCCTCTTTGCTTTTGGTAATCTAACAGATTCTAACAGTTTGCCTTGGAAAATGCCAGTGTTGAAATATGTTGAATAGGTAAAGGAATCGACTTTCATGGGCAAATTGCCATGACATTTTCCACGGCTATCTTGGGTTCCCACATTCCCATTCTTGTTGGTCAAAGTATTGGAACAAGTCGAGGTCTAAAAACATTCAATTCATCCCAGATTCATGACATTTCATCACCATTCAATTCATCCATTTTTTCCAGATTTCATACATTTCATGATTGGATCCCATCAATATCCCATCAATGTCCCATGGATTTCCGAGGTGAGCGTTCCCTTGTCCATTTCGTTGGGCATTGCCTCGGCTGGGGGCGACCCCAGCGCACCACTCATGGGCACCTTGGACATCCTTGGAGCTACGAATTGAGTTTCTCAAACATCTACCCTCTGGTTATTTAACATAGCCATGGGAAATGACCCATAGAAATAGATGGTTTACCTATTAAAAATGGTGATTTTCCATGGCTATGTTAAATAACCAGACTAATAGATTTAATAGATAATTATGATAATAATCAATATGATGCTGTGCTATATTTCTGTTCATGATTAAGAGTTATTATGTATTTTTATATAATTGTTAATACTATGTCGTGTCATATCGTGTTACATGATAATATGATATGATGTTAGATCATTATAAGAGGAACATCTAGAGTCTAGAGGAAACCAAGTTTCTTCGAATGTTTATGATACTTCAGAAAGCAACCAGGATTTTTCCCATTGAAATGTAGAGGGGTTACCTTAAAAGTGGCTCTCTGTGGCATCGGGTGTTTTCTTCGACGCTGAGGTGTTTCCACAGCCTTTTGGGGAGGCCTGTGTGCATCCATCTTCAGCTCCAGTGATTTCAATATCATCGGACCAGCAGGCGAGGCTGGCATCCCAGACTTGATCCATTTTGGGGATGTTTTATGGCACCCATATGGATGGTATATTGGGGATGGCTTATCATTGGAGAAAAACCACAGTGAAATTTTGTGGAACAGCTCCATCGACTGACCTCTGAAACCATCTGAAACTCCCCCCCACTTGACCGGTAAAAAAAACAATCCAATGAGGAGATCGACGCTGGTTTCCGGGAAGGGTGCAGCACAAGAATGTGGGCTGAATCATGTTTCACTCCCCGGGGAGAACAAAAACCAGATTGTGGATAGCCCCAAGTGGGTCGGCTGAAAACGATCAAAATTAGCTGGTTTCCGGTGGATCTTCCCTTGAAGCAATCCACGCATTGCAGGTGCGTTGAGTGGCATGCTCAATGCGGCCACCATCAAGTTTGGTGGTGCGGAGGTGGGCAACCAGTGTTGTTTCCATGTTTCCATGTGGTTTTTGATGAGGTAAACCCAACAATATACCCTCTGGTGAACTAACATAGCAATGGAAAATGGCCATTTATAGTGGATTTTCCCATGAAAAATGGTGATTTTCCATTGCTATGTTAGTTCACCAGAGGGTATCCACAATTGTCCATATAATTCATTAATATTCATTATAATTTCACACACACACATATATATACATCCAATGCCATAAATCATCCCCTGGAAATTGGGGGGTGCAATTGACATTGGAAACCGAAGCGCCAGGTTCTGCCCTACTTGTCTTTGATCTCCGCAGCTCCTTGGACTGGCCATTTGTCATCCGATGATGCCATTTTCTTTACACGTATTTGTGCATGCGCATATATGTGATCATGTGGATTTATCTGGATTCATGTGGATTTATCTGGATTCATGTGGATTTATGTAAAAAAAATAAGTCCTTAGAGTAATTACCAACTGGCATGAGTTCAGTTCTTGAATCCCAAAACCTTTAAGCCTTTTCACCAATCACTCGCCCTTGCTCCATGCTCGCCGGCCTTGGGAGTTTGTCTTATCGCCCAGGGATTCATCTTCCTCATCTACTTGCTAGGCTGGGCTGTTGGATCGCTCAGATAGCGGGATCGCCCCGCTCCACAACCGAAGTTGGCCAGGCCTGCAACGATATTTGCTTCTGATGCCTACAGCGGTCCTTTGCTGCAAACGTCCAGGGATGGAGGGTCTCAGCTTTTCCCCTCCGATCCAAAGTCGGGGCATAAATGAGGCACTGGGAAATCATCCAAACATGTTTTTTTCCTGGGCCAATTTGTGATTTGATGTTGCCAGGCCCGGGTTGTCCAGCCGTCTCGAAGTTCTTTGCAAGAACAGTTTAGTCTTGGAGATTGGAGACATATGAAAAACCTACTTCATCATGCCTCTCGGGTCTACAATATCATAATTCTGATCCATGTTTGCTTCCAGGAGTGAACACCAGTTGAACTGTTATAGTTACATGTTTTACACATAGTTTATCCCACGCAACTTTACTGGGATTATCCCATGTACAATTTGTTTTTTGACCATATTCACCACCTGTACCATACGGGACCATACCCATCAAATCATCATTTTCCAGTGAAGTATCATAACATTCCAGTGGTTTATCATCATTTTCCAATGATATATCAGTTGAAACTCTCCCCAATCGATGTGGATTAAATGTCTGGCCTGATAATCCCATTTCCTGGAGGCGCGAACTCCCCAGTCTCTTGCTGAACTCCCTTTATAAAATTGGTCAATTTTTCGCCCAAATTGCAGATATTTGTCTACGTGAGTGCCCGTCTTCGCATCATCCATTGTCTGTTCAAATGCATCAAACCATCTCAAACCAGGTCTGTCAGCATATATCAAAGTCAGCAAAGATAAGTATAATATTCCGATTGATTAAATTATAATATTTCAATGACGATACGATAATATTAACACATGAACAAAGGCATAATATACCATGTTCCCGTTGATAAGCCCTGGTTGGTCTCAACAATACTATCCAGTGGTTTAGAACCTCAATTTTCTCTAGTGATATTGCTGGTTGTTAGGTATAGTATATACATATATATATTATATCAATAATAATTAATATATATATATATATATCGTTCCACACTGTTCTCATGATATTCATATTAAATTCACAGTCAACAGCATTAAATGACTATTAACCATGCTAGACCATTAAAGCTACCATCTGGTTATTTAACAGTTCGCCATGGAAAGATCCACCATTTGTAAGTTCGGTAAACCATCTATTTCGATTAGGGCCATGGCTTCCATGGCTATATATGTTAGTCATAACCAGAGGCTACATCAAATGCTCCATTTCTAGGGGGATTTTTCAAAGGATGACCTCATTAAATGCGTCACCGGGAGCCGTTGCGGGCGCTAGGTCTTTGAAGGTTTCACCCTGGCAGTGGCCTTCATCATTGGCCTTGGACAGCTCGAGATGGCCTTGGATTTGCCGCTGGGAAAGTTTGAGAACGGCTGAAAGATGGGGATTTCCTAGGAGAAAACGGCCAGAGAATCTGGGGAAACACAGGGTGATCTGAGATCTTCATGGATTTTCAGTGTGAAAGATGGAAATAATTGGATTTCACCTGCAAAACGAGATTCAAGAAATAGACATGGAGATGCACAACAGCAACATTTGGGAAGATATCCCGCACATTGCCAGTTGAGTTGTGGATGGGTCTGTCGGGTGCTGCCAAGGTCCCCTGATGGGCCCAAGTCTGAACATTTTCATGAGCGCCTGGGACCAATGATGTGCCAACTTGGGAGGGACCACTGCACCGAGGACTTAACTTGGACATTGACCCAGCCACCTTGTTGCTGAATATTTGCTCTGATGATCTCTGATGCAGAGTGGGTTGAGCATTGATTAGTGAAAGTGACATGGGACATGGGGCCTTCTAGTCGTCTCGAAAACTAATCACTAGTCGCATTCTTGGCACGCACCCGGAAGACCATGCCTTCATCGTCAACGTCCCTGCGCCCAGGAATTTGATTCGCTCGCTCGAGGCACTCCATGGCTATAGTTTGGCACCGGCCATCCTTTTCTTTGTGGTCACAGCTCTGTGCTCTGGCGCTGGGATAGATTAGATGGGCACATCCCAAGGTGTCAAGCATCACAAGAAGATACATAAGAAATCAAAAGAAACACAGCCATCGGCGTTACATGATTATATGATATTATATGGTTCTCATGTCGGTGCAGCCCATATAGAGAAACTATTTCGGATATTTTTGGATGCTACTTGCGAAGCCTGCTACTGATCTAGTGCCACAGACGCATGCTAATACTATGTCAATATCTGCAGGAAACAGGCCACAGATGTCCCCCCAGGTGTGCGTACCTGGCGTACCTTTGTCCTTTGGGATTTGGGTCGCTTGGAAGTGTGAGCTCGGGAGCTGAGGCTTCTGACACTTGTGAAGTATGCTGGGAAGATCAAAGGAAGGCACACGGCCGGGGGATGCGGATGATGCCGACGATGCTTAAAGAAGTCTTCAAGATCTTGGAAGCGTCATGGATCCACATGTCCCCGATAATTTTGACAACATTTACTGTACATAACATGCTATGAAAAATACTGTAACCATGTTTGATATGTAAATCATCGAACTAAATGAGCGATTTCCATCGCTGTGTTAAATTGCCGGGATGGATATGAGTCAAGGTGAAATAGAAACAATCAAGAACGAGTTCCACAAACTTGGATTAAGCAAAGACTGACTGACTATGTTATATTATAATATAATGATATGGGTATGGATCAATACCTATTAATACCATTTAATTAGTGTGATGAACATCCATTTACCAGCTATTTTTGGGTTCACTACTATAGGTACCAGGGTTTTGACCCATCCCCATATATCGGCGTCAATGTACAAGTAATTGACCACACAAGGTTCAGGTGAATTGTGAACCAGGGCATCCTGTCGACATCACGTCATCGTCACTGCCAGGTCGATCCCATGGACGGTGCTCATTCCCGTCTTCACCATTCTGTTGGGCTATTTGTCAGACCAGAAACTACTGGGAGGAATCGTCCTCCCCACTTTGAAGGACAAGTACGGTCACTTGGCTGCGAAAAGGCTTGGATTGTTCCAGTTGACCTTCAGTTTGGACAGACTGGATTCCAAGTGCAGCACGTGATCTGTAAATCTCTATGAGTCTGAGTCAAGTGTGGCCATTTTTTGGATGTCAACCATTATTCACCATCCTGAACCATCATGAATGCCATGGGTAGCCATCATCAACCATCCAACTTGTGGTGCTTATCCCTGGTTTTGCCCCAATCGTTTTGAGAGCTTCGAGCGGGAATTTGATGATGGATGATGATGGTAAACCATGGTTTTCTCAAGAGGGCATTCGCCACTGCCGCGCGACTGAGGCACTTTGAAACCCCGCGTGGTGGAAGCACCCTCCACCCCACTGGCGGACTTCGCTCAGGGACATGTGATGGACCTCATTCGTCCCTCGTTCTCCCAGAGAGTTCCCTGTTTCACCACCCCAAATTAATTACAACGGGGAGTTCTACCATTGGGGATGTTTGATGATAGGGGATTCATGTGTGGCATCGCGAAAATCTGTGGGAAATTGACAAATTCAGACTAATGATAAATTTTATAGTTACTGTACCCATTCATGAATCTGGTCAAGGGGCAAATCCACTTGATGCTGGATCATCATGGACCCAAGACATTTCGGACCTTGTTTGGTGTTTGGGATGTTCTGTTTGACGCAGACCATACCCGCTTGACACTTGAAGAAATAATCCTGTTTGAATACTTCCATGAAGAGGCCTCAAATTCAACAGATCCAATACTAATCCAGGTTTTCTGGCATTAAAGGTACACGGATGGCAACAGTTAGTGTTAGTTCTTCAATTTCAAACTGCTGTGACTGAAGCTGAGGAACCGCCTTCGGAATTTCCTTCGTGGCGGTTCTGGAGACGCTCATCTCGGCGAAAATTGCTGAACAGAGGCCGCGAACGAAGTGCTGGATGTCCCAACAGTTCTGGTGAAAGGATCTTTCTGCTTAGAGACCTATAGATCCTATGGCTGATGGCTCAACGTTATTGCCTGACCTTACCCTGCCAGAGGAGGTTCATTGTGCTTTTACAGATGTTCTTTGGAGGATTTGATACTGACATTCAACTTATCTTCAACGTTTGAATGAAGAAGCGGTTTTACAGCCGATATTTGTGTGTATCTGTGCGCTCCATTTGAACCCTGCCTCCAGGATGCATTTGCACGCGCAACTTTAGTGTTCCGGTATGTCCCCAGTGTGGCAAGTTGATTGCGGTTTAATTCTAAGCCGTTCCAACAGGGCACAGATATTGTGAAGGCAACTACAAAGGATACAAAGGCACCCTCAGGGCAGATGATGGAAAGCATGGGCATATAGGCACCCTTTCCAGTAAACCCCTCTTAGCGCCGGGCGTGGTCATTGGCGAAGGCCTCCACCAGTGTATAAGACCCAAGCCCCCAAAAGAACAACACTTAGATGGTGGTTTCCTAAAATGCTGATGGGGGTACCCCCAATCATCTATTTTAAAAGGATTTTCCATTGGAACAACCATCCATTTTTGGGATACCCCATTTCAGGAAACCTCCAACTGTCTGCAGGATGAACTATCCGTTCGATAGCAGCCGAGAGACATTGGGCCTCATGGTCTGCCATGCAGTATGTGGAGCGGTTGGTGCATTGCCACCGACCGGCGTTTTCGTGCGAACCTCTTTAAATGTACCTTTGGCTAATTGGGAAACCGTTGAATATAACGTGGGTTGCGGAGGCAAGCCTGCTCCTTGGGAAAAAACAAGCTAATTGTATATGAATTGTACTAGTATCCAAGACTCAAGAACTCACCTCATGATTTTCCAGGTCCTTTGCTTCCTGTCCAGGGTCCCCCTTGTTTTTTTGTATGGTCGTGCCATTCCCACCATGGCAGCGCTCATAGGGCCGTGGCCGTGGCTGTGAGGTACAGCTCCAAGCAACGCATCGCATGTCTCAGATGATCAATGCCATTGCAGTGTGACTCTCTGGAACGACGAATCCTGGTGGTTTCAAGATGTTTAACATATACTTCATACACCATCTGGTTATTCAACATAGCCATGGAAAATCACCATTTTTAATAGGTAAACCCAGGTAAACCATCCATAAATGGGCCATTTTCCATGGCCAATGTTAAATAACCAGAGGGTACATTATATATAGGGATGGGTCAAAACATGTCAACGTCATAATTGTATCATTTCTGAAATCATCTTTGGGAGGAACATCACATTGGATGATCTCCAATCTGAATGGGCGGTATAGGTGGCCCATTTGGTTCAACAACTTACCGTTTTATGAAAACTGGTGATTTTCCATAGCTATGTTAAATCGCCAGGGGGTAGTTACAAGTCTCTCTTCCTAGCTCGGGTGTCTGGAAACTACCAAGCAGCTCAGTGGGTCATGTGCCAAACTGCTCGTTTGCCTCCATAAACAAGCTCCACGATCCAACGATCCTCAGCAGTTTGTTAATTTTTGTCCAAATGTGTTGGTCCGTGTTGGTCACAAATTTCTCCGACAGGGTTCGAATTTGGCCGGAACGCCTAAATTTGGCTGGTGCATGATGTCCTTGGATTTCCTCTGATTTCCTTGATATCTATCTCTGTAATATCCTTGAATCAACTGAAAATCTGCATTTGCCACCAAGGTTCCTGATTTTCGTGGTGGCGATGCCGGTGTTTTCCTACCTCCCACAGGCAGCAGTCGCCGCGCTGCTGGTCTTCGCGTCCATTCGCATGGCCCCAGTGAGTTACATCGCCATGTTATGGCGAAACGATCGGAGGAGTTGTTTCCTGCTGATTATGACCACTTGCATTTGCGTCCTTTGACTGGTTGGTGGATGATGGTTAATCTATGATTAATCTATGGTTAATAATGGTTAATAATTGGAATAACAATATATCTGGTTGGTGGATGATGGAACATTTTGTATTTTTCCCGACTAGTTGGGATGATGATCCAATCTGACGAATATTTTCAGAGGGGTTGAAACCACCAAGTAGATGAACAATTGGAAACTCTGGGAACCCCCCAATTCCAGCTTTTTTGGGTGAAATCGGATTAAATATGATGAAAGATGGGTGTGTTTGAAAGTGGCGGCCATGGCCCCCCACTTTTTAAACGTAACAATAGGGGATAAGACGATAAACCGATTTGGGGGTGCTATATTTTCATTGCAACCCATGGTGCAAATATGAGGTTTGTGGAGGATTATTCCAAACATTTTCTTGTTGTTCGGGATCCCAAGTGGTCCTCACAGTTTGCATATGTTTTTTTTCTTCTGAAGGCTACATAGTAATATATAGTAATTATGGACGTGTTTGCCTGATTTTGCCTGGTTGCTGGAAACATACACGAAGCATTGTGAATCCCCATGAATCCCCCATGTGTGGGTCGCATAAGGGCCTGAACACAAAGCCTGTAAGGCTTCATTGGAACACTCGTTGCGTGAAGGATTCATGTTTTGCCATGGAAGAAATTGGGCTTGAGACCGACCATTTGTCAGTGCCATATGCATCCATGTGCCATATATCCTTGTCTATCCCCATGACCACCGCTAAAATCCTTGTGAACCCCTCCTTAAATAGATGGACCATGGAGTTCGTCAACTGGTTAGTGTCTGGTTATATAGCACCAAGCTGTAAGGGAAAACACCCAATTGCTAACAAGTTAACTCCTGTAACTCTTTGGATCTAAGTAGGCTTGTTGGTTTCAATATCTTTGAATGTTGTGAAATCTATAAAATCTTTAGGGAAGACTTAAAATTCAAAACCCGACCGAAGATCTCCCCATTATAACCCCCATGAAATTCCCCAATCTCACCGTTTTGTTTCCCTCAACCCCGCCAAAAAGGGACCACCGTAGAAACATTGTTTTACCCATTTCCCCAGTTGCATATTCCACATTTGTATTTCTTTGTTATACCACTATAGTAGCCCCCAGAAAAAGATAGAAACATGTTCCCAAATGATATATGTTCCCCATATTTTACAGCTTTTCAACTGTTCCCATATGTTCCCATCCTTTTTCTGGTGGGTTCCCATAACAACTTTCTTTTTTTCAGGTAAAATGCCATGGCAATGCCACCCCAGGTCTTCCTGGATCCTGTCTATGGCTTGGTGATTGGGATGGTCGTGGCACTTCTCCGCGACGCGGCCGAAACGGCGCGCGCGGAGAGCCGGGTGACCTTGGACAAGGCCATTCCATACGTGCCCTGGCTGCAGATTTTTTCTCAGGGTCGCTGCCATGGATTTCATAGGGATTTCATGGCTTTGAAGATGGGAAGATCATGGAATATACCCTCTGGTTATGTCAAAATAGCTTGAAAATGGCTATTTATAGTGGATTCACCCATTAAAAATGGTGATTTTCCATAGTTATGTCAATTTACCAGAGGGTAGTGTAGCTATATCCTCTAGATGTCTGTAAACTGAATTTACAAGGACCCTGAATGACCCTGACAATGGCCAATGTTTTTAGTGAAACTCATCTTCCAAAACCCCTATTTGGCAGGGTTTGTGTTGGTTGAGGGGGATGTACAGTGGACACATTTTATTGCATATTGATGATGATTTTACCTCCAGCATTTAACTTGAGGTTTAACATGGTTCAACCATGAAGGACTGGGGTTTAACCAGTCATATGAGAAGATGGAGCTGGTTATATACAACATGTGGGAACATGATGAGGGGATGTATATATATATATAATAATACTATATTATATATAGATATTCTACTATTCTACACATATATAATATATAGTGGGAATATGGTTCTTGGGATATGGTGTGTTTAACATTGTTTAACCATGTGATACTTGGGTGTTTGAACTTCAATGGGACAAATGATCACCATTGGGATTTTGGAGGACACAATTTTCGAGTCCATTTCTTCAGCCAGGGTACCTACCAATTGGCAGTTGACTCTTGTGGGTTGAAACGATTTGCACGCCCTCATTCGAAAAAAACGAACATTTGGCCATGGCCAAATGTTGGGTGAAGATATGGGTAAACTATCCCAATAATGATACAAAATCAGTCAAATTTCCATGTCAAATGATGGCCACCCCAGGTGAGTAGCACTGGTACACCCATCACCACCAGCCATGGGGTCCTCCGCAAGTGCCTCGGTATGTGGAGCTTTCTGTGCTGCCATGAGACATGTTTGGAAAATCATGATGAATATATATATAAAAAATCACATCAAACATCCTCAAGGTTTTTCTTGATCCGGATCCATTCAACTGTCGTTAACAATCTCCCTGGAAGTTTTTATGATCCATGTTGCGATTCGTAGGTTCCCACAGGGCGCCAGGGCCTCGGAAACCTCGGAATGCCTCGGACAGGTGGGCCACTTCCAGCTTTGACCACGGTGCCAACATTGCAGTGAAGCCTTCACCCCTGACGCCATTTTGCTGAACATCCTGCCCACGGTACCAGGGGGTAATTAATTGTTTTGTTTTGGGTGGAGGGTCCTTTTCAAAAGAAGGGGATAGGTGTCTTTTGTTAAAGACATGCCGGATTTCATACAGTTTCGATGGATGTAATTTTAAAAATTTTGGCCTTGCAAAAGGAGTCTTCAGTCTCCTGAATGAGAGAGCGTTCGGGGAATTGGAATTAAACGTTATGTTGCTGCCTGTCAAGAAGGGTCCAGTGTTTTCCCCTTATTCTAATCGAATTTGTCATGTTTTGAACCATTTTTGAACCTCCATATAGTATATTTATTTATATAATTATATAATTATATATATATATATATAATTATATAATGTACTTTCGAATATATTCAAATTAATATATATTATATAATTTGTGCACACATATATATATACAACGAATTAATGTATGCATCATTGTAGAATCTATGAAGGAATGTTGACTGGCAAGCCTTGAGGTGTGCACATACAGAGGTGCAATTTGTTTGGGGGTACTTGGAGTCCATGGGAACCTAACTTGGCCAAGATGCAGCAACCATCACCAGCAACCCAAGGACCATGCAAGGCATCGTTGAGCGCTTCGCATGTGGCAAACCCAAGAAGCAGATGGACAACGACCTCCATGAACATGATTATGAATCCGTGGTGCTTTACGAGCCCATGGGTTCTATGACCTTCCTATGTGCCAGCAAGCATCTATCGCGTTTGCAAGCGCTGGCAGCCAAGAGTCCTCCAGGCAGGGTTGGCTTGGTTGTGTTCAGTGGCAGAGGATGACATCAACTAGTTTGGCCTTTCTTTCAACTGGATGCATTGCACCCAATAGCCCTGTTGGTGGATTGCTTTCCCGGGATTTCTGGGCTCATACTGTGTGTGAAAATATGTTTCAATCATTTATTGAAGCCGCTCTTTCATCCTCAAACTATATGCTGTCCATAGCCACCAGAACCAAACACTACCCGTCCTCGTCTTCCCACTGGTTGGCTGAAGGTCCCCTCCATTGAGCAACTCAAAAAGCTAAATGATTGCAAATGGTGTGGCAAACTGCCCGGTAATCCATATATATATATATGTATATAGTTATATGTAAATATATAATTATGTATATATATATATATGCATGCATGTATGCATGTACACATGATATATTATGCATTGGTTGACTTCTCACGTATATTTCCATGTTGCAGCTGATTGGAAATATCATCAGATTCTCATCAGATTCATTTTCGAAACGACGGTTATTTGTTATTCTATAGGGAAGATTTGTCAACTCACAGATGTTCTCTACAATCCAGAAAGTGCATGGGTTTGTCTGAAAGCAGGACAACTACCCCGAAGTCCACTCGTTAATCATTTCGTTCCCAACCAAAATTCCGAGAAGCCAATTTCGAACTCACCCGAATATCAGAATGTTGGTATGTTGGTATGTTGGTTGTGTATATTCAGATATTCCCCTTATCTCATATTTTGCATCCTTATCAAATTCCTATATGTCAAGGGACGAATCTTCTTTTCCGGTGAAACAACCCTGGCATTTTCATGGGACCTCAACAAAAGGTTCCAGAAGGTGGGCCCCCCGAGATAGCTATGGCTATTGTAACATATTGTAACCATAGTTAATGCATAAACCCTACTGTACCGTATAGTTATGTTATATGATGATTAATTGTAACATATTTATACATATTTTAACTATAGTTCATGGGCTTCCCCTACTGTACCGTATAGTTATTTTATATGATGATTAATTGATATTAATTTAGTAACATATTTTAACTATAGTTCATGGGGTTATAAACCAACAAACATCACCTAAATTGGGCCTGCAAAACACAGGTATCATCGTGTCGTTGGAGCACGTGACCCGCATCGACATCGACGGCTCCGAAACGTTGGCCAAAGTGGCACGAGAGATCAACACCTCAGGCACCGGGCCGGGAAGGGGCTGGATGAGGTGTACCTTGGGTGTTACGGCAATGCTACGGCAATGTTACGGCAATGTTACGGCAATGTTACGGCAATGTTACGGCAATGTATACTGTATACTACACCATGGTTTAGTTTAGGTGTCAAAGAACCTAAATGACTGATAATTATAGTACTATGACTCTGACTATAACCAGCATCTTACAATGGGAAAAGTGTTTTACCATCCCCAAATCAACCTACAGATCCTGAACATCACTGCGTTTTAGAGGCATGTAGTCTGCCAACCCGCAAGGCATGGCAAGGTCATATGCAAGGTCTATGTTAGTTGCAGGAAGGGAACTTACTGATTTTGAACGTTAAAACATCGGTATTGGGGGTTGAAGTTTTATTTTTCTGATGTTGAAGAGTGACATGTCAAATGTCAATCAACAAATAAGGCGTTGAAATTGTTTTACTGTTTTTGACTAGTACAATCTCATTGCACAAATAGGGGTTTGACATGGTTCTACTGATTTTGAATAGTGAAATGCAGTCTCATTAAACAATTGGGTTTAGAATTAGGCTTACTGATGTCTAAAAGTGAAATACATACAAAAGTGGGTTGATATTGTCTGGCTGATCTTGAATGGTGACATGTTATGGGGGTTCAACCAGCCAAATATGGGCTTTACAGATTTTGAACAGTAACAGTACAATATAAATATAAAACATTAGGTCTAATTAGTTACCAAGCACTAGGGTCTCAGCATCAGACAATGACTCATCAATGTGGCATCATGACCTATACATAACCAGAAATCAGCTTCAGTTTGACCCGTAATAGCAAACTTCGGCATTTGACCAACAAGAATGGCTGTTGACCCTTCAGTCGCTGACACAAACCACCTAGAAATTGCTCCTCGAAGTGAGTGGATGATTGTTCATACATTTCTCCAAGAAGTTTTCCCTCTACATAACTATAGTTGGATAATGATTGAAACCAGGACTGTCGTTGCGCGCAATTTTTCGATGATAAATATCCCAGGTGCTTTTTTCTGTTCCCCTCGCGGCTGCCGCAGGCTGTCGTTTGGCCTTTGTAATTCCTGACTTGTTGCTACAAGGACGTGTGCTAAAGAAAGCCGCTTGGATCCAAGAATTCAAAGGAGACGGGCACATCTACAGCACGGTGCCTGAAGCAAAGGCAGAGATGAACGCCCTTTGAGCAGCGGCCAGGCATAGATGGCCCCCCGCAGGTTTGTAGTTCATATTTTGAGACGTTCCCAATTTTCAGAGATGTCAAGAACATGATGAAAACCTCTTCTGAGGAGCTCTTCTAAGATGTCCATTGGATTTTCTTTCAATGCAAATCCCCAGTGTGATGGGTAAATATATGTAAATATCATGGATTTAATCGTTTACTGTGTCGCTATTTAGAACAGTTTAACTGGCGTTCTTCACTAGCCAGTGGATTTCGGATGTCCACAGGAGATTTCTCTCTCTCTTTGGGGTCGAAAATTTGAAAGGCCGTTGCTCACCTTTGATCTTGGTCCTGCCCTCAGCAGGAACCTTCGCACTTTTTTTAATTGAAACGATCTGGGGGGAGCTAAGATCGCATCCCAGATCCATACAGTAGCCATATAGACAGGTGTGGGTCAAGCTGGTACCTCAGAACTGGAATGTGTTTCCAGATGTTTCCAGTTTAAGCTGCAAACTGTTGGGTAATTGTTGGGTATAACGACCCAGAGAAGATCAAAACCGAACTTCTTTTTGGTTTTAAGAATGTTTAGGACTGAAATTGAACAGCTGTGGCGAACAGTTGAACATTGACTCATGACTATGTAATCCAGGCCCTTCCAAGCCTCTGCGTGCACGTGCAAGATACATCGACCGTGCGAACTCCCGAGAACCCGTTTCACAGAGATTGCTGGATGGGACTGTAATGATTGTGCAGGGAACGATCACTGGCCGGCTGTTTGGTTGCATAAGGATCATTGAAGATATTGAAGTCAGTCCCTTTTGGTAGCTCTGGTTCAGTTTCGGTTCGCAACATATGGTCTTGCTATGCTTTGCGGCAAGAACCATTTAAAAGGTTTCCATGGCCATGGGCAACAGGGCAACTGAAAAAGAATCACAGAAATATCAGAAACCCGACGAAGTTGAAAAGTTCAAGTCGACTTTTTGAGAAGAAGCTCTGCCCCTATTCAGTTGCTATATAGATACCTCACATAACATGCTTCAATAATCTTGAATAGCCAGTATGCCTGCCTCGTTCTGGCCAAGTGAAGCACAGCAGTTTCAAGCTTTTCGGCCTGCCATAAGATCAGCCAGCAAGCGGTAAATGTGGATAGTGGCGCTGCAGGGCTGGTCACCAGCAGTGGCTGGCCACTGAGCTTCGGTGATGCCCATTTGAAGTCCATCGAATTGCCGAGACGCACGGCGCAAAAGGGCGCTTCCAGGTCCGGGGACCTGGATGGGGCGCAAGGCCGCAACAGAGGGGTCCAGCTGCTAAGGTCCGGGGATGTCCGGGGGGCCAGGGTTCTTGCACCACGGTCCAGGTGAAACGACAGTCGTCACTGCCTTTGACATCGTTGACTCAGCTCTTAGCACAGATAGATGGCGCATGACACGACATGACATGGGCATCAGATCATGTGTGTACCTGAAAAGCACCAGAAATCACTACAGAGATCTGCACAGGGAAATCACAGAGATCTACCTTCCAGGTCCTAAAGTATGCCAGTGATCCAGACGTCAACAGCGGAAGATCCAGACGTGGCCCTTGCTGCTGTGACTCACGGCACCTGTGGCACCTGTGGCACCTGTGGCACCCTGTGGCAGCATGGCAGAGGTCGTGAGAAGATGTATGGACGTCAAGGCAGGGCCTGCTGCAGTTCGACTCCGGCATAGGTTAATAGTGGCTGGCATGGCACAAAGGGTATAGTCTTATTTAATATGTCTTTATTGTTAATGCGGTGTATCTTCAAGCTTCTCAAAAATCGATATACTATAATATTTGCTGTATATATTTCATCCCATGTCACGGTGTCCCATGTCCAATCTTAGCACATCTCAATCATTTCTCCAAGCCCTTCAGGTTCCTCGTCTCGGAAGCTTGACCACTTCCACAGGGGCCGAGGGGTCGCTGGCGGACGCTTGGGCATCTGTCCGGCCATTGGTTGATTCAACAAATCCAAGAATTGGATGATGGGAACATTTACAGGAAACCCCTATATTTGATGGTAAAAACCATGGTTTCCTGTAGATTTTCCCAACAAAACCAATCCATTGAACAAATCCAAGAATGACTGGAAGACCATGGGAAAACCCCGAAATTTGATGGTGACAGTCGTTGTGGTTTTCGTTAAAAAATCACTCAAATCTGAAGCAAGGTTTGCGTGTGTGTTCAACACCAGCTTGGTGCAATCGGCTGGTTGAATGGCCTGAAGATCTCCCGACCTTTAACCGAGGAATTTCGAGCTCATTGCACTGACCAGGGTCTCGACTGCGATACGATCCACTACTCGGTGCCACGACGGCCTTCAAAAGGAGGATACTTGGAAGAACAACATGAGAGATGCAAACGGGAAACCCCAAGAACCCGGTTTGATCCGATTTGCCGTGTTTCACCTTCTAGTTTCTGAATGTTTTGTGGCAATCTTCCCTCAAATTGCCTGAATGTGTTTCTTTCAGAGCAACTCTCAAAGCCCATGGTATGCAACAAGCATTTATATGCTTACGTTTTCCGTTTGTGGGTCAGGAAGTGTCTGGTGATCCTACTATCACTGGCATACAAACTAGTGGCCTCACAGAACATGCAGCACGCCCAGGGTCCCCTTTCGCACGTTCTTCAATCCTCCGCCTGAGATGTTGCTGATTTAAAGGAGCTATTCTCAACCAGCAGATTCAAATCGAATAAATCGAATCACATCAGATCATATCACATCACCTCATATCATCGTCATCCTCATCCTCATCCTCATCCTCATCCTCATCCTCATCCTCATCCTCATCCTCATCCTCATCCTCATCGTCGTCATCGTCGTCTTCTTCGTCGTCGTCTTCGTCGTCGTCATCATCATCACCATCATCATGGCCGCAGCATGTGCTGATCGGTTTCCACATGTTTCCAAAATACTGCAAACAAAAAGCCCAATGAACCTCCACATGAACAACGCCAGTTGTCAACCACCAAGCACCTATCCAAAAAATATCAAAATGGATCAAAGTTGCAGAATCACAGCCTCACAGGTGACATGCCGAAGAGAGGACAAGTGACCTTCCTGGGGGACGTTGATTGGGTGATCAACGGCAACCCAGATCCAGAGAAGGTTCCAGATAGGGCAGTTGGGTATGTTTGATACATGTTGATACTGATTTGCAAGTGAATTTGCACTGGTCTTGCAATGATTCTAATTATATATAATTCTATATATAATCTATATATATATACACATCATAAACATTCGTTTCAATGAAGTTAGACTAGAAGGATAAAAACAAGTCCAAAATGTCCTTGAGGCATGATCGAATTTCCACAAGTACATGCTCAGGTCTTTTACTGCCTCCAGGTGTATCACTGTTTTTCACGCTTTTTCATGGTGTTCTCACAGACGCTGTGCTCGGAAGGCAATTTTTTGAGTTGTGAAGATCTTGGAAGTAGAACATCCTGACTCTACAAGCAGCCATGAAGATTAACTTTTTGTCGAGAAAGACCTGAGTTCCCCCCGCCAAAAATCAAAGGCAGCGTCCAATAGAAATCCGTACGTCCAGAAGCTCTGCGCGGACTCTTGAAAAGACGAAGAGACCATATGAGCATCCCATGTCCATCCAATCTGACTCTTCTGGTTACCCTCGATTTTGAAAACCCCTCTTTTCTGGATCATTGTCCTAGGCAAACCATGGGTTTTCCGCAGCTTTTTGTATGTTTACCTTGGGTTAAACCACCATTCTCTCCAGGGATCATCCCTGGACCTCAGGTGCAGCAGATTGTTGACATGTCCGGGATTCGCTATGGCTTTGAAGCCGGTCACCTGGCGAAAAACACCCCCCAATCCACTGGAAGTTGCCAAAGAATCTTGAATCATACCATAAACATCCACCAAGAAATCATAAGAATCCAGAATACCCTCAAACAAACCCATCAAAATCTATCAGACATCCATCAGACATCCATGGAAAAATCCATCAAAACCCCCAGGTTTTTTGCCCAGGAACCACGGCTCCGCCCGGGGACGACGCCGCGCATGGGGAGATGGTGGCCTTCAACGGCAGCGGCTTTGTGAAGTCCACCCGGACGGGGAGTGGCTGGGCGGAATTCCCATGGCACATCCCGGAAGGAAACGGGGGGCTGAACAGATTTAGATGGGTTAACCATGAAAAATGGAGATTTCACATGATTTAACCATCAGAACTGATGATTTAACCAAAAATGGTGGCTTAACATGCGTTAACCATCATGGGTGGTGAACTATCAGAAATGATGATTTGCAAGGATGAATATATAGTGATAAAATATTGATGGGGTTTGGCAGATTTACAAGAAAAGGCTAATGGCATCTCCCTTTGCGCATTACCGGCAATCATATACGTGAAATGAATGTAGCGTCACTTCCAAAAACATCCAAAAACCATTGCCAGGTTACGGAAGTGACAGGTTAGGGAAGTGATTTGGTACAATGGTGTCCCATGTAGGCAGGGGTATTCTTTGGGACTGATGGGCCCTGCTACCAGTTATTGCAACTGGGGGGGTTCGAACCCCTGTCCAAATGCTGAAAACTGGAAGAAACCCATTATTGGTCATTATTGTAGTCAACCCTACTTAATCACATGCCTCTAAGATTAAATAGCCCCCAAAGGAAACCCTGGTTTAGTACCACCCATGTTTGGTACCGGATTCATTTGGGGGCCCCATTCCAGATGTGATGGGTTTCGGAAAACCCATGGAAAACGCTTCGGGCTTCCCATGAATTTCAGGGTTTTGGCGCTTCACATGCTACTGTATCAATGGCACGTCCAGGTTCTGAGTACTACAAGACGGTCTACGGACCTTACCTGCGCTGTGAAGCCGCAGGCTTCATCGGCCGCGCAGCTGCAGCAGGAAATTGTACCGCCTGGAGAATTACCTTCTTTGTATCATAATTATTTTGTATCTAGGACGCGCACACACACGGAGATAGATGGATAGATTATGGATGGATGGATAAATATTAGATTGGATTGAAGTGGATAGGATACGAGACTATACAATACGATAGATTAGATTAGATTGACAGCAAAATCCACTGGAAATCATGTGGCAACACAACAGAATGTAGAGACACTAGGCCGGGTTGTCGACAAAACTGCAGCCCCAGGAAACGAGATTAGATTAGATTAAAAAGATTTGGACAGATAAGATAAGACAAGACACGACAGGATTGACAGATAGATAGATTCTCAGATAGAAGGATGGATGGATGGATGGATGGATGGATGGATAGACGGATAGACAGACAGATAGAATCGTAGACAATGCCTCCCCAAAAAAATATAATTATTTTTTCGTCAAAAGAATATACCCACACACATAATATATAATTATATAATATTATAATTAATTTTACATAATCATACGCAATCATGTTAATTATATATAATTATTGTTATATATGTTATATATTATTGTTATATATATATAGTTACACATATATATATATCTATCCAACCAGGGTTTCTCAACCACCTCCTGGTCCTTTAAAAATGCCGAGGCCCCTCGGATGCTCAAGCGGACTTCGTGGCCACAACGCTGCACGGGGGGATGACCTGGACATCGGCCTTGAACGATATGTTCACCAATGCCTGGGCCCCAGGGCCCTGGGAATCCCCAGGAAATCCCTGGGAATGGGAAATCCCCCAAAAATGGGGGAAATCTATGTGGGACTTGGGAAATTTCTGGGAAATCACCTTTGAAACATGGGAAATAGATGGGAAATCTATGGAAGACTCATCACAGCTATAGACGTTTGTAGCGAAAATTCGGTGGAGGTTTGTAGCTGGGAAAATCATCTATAAATGGAGGTTTGAATGAGAATGGGAAAATCATGGTTTGAATGGGAAATTTCTGTACAAACTGGTAGTATATAGCTGGGAGCATTTTGAGCAATCCGAAGAAAGTGAGAAAAGTACACTCCTACTGACTTAGGGGTAAATCGAATCAGACCTATCTACATTTTGTTTTTTTGGATGCAATACGCAGTATAGTTATCTTGGTTGGGTATTCTTTTGATGTCTATAATCCACAATGTGCCCACAAGGATGGATATTGTTGATGGGTGCTATTCATGGTACAATGATCCAGCTTGCGGAACGAGATCTGAAAACAACTGGGTGAAAAACATTGGGAGCGCTTTGGGGCACAATGATGTCAATGATGTCCTGCAAAGAGGGGGGGGTTGGTTGACTATTGGGGATTACAAGCGTAAACCTACACAGAGACTATAACCAAGTTATCAATGCTTCAGCCTGATCGGACAAGATCCACTAGATGGACGAGATCCATATCAATGCCCATTGATATCCTCATGTTTCTTGTTGAAATCCACCATTTTTTCTTCAGATCAACTTAGATTCACGGTATAGCTGTTCTTACCTTAAATATTCTGAATATTTACTGTAAGATATTTAAGCTGACAAAATTCAATGTGGATCCGGTGGCAGCCTTCAATGTGGATCTAAGCTGTTCCCTTTCTACGTACCTTAATTCACATAGACCCAGAAAATAAGCAAGTGGAAACGACTCCACCCCTTTGGCACTGCCTGGGCAGGGCCTGGGCAGGGCCTGGGCAGGTTGAGTCGCGCTGTGGTGCTGCTGGGGCCGCTTTTGGGGGAATGGTGCATTTTGAGAAATTAGTAGGCCAGTGGGAGCGGTGGCCTTGGAAAAAACCATTGAGGGTTTGGGAAGATTTAGGGGAAGATGTTATTACATTTTTGGGGAAAATCTCAGGTTTGTCTGAAAATATTGGGAGAAACTCATTCCAGGGGGATTTTATCCAAACAGAATGGGGGTCAAATCACAACTATGGAAGTGGTGGTTGCTTGGGGATGTTGACTGACGCTCACCTCTGGCATCCTTTTGTCCACAAGAAAACTCGGCTGGGCGGAGCAGGGCGGGAGTGAAAAATCCATGGCGTTCCAAGTTGATGTCAATATGCTTCAACCCCATGGTATATTCCAGAAAGAGTTGCGATGGATTCTTAAGCCCATTCTTCTTGCTTAAGTCATCTTAAGCCATCTTAAACCATGTCGAAACATCTTGACATATCGTAAGATATCTTTAAATCTCTTAAACCTACTTTTCTCCAGACCCTTTGCAACTTTGCCCCAAGAAACCTGCGCTTTCCCCTTTCTTTTTGCACCAGGTGTGGCTATTGCCCTGCCGACGATGGCCAAGGAAAACATCTTCGAGGCTAAGGAAAAGTACTATCCCTTCGCCCCACATGTGGCTTGGTTTTTGGTTTGCTTCAGAGGATCCAGAGGAAGCTGGTGGGAAGCTGAGCGGCTAAGATCCCAAAAAGATCGTCTTCCCAAAAAGTGTGGCAAAACCATGGGACGCCTTGCAACCACCAGGCTGTCGTTGCACAACTTGAGGTGGAACACAACGTGAACTGCGTGGTGGTGGGCTTCATCGCAGATATGGAGCTGGCTGAGAAGAAGGGCATCAAGGGCTTGGATAAGGTGCGGCTGGCGACTGCGGAAGAGATGGCGGGGGTCTCTTGGGGACCCTCACTTCTATGGGATTTTAACATATTTTGATAACAATGACTAATTATACATACTATAACATGTTGGTTGTTGTTTGAAGATCACCAATTTTAAGAAACCAGCAGAGAATAGAAATGCAAAGCCACATAAAGCTACCATGCACTTTTAGTAGCAGCAGCCAGACTGAATTGAAGAATTACTGTACACTGTTCACATGTTTCGCCGTTCACCCTGAAAAGCGCCCTACAAAAACGGTTCTTGGATACAGCTGGCACTTTGCATTTGAAGCACCAAAAGCAGGCTGTGTGACCTGGCGCCAGGTCCTGTACAAAGGAGCTTCGGGCTCCGCAGGGGGAGGCCGGGAGAGTGTCACCAAGGGCCTGGATTTTCATAAGGGAAATTAAATGGTTGGATTTTTTAGATCAGATGAAAAAGAAGACCATCAACAGATGGCGAGCGAGAATAGCCACAAATAGCGAGCAAAAGGGCATACATTCTGTCAACAAGAATGAGTTTGTGGTTTGTCCGATTGCCCGACTAGGTGCACTAGACTCTGATAGGTTTCACATATATTTTGAAATGGTGACCATGATTTCTCACCAGGGGTTTGGATATGATAGCTGAGCGCATTTGTGTGAAATATGCTGTTTGCCACTTGAACTGTCACCTATTTGGGGTCTTGTTTCAGAGGTTCCCTCAACTTTGCGGATTCGCCCCAAGCTATTCGTTTGGGACCTATACCCTTTTTGCAAGTGCTGGGTTTGTAGCGCATTTTTTAGGGGAATTCATGCCAAAGCATCGAGTTTCAGCTTGGTGAAGTATCGACAATATTTTGCAAAATTATGCGGGATACACTTGATATATACCTGATGGCATGACAAGACACTCAGGGTATCCAACACCTCAGGCATACCATGTTCATCCCGAATTACAGTATCCTCAACTTTGATGTGGAGTTGAGAAGCCGACCCGTTGGTTCTTGCTGAAATCTATAGATTTACTTGATAAACGTGAAATACATGTTTAGATGTACAGAGTGTATAAAGTGTAGCAGACTTAGCAGCTCTTCAAAATATCTATCGTCTGGTAAACTAACATAACTGTGGAAAATCACCATGGGTAAATCCACTATTTCGACTGGGCCATTTTCAATAGCTATGTTAGTTATTGTTAGTTTACCAGAGGGATCCATCTTTTCTCCATGGCATCCCATGGCCCAGGTGCAGACAACTCCCTGTCGCTTCACACGCATTTGGTCACCCTGCGGAGAAGCTGCGTGGCGAAGAGGGCCCAAGACGTACGACCCCAGGAGCCAGCGGAGCCAGCGGCTACCCTCTGGTTATTTCTTACGTAGCGAACAGGTGTAACAGTGTAACAGGAACGTCACCATTTTCTGGCGTGGCGAGGCTAGGGAAAATCATCATCATCAGCATAAATATGCATAAATCATCGATGTTCATGGGCAATTTTCTACTGTTATGCTCAATAACCAGAGGGTAATACTACTGCCGAGCGGTTGATCAAGCACCGTCTCGACCGGCAGTTCCTAGGATGTCAAGGAGGTGTACCACTTGGACTCCTCCAGTATCGTGGGCAGCTTTACCCTGGCGCCTTGGCTATGTGGACTGGACTGGGAGGGTGGCCACAGGAGGAGTTCCACTGCCGAACTTAAGGGAAATAAGAATAAATATATGGATATATATGGGGTGTCTCTATATATATATATATTAAATATATATATATATATTATATATATATATATACATACATGTGATGGGCAAAGCACAATTGATTGTAATTAGGTGTATGTACATATAGGAAGTAAATGCGAACAGTGTGAGCCGCCAGTGATGTTTTCCCCCAGGTGACCCAGCTGTGATTTTGTGGCTGCCCCGCTTGACACAGGAGGCCTGGTTCATTGACAAGTCCATGGAGGACCGGACCCTGGGCCATGACCGGACCCTGAGTCATCCCTTGATTTTCCTGCAAGAAAATGGCTATTTATTTATAGTTGATTTTCCCATTGAAAATGGTGATTCTCCATAGTTTTTTGTATGTTTACCAGAGGGTATGGAGATATGGGATTCTCATGGGTGGTTTGCTTCCAGCTTTCTGAGTGGCGCAGGAACATGAGACGTTGCCACCCTCCAGCCTGCCTCGCGCGATGCCATCACCGGCACCAGCCAAGTGCAACTGCAACTTGGCCAGAAATTCAGGAAGCCGCCCAATCCCCATATATCCCCATATATCCCCATGGTTTGCATTTTTGTATATCATCATTCTCTCCTACCATGGTGAAAACATGCAATCTTGGGCTATCCCCCACTTTTTTGCTAAATCCAGGGCTGCTGGGAATTCATGACCCGGAAAACCATCGAAGCAGCGGCCAGGTTCCGAATGGGTGGTCAACGCTTTGGCAGACACTTGGCCGATTCACGTTGGGGAAGCGCTTGGATCATTCAGGATGGTAAGGGGCCTGGATCCAAGGATGAAGATAGGCCTTGATGATGAATTTCCAGAAAATATTTGATGTATGGATTATGACTATGAATTTCCAGGTAGGTCACATAATTAAAATTATATGTATATATTATATTATATATGGGTTGTTTTGTGTTTCTGGGAAGTTGCCAGTGAAAACCACAGTTCATTGGTGCCTTTTGGTGCCTGTGATCCTCAGGACGCAGGTGTCACGCACATCTTCGGCGGACACGGAGGAGCTGCGTGGCGTGGAAGATGTTGGAACTGGTCCGTTTAGTGACCATGAGTGTTTCTGATCAACATCGAAGGGTATGATACAAAAACATATATTATGTATATATTCATATATGTATATCTATATATAGTTATATATAGATATGCATTATTTGCATACATGTTAAAATATCAAAGCGCATTGGTTATCATGGCCAGCTCACATGTAATCTTATAGTCATTGTCATTCAGATTTAGCAGTTCAAACTACCTGGTGCATTGTTCCTTGCCGGACAGGAGCCCTGGTACCCATGGTGAATGCCATTTGCAAAAACCCTCGAGTGAAATGGATCTATACACGAAATGAGGCAGGGCAGAGTTCCTCTGCGGTCATGGGGGCTTGGAATAGGCCCTTTGGAGTTGCAAGAAGTAGTGGCAACTGCTCAGTCACAGTGCAAAAAGGTTTTTAGGTACCTCTTCCTCTTTCTTTGCAGAGTCCAAAAAAGGTGCGAAGCTGCGAAGGTGCCAAACAAATTTGAGTTTCACAACAGGCCCTTCCCACTGGGAATCAGGATCCGGCCCATCCTCGCAGGCGAATGCTTCGTTGATGGCAGCAGCTTATGCCAAGTTGACCGGACGCCTGGCGGTCTGTGTGGCCACCTCTGGCCCTGGAGCATCGAATCTCACCACCGGCCGCTTGGATCCTGCGCACAAAGGGGGCTGTTCGCAATCTCCTTTCCCGCCCAATGGAGCCCAGGTCTATTGGATGCGCTCCAGGACCAGTGCTCAATGGTAGCCATCACAGGGCTGAAGCCTCGCGCGGGGATCGGATACAGTGACTTGGCCATGACCTGTTATTGTAGTCTTTTGAATGCATGATCATTCAATCATGATCAGGATATGAGTCATGTGGGTGGGTCATCCATGTTTGGTTTCGCCGGCTGGGGCTGAGTAAATGTTGAGCGCCGAGGGCTTTTATGCTTCAAACAGGGAGGTATTTGGCGCGTGTGCAGACTTGTTGCAACGGCACCGGGCTAGCTCAAATCCCCTGTGCTGGCTCAGAAAAATATTCTCTGAGATCGACGTGCGCCCTTGAGCCTGAAGGGCAATGGCATCCCATACCACCATTTCCCAAATTAAATCGCATGAAATCCAAAAATTAGCACCCATCAAATTAATGTCCCAAAATTATAACCCATCAAATTATTGTCACCAGTCAGTGGTTTTATCCCCCGTTACTCCAGTAAATCCCATTCAACAACCAGTAAACAATCACTTTAATCCCAAATTTATCCAATTTGGTCTGGTTAGGTTAAATCCCTATTTTGGTTGGTCACATCCGCATCAAACATCATCAAACCACCATGAAACCTCCATGAAAATTGGTTAACTCATGGTAACTCCTAATTTTGCCTTGTTAAATCCACCATTTTGGCCATCACCCAGCCATTGTTTCGGAGAGGTGAGTTCCAAGACCTACAGCAGAGCCGCATGTTCGCCGCAGGAGGCTTGGAATCCCCCAGCCATGGCGAGCTCAGGTCAGAGAATTCATTTTAATTTGGCTGGATGATTATATATATATATATATGTGAATTATACTGATATATATACTGATATAGAGATACGATATATTGTGTTGAGAAAAATCTGATTTCAGAATCAAGGGTGCCTTATGGTGCCTTATGGTGCCTTATGGTGCCTTATGGTGCCTTAATGTCCCATGAAATATGCCCATTCCCACCATAAAAGGTTGCCGCCGGGTGCAGGTCTGCCAACAAGTTTGGATGTGCACTCCGCAGATGCCTTGATCCCTTTGCTTCGCGACGGCGTCGCAAAGGCGTTAACCTTAAGGAACCACCGAGCTCTTGACGTTGGAGTCGTTGGTTCATGGCCTGTTGCTGGCTTCAATGCGAATGGTTATTCCAGTACAATCTTAGTGTTCTGCTTATCAAACAAATGCAAGGTACCAGGTAATGTCAACCCTGGATTAATAAACCCCTAGGTTGTTTAATTGGGGGGATACCATTTAAGTATCAGATTATGACTATTTGGGGAGTACCCCCCTAATTAATAAACCATGGTTTATTAATCCG
>Ga0126342_10002294_pt1 | contig 29451 bp, 17 predicted proteins | sample Cyp1metagenome_FD_92528 | JGI IMG/M metagenome (GOLD analysis project Ga0126342, IMG submission 92528) | Coral microbial communities from Lord Howe Island, Old Settlement Bay, Australia - Cyphastrea 1 metagenome | ecosystem: Host-associated > Invertebrates > Cnidaria > Coral ...
GTCGTGGTTGAGGTCCGACAGAGACCACTGTGCGTCGAGGGTCGCGGTTGAGCAGGAGGAGGAGGAGAGGAGAGGAGGAGAGGAGAGGAGACGAGGAGAGGAGAGGAGAGGAGAGGAGAGGAGAGTAGGAGAGGAGGAGCAGGCAACTGACATAAAATCTAACAACCCTCACCTGGCAGGTGGGGAAATACATGGTTGATGCCCTGTGGTAGTGAAGATTTAACTGGTCAAACCGCCATGGCTATTTCTGGATGTTCTACGGGAATCTCATGGTTATGAAGATCCTGACCTTTTCGATGACATTTAGAGCGTCCCAGGGACGTTTTAGGGATCATCCAAGTGGGGATGGATCACACCCGACCATCCAAGTGGGGGGTGAACATCCACTCACTTACCGATCTTCGCTCCGCCGGGGCTGATCCTACCGGAAGGTCAGAAACCATGAACTCATTATATAAGCAGTTTTTGAAGGGACGACATTTTTTCGGATTTTGAACATTGCTGAATTCAGGATGTATGGCATATATGGGTCGATTATGGGTCACTTTGAACATATTTTTTTCCCAGCTAGGGTTTCTTTGTTACACCGGGCAACACTCATCGGACACCAGGATCAACAGGGACATGAGGACCCATGGCCGAAGCAGCCCCTTTCCTGGGAAACACATTTTTTTGGGGGGGGTTCAGTCTGACACTAGGCTACTTATTCCTCGATCCAAGTGTAGATCGTTGTGTTCCCTATGAAACTACTATAAACAGATCTAAAGGCAAAACATAAAAAAACAAATCCACCATTTTCCAACGGAGCCGTTGATCAATTCTCCTATTCATCCCCAACCTTGGATTGGTAGAAGCTAATCCTTTTATTTTTTTTGCTATGTACATGGAAATTAAGAAAAAACATAACCTGCAACATTTTTGTTTGTGGACTGCCAGTCAGATTGGCTATGTATTTTTCTGCCATTTTCTTCCAACAAAAAGTCAGGTCTTTAACAAAGAAGTTCTGGAGAAGTGCCTCGGGGGTGTCCTTTCCGCTTGAGGAGGTCCACGTTTATGGATTTGTTTGGATTGTTTAAGTCGTTGCGGATTAGAAAACCACGATTTCACCAACATAAATGATGATGTAAGCCAGAAAGACGGTGGGTATAATGGGAATATCGTAATATCGTGGGAATATCGTGGGAATATCGTGGGAATATCGTGGATATAGCATGAATTCAAATGACCTCCACCGAAAAAAATCGTCGCTGGAATGATGGGAATTGGATTGGGGTAATTTTTTCCCAGTTATGAGTTCTGACCGAACAGACCGAACATTTCAACTTGGTGAATTATGACGATTCATCATGATTGATCCACACGTATGGGCAGAAAGGGCTGGCGGAATCCTGAAGAATCATCCCAAAAAAGGCCTTAGATGATGTTACAACATTATACAAAATCACACATGTTCATGACTACAATGTGGTACCCCCCCAGTTATAAGTTAGTTTATGACCCCCATCAACTATAGATATATCTACCATCAGTCCCACTTATTGTAGTTATAAACCAACTTAGTTATCTATGGGGCACCACTATGTATGGTTCATCCAGTATCAATCTTGAAATTGTATCCCATATCACTTTTCCATATCACATGACTTCCGGACACTATCGCAGGCCCAAGAAAAATATGTTGTCATGGCATCTACTCCAGTCCTTTTTCAACATGGTGTAGCTATGGCGACTCAGTGCAGTAGACTAGCCCTTAACACTTGTATTCATGGGGTTATATATATATTTAATTGTTTACACGGTATAAATCATTATAAATCATTTAAAAAACCAGTTTTTTAACTGTGGCCACAACTGTGCGCCAAGGTCCATCAAGAATCTGCGATCGGAATGTTGCTTCGGCTGATTCCCTGGGCCAACGGGATGGTTTTTGTTGTTTTCATAGTGATCTTGGCTCAAAAATAGTACCTGGGTAGCTGGTGATTGAAAAATACTGTAGCAACAAAAAACAACAAAGTCACTCCATTCAGAAGGTCATTTCAGATAATTTTATATGAATTCGGAGGAACCCCTCCATATATGTCAAACATAAGCTTTGCAGTAGGTTTTCCCGCCAGTGAATTATATATGTTTTTTTTTAATATGTTTTTATCACGGATATCATGGATATACCCTTTAGTAATCTAACATAGTATAGATGATTACCTATATTTACCTATCAAAAACATAGATTTTCATATATTTTCCATTGCAAACTGTTAGTTTACCAAATGTATGTTATATACTGTAAATATGTGGAAGCCAAAGACCTCGATCTTGGATGCTTAAGCCTCAATGTGGGATACATCAATGCGGCGTCCCCACGATACAAGTCTGGTCTGGTCAGAAGTACCACTAACCTGAATTAAGTATAGATTCTATTCATCACCATAAACCCGAGTTATGTTGGTTATAAACCAACTCAACTAATATCAGCCAGATATATCAACTGATTGGTGGTTTGGAACATATTTTCCATATATTGGGAATAATCATGCCAACTGACTAATATTGTTCAGAGGGGGTGAAATCACCAACCAGTCAATATGATCAAGATGAATCCCAATTTTTTATCGTTGAATTCCCATCATTTCGTCGCCGAGGCTTCATTGTCATGTCGCAGGTGGAGGCTCGACCATGGCAAGCATCAACAAATCCGGAATTTGGCACGAAGAAAATGGTGATGTGCCCTCTGTCAATCCTATGATATCCCCAGTACTTCTCCATCTGGTTGGTGGTTTCAAACATGTTTTATCTTCCATAATATGGGATAATCCTTCCCATGGACTAATATTTTTCAAGATGGTTAAAACCACCAACCAGCCATTACATATACATATATAGCACCATGTTTTAAGCTTATCAAATCACCATCTTTTATGGTTAAAACCATGATTGTGGCATATAAGCCTCCGGTAAGTTCGCGTGGCTATTGAACACGACCTTGTTGAAGTTTGATGGATCATCATACATCATCTATCAATTGGACATGTTCGATAGCTATGTTACCCTCTGGTAAACTAACGTAACTATGGAAAATCACAATCTTTAATGGGAAAATCCACTATAAATTGCAATGTTCCAGAGCTATAATGGTTTACCAGAGGGCAGCTATGTTAAATAGCCAGATGGTAACCATCAACAGATGGGTGTATGAAAAAACAATGAAAACACATGTTGGAAAACCACATTTTTTGCTTGTAAATATGGTTGTTTCCTGTTGATTGTCCTCTGTGGGAACATGATGGAGAGCCTGCCCAAACTCTGGTTTTTCATGTTGGTAGATCTGATTATTCTCCAATGATGTATAATTACAAGATCGTTATTGTCGAGTGTTGATTGATTATCATCTTCTTCTTTTGGTAATCGAAGAGATAATCAATAAACCTGAGATTGTGATGGATCAATAACGATTGATTACAGATTGTGATTCTTTACTATCATCCTTATGATTATGTAAAGCTGCGCAGTAACCTGCGTCCCACATTCCTCAGGCGTTGCATTCGGAGAACCGTGCCATGAAGGCAGGGTTTTGGGCCAATGGCTGGGGCACCCATGAGGAGCACGGCGAACAAAATCTCTGTCCTAACGTCGAAACGGGTGAAGTTGGAGTTAGAATCATGACTTTGCCGAGTTCCATGTCTTCTTTTTGAGTCTTTATGTTTGTTTATCTGTTTATGGTCTGTTCTGCTGTGTTCAGCTCTCTCCCATCCTGATGGGAATCCAAACATTGCATCAATAGACAGTGGAATCATCACGACTCACGCTTCGTCCGCTACGGTTGGATCTTCAAAAAGTCACAACGTTGATTGATTGCAGAGAAATCAACAGTGTAAATTCTCCAATGGTTGATATTTTTGAAAAGTACCCTACTATGCAAGTAAATTATAACGACCTCACTGTCCTCCCTCACTGGGAATCATGGTTAATAAGGGAAATAATCCCCAAATGGCCTTATTTCAGGTTAGTGAATTATTATAATGCACCCAGCCATATGCAAGAACATAGGATATATACGGATGTATCAACAAGAATATCCAATATATACGGGTGCATAATCATATACCATATATATATACAGTATTTGTAATGTCTATATACGATTCAAATAACAGATAGATGAGATCAGACTAGATAAGCTTGGATTAGATTGGATTAGATTGGATTAGATAGTTAGTTACTGGATTCATGGGAATGTTATGGATATCTCGCCATAGGGAATACGGTTTCCAAAGAAATAGGAACCCCCACAAGATCGAAAGTCCAAATCCCGATCAGTGATGAATTACTTCCTATCACTTCGGGGGTAGCTGTAGATTGATAATGGGTCAGTGTTTTCCTTGTGAAAGAAACATACATCACACTACTATTGATAAGTAGTCTTCTTTTGCCATTAGATAACTACTGTCATTACTGTACTGATCAATAGTACTATAGACGACATATCACTATTGATATCGGTTGATAAATAATACCACAACAATGGTGATTACTACTTGGTAAATGTCACACAGTGGTTCTAGATTACAGTATGCCAAAGAGTGATCAGATAATTGTCTACCATTAATTACAGCTATAGAACCATACAATATTCTACAGTTATCATAATTACTGTACCATAGATAGTAATCACTATTATATTGTTGACTTTAAATAATTAAGGTAGCACCACTATCATGATAATATGGCATATTATGATATGTATGATATTTATGAATATGTATGACATGATATCATCAATCTGACAATATGCATATCATGAACTATTTGGTGATACGTATTATTATTTATTACATCTATTGTCAGGATCAGAACATTACCACCACACAGTACTAATACTTTTTCAACTATGTTCACTTGATGCTAGTTATGTATTGATGATATATGTATACAGTGTATATATTTAAATATATATATATATATTACACTTGGATCAATATTGAAAATCATCACAATCATATTGGATCATGTGATCATAGTCATTACCCTCTGGTAAACTAACATAACTATGGAAAATCACCATTTTCAATGGGAAAATCCACTATAAATGGTCATTTTCAATAGCTATGTTAAATTACCAGAGGGTACTCATGACCATCCCGGTCACATTTCTCAATGAACCCCACCGCTGTGGAGTCGCAGGAACAGCTCGATGCTTTGGTGTCGCCCTCGCAGTCGCAGAACACGAGCGGTCGCTTGGTGGATCCGCCGCGGATTTGGCTTTGGAACTGCCGATGGTGCCTGCGGTAAATCCTCCTGTTTTAGAGGATTTTTGTCTGGCATTTACGAAGAGAAGATGGGAACTGTCCATGGAAGTTCTATGATGTCTTGATTTCGGGATTTATGATTATAAACCAAGATAGCCAACCTGGTAGAATTCACTGGTCGAATTCGATGGTGGTAGATATCAGATGACTTTGTAAAGCAACTAACTGCGGTGCACTTGCAAATATGTCGGATGTATTTCAGCCTCAAAATGATGGATCGAACCCAACCAAAACTGGGACTTAAGCTGTCAGAAATTCTGATATAACCGTGAGATACCATGAGAATCATGGGATACAACATCTATCAACATGTGACATGTGGGTAAAGTCTGGTATTTTTAGCGTAAGCAACGAATTTAAGTGTTTTGACCATCGCAGATTTGGATTTAACCAAGCAAACCTGTGATTCAACCATCAAGAAATGATGGGCAATCGGACTGGTGTGGAAATGGATTTAGTGCTTGAGGTAGGCTCAATGATATAAACTAAACCATTCTGACTTGGTTGATTTACCCTCCAGTAAACTACCATAGCTATGGAAAATTGACCATTTATAGATGATTTACAGAACTAAAACGTGGTGTGGTTCCATCGCTTTGTTAGTTTACCAGAGTGTGTGTCGTTTGTTGAGTACAACCCTGATAATATTGGTATTACCGTTTCATCTGTCCAAGAAACGCCCTTACCGCAGATGGAAAGACGGCGATATAGAAGACGGCGACATAGTTTGGCCGGAAACATGGAACAAGAGAAGCTCAACTGTTTTTGGTTTTGTTTCTTTGGAAAGGGTGTTGACCACGGGCAATGATGTGCATGTTTTCAGGCATGTCAGATCATGAATGTGGGTGAAACTGGTTTAACTTAATACTCGAAAGTGATAATTTTTATCAACGTCCGGTCAAGCTGCTATCACTCTGCGCAGGATTGTTCGAAAAGATGATGAGTAGCTGAGTAGCTGCGCAATTTCCCACATGGAATTTCCCATCATGGTCTTGAAGATGTTGTGTGTTTCTGGCGAATCTCTTTTTTTTTGTTCCAGCTTCAATTCCTCCTCAGAATAACTTTATGAAATTGCCAGAAAAGAAACGGTGAAGGGAACCTAAACCATACGTTTATGAGGCAAACTCAGCTCAGGCACCATTTGAACCATGACTGTTGGACTGTTGGGGTCCAGACTAAAGTAATCTCCGAAACGGATCAAACTGATGCTAAGTGTTAAGCTGCAGTTCAAGCAAAACAGATGTCTATTTGGTGGTTCATTCTACTTAGCAAGTGGTTTATAAATGTTTATAACTTCAGTTTTTTGCGTGAACCCTACAAAAATCCTGTTGCGTCTCTGAGGCTTTAAGGATGCTATCAGGTGCACGGCCGCCGTGTTTGATCCAGGATCTATCGATTTTTTTGTGGACAAAAAATGTGATAAGGAAAAATCGTTGACCCTAAGTCTAAGTTGAACTAAAAATCCACGATAACATATTATTACTTCATAATATGTACATATATATTATCATATATTTACTTCATAATACTTCATAATACTTCATAATACTTCATAATACTTCATAATACTTCATAATACTTCATAATACTTCATATAAAGGTTGATAAGGTTGATTGTTTGGGTCATTGGGTCATTCACTGATTCATCGCTTCCCTCGACTCGTTTACGAGACAGTGGTTGATATTGGACTAGCCCCCATCCACTGGTGAATCATCATCCCTATCAACTGGCCATGTGGGGGTATACGGCCCCATTTTAGATCAACCGCGGATGTAATGATTTTCCGTTCATTCCCATTACATCCTTTATATCCCATAGCATCCAATTCTATCCAATTCTATCACCATATATAGTATACATATAATAGGTATAGTCATTTTGTCCCATCTGGGTGTGGATAGTTAATCTTTTGTTGGCAATATATCGGATATCGTCAGGATGCTGAAGCCATGTCATTAGCATTCATCAACCATATTAATTCACATAAAACTAAACTAGACCATATTAAACCAGCATTTTGATGCTGGAACACCCTATAGATATTACAATGTGGGCCCCCCCAGTTGTAAGTTGGTTTATAAACCCCGTGAACTACAGTTACAAATATCATAAACCATAGTTATTGGATTTATAGACCCACCAACTTAGCGATTTTGTTCTTACGGGGGCCCCGCTTTTTTCGGCAGAGTTGGCTCACTTCCAGGCCAGCCAACTTGCCGGGCTCGGCCGACAGCAAGTCTGAAGCCGAAGCTGCCGACGCTCAGGCGCCGCGTTGCGCGCAACGCACAGTGTGGGCTTTTTCTTCCCCCGAGTTATGTTCATGTTATGTCATATTACCCTCTGGTGAACCAACATAGCGATGGAATACATAATGGTGCCGAATATATGATTATAAATTATAGATTAAAACAATATTATACTACTGGGGATGAAGGCAATGACTGGAAAAATGTTGAGGATAGTAGGGAAAAATGATGATGTTACGGAAAAACATGATTGTACTGAAGAATTTATGCCCCTGGGGAAATGTCTGAAAATTGACGGGAAATCACCATTCCTATTTTAGAGGTTTCAAAATTCATGTTCTCTACAGAATGGCTATGTGCGTCGTATACTTCGTTTTCAGACACACCCAAGTAACGACAAACGTGGACAAACCTTTCAATTTTGTACCCTAGAAGTCATGCGCCGTGGTCAAAAAATGGATGCAACCGTGAAATTCATTGCCATTTGATGGGATATCCATGGGAATACGATGTGGGTTATCAATGGTTATCATGGATGCATGATGGGATATGATGGGATCAAAACAAATGTTGGTTCAACCAAGGGCCTGTGGCTGTCTAAGTGTGGCAAGAGTTTCAGTGCTGCCGTTGCGCACAGTTGCTGGATCAGGGTTGATGGAAAAATCTTGCACCTTTAGGTCAGACTCAAGATACCGTAAGATTACCCTCTGGTAAACTAACACAACTATGGAACATCACCCATTTTTTATGGGTAAATCAACTATAAATGGGCCATTTGAATAGCTATGTTAAATTACCAGAGGGTAATTGAAATAAAAGTTCTACATAGTAGGTTTTGTTGTTGAGCATGGATGCAGGTTAGTGGAAAGAAGGCTCTTCTTAGTTTTACTAAACAAAGATGGATCAAAGCCACTCAAAACCCAAAAGGATTTGTCTCAAAATCCCCAAAACCCAGTGGAGTCATCGCTTTCTAACTCGAGCCCGATTTTCGGGCTTTCCCTTGTTTGCACCTAAAGGCCAATTTCACCATATGGATGTCAAACAGTGGCGCAGTTGGGCTCAATTTGAATTGAAAGCACTGTATGTAGTTGTTGGTTTTGTTTGCAGATGCTTCAAGTCAGTGTAGCTTTGCCAAGTGCCCGCACTGAGAGATTTTCACTTCTGCAGTCCTCCAAAGTAGGGGACTTGCGCGTTCTGGCGCAGAAATCATTTCAACGTGGTTTCTTGAGGCTTGTGGATGCAGACCATGGCATGGTGGATCCTGCAGTGTCTCTGCAGGCTGCAGGCCTGGCAGATGGAGACGACCTGACGGCCGTTGTTGTGGAGCCAAAGGTGGTGGCAACCTCAGCAGCTTTTGCAGTGTTCTGCTGCGGAGGTGATCGAGTCGTCACATGGGGCGCTGCACTTTATGGTGGTGACAGCTCTCAAGTCCAAGATCAGCTGAAAGCTGTGCAGGAGGTGCAAGCAACTCATTTTGCATTTGCTGCGATCCTGGCGAATGGATCGGTTGTGACTTGGGGTGATCCAGATTCTGGTGGTGACAGCTCTGGAGTCCAGCATCTTCTGAAAGGTGTCCAACAGGTTCAAGCAAGTTTAGGCGCATTTGCTGCAATCCTGTCGGATCGTTCAGTTGTGACTTGGGGCGATCCAGATTTTGGTGGTGATAGCTCTGAAGTCCAGGATCAGCTTAAAAGTGTCGAGCAGATTCAAGCAACTCCGTCTGCATTCGCGGCGATCCTTGCAGATGGGTCAGTAGTGACTTGGGGTGGTCTAGGTCCTGATGGTGACAGCTCTGAAGTTCCCGATCAGCTCACAGGTGTGCAGCAGGTTCAAGCAAGTATGTTTGCATTTGCTGCCATCCTGTCAGATGGATCGGTTTTGACTTGGGGTGATCCAGATTCTGGTGGTGACAGCTCTGAAGTCCAGCATCTTCTGACAGGTGTCCAGCAGGTTCAAGCAACTTCGGGCGCATTTGCTGCCATCCTGTCAGATGGAGCTGTAGTGTCTTGGGGCCATCCAAATTCCGGTGGTGACAGCTCTGAAGTCCAGCATCTTCTGAAAGGTGTCCAGCAGGTTCAGGCAACTTCGGGCGCATTTGCTGCCATCCTGTCAGATGGATCTGTCGTGTCTTGGGGCCATCCAAAGTCTGGTGGTGACAGCTCTGAAGTCCAGGATCAGCTCAAAAGCGTCCAGAAGATTCAAGCAGCTTATCGCGCATTTGCTGCGATCCTGGCAGATGGGTCCGTTGTGTCCTGGGGCGATCCAGGTTCTGGTGGTGACAGCTCAGCAGTTGCAGCCCAGTTTGCATTTGTATAGTTCGCTGCAATCTCACCTGCCCAATAAATCTGGTTGGTGGTTTCAAACATTTTTTATTTTCCATAATATATGGGATAATCCTTCCCATTGACTAATATTTTTCAAGATGGTGAAAACCACCAACCAGAAATCGTGCAGCGTTTTCGTCTGTAAATGGCTCTGGATGGACATGTGGGGCTCAGGGCTCAGGGGATCATACTACAGACTTTGGTGACTGGTTTTGACTTTGGATCCTCCTCACTACCTTAGGGCTTAAGGCCTTAGGGGTACCACATTTTGGCCCATACGCATGTTGCAAACTCACTCTCAAACTTAACAGAACATATTTTAAGTATTTTTAAGTTGGTGTATAAAGCCCATTAATATTATATTACTGGTTGGTGGTTTGGAACATTTTTTATTTTTCCATATATTGATAATCCCAACTGACTAAAAAAAATCAGAGGGGTTGAAACCACTAACCAGATTATGATTGATTATGATTACAATAAATCATCACACTTCACTCATCACCGCAATGCCAGGTGCCATGGTCCAGTTCCGATTCGCTTGTGCGTACCCTACCCAAAAAACGCACGTTAGCTTGATTCCTGGGATGAGTCGCCAATCACCAAGTATCTACCATAGGCATCAGTGTCAACCCTGGACTTACCAGCGAAAACATGGATAGATATCAAAGATGAGCTGAATATTGAGCTACAGAATATTCAAAAGTTGCATAGGTGTGCTTATTCAAGGCTGAATTGGTTTCAATGAACTAGGTTAATGCTTTCTCCCTCACAAGTAATGCGGACACAACAAACAATGTTTTCTTTTTACAAACCATACCCGCTTAGTATCACCAACGGTGTGCTCCATGGGACAAAACATTCGTTTTTTTCTTGGGAAACCATTGTTTTTTCACATCTATGTTAGGTAATCCTATAGGGTAACAAAGCATGGCCCAGTCCTGTGATTTTGCTCATACAGCCAGAAACAGGTTGTCAACGTCGTCGTCAACAAGAGCGATCCGGATATAACACCCAGCAGCAGAGTCGCTTGGGGAAGCAGTCCATGCCGTGCCCGGGGAAGCAGTCCATGTTGGTAAGTGTGGGGTCAGTCTTTATGCATGTTTATGTGTATACGTGATTATGCATATTAAATACGTATTGGAATCGTATGTGTACATACACCGATGTAATGTGTATACTGTCAGTACGTATCCATATATGCCTATATCCCAGAAAAGTGGATACTTGGGAGTGCTGTAAGATTATATACCCTTTTAGTCGGAATCGGTCATCCCAAAATTGCCAATAGTTGTTGGCTAACAGTAACCCTACTATTCCCTAGGTGGTCATAGCCAAAAAAATGGGGCGAGTCCAGAACAAGTCTTTGGGTCCAGTTGATGGCAGGCGATATTTCTACTGGATGTGAATCCCAGTAAGTGAGTTATAACCCATATATAGCCGATATATTATTGGGTATATTCCAGGAGGCATATTACATCCGTACAAAATGTATCTTATTGATTTAACTATACCCTCTCTAAACTAACATAACTATGGAAGATCACCATTTTATAGCTGGGTAAATCCACTATTTCTATGGGCAATTTTCAATAGCTATGTTAAATTACCAGAGGGTAAATCCCATTAAAACCACCATTTTGTTGGTTAAACCCCATTAAACCACCATTAAATATATATATATATACATGACATTATATAACCTCCATGAATGGCCCCCCAAGTTCAATAGCTACGTCGGTAAACAGAACTCCAACCCTTTAGTTGGTTTTTCTATAAAGAGATAGCATAAGCATAAACTAAATGAAACACGAGCATCTTTAATAGCATATTCGCTAAAACCATACTAAGGCTGGTTTTATAACCATAACCATATTTGCTACAAAAGATGAGTTTATTGTGGACCAAAGATTGACCATGCCACCTAGCCGACGGAATTTTAGAAGTCAAACTTCCGACAATATGGACAGATGAAAAAGCAGAGGTGGGAAGAGTCAGAGAAGAGAAGAGAAGAGAAGAAGAAAGAAGATCAGAGAAGAGAAAGAGTCAGAAGAAAGAAGATGCAGGTGCGCGAAAAGGTAGGAAAGTCGCGAAACACTGTGTTTGTCCAATGATTTGGGGCTCCGGAGGCCCGGACTCCGGAGGTTCGAAAAAAATAGGCTCACTAGAGCGGCGGGTGCGGAGCCACCTGGTCAGATGAGAGATGAAAAATTGCACGCTGTTGTGTCGCGAAGCAAGTTTTGAAGCCAACATGCTAAAACTACAGCCTCAGAGCACTTTTGGAAGTTGAGATGTTCAAAAAGTGCACGGGGCTGTGGCGAGAAGCACATCTGGAAGTCCAAATGTGAAAAAGAAAAGTTCGGAGCACTTTCGGAAGTTATATAAAATGTTCAAAAAGTGCACGCCGCTGTGCATTTCGAAGTCAAAACGTTCAAAACACAGCAGGTTCGGAGCACTTTTGGAAGTTGAGATCAAAAACTGCACGGCGTTGTGGCGCGAAGCCCATATCGACGTTGGTGAAAACACCGGACCACTTTTGGACGTTTACGACACGACTACAACAACTACAACTACAGTTACGTCTGCTACAGCTACAACTACCAGCACGCTACAGCTACAACTACAGTACATTACACGACACGATAGTACACTACACTAATTACACTACAATACAATAACAACTACAACTACAATGACAATTACACTACACTACACTAGTTACACTACACTAGTTACACTACACTACATCTACAAGTACGACTACAACTACAACTGCACTAGACCCCACTACACTAGACTGGACTACGCTACACTACACGTTAGTACACTACAGTAAACACAGCCACACTACAACTACAACTACAGCCACAACTACAACTCTAACTGCAACAGCAACTATAACTACACTACACCACACTACATCCAACAGGTGTGGGTGAGGCGACCACTGCATCGACTTCAAAAAAACACAACTTAAACACATTGCGGTTCATCAGTGGATTCGCTCTGCCATCCAGGCATCACAACAATTCACTTCTCCTATAGTTTCCTATCTTTGAAACTTCCGCCACCGCCTTGTGCGGCACCACTGGTATAAGCACTAACGACTGGCAGGAGAAGCCTCCAAGTCGTGACCAAGAAACCCTCTGTGATTCCAAAAACATCCGGCTGGTTAAGAACGTGGCTCCCACTCCATGAATGATATCTCCCATATATGAATGGTAGTAGTACCCCCGAATCACCAACCAAACATCCTTCATTGACTGTATCCTCATGGTCTTGATAGTGAAACATTTTACGCAAAACGCGCAAATTCCCTAAGTTAAAATGTACATCCTATTAATTCCCACTTTTAAAATCCCAATAACCCTCTATATTAGATGGTTGTATCCCCGTTGAAACTCGTGAGGTCAGGAACCGCAAGGGTAAAACGACCACCTTCGGGTGCGCGGATCGGGGAACCATGTTGGCCACAGGGTTTTCACCAGCAAAGTGGATGATTTTACCAGAAAAAAATGGGGGATACAGTAAGATGAGAGAACTACAGAAAAGAACTCATTTAGGCAATATAAAATGTTCCGGAGTTATTTCATCCCATTGATAGCTGTCAAGGGTTATAAGTGTAATCTGGTTGAGGCTTCAACATTTTCAACAAAAACCAGCCAGCGTTCCCAAGGGAACAATGATCCAGACGAGCATATTTGTTGAGATGGGTGTTTTAACCACCCTGACTAAGTAGATTAATTACACCGTTTTTTGTTTTTCAGTGGACTAATCCTGCTTGCTCCGCTTATAATCAGGCATGTAACAATCTTAGAAAATGGGATGAACTATCAAGTAAATGATGGTTTATGTAAGAATCACTCTGAAGATGGTGGCGGTGGCCTTGAATTTTGGCCACTGTATCCAGATTAGATGTCGCAACCATTGGATACAATGAACAGGACGTCATGAACCTAAAAGATAGGGAATGGAGCCACGACGCTAGCCACGGGGGAATAGAAGATGTTGTTGCACAAGAATCAACAGCAAAAGTTGGACATGTGGGTTTGCCCAAACAGGATAACCCAGCCATTTGTTATCCATTTGTTTGAATTGTTTTCTCAAATATGGTTGGTTTCAGCGAACGTTTCCAGCAGAAACCTGTATGTGCCATTGTGTTTTTTGTTTTGTATGTGACTATTGGGGAATGGTCATACCACCCTTAAGGATTCATGTACCCATTATGTAAGGCGAAACGAAGGTGTTCCACGGTGGTTGAATCCTGATTAATGTCGCTCTGAACTGTGCTTGTTTGTTGAGTCATTTTGTTGTTCAGTTCAGAAACTTCATGTTTGTTCGTTAAATATGTTAAAATGCCAAAAAAAAACGCAATAGTAGTGAACATCCACCATGGCCCCAATGTGTAAAAACAGTCATTGGGACTTTCTGACTATGTGTGGGTGTGTGTGTGTGTGTCACTGAAACTTATGGTCAGCAAGGAGAACTGACCGGTCAGCAAGGCGAACTGACCCAATATGCCCTTATTTCAGGTCGGTGAATTCTGATAGGTCATCCAAACCTACATGTATCATCATATATCTCTATAATTGGATATGATTATCTTTATAATGTATACATATGGAGATTTCCTAAATGGGGGGTATCCCTAAATCATCCTTATCAATAGGGTTTTCCGGGAAATAAACCATCCATTCCATATGTATCTATATTTACATTATGCCTAACAATAAATGATAATATATTATTATATAATGTATAATCATATGATATATCTATATCTAAATACAATTATATATATATATATATATACTCTCTGGTAATTTTTCACATAGCGAACTGGAAAATTCTCTATTTCTATGGGCCATGGCTTCTATAGCGAACTGTTAGTTCACTGGAGGGGACCTTCCCAAATTTCTGGATGTCCTTTCCGTGAACCTAGGGTTTTCGAGATTGCTCATATATATCTATATATATATATAGATATATATATATATAGATATAGATATAGATATAGATATAGATCTTATATATATATATTATACTTATATATCTGTCACCAAGCATTTTAAGCACCGCCGCGACAGGATTCCAGACCAAGCCGTCTCCTTGAGCGCCGCACGCCTGGGCTTCCTCTGCGAACGTCGGGGGACCGGGGAGACCGAGACGTGACGTCGGGAGGACCCGGGAGGACGTAGAAGTTAATGGAAAACCATAGGAAAAGCCATAGGAAAAGCCATTGGAAAATGGTGGTTTAATGGTGGTTTAATGGGGTTTAACCAACAAAATGGTGGTTTTAATGGGGTTTACCTGAAATGGTAATGACTAACAGTTCGCCTCAGTTCGCTATTGAAAATGGCCATAGAAATAGTGGATTTCCCATTAAAAATTGTGATGTTCCATAATTATGTTAGTTTACCAAGAGGGTATACAGGACGTGGGGCTCTGGGCCTTACGATAGCCAAGTTATAGCTAAGTTGGTGGGCTTATGAATCCCATAACTATGATAGCTAAGTTGGTGAACATAGCTAAGTTGGTGAACATACATCCAATAACTCTGGTTTATGTTTTTTTTGGTATAACGAACTAGTTAATGGGGAATCTAAACCAACTTAGAACTTGGGGGGCCCCACATTGTAGGTACTAGTCCCTATTTCTTAACCAATCAACCAGGGTATCTACTTTTTTGGAGATATTACTACCCTAAGTTATAGGTGCTTAGTTTAAAATACCCTGACTGATTGGTTATGAAATAGGGACTTATACTACCTGGGTCATTGGGGATAATTTTAACGCATAGTAGGGAAACCTGTCAAAGGTTGGGGGTGTTTTTTTCATGGCTCAGATGAGCAGTGTTCAAAGCCCGTGTTGGTTGACTACTATTGACTATTGGGGATTATACTACCCACAATCCACAATAGGAAATCTTATGAACCCACCAGTATAAATGGATGAGAGAGGGTTCTGAACATTGATCATAGGATGAACAGTATATATATAATATATTTGCCAAGCAAAAACGGAGATTTATGAAAACATTCAGGTGGGATTTACCAAGAAATTGGATATTTATAAATAGCATGGAGATTTATCCCTCATGTGAGTTACCAAGAAACATGGAAAAATCATTTAGTTGGGATTTGTGACATTTCTGATTTATACCCTCTGGGAATTTAACATAGCTATTGAAAATGGCCATTTATAGTTGATTTTCCCATTGAAAATGGTGATTTTCCATAGTTATGTTAGTTTACCAGAGGGTAATCCATTATGTGCGCGGTGGCTCCTTTGTCCTTGAAATTCAAGATCATCTCAATAGCCTTGTCACCTTAGACGCACTACGTGCGTCCTGGACGAGCATGAACAAGGTGGCGTGCTGCAGATGAAGGACTTTGAGCAGCATTGCGGGGACCTGGAGGACAACAACAGGGTTACCCTCTGGTAAACTAACAGTTCGCTATTGAAAATGGCCATTTATAGTGGATTTACCCATTCAAAGCATGGTGATTTTCCATAGTTACGTTAGTTTACCAGAGGGTACTGAAAGTCGAGAAGCGATTTGAAGGTCACTTGGGAAGAGATCTGTGCCACAGCAAGGTCTTACTTCCGGCACTACGACAAAAGCCACGAGTATTTCAAGTCACTATCAAAAGAAACGCAAAAGAAATGGTGCCTTGGACAGACAATGAAAAATATATCATTATAGATTTGATGATGCCTGTCGCTGCTGTGCACCTATGTGTTTAAATTGCAGTAAATATGTCTCCTTCATTCTATGTGTATGTATATATATATATCTCTCTCTCTCTTTCTTTCTTTCTCTCTCCACCTCTCTCTCTTTCTCTTTGTCTCTCTCTCTCTCTCTACGAACTTTGACACATGTTAATTTGGGGATTAATAACCAACCAGTTTTAGAATTGGGGGGAAGCGCTTTGTTTATAGTAACGGATCATTATTTTAGGGATGAGGTCCGCTTTTTGACCAACAGAGCCTGTTAAATCTGGGGTTGAACAATTATGACTAACATAGCTGTTGAAAACCATTGAAAACCTCAAACCTATGGTTTCCCGTTCGGGAAATGATCATCTAGTATGGTGTTTTTTCCACATCTATGCAAACTGTTTACCCTGTTTACCCCAGGGTAGCCAAATTATCCACCAGAAGTGGAGAATTAGGGGCCCATTTGTTTGGATTATAATAGATGACAATTGGGGGTCTACAATGGTCTATTATCCCTATCCATATAATCCCCTGGATGACCATTCTTGATGATTGGGATATTACTGACCCAGACCTGCAAGGTGGGGTCTGCAAGGTATTGTGATGTGTTGTGATGTGTTGTGGCGAGATTGCTTTTGGGAACTATGGGTGGATCTATGTTGGATATGTATATAGAATATGATACAATGAATTACAATGATATATGTATATTATGTAATATATGTATATTATGTAACATATGTATATACTGTACAATGGTATTTATATAACATATATATATATTATTATTATTATTATTATAATGATAATAATAATAGTAGTAATATGTATATACAATATATATATATATATATATATACATTATAAATTATAACATATATTTGGGTATGGATTTAAACTTATGCCCCGGGACCTGTACAAAAAGATCTTCCCTTCCTCCTTTCAGGTCAAGAACTTATGGAAGAGTTACAAGAACATGCGCCTTTGCTGAGAATGCTGGTCGCTGGAGAAGTGGAACATTTTTCACCATGTCTACAAGACGTTTTTGGGCCCCCGAAAAAACGATAGCTCGCTAAGTTGGTTGGTTTATAAATCCAATAACTATGGTTTATGATATTTATAACTATAGTTAATGGTGTTTATTAAAAAAAAAAACTTATAACTGGGTGGGCCCCACATTGTAATAGGTAAATCAACTATTTCTATGGGCCACGTTCAATAGCAAACTGTTAAATTACCAGAGGCTAGTATGAAAACTTTTTTTTGTAGGATTCACCTGCCATAAACTAGCATTTGGGGATGCTTTCTACTTACCGGCCATAAAAAAATGGTACAACAGTTTGGGGATGGTGACGATGGCATTGGTTTTTACCATATTCCTTTTTTTTTTGCTTCGGTCAATCCGTTGAATTTCTGAGTAGTGTAATCCGTGGAAACTAATTTGGACGGTAATCATTGCATATATATATATATACATATAGCCTATATACATATAGCATTTGTATGTTTTCAGATTGTTGTTTCTTAAAGTGGTGAACCCCCAAGTCAGTCGATCGTACTACGTTGAATCAACAACGCTTGCCACACGTGGGTTGCTTCAAGGGCCTAAAAGGGCCTAAGTTGGATGGGGATATCCCCATGACTTTGGAAAGCTGGTATTTCTTACAAGCCAGCTAGCTGGATCTTAGCCAGTGACAGCTGGATCTTAGCCAGTGACAGGGTATTTTTCTCAGCAACTTTTGTGGCAATTTGGCTGAAATGATTTTGGAAGATCACCAAACAAGAAGACGTAACTCAACAACGTTGATGCAGTTTTATTTGTGCAAGTTTCAGTTGAGTATAACGTTGTTATACGTCTTCGAGCCTATTGTTCTTTTTCTTGATGATCATTTCTTTTGTTAAATCTGGAACTTGGACTTTCAGTTGATGTGATGTGTTGCTGCGGAGCATCTCAACCACTCAATGTGTCACATGTATTTTACAGGTCGAGTGAGGTGTGACGTTTGGTGCGCCCCTGGAGGCCGCGTCAAGGTATCACCTTTTGGTCACCCACCTTGGGTTTTTCCCGCCAAATGATGGTTTCACAACAGCGTGTTTTCCTATATATATATATATATGTATTATTATTATATATATACACTGCCAAGTATGCTAATCCACTCAGAAATGCTGCAACCAAACATCACTCTGGGTTTTCACAGTTCCTTGTGCGACAAAGATGACATACGATTGGACCCCCTGGGTTCCCCTGGAGGCCTCCACTTGGATAATCACCATGTTTCATGGGTAAATCCATGGTAGCATATGCTATCTGGTTGGTGGTTTCAAACATGAATTTTATTTTCCACAATATATGGGGGATAATCTTTCCCATTGACGAACTCATATTCTTCAAGATGGTTATTGCACCACCAACCAGCTATTGAAAATGGTCATTTCTAGGTGATCTACGTAGTAAAAAATAAGGGGGTTCTCCGTAGCAAACCGTTCGTTTACCGGGTAAATCATTGGTAAATCAATCATCGAACTCGGCCATAGCTGCCAGGTCGCAACCTGTTACATAACCGGAGAGAGTTTTTTTTACTGAAACCATGACTAATGTGGTTAAAACAAAATCATAAACCATCCCACAGTCATCATCATTTTTTATAGGTAGTATGTAGAAACCATTCCCAGTCATGGGTGGTTTATGACAATGTTTTACCCACATGATACTGGGATGATTGTAGTGATACTGCTATTAAAGATGGTGATGACTGGGGGATGGTTCATGATTGTTTTACCCACATTATAGTCATAAGATGTCTGTCTCATGAACCATAGAACTCACCAGTCATCCCCATCCTGACCTTGAAGAATGCCCACACTATGCCCTGCCGAGGCTGGGTTACAACATCTGTTGTCGGAATGGATGCCCGCTCGTCGCCTACACAGTGCCTCAGTGCAGTTCAAGCCCTTGAAAGTAGCTGTAAATGGTTATAAAATGTTATAAATGCGGTTATCATTCCATAAACTAATAACTAACTGGTAAAAACAAATGATACACCAGTTCTGGCCCTTTTACCAGTCATAAATGGTTAATGGTTATAGATGGTTATTTCTATTGGGTTATACATTCCATGGGGTGATTTCACTGACAGACATTGTAGCTGTAGCTAACTGGTCTTGCAAGTAGATTTTACATGATTGGGATTGGCGCTGGGAATTTTCCATGATTGGCCAAAGTTGGGATTTTACCATAGATTTTACCATAGATTTACCGAGTTGGGTAAATTTTGCAGAAACCTAGTGAGGATGATCAGTGATCCACACCAAGGTGAAAAGTAGTTTCTCAAACTGGGTCAACCTTGGATGTCTAGTTTAGTATCTTGTTTTTTCTCATGAATGGGGGAAGAGACTAACCTGCTGCTGCTGCTGCTGCTGTTGTTGTTGTTGTTGTTGCTCGATCACCCCACGAAGAGCTTTTTAGCGTGAGTTCTTGTGGGCGAAGTTCACTTACTATCCGGACAACGATCCTCTAAAGTCCAGATGGCTGGCTGTGCTGCTGAAAAGCCGCAGTTCTGGGGGGCGCTCCAGTTCTTTGCCATCAAACGATTGGTTCGGTTGTGGTTCAGTGTATTAGCTCAGCCGCTCCAGAAAAATTGTTTTATTTTAAACTAGGACTAGGATTATATGGTAGATATATCTTGAATGTGACTACTTTTCTAACTTTATAATTTTGGAGCCTCAGCTTCCAAAACTTTTGGATAAGTTATAGATATGTCAATAGTTAATGTCAATAGTTAATGTCAATAGTTAACGGAGTGGACCTTAACTTAGATTAAGTAAGTAGAACTTATTAACTTATTAACTTGGGCTAAGTACAACCAACTAAGTAGACTAAGTAGACATACCATGCCCCTTTGCAGCACAACGAATCCTCGATCCGACTCGACCTCGGTCGAGACATCGGTCGAGGTAAGAAGACCTTCTTGCAGAAGATCGCCAGGCCTGGACGGAGACCGCGCCAGCATCGCTTTCGAAAAAAGGAAGTTGTGGAAGAACTCAAAAATACGATGCAGAAAAAAGACCCGAAATACCAGTTATATCAGTTATACATATTTCATGTGATTTCTATTGTTATGGGCCTATAGGGTTATTATTCCAAAAATGGGGTATTTTGACTGACTTATAACTGGTAAAAGGCCAAAACTGTAGATATCCATATATAAATATATACGTGATATAACTACAAAATACCATAGATTCTATGGGTATACTTGCAACATGGAAGAACTACAAAACGCAAAAGATATAGAACATGGAAGAACTACAAAATACTATATATATATATATTATTTATATATATAGAGAGAGAGATTCCCTGGGTGTGTCTGAGAATGAGGAGCCCCACCTAGTTTTTTGTTTTCTTTTAACAGGGAAAACTTACGATAATCTATGTTCAGACAATCCCAACTGGTTTTCTATAATTGATGTGATTTATGGGGCTCATTTTTCATATTCCAATATGGGAAACGCCGGTGGTTTGTTTGATATGATTTACATGGGATCATTGTGACATGCCAACGTACAGCAATCTTGGGGACCTGGGAAATGTGATTGGGGAATGTTTGGTGAACATGCGTGAAATGTTGTGAAAACATGCCAATTTTGAATATATGCACATAATATATGATGTACGCATGAAATTGCAAGAACATATTGTGAAGATATGAACATAGTTTGACTTTCGATATTGATGAGTTGATATCAATACGTGTTTAACTTGAATCATTTTGATGAATCATTATTATTGATATATTCTGGTAGGCGTGTGTTTTTTGGCAGCATATCTACGGTCAGATGTGGCTCGATGATTTGAATCAACCACGGTGCGGAAGAAAGTCTTCAGTTTCGCGAGGATCTGACGTTCAATGGTGCTTTCGAGAGGTAACCAACTGTAAAGGTATTGGCCGCTGAAACCCTTGGGTCAGAAAGGAATGTGTCTCAAATTATAGGACTTCACAGGCCAGAGTCCCAAAGATTTGTCATCACTTGCTCCAGTAGAATGGCCATTTCCAATTGAACAAATGGTTGCCAGGCTATTTGTCAGGATATAAATAGGATGAAATAGGCAACCGGCAGTCAAACACGGCTGACTGGAAACACTAGAATCATCTAGAATCATCCAACCATTCACCATTCAAAAGGCTACTTCCAATAGGAAAACAATCTTCATCCATCTGTTGGGAGCAGCAGGATAGTTTTGAGGCCTCTGCGGTAATCAAACATGGCTAGCTGGAAACAAATGAGTGCAATTGTCATCTATGAATGGATTCTGATGCCATGTTGAATTACCAGAATCGAGACGGTGGAGTCTTTTGTGAGGAACGGGAATTTAGACCAGGTGTTCGGTGCTGGAACGGCTCATGTTGTGACGTCAGTGGGAGCCAGTCAGCAAGACATGCTGTCGATTCAGCCCTCACGAGCAGAGAGCGCGCGCTTGCGCATTGGCTTGTGTTTTGGAGGGCCTTTTCCAAAGGCACCTCTGGACTCCATCTCTGGACCTTGTGGAGGAGAGGCATGTACCACTGTTTTGGTCACGTGTTGATGTTAAGCCCTGTTTTTGGGGGTGCTCCATGCCAGTTCTAAAGCTTGGTTGGAATTTAGAATCCTCACCCTGAGGCATCTTGCATTCAAGCTCATAGTGATCCTGGCTACTTGGTTTGTCCTTGGTTTGCGCGAGCTTTTCTTGCTTGGAAAACATGGGTTAATGGATGTTACTGGAATGGCAATGAATGACATGGATTTAACGGCTTAGTGGCGGTTAATGGAATATACCATTGAGCAGTGGCTGCATCTAACACCTCTGTTGGTCGATTCATTGTGATGCATGCTTTCGTGGTTGTACTAGCCTTGAAAAATATCGGGAGGCCATGAGCATTTGATATCCATGTCATTGGCCTGAACATGATGCCGTTCAGAACAGCAACCTACAGGAGACACTATGACTATGGTAATCAAATATGGCAAAGTGAATTATGTTGAGACCTCACCTCGCGACACTGGAATGATGGGAATTGGATTTGAGGAACTATCCCAAAATGGCCGAAATATTCAGTTTAATGAACCAGTATGATTTTAGACAGATTGTATGGTACAGTATGTCGGCCAAATCTACATATTTCTTGGGTCCGTGCATCGCCTAGGAGATAGCCTCACAACTTATTTGCCCAAATAGACAGCTTCATTATTCCACCAGATCTGTTTCACCAAAACGGGTCAGAAAATCGAAGCGAATTTGATGGTTTATCGTATCTTATCGTCTTTTTTGATCTTTTTTGCCTATTGAAACAGCTACTGCAGCCAGAAGAACATGTGTCCCCAGTGACACCCGAAGATATCGAAGGTTCATCGGATCTCCACCAATTCCATCCAATATGAACGTGGTTTCTAGGGAGGGTGGAGATTGCATGTTTCAGGGGCAAGGGATGGGAGGGATTAGATCTCCACGAAGATTACAATTATATACTGTATATATATATGTACTGTATATCAATATTAAATACAATTAAATATCAATAAATATCCCTCTTTGATGTCAGACGTCGCCAAAGTTTCCAAGGTCATCGTGGCCAATTGCATCTACTTGGGCTGGGATGCTGACTTACATGTGCCTGGGGATGTTGTTGTTGAAAGTTCATGGAGATTGATACCCTATGGTAATTATAAGATAGCAAGCTGGAAAATTGTTATTTTAATAGATATCTATATATATATGTCAAGCATCTACAAATGGTCAATTTAGCTTTGTTCGTTTACCAGTGAGTACGTGGGTGCTCATCCCATAAATCGTGAGTTACTTATATTCCCAACTAATTCCATTACAGTATGTAAATGTAGGGAGGGGTAGTCCAGTGATAATTGGATTGTAACCCATTATAATGCAGGATGGGCCAGGTATAGATATATGGGAATATGTTGATTTTTGGATTTATATGGTGGGGATAGAATGGAGCTATGACACATGGGGATTCTGTAAAAACACTTTCCAGAGTGAGGATATCGAGGGGATAAATCTATGGGACAGGGGACATATTCTACCAAACATGAGAATAATTCACAAGCCCTGGGGTTTAGTTTCTTTTGTAAGTGGGATCCAGGACTTAGCGACGTATGATCACCAAGATTTTGAACCGCTATCCATGGGAATAAGTTATGTTATGTATATGTTCATCTACTGTAGTACAGATTATAGCAACCACCAGATACATAGCAGTTGGAGTTGCTGGAAATTCTTTCCGGAACATATCATTGAACCATCCTGGAACGGAAGCGGTATCTTTTTTGGGGTTACCAGCGATGTATGGCAACATTGGGGATGGTTTACCCGAAACGGTAATGACTAACAGTTCGCGAACTTGAAAATTGCCCATAGAAATAGTTGATTTACCCATTAAACATGGTGATTTTCCATAGCTACGTTAGTTTGTCAGAGAGTATCATTGGGTTTACCGCAAGAAAAATAGCCGATTGATGATGTTATCATCCGGCTGGTAACTACATTTGCACAGGTATTCTAAATGCCTTTGCACAGATATTCACGGTGCCCACTGGTAGTTGTAGGACACTTTAAGCCACTTACAGGTTACCTGGTTACCATCACTGAAAGTTACAAATGGTTATAAATGATGATAACCAGGAAACCTGACTTATCATTCTATTTAATGGCCTTACAATGATAACCAGTTTATATACGTTGGCTTATCATTCCATAAAGGGGATTATAGATGACATATACAACTGACCTCACTTATACCATAGGCCATGACTATGAGTTCATCCGATGTCCAATTGAAAATCCACCATAAAACGATATAAAACGTTCATTTGCTTCGATGTTTTTCCCATGGAAAACCCCCATTTATAGATATTCATAGGGGGATTTCCATAGATTTCCAAGCTATATAGCCACGTTTGATTACCGGAGGGTCGTCCGAATTTGAGACATTAGAACCCAAACAAGGAGAACCGGAGTTCGGAGTCCCGGATGTTTCCGAAGCGTTTCACGGACATTCCACGGTCTACCGTGGGGGGTTGATTGTACTTTGGAAGCAATGACTTCTATCATGTTTCAGATATTGCAGCATAGAAGTTGCAGATGGATTAATATTTAATGATTATATCATCTATAGAAATCATTATAGAACGTATGGTGCAGTGTTTTTTTTGTTTTTTCCTGTCCAGATCCTGAACAATAATGTTGCAGATCACCTCAGAATGCCTGCAGTTGTTTCTATTCATGGTTAGCAACGATTCGTCGATTGTTTGGAGAGGTTGGTGACGAAAATCCTTCTTAATGAATAAGGACGGATGAGTAACGGTAATTAGTTATTTAATGAGTAATCCTTCTTAAGGTTTGGAGAGGTTAGTTACTCTTAATGAGTAATCCTGAAGAATGTGGATTGTAATACCTGTATCGATTGCCACTTTGGGATCCATGGTGTTGTTTTACCTCTTTATCTGACTTTAGCCAAGTGACCCGCCCCAAACTTGGGTTCTAGGGGCCTCATCTCCCGAGGGGTCACATTTGATGCTTCCATCGCCGTGCTGGTCATGTCTTGGTGAGGTGAAAAACAGCTACCGCCACATCTCGCAGACACGGCAGGTGCCAAACAGTGAAGCGCCTCGGCAAAGCCCCGGGGGGCAGCCCAGAGGCAATCGGTGTGAGCGTGAAGGTTCCCATGGTTTTTTTGTTGGGGGAATGAATTGCAAATTTGGAGGGGCTTGTATTTTTCCAATGCCAATTTTTCCAATGCCGATTTACCAGATCAGAAGAGGGTAAATCAAAGATGATTCGCTGGAAATCACATGATTTCAGTTTGTTTCCATAGAAATGATTCGTCGAGTTTTGAATGGCAGCTCTCTGGATCCAGCGTGGAATTCAAGTGACAGGAGGAGTCTTGGCATACAGTAATAATACTAACAATTAGTGATGATGATGATGATGATGATCATGATGATGATGATGATGATGATGATGATGCGTTGTTAAGTTGTTATTGTCATTGTTCTTTGAATTGGTGTGGATTCATTATTTTTACTGGATTGGCTGTCATCACTACACTTCCTGTACACAAGGGTGCACCATTAAGTAGTTTGAAACTGTCCGAATGGTTATTTGGTTGGTGGTTTGGAACAGTTTTTATCATTTTTTATGACTTTCCATATATTGGGAATGTCATCATCCCAACTGACGTTCACTCCCTCATTTTTCAGAGGGGTAGGTACACCACCGACCAGGAGAGAATAGAAGCAGCAAACGTCCCCGAATCGGCGAAGGATTCACCATGGCTCGAAACCAGTGTCGAAAGAAGGACGTCCCCAATTAACTCGGCGGAGTGGAAAGCCCGTAACCAGAGAAAAATAAACGTATCTAGGATACCAGAGTGACTACTGAGTGCCATGAGTCATAACCAAATCCCAGCTGTGATTCCATGGGTCAACGAGGCTCTTGCCCTGGTCTTTCCGGTCTTTGGGCAGCAGCTGAGTTCGGGCGCGTGGTGCTGCTCGAAATGGAAGCCATTGCCATTGGTTCGATGATTTTTTTCTCAAAATATTCAAAACGGTGAGTTTTCCATATATATATATATTCACCATTATAATATACATATAATTACATATATATATATATATAACTATCTTAAATTACCACAGAGCCATCATCTAACTATGTTTACTTCATCACCAGAAGCCCTATTAAATTGTTCAATGAACCCATGAACTACAGTTATATATCCCATAGAACCATAGTTAACACAGTTTTGTGCGGCAACTTACTCGCCAACGGCGGCCTCACCCTGTAGTTATATGTGTTATAAATCAACTTAGCTGACAATCTACGTCTCCACATTGTGGGTGCTAAACCCCTGTTGGCTGATGATTTAAGATAACCAAAATCACAATGGGACCTCAGATTCCACTTGGCCAAAACATCCAAAACCACACACGAAATAGTTGACTACCCTCTGATGGTAATTTAACGTAGCTATTGAAAATGGCCATTAATAGTGGATTTTCCCATTAAAAATGGTGATTTTCCATAGCTATGTTAGTTTACCAGAGGGTATCTTAAATGCAGGCCAGTATACATACCTAATATTGTATCGGACGGTGAGTTGGCATCAAATATGTTGAGGATTCGATTTTTCTCAGCTGAGGATTCTGTTCTGAAGCAACATGTATACATCATGTATACATCAACTCTCAGTCCAAAAAATGTTGCAAAAGATCTAAAAAGTTCACTTTACGTTATGTTTTGTTATGTTTTGTTCTTTTGTCTTTCATATCTATCAGTTTCCTCTCGAAATCCGCTCAACATGTTTGAATGTCCTGATGTTTTGGGCAACATGTGAACAAAAAGACGTCCATTGCAGTGAGGACTATAATATGATGTCCGTATCACAGCTCTTTCACCAGTTCAGTATTAAACTATTTCATTTGGCCGTGCTGTACTAAACTTGTGTTCTATCCATTCAAAGCCATTCAATATCTACAGCGCATCCGCATACACCATTGGATTTACACTTCAAACGGGATACAAACGGGATACTAAAACACCCCTCCCCCTTTCTCAGCACCACAGGATTCCCAGCATGGATGACTATGAAATCAATGTCTTTGAGACTGGTAACCTGCAATTGTACCCTCCAGTCAACTAACATAGCTACAGAAAAGCGCCCATTTAAAGATGGTTTCTGAAGCTTGTAATTTTCCATGGCTATGTGAGTTTACCAGAGGGTTTTTTTTGCAGCGTCAATTCCCATGATTCTGGGTCTATCAACCAAGGAAAAAAATGGTTATCAGACAGATTCCTTTTGAATGACCAACGGGAAAATGATGATGATTGTACATGTATATGAATGTTCTCTAAACCGGCCCATCTATTTCTGCAGAAGGATTTGACAACGTTTGACAAAGTTTGAAATTTGATTGTTCTTCTGGGACCACGGACCTACAAGGTTGTGCCCTCCAGTTATGTTTGTCAGTTTAACCACCCATTTGATCCCATTTGACTATATACTAGTAGTTACAATCACCACAACCCCTAACTAAGCCAAAATGGTACGGTAGAAATAAACTGTTTAGCACCGCGGCAGTGACTGATCATCATGATCCCCCACCTATCGATCCCAGCCGTGTTCCAGATCTTGTTCGTGGTGGAGTTGTTGATTCGCGTCGGTGCTGATCGCATGAATTTCTTCCGGGGCGAGGAGAAATGGTGGACTCTCGTGAGATGATCCTAGGGTGTCGGTGGTTCTTTGAGTGATTTTTGGAATCCAGTGATTTCTATCCGCAAGCAGAAAGGCTGATGATTTTCCGATTGATGATTTTAGTATATTTTAGTGATGTCTAGATTTCTAGATTTTTTTTTGAAGATGGAAATCACTATAGAATCAACATTGGAAAATTATTGAAAATTTCTGGAAATCACTGGCTGATCAGCCAGATTTCGTGTTTTTCCAACTGGCTGACCCACTGAATCTAGCGGCTTCGGTGCCGAGATCTACCTTGCTGGATCGAACAAAGAATTGGATGCCGAATGTTGGCACTGAATCAGAAAGTTGCTGATCAAGATGAATTGTACATGATACGTTCCGTGGATGTTACAACCCTACAATTGGATTTACCCGACGTACTTATATATCTGACAAAGAACAAGGGATATAACCTACGGATCCTAAGTGGGATGAGCCACCAAGTATCTTCGACTGTTCATCTTGCTGGTGGATAGCGGGGCTTCTGAGACGGGACGTCACAACCAAGAATCCCTCGGGGGGTCTTCCACGGAACATCCGGAAACCATCAGTTTTTATCCTGGAAACTAACATATAGATGTGGCAGAAGCATGGTTTTTCGTTTCAGAACATGATCTAGAATCTAGAAATGGTACGTTTTCCACATCGTAAACATTTACGGGAGGGTTACCCATCCCCTGCTGCGCTCAGGAATATCTTCGAAATTGTTTGCGCCTCAGTTTTCCCGTTGTTTGATGAGATTACTACACCCAATATATGAAGATTCTGGGGTCAATAGCAATTACATGGGATGGTATTTTACCTCCCACTTAACATAGATCCTGAAACTGTGGAATCGAGTCTTCCAAAGGCCCTATGAACGACAGGGTCTATGTTAATTTGCTGGAGGTCTTTAAAAAAAAAACATGGATAAACTGATGGTCTACGTATTTCTGAAGAGACGGAAAGCCTGGTCCACTGCCATAATCATTATAACGTCATACTCCAAGATTGTTTCAGTATGTTGCAGTTATACATGGAACATCCCTTATGTATGTATCGGATTATATGGCTTTTATGTGGGAGAACTAAAACCACAATAAAGCACAGGGTGGGATGTACATCCAAGTGGAGTCCTGGGCCGTCGGCCATTTTTCACCCAAAGTCCGAATCTGCCGTGTCATTCTACCCCTGTTTAGATGGATATAGGATGACTGGTTGGTGGTTTGGAACATTTTTTTTTTCTCCATATATTGGGAACAATAATCCCAACTGACGAAGTCAATTTTTTCAGAGGTGTTGAAGCCACCAACCAGATGATAATGGGATCAAAATTCAAGACTTAACAAACTTGACGCACCTCAGTAACTGTACTGCACGAGGTGTTTCATGTTTTTGGAGGGACACCATTGGCTTCCCAGTTTTTGACATCGCGCACTGTGAAGTTGGTAGGTCTTGGTGTTGAACTCCTTGTTCGAGATCCTGTTTCCGATCGCGGAGCCTTGGATTGTTTGTGTCCGGACGTTTGGGCTTCCCGGTTGAAAGAACAAGTGTTCTTTAGTGTCCATTCGTATCCATGTA
>Ga0126342_10002295_pt1 | contig 29451 bp, 29 predicted proteins | sample Cyp1metagenome_FD_92528 | JGI IMG/M metagenome (GOLD analysis project Ga0126342, IMG submission 92528) | Coral microbial communities from Lord Howe Island, Old Settlement Bay, Australia - Cyphastrea 1 metagenome | ecosystem: Host-associated > Invertebrates > Cnidaria > Coral ...
ACATTACATACATTACATGCATTACATGCATTACATGCATTACATGCATTACATGCATTACATGCATTACATGCATTACATGCATTACATGCATTACATGTATTACATCCATCCATCCATCCATCCATCCATCCATACATACATGCATGCATGCATGCATACATACATACATACATCCATGCACGCACGCATGCATGCATGCATGCATGCATGCATGCATGCATGCAGCATGCATGCATACATACACACACACAGACATACATACATACCTACATACATACATACATAGATACATACATACATTACATTACATTACATTGACATTGACATTTACAGTGACGTTTACATTGACATTACATTTACATTACATAATTACATACATTACATATATTACACACATTACATACATTACATACATTACATTACATTACATTACACTACATTACATTACATTACATTATATTACATTACATTACACCACATACATTACATACATTACATACATTACATACATTACATACTATACGTTACCATACTATACTATACTATACCATACTATACTATACTACAATACTGTACTATACTATACTATTCTATACTATACTATACTATACTATACAATGCAATACAATACAATACATACATACAGACAGACAGACACACACGCACACACAGACAGACAGACAGACAGACAGACAGACAGACAGACAGACAGACAGACAGACAGACAGACAGACAGACATACATACATACATACATACATCAACGCATACATACATACATACATGCATGCATGCATCCATACATACATACGTACGTACGTACGTACATACACACACATACATACACACACACATACATACATACATACATACGTACATACATACATACATACAGACAGACAGACAGACAGACAGAGACAGACAGACAGACAGACAGACAGACAGACAGACAGACAGACATACAGACATACAGACATACAGACATACATACATACATACATACATATATGATCATTACACATAATAAATCATCATAATACTTTGTTTGTATGTGTATACGCACATATCTGTTTAGCAACCCTTTAACCATTACAGTATTCACAATGGTCATTGGAGGGGAAGGGCAAGCTTTAGCAAATTTGTCATGCTCGGCCAGCACAATGTTTTTTTGTGCCGGGGCAAAGAAACCTGCGCCTGTTTGTCGCTTCCATAGTGGTCAGCAAGCCAGAAGCTATGTACCCACTCCAATCGGAATAGAACTAAGAATTCAGCATCCCTCGTTACAACCCACAGATGCTCGATGCCAAAAGGAAACCCAATGATGACCCTTGATGGCGTCCAATTGTTGGACAAATCGTCTACGCAGCAGCCCTCAACCTTTAACTTTAATTTCTTGGAGGGTAGGTGGATTGGTAACAAGAGTGACTCCCTGCTGTGGGTCCTTGTCATAGGTCATAGACTCATAGGCTGGTTGTAGAGGGTTTTTTTCCACTCCCAGAGCCACCCTAAAGCTTCTTTTCCCCAATGGACTTGTTGTCATCAATTATTCATAATTATTCCACTTTCCACGGAGTAATATTCAACAGTCCCATCTTGGCAGTTTCTTGGGTCTTTTCTGCAAGGCGAATCGGCCGAAGCCCCTGGTGCAGAACCATCAGCAGAGCTGCCAGCCGCAGATGCAGCACCGGATGCCATGTGCCTGCTATGCAATTCCGTGATTGCTGCCTCTGTCGCTTCTGTCACCGGCTGGTGTTGAAAGGAATCGTTTTAATTTTGTCCAATGATAGCATCAGTATATGTATACGGTCGATCTATCTATCTGTCTGACCCTCTGTCTATTTGTCTGTCTGTCTGTCTATCTGTCTATCTGTCTATCTGTCTATCTATCTATCTGTCTGTCTGTCTGTCTATCTACCTATCTATCTATCTATCTAATCTAAATCTAATCTAACCTAATCTAGTCTAATTTGATCCAATCCAATCTTATCTTATCTCATCTTATCTATTCTAACAATCGATCTATCTGTCTGCCTGTCTGTCTATCTATCGATCTATCTGTCTGTCTATCTATCTATCTATCTATCGATCTATCTGTCTGTCTGTCTATCTATCTGTCTGTCTGTCTATCTATCCATCTATCTTTCTATCTATCTATCTATCTATCAGTATATTAATGTATGTATGTATGTGTGTATATATATATATATGTATATACACATATAGATATAATATATCTCTCTCTCTCCCTCCCTCCCTCTCTCTCTCTCTCTGTGATGCCACCACCATAATGGATATTTTAAGCTTTGGAGACAGATCGTTTCTGATTTTTTGGGCGATTCTGCCCCATCGCTCCTCGGCCACCCCCGAGGCAAGCTGAAGCGTCCAAGGGAGGCACTGCAGTTGAGGCCGTGGCCGCCGTGGCCGCCGTGGCCTTTTCCGGCACATTGAAGCCGCAAGGGATGGCAAGGGATGGTAACTTAAAAGTTGCGAACGAAAAGAGGGTACAGTTTCTCAGAAAATAGGAGGCTCAATAGAATCAAAAGAAAATAGCTTGGCAAAGTGACACTTATCTCTGTAAAGAGTGGATTTTCCGTTGCCAGGTTGGAGGATTGTAGGATCATTTGTTCCAGTTTCCATTTCTTCCGACTTCCATAGCCATGTGGGTTGACCTATCCTCTCCGGACGTTTTCCTTGCCACATGGTCCTTCAGGATGTAGCAGAGCCTGAGGAGACTGTGGCTGATGCCACAGAAGTGGCTTCAGGTTGCTAGAAAGCAATAGGATGGGGCCTGGATCCATGGTATGTGATGGTTGGTATTTTAGTATATATGCTTCAGTATGATCGAAACTTGTGGTTGCTGGCACAGCTGAGCTCGCTGAGGTTTGCCCCAATCCGTGGCCGATGGCGCTGCTGATGCCATGAATCCTGGCTGGACTGTTGTTACCAGTGCCTCGTTGGGCTTATCATTGGGGTTTTATATCAGTCTTCACTGATGTAAAATATGGTAAGGGCCCCGAGTCCCCCTGTAAGCTAAAATATGAGAGAAACTCAGTTGCAACTACTAGCAGGAGGGGCACATCACAGAACATTCCACTGTTTGATTGCTGAGCATGCTTCTATACTTCACTGTGATTTGCCCTTTCTGCCATACAGAACCATGTTGCACGACTGCCCAGCTCAAGGATTGCAGAGGCACCAGTTGAGAAGGATGTCGCAGCGGACGAGGCCGCAAATGGTGGAACAACTCGTGTCCCAAACCTTATCTGGGCTTGTCATGGCTCTGAAAACAGGGTACCGGAAATCCCATGCTATGGTCAAGCAACATGTTCATGCATTTTCATGCATTTTCCCAATGTTTTAGTGTCAATTAACTTGGAGGCTCATCCCTCTCTTTGAATATACCCATATCAGATGGGTAATCCCATGACCCTCTCCCTCTTACATAGCTCTGGAGAACCACCTTGTTGATAGGTGTCCATCTGTAAAAGCGACTCGTTTCGAGGCCAGCGCATCCTTGGACGCCGGCGAGGCGGCCCCACAAGAGGCTGGTCATTTGAAATCAGAAATCACTTCTCTAAACCATTCACATCATGATCATTTTGAAACGTGCCCAAATAAATAAATAAATAAATATAAATACACGGTATCGGTATATATATATATGACTTATTCAGTTGGAATATGACCACTAAGCCGAGACTAAGCCAGCGTGTTCCTTTATTTGCTCAGCAAAACTTCTACAGCTGGAAATTGCTTCTGGAAATTCTGAGCTGGCTGGTCATTTGAAGACCTTTCTACGACTCTTTCAATTTCTTCTGGTCCTAAAAATAAGACTCGGGTTCTAAACCTTCCACCATGCGAAAGGATTTGTACCAGCACTGTTTGTTGATGTTTGTTGTATAGCGCCTCTTTTTGCAAAGAACCTGTTTGTTGACTGATTTGGAGACTGATCCCATTCGAAAATATTCCAAAGACACGCGGAGAATGGTCGCTGAAGATGGCCTTTTCATGCCTTTTCTCCGTTTCCGATTCAGGGCGATGGCAAGAAATCTGGACTCGGTTGGCTTTATGTGCCTTGGTAGTTCTTGGTTTCTGAAGAGTCCACAACATGAAATGCCATGAAAAGTGCCTCAAAATATGACCTCTTCTGTTCAGAGGGAGATGCTAATGATTAGCTGCTAATGTCCCAAACCTGCGGTGCCTGTGTTTCTTCAACATTTTATTTCAATTTTTCAAAAGGCTTGAACAACGCCCCAATGGCAAGTCATTATACAGGTACCACGGTGCCACATTACCTTCTCTCTTCTGTCCCCCCAAGAACAAAGGCCACCCGCAGAATCCCTGGCGGAACGTACAGGATCTGGATCAGTTCATTTCTGGTCCGTTGAATTTCGGGGAGGTTTAGAAGGGGATGTGACCGGACTATATCATATCCAGTTTTTTTTTCTTTGTAACATGTCATGACACCAATGTTCTAGAATGGTTGCAGATCATGTGCAATTGTTGAATTGTTGTTGACTACCCCCCATTAAATCATTATTGGGGGAGATGGGCTCACATCCACTCACTTTCTATTTGGTAGTTTGGTGGTTCAACACCACTCTTTCGTAGGTTGTATAGCTACAATTCGTTGACTAACCCCGGTAGGGAGATGGGATAATGGGATCTTGCCATTGCCACCAGGGTTAGGGGGGGCCTCAGGTGACCTTCTCTGCAGTTGGGATCCATTACTTGCGTTTTTTATTGCGATATGTAGGGATCTTGTAGGTCGATGGTATACAATTATTATACACATAGATCATCATAGATCCATTGATTGTTCAATATTTAAATTGTGGGATAGGTTCCAATGGTTCCAGGATTGTTGGAGCTTCCCAAAAAGAAATTTCCTTAGGCCTCCACGGTGGCAGTGGGTCAAACCCTGCGCTCGCCCATGCGCGGTGCGCGCACCCTTGCGGAGCGGCTGCGTGCGCGAAATCCAGGTGGGGTTTGGGGTGATTCCACATTCCAGCTTAAGGACAATTAAGTTATCACCTTAGATAAATTGTTGAAGAATGATGGACATTTGACTCCTGAAAATGATGTTCAATTGTGTGCATTATAAGGTAGAATCATGATGACAATGGTAGATTCAGGCGGAACACGTGGCAAATCCGCCATCCTCCACTGGCCACTGCAAGGAGAGAAGGATGACGAAGCCACTGCAGCTGTGGCAGGCCGATAGTCAAAGCACCAGTCTGTTGGATCTGTTGGTGGCGAGCACTTGCCATTCCCACAGATTCTTACAGCACACAAGTATACATAAGTATCAGCAAACCAGCATTATAAAAATATATATACTTCTGCCATCTTCTACCATTTGACTTGACATAATCGAGTATAACCCAGTATATATTACTATATTATTATTATTGTTGTTGTTGTTGTTATTATTATTAACTATGTTTATTATTTATTATTACTTACATTTTTGTTATTATTATTATTATTATTACTATTATTATTATTTTGTATTATTTTTATTACTAATATATATATATATATCCCGTATAATCCCATCCCCCCCTGCACTTCCTTCATTCTTGGGCCCCGAAATGAAGGTACCGCCCTGGCGCCTGGCAGCGGCGCTGCCCCAGAGCTGGAACGTGCGCGGCAGCGCGCGCGCCGCGCCGCGCAGAGGCCAAGGAAGAGCCAGTTGGACCAGTGGCGTGGCACCTGCGGAGCCTGTGGAGCCTGTGGAGGATGGGAATCTGCCCATTTCCGGCCCAAAAGGAGCAAAAATGAGGTGTAGTTTATGGCAATTTTATTGGACAGATGATGATGATGATGATGATGATGATGATGATGATGATGCTGATGGTGGATGATTGATGATTGATGATTTATGATTGATGATTGATGATTGATGATGATCAACCATTGCATGAACGAGCATATTTGGTGCTACCCAATTTCCAGATGGGCCCAAGTGGAGGTGTTAGCCAATGTTAACCAGCAGAAAAGGAGGATTATAGAAACCAGCACAATGAGGATTTGAATGGATTCAATAGCCAAGAATGTGAAGGCGTGTTTCAGGAAACCAAGAAATGCCATCATGATGGAGCGGCGATTTGTTCTATTTTTTGGAACCCGCTATCTTGCTGATTGGGCATTGGAATTGCTTTCCATCCCGGGTTTTATTAGATCTATTGCATTTTTAAGCCCATTTCTTTCCACGTTTGATGTGTTTTCGATGCTTGGCAAACCATTCAAGACCCAATTTCAGTTTGTGAAATCAGTTGAATCCAATTGAACTCCCAATTTGGTACTGGTGAAGGCAACTATATTTTCCTCATCCGCTTAGAGGTTATCTCTGACCCAGTGTGGCCAGAAAGCCAAGGTTCCCAGCCCGGGATGATGCTGAGGAGGTGGGGGATGATCCCATGGTGGCTGAGATTTCAGGGGAATTTCCCAACTTTCCAGGCTGAGGAGGAAGAGGAGGAGGATGACGCCGTGCAAGAGCCCGAGACGGCATCCGAGACGGGGCCTCAGAGGCCTCAGGATTTTCAGGGATTTGGTCGGAAGAAACTTCAGTCGCAGTGGTTTGCGGCCAGTATGAGATATAGTTTCATGTGTTGTCCTGATCTCATGAACATGTGTGTCATATTGTGTCATATACTTTCATTCATTTTGATATCTATATGTGGATTATTTGGCGCATAAATATCAACAGGTGTAACATGTGTGACACAACATGCGTGACATAAAATAGATGCATCCTTTGGAGAGTTCTAGTGCCTGTAGTTTGCCCCAGGCCAGTCGCTGCCGTCGCGGAAGTCGCAGAGGCCCCTGGTGACGTCAAGGCACGATAATGGTGATAATGGGCAGGGGCACGGAGTAACCTCAGACTCTTGTTGGTTTAGAATGTTTAGAATTCGGTTCTGTTTCTGCCATTTTCTGCATTTTGTTGGCTGGTCATTTTATGGCAGCTGCTCAAGTTCACTTGTAGTGATTTGCTTGGACGAGCGGTTGAAGCCCCATTCAGGGAAATCCTTCCGACTCATTATATACTGTATTTGAAAGGCACCGGCACCCCTCGGACTTAAATTTTATGAAGTTCCCACCAGAAGCGTGCAGAATGAGAAGGAAGCTCCACCCAGATCAATGAACCCGTTCGTTCAGTTGAAGAGGAGGCAAACTAAACTATTGCATAGATATGCATAGATATAGCATTATATAGCTAGATCGATAGAGAAAAAGTTAGACAGACACACAGACAGATAGGTACTGTAGATAGATAGGCAGATAGACAATAGACATATAAGCATACACATAGATAAAGATACAGATGCAGATGTCGATATAAATGATATAAATGATATAGATACAGATTACACATACCCAGATCCGGAGGTATTAAACAGATTGAGGCAATTCGTCACTTTGCTGGGATTCTTTCTGGAAATCAACTAAGAAAAGAACTTCATAGTCAAGAAAGGACAGCTTCAAGAGATTGTCAGAGGGTAAACCTCCCCAAGTAACCCCCAAATGATCCCCAAATGATCCCCGTTGATCCTCCCATCGATGTTAGTCACCTCCCTCGGCACCTGAGGCGGCCGCTTCCCTGCCGACCTCAGTTTTGCCCACCGAAGAGGTGACCCGAAGCTTGGCGCCAACTGGGGCCGAATCATGGCGAATCCATGATTTTCTGTGCCCAGTAATCGAAGGTTAGGACTCTAGGGACTCTAGGGACTCTAGGACCATCAGGGTTAGGCGGAATTTGTTCCAAGACTGTTGCAAAGTGGTTAATTAGACATAATTAGACTGTTAGCAGTCTGGAGCCAGCATGAGACACTGTGAGACTGGCTACTGCAATGGGCATATATGATATGGGCATTGTCTTGAAGATAATTGAAGATCCAGGTCAGACCCATGGTGAACTTGGCTGTTTTCGGCTCGATGAATTCTGTTGAACTTGGGAGCATACCCCTCCACAAAAGGTGGCGACAACGGCCAAAACGGCCCTGGATTTCCATCACGGATGCCCTAGGCCCAGCCAAGCGAGCGAAGACCTCCCCAAAGACCTCCCCAAAGACTTCCCCGAAGGCCCAGGCGTGGGGATGGGGTGATGGGTTCATAAACGATGTAGCTTCAGATTAGGGGCGAGCTTTAGTCGACTCTAAATCTCTTTCATTCTAGTGGAAAGGCATGGAAAGGCGGGGTTGTTTTCAGGATTTAGGCCTACAGTGGAAGCACATTATGGCTCCATCTCTTGATGAACCCGTCATCAACCCAGGTCACAGAGTCGCCCAAGGGATCCAAGCAGGCAGGGTGAGGTTGACCCATGGCACAGGTGGATTTGTGATATGTATCGATATTTGGGATTCGTTCAGCCACTGATTTAAGAATTTGTTCTTCAAAAATCTTTGTTGGGTCCGTCATTTTGGACATTTGCGGCTTGACGGCTGGATGAGACAGAGATTTTCTTTGCACGTCAGCGAGCAGCATTGATTCACATGAATGCATTGAACAACTCTCTGCTTTTTTGGGAAGTGTTTCAGGACACGAGTCAAACATAATGTTATCAAGACAAGAGGTCCTGTTCCGCCAATTTCCGGGTCTATAGTTAGTGTATGTTAGTGTCAAACCATTGATTTCAAGAGATCTGAAGTCTGCATATAGTCCTTGCAATTTGCCATTGCAAATGTTCCATTCCACCCGGCCTCAAAGGCTGACACTCCGACAAAGGCTGCTGTGCACCTGAGGGTCTCAAGGACGCCTTTTTCGATGCAGGGATGCCAGTCTTCCGGCGAATGGGTTGTACCCTAGTTCTTGCGTGCTTTCATCTTGATCATTTCCATATGTTTGTTGGTAATCAGTACCAACCGTTGACCAACCTTCATGATGCCGCTACTTCAACGCTGGGCCTCTACTACTTAAAGAATGAGGTCCCACAACCCCAAACGGTAGTGACAACCCATGAAACCAAAACTCATCACAGTAGTCGTAACTGGATGATCAAACATACTTTGCTTCATCCCCCATTCAAGATTATTTACTGTACCTACAAAATCCCATTCTAATGTTGGCATTCAATAGCAATTTTGGATGGTTCAACCCTGTAAAATCTCCATGTTTGGATGGTTCAGGTTCCATTTTCATCCATTCTTACCGTTGAAAACCCATGATGCCCTGGGGTCCAATGTCCATCAGCTCCAGGAAGAACAAGAAGGACACAGAGGAGGAGGTGCCCTCCACCTCAACAGCCCCACCAGCCAAGAAGCCCAGAGGCAGCAGCGCAGTGGACGTGCACCTGGAGAATCTCAGCAAACTGAAAACAGAGGAAGAGAAGGAGACATGGGATACATGGGGGGATGGAGGAGGGATGAGATGGGTAAGGATATGGGATGATGTGGGATATTCTAACTTATTCTGACCATGAGATGTTGATGTATTGAGGCATATTGAGGCATTGGTATTCATACATGAATTACATATGGATTTGGAGATATGCATGGGGTATATGAGTGTGGATGGATGGAAACATGTCCGACGGCCATGGATGTAATAGGATGGAAGTGATCAAAACGGTGACATGTGCTGAGAGGGAAGAACTTGGATGCAACTCACGTTTTTAAATATTGTTATATAATTGTTACCGTGGATTTTGTTGGTTTGGTTTGGTTTACTGATCTTCGCATGCTGATTGGAAGGATCAAGTCACATACCCTTTTCAAATTCAAAGGTGGTTGCAACCAACACCACTGGGCTCATTTTTGCATCCGGCCCCAAACCACCAGTTCATCACCAATTCTGTGAACAAAATCTCCATCAGATATGTCTTATCTCACCACATGTAACTTACTTAACTGATCTTAACATATCTTAACCACCAGTCGCCAGAGGACCAGTACCTGGGTGGCATCACCTACGCCATGCGCATGAAGGTGGCCGCGGCCCTCTCCGCCGACGGCGTCACGGGCGCTGACGCCGAGGCCGCGGCAGCGGAGGTCATGGCAGAGGCGGAGGCGGAGGAAGCAGCGGAGCCGGTGGCCAAGAAGGGCAAGAAGAGAGCCTTGGATGCCTTGGATTCCTTGGATGAAGATGTTTGAAGTATGGAAAATGGATGAAAATGGAAGATGGAACTATGATTTAGCCATCAACACTAGGGGTAGATACTGGAAATATCATGGGGACAATGATGAACGATCATAATCATAGAAGATGGCCATGTTTTAAAAGGTACTGTATATCATCCACAAATGGGTGATGTTCCATCTGCCAATGGGTAAGTTAGTTTATGAAATTCTAAAAATTAACAGTTTGATCCTGAAAATCACCAATTTTGAGAGGACGGTAGTCTTCCAGCCCGCTATCTCGCAGGGTGTGTTAGTTCGGGGTATGGTAATTGAAGATCATTTTTGGGGATTTGGCAATCGTGTTTTCTGATGTTTCCTTTTTTTGATTGAACATATCTTTATGCATGATGCATGAGAACGATATATAAAAGTTTAGTGAAAGAGAGGAACAAAGAGAGAGGGAGATCTATGAACTATAAATATTCTGATATTCTGGGTATGGCATATATCATATGTCTCAATGGATTGGTGAAAGGGAGATTTTAAAAAAAGCTGCAAGTTGCAGAGGTTTTCACATTCTTTTAACGTGCTTTAGCACTGTTTTGAACATCCAAGGTCTCCCCATATCACAAGCCGAGGCCTCGATGCCGAGCCCAAGGCCGCCGGTAAGCGCAAAGCCGCCGCGCCGCCGGCGGCCACGGAGCCGGAGGCCAAGAAGGCGAAGAAACCCACGGCGGCGGAGAACCACGTGAAGGTGTGGGAAAATGGTGGAAAATGATGGGAAAATGATGGGAAACTGGTGGGAAATGAGATGAAATGGGATGACATGATATGAAATGGGCATATCATCATATATCAATATATCATCATATTTCGATATATTTCGTAGTTTCTAGGAATTTCTTTACGGGGATGTATGGTGTATATCATATCAGGATTATTTCTTGGGATATATCATTTTGGAGGATGCAAAGCGCATCCAAATACCAGTTCTGCTTGACTGGAAGTTTCACCTCATTTATATTGGGTATCCACGTTTTCTGATCGAAGGGCATTTAAACACCAAGTCGGTAATTGGCAGGGTTGATTTGAATGACAAAACTGAATGACCGAATCAGATGCCAGTATTTCCTGAAGACTTTGGTGGTGGATATCCAGCCCATGGGCCCATTAGAATGTTCACTTGGGTGAGATGTTCGGCTCGACTTGGGAGTCGCTCAATCCCCCTTTTATTTTCATTCTTAAGAGGGATTGTTATCCTTCAAAAGTCTCTATGACCTTCGGAAATCATGCAATCCACCATGGCACTTCAAAATCCGTGAACATTTGCATCATCGAAAGCACAACAGTTTTGCACTTTTGATTCCCAGATGCTACCAATCCAACGAGGCAACGGGAAATCCCCATGTTCAATCCCCTGAAATAATTATTGATGTATGTTCAAATTTTCATTGTCAGGTAGTTGATTATCAGAGGGTAGACCCATCATAAGTTCAACTTGCCATTTAAACTCCAAGAAAAGATGGTATCCTGCCCCGTTGAGCGGAGCTCCACCTCCGTTTTAGGAGCTCATGAAGCTGCGCACAGAGAAGCAGAGGGACCGGGCATGGGGGGGGTAGGGTCACCATAGGTTTCAATTCTAAAGTGGTCATTGTGACTTGGATGATTTGGGGGTACCTCCATTTTAGGAAATCTTAGTTTAAAGTCCAGGGAGGGACCATGTTTTTTTGTTCCCCCTCTCCCCCATTTTTAGCTATTTTAGGTCGTTAAAACATCAACCATTTTTTTGGTGAGTTTCAATATGAAGCATCTTCAAAGCATCCTGAAATTTTCGGTTGCCTTACTTTGATCCGTACAAAAATATATCATATATGGTAGTGGTAGTATATGCATACAGCGAGTGTTATGACATGTTATGACCCTGCTTGGAGATGAGTTGATGGTAATGGGATGATTGAGGTGTCATGTTTCGCCTCTGAAGTGAAGAAAAAAAAATGTTAGGGCTCACCTCCAGACAGTGGGAAATGATAAAGGGTGCTTTGAATTATTCATTTGCATCTCATTGATCCGGGGTTGACATCATGGATGTTCATTTTCTCTTGATCATTCATGAAAGGTGCTGAACCTTTTGGAGCCTAGCACAGCATCCACCCCACCACATCGAGTATGTCCGACGACATCAGCCAGATGTTCTCGCCCAATACTTTATTGGTAAAATCTTGCAATTTTCTGCTATATCAACGTGACATACTGTAGATATCCACCTAAATGCCCAAATGGTATGTTTTTAGCAAGTGGGGTAATGTGATCTGGGGTTTTACATGGTTTTACTAACTAGTCAGAAACGGGGGTTGCTTGATTTCCATCCTTTTTAGGGGTGTCTGGCGGAGCGTTTGCTTGATTTTGTTTCATCAATTTCTTTGACGGCAAGACTCGCATGTGTAGTTGTTAGTAACGGTTGACTGTGGTTTGTTTCAATATTCCACCCCGCTCTGACGGCCAAAACTCCCAAAGATAAACTTCCCATCAACTTCCTAAAACAAAATCACCAGCACTCCGCCCCCAAACATTTTCCAAGGTTGTTTTCTTTTCCAAGATGTTTTGCAGGAGAAGTACTTGAGCAACTTGACGCTGAACATGCAGACCAAGGTGGCCGAACTCATGTCCGCGGCCGAGGAGACCAAGGACGCCAGCGCACCGGCGGAGAGTGCGGCCGAGAAGGCGGAGAGTGCTCCGGAGGTCGATGAGTGCCAGAGACACGTGGAGGATGGGGGAAGGTGTTTGGATGGAAAAGGTTGGGGCCTGGAAGATGTTTAGAACGAGGAAACTCTAGGGGCACCAATAAGATTTGGTTTGACTTAATTCACCCGTGATTTTCAGTCCAAGTGACTTATATTTCGCGCTCTTCATGGGACCTGTAGCTTCAAGTCGGTCTCCATGATCTGCTTGAGGAGGTGAAGAAGCTCAAGACTGAGAAGCAAAAGGAGAAGTACTTGAGCAAATTGCCTGGGCCTTGATTCGCCTTGATTCATCTTGATTCCATTGATGAATCAGCCACCCTTTGGCGAGCAAGGAGATATCATTTTAGTGGATGGAATGACACCCAAGGTCAAGATCTAGATGGTGTTTCCCTCATGGCCCAGATGAGTGTAGATTTTGTAGGTCACAGCTACGGTAACGACATTTAAATATGTGGAGGGCGGGCCAGACCGCGACGCCGCGGAGGTAGCATGAAATATCAGTTCGTATATTTAAATGTAGTTACCGTATGTTTAAATGAATTGGATTCCGTATGTTTAAATGCCTCCCCGGAGGTAGTCTAAAATACCTGTTCATATATTTAAAAATCCGTATGTTCAAGTGTAGTTACCCTAGTTTCTCCCAAGTTTCACCATTTCATTCTGCCCCCAGGTCCAGCCCAATGCGCCAGCGCGTGGAACATGCGGTGGCGCTTCCATCACCTTCAAGGTTGGGGCCTCCCACACTCCTGGAAGTTGCCGAGCAGGTTGCAGCTGCCCGCCATGAGAAGGCTGCATCAGGTGGGCTCCATCATTTGTCCAATATTTTGATATACGTTTGACAAGTCTTCAAGTACTTAATCTCATGCAGGTTGGAAGCATGTGCACCAAACTGTTCCATCTTCAAATATTGATCATCATTTTCCTACATGTTCCTACAATTTTCCATAGATTTCCTACCCCGGAAAACACCCCACCCGGCACCCGCCCCATCCCACCCCATCCACCATCCTGCGCGCAGATGCGGCCAGCAGCTCCAAGGGCCCCGCGAAGGCGGCACCGAAGGCAAAGGCTAAGGCCGAAGCCAAGGCGAAGGCGGAGGCCAGGGGGTCGCCGAAGAAGAGCCTTGGATGCCTGGGGAAGGGGGAAGCGAACGGAGATTTTTAGATGATTTTGATGGGATCTGAAGACATCAGTTTTTTTTTTCCGAAATTCCCAGTCTCAAAACGGATACAGTAATCTTATTTTGAAGGGAACAGATATGGGATTTAGATGGATTTGGGTGATTCAAGAATCATCCAGAATCAAAAGGATAATTTACCAGTCGAAACTTGATAGCAAACCAATTATTTGTGGTAAAGATACTGGCAAACCGCACCATGCAATCAACGGGTTGTCCAGGGCAAGCTAGTTTTTACAGGAATGCGGTTAGCCAAGGAATAGACGACCACACTGAATTTTAACCATTTGAGAGCTGTTATTTGTCATTACCAATTAGACCATACCCACCAAGTGGAATTGATTGTTGGGTTCGGCGCCTCCCCATATATTGGGGGATGAACAAACGTGAACAAACGTGGTGTTTAAGCACAGCCATGGATTTGAGAAGCCGTGCGTCAAACTTGACGCCTTGAGTCTGTGGAAGTCATTCTGTGATCTGCCAATGCTGTAGCTCCTGGATATGCTGGATATTGAGGTGACAAACACAACGCTTTCAGATGCGAAGGTAATGATGTCACATGAATCAGTGTCACCATCACCATCATCATCGAGCAGTCACGGGCCCAGGAAGACTGCCGTCATGAAGCACTTGGAGGAGTTGGAAAAGCTGAAGACCTCCAAGTGCCTCACCATCCTGATGTGATGGGGGACAAGCATTTTGGATCAGTAATTTAAAACCATTTGAGGTAATTGCCACAGGAGGAAAACCACCAAACATCCAGCATCTTGTTTTGGTGTATCCAAAACATATCCATGTCCATCTTGTATCATCTTGTTATGTTGGTGGTGAGTGGACCTCTCAGCATCCCGCAGCGCCGAGGAAGAAGGAGGCATATCTCAACCAGCTCCCTGCCGTCGCTTGTCTAATTTCATGAGGTTCAACCGCCCACCCAAGGGTGACCCCTTCAATGAGAAACCCTTGTTATTGGACCATATTGGACCTGAATCCCGGGGGCTGGTGGAATCCAATTGATAATTATGACATATGATGACTAGTGACTAATTATGGTCCTAGCTATTTCTAGATTCACCTTAGGGATTCCCAAAACTTGATGGTCATTATTTGCAGCAGCCTTCCGCCAAGGCCATGCGAGTCAAGATGGCTGAGGTGCAGTAAATACGGGGCATGGAGTGAGGTGAATGTGCCTGGAAAGTGCCTGATTGGGTCTTGATATGTTGGTGGGAAAGAGAGAAAACATGTATACATTGTATACGTATTTTGTTTTGTGCGTAGTTTTTCCATGAGGTGGTTTCTTCATTTTAAATGTACCTCTTAGAGTCCAAGGACTCCGGTGAAATTTGATGATTCCTAGTTGAGAGAGTTTGGTATACTGCAACTCTGTGATCTTTCGATTCAGACCGGGGTTACTCATAAAATATTTGGGGAAACCAGTGGAAAATCAGCGAAACCACAAAATCTGGTGCTTGGTCCAAATTTCAGATTCGAGAATCAACAATTTTTTTCATCGCCGGCAATTATATAGTTGAAGTTGAAATGATTCCTGCAATTCTTTCAGTTTTAAGTTTAAAGGGAATATTGACCAGACATTCCCCGATATTTAGCTGCTGAAATCGATGGTTTCCTGAAACATTTTGCCACCAGTGACCCCAGTTACCCCAATTTTCACTCATCCCAAATCTGGTGAATTTTCAGGCCATGTCATTGGCTGGCGGCGGCTGCTGAGTAGCCACAGTTTCACAGGCGGACCTTCGAAGACGCCGAAGATCTCGTGATTGGGTCTGGATCAAAGGTGGGCCGTGGCCATAAAGGAAAGACCATTTGGAGACTTGCTTGACTTCAATCCGCCTACTCATAACTGGTATATATATATATATATATCAGTATCATATTATTATATAATGATTATAAATACTGGTTTTACACTTTAGACATGCATGACAGATCATGACAACATGTCCGAAGATCACTGTTGAATCGCCCGGCTCACCGGAAATCCCACCTCCGTGCTGAGCGCTGACCACGGTGCGGGGTTTATCTCTTTCCATGCTGGCCGCGCAATTTTTGTGTGGCAGCTGAAGCAGTGCAAAGAATGAACAGGAGCCATCCGGCAACATTTAGTTCCTCAAGTGCGCCCCGGAATGCAGATATTTAGATTGCTATGAGCTGGATCCTGCTGGTATTACCATCCCTTATACATCTTTACATTACCTGCATGGATAAACATATTCTCTTTAATTTAATGTTATTTGGATCTATTTGGGTAGGTATAGATGAATGATTAACGTATATGTGTCTGCGTGTGTGCGCGTTGGCTCGGACTGAATCCCCAAAATGGATAGAAAAACAACACTTGCCCATGGTTCTGAAGCTAAACCCAGCCATCCGAACATTTCCTCCACCTTTTTAACATCTTTTCCACACTGCACTTGCTCAGCTGATGCCTGGTTGTAACGGATATAGCGGGCAAGCGGTGCTCTGAGACTCACCAACTGTGGGCCCTGATTCCCACGGGGCGTTTGGTGCGTTTTGGTGGCGCCGTTTCGTGACAGTTCGAAGATCTGGTTGCAATCGCAGGGGTTGTGATTGTAGCGTCGTATGTGTCGACGCACTGCAACAGGGCCAGATGGCCGTCCTCTTTTGATGGCCACCGAAGGTGCAGATTGCCTCAGATTGTAAGGGAAACGGGCTTCCAAACTACCAAAGTGATTCACAATGAACCGATTATGCTCTCACAGATCGCTCAACATGTTGCCACTCACTGACTTCCAGTATCTTCCAGTGGAATCTTTACATGGGGGTGGCCAGGAAGAGGGTTCTAATTTGTTAAGTAGAGAAGTTGCGAGCTGCGGCTCTTAATTCGCACCGGACCCAGATGAGACCAATTTGGATGCCTCCTCAGCAGGGCTTGCCTGCTCAAGACACCTACTGCTTTCAGGCCTTCAGGTCAAACCCAATATGTTGATGGGATCATCATGCCATGGTGCCACGCTGAAAGGTCTCAAGGATCAAAAAGCCACCCGTGAAGATCAGTGACGCGTCTCGGGTCTCCTTGACAGTTTCGTTGTGGTGCCGTGTGATCAAAGGAAGCAACGGGGTGGATGCTGCGCAGCCAGGTGGGTTCATGGAGTTCTGCCCGATGGAGTAACCAAAGTAGCCCTTCAAGGGCGCCAGCGAGTTGTACATTGCTCAAAAGCTTCCAACCCCAACACCGCTAGCAAAGTCTCCCCGAGCTCCCAAAAACTGCAGACCCGGGAAATTTTAAATCCATTAAAATCCTATGAAGCTAATCCTCCCAGCGATTAGTTGCTATATTTCTCTTGCTCAGCTTGGTTCATCGCCCCCCAGGCACTATCCAAGAGCCTTGGCTGCAGATGTGATATGGAAGCCTTGCAGCCTGGAGCCTGTGAAGATGTGGGTTCGGAATGGTTCGGAATGGCTTCAAGAACATTGATGGACCATATTGATAGACCATGTCAGATGTGGCATGCTGGCCTAACTCAAATGAATTCCGGTAGCTTGCGAATGCTTATGCGGGTCCCTAGCGGGGTGACCAGCCGCATCTCTAAGACTCACTCTAGATGTGTTTGTCATGTACGTATGATCACGGATAAGCAATGCACCTCAAGCTCAGTGCATGAAATCATTAGTGAAATCACGTGAAATCATTCAGAAAAAACGTGCCCAGCCCAGCCTATCCATATAGTTCCAAGACCGCCTCGGCTCCTGACGCGCAAGTTCGTGTTGACCAACAGCAAAGGCAATAGCAGTGTGGAATTGCTACAGCATTGACAGTCCTAGCAGGCACAAGTACGGCAGCAGTGAGAAATCACAGAGCAGAATTCGCAGCAAAACTTTCCGAAATCGGGGTAGCCAATTAAACTTGGCTGCCAGCTGAGGATCTTGGGCGGCTTGCAGCTGGCTTTGGACCAGGAGAACCAGAAGGTAGCAGGCCCCAACTTGCAAGAATTTGCAAGAGCCACGGTGGGGAGTCGTATGCCGCTCTGTTTTCCATGGCCGTGCTTGAGTGGGACTTGATGCCCCAGGTTTCTTATACATACATTTTCATACATACACACACATATATATATATATATATAAGCACACACACACATATATATATGCATACACATATGTAGTTTACATAACTTACCAAGTTGCATGAAAGATGTAGAGTAAGGAACCTTCCATAGCAGGCGCAGAAGCAACAAAAGAGGACTTGGAACGAAAACTTCAGGCGCGGGGGGGGGGCAAGGCCCCTGCAACTCGGAAACTGCAATGGGGATGTCTCAGAGATGCAACCAATGTCCTTAAATGAAGCTGGCAGATGAAGCTCATACCAAATGAAGAATGAAGCATAATGAAGCTATATACTGGTAACAGTTTCGAAAAAAAAACATGTCTATGCATGGTCTTTGAGATTTTTTTCCGCAGGTAAATTTAAGTTTACAAGGACCTTAGTGCAGATGCACCTCATCCCCAATTGGCTGCAGTGGAGGGATGGGCCCCTTTCCAAGCAGCCCTTGCAGGCTGCAGAGGAGGCTCTGAAGGAAGCCAAAGCCTTCACGGCCAGCAGAAATGAAGAGCTTCAGCACGCCTCCGAGGCAGGGCCCGAGCTATCGATTCTCAAAAAGGGTTGGGATTTGCGGATGGGTTGGTCCCTGTTTGTGTGCGGATGTGAAGGTAGCATCAGGAAGGAAGTTGTGTTGGCCACACAATCAAGTCACTTTTCCCTTCAACATGAGATGCTGTTTGCTCTCTTCAGCAGGAACCGGCTGCCAGACTCTAGATGACTCTAGGCTCTAGCATTCTTGTGGACTTTTTTGGACATATATTATTGTTTTCATGTAAATAAATAAATAAATAAATATATATATAATATAATGTATATTGAAGATGCATATCCACACTCACATGTCAATATTCTCACGTTCATCTTCTGAGATGATCCCAAGTGACCACGGTTGACGACTGTAATTTCTGCTGCCCCCAGGCCCTGGTGCAAGCAAAGGCCGCTTTGACCCAGAGAAGCAAGGAACAAAAAGAAGGCCTGGCGGACCTGGCGGATGGTCCATGATCATCCACGATCCATCATCACCACGACCAGCGCTGCCGTTTTTAATTTAGGTAGCGTCCCTTGCTTGGGGATATTCATAAAAAGTGAAATAATTATATATAATTATATTGTAGCAGCTATCCAACCAAACATGGAGAACTGAGGAGGCATTACTTTTGCTTTGCCAAGTGATCTAGCGCCACTCCTGAAATAGGAGATGCAGATGTCGAGAAGACTGTTGCAGACAAGGCGTGGAAGCTGTTTGCGACGGGTTTTGAAATGTTGGGTTCTGCACCACACCACACCCAAATGGGTACCCAAATGGCAAATGAACCAAGCTGGCTTCGAGAGTTGCTCGTGAGGTCAAAATTGGGCCACGAGCGTTCGTACATGGATTCTGGTATAGCATTTTCCATTTTCTTGTTTCTCAATTGCCGATGTTCTATCCACCTCATTTCTTCCAGCAAACCACTCAACTTTCACAAATGATCTACCACCTCCAAGAACATCTACAAAGTTGATCAAACTTGTTTCTTCTTACCAGATCCACCAGAAAATCCATGGATTGTTCTACACCAGGCCCCGCCTTCTGGGACCTGCTGCCACAGGAGCTGCTGGAGCTCTCGAAGAACGAGGCCTTCGAGGCCCTGAAGCTGGGCAGCGTAGCGGGCGCCGAGGCCAAGGCAGCCTTCAAGAAGCTGGAGCCGCGCGGCAGGAAACGGCCGGGTGGAAGCCCCCGAAGGGGTAAGGGGTTGGTACCCAACAAGGATTCTCAACAAGAACGGGAGTTCATAAAATGATGATTTACTATGTTGATAGGATTTAAGGGAATCTTATGGCGGTCCAACCAGCTTTTTTTTTTGGGGATTTGAGCCAAATAATCCGGGAAATTCTTGTTTGTATGAAGCCTTTACTGTAATTGATATATCATTGTTGATCAGGAATTTTCCTAACCTGGACGGGTATAGGTGGAAGAGGTTGGGATGGGTGAAACTATAGTATGTGAAATTATGTGAAACTTGAAGGAAGAAATTATGAAACCGTTTCTGCGTGGACTTTGGGTGATACCCTAGGGTAAACGAACATCATTAGACGTGGAAAATGATCTACAAACGGTAGGTTTTCCACATCCATGTTAATTTACTGCCGCTGCTTGGACTCAGAAACCTGAGCATCGCTAAGGCCGGCCTTGAAGCTCGTAGAGATGGACAAGAGCCTGCGCACGACAGCGGCTGGGCTCAAGCTGTGGTGGATCTATGGTGTCGAAAGCTCGGGGGGATAAGGATGGAAGAAAGAAATCATGAGAAATCAACCATTTGATTGCTGATTTGGCTGTGTAAATCTTTCCGATACAGGTCCCTGCTCCACTGGTTCGACACGTGCCATATAGTTGGCCGGGCGATAGTGAGTCATATCACACATTTTGAACTCTTTCCACTCTTCATCGTCATTATAACTGACCCCGGCGGACACACATTCTTTTCGACCAAGACTGCTATTTGGTTTTTGTATGTGTTTGTTTGTAGGTTTAAACCCTGCATGCTATCCTCAGCATGACCCTCACTTGATGACTGCATCAGGTGCCTGGAGTTCTCACCAAGACTCCGAGCGAACGGGGAAGCTTTGATGGCACAGCCCCGGACACCCAGACAACTGAGTCACTGAAGTAATTAGGGTTCGTGGAGGGGATTTGGTTTTCGCACTAAAACGGAGGAACAGGTAGAATATTGTGAATCATGCGGGAAGACTTGGGAGGGTTGCCAGTTCTTGTGGCATGCAAGTATCAGCATGCCAACGTACTTAAACCATCGAAAACAAACTTCCGTCTTGATTTATGACTTACTTGCATACTGTTCACCATGCCGCAACTTCGCTATACATAAGATCCTTCCCCTTCCCAGAGCTCTCAAGAATGGGCTCATTTTGAATGGAAGCGTGCCGTGCACCACACATGCAATCTCACTTATCGCAAGACGAGGGTGAGACTCCATGATGCCCACCAAGCCTTTTCTTGCAGGTCATTGACGAGCTGGAGAAAAGCCTAGAGAGCAAGATTGCTGAGTGCTTTGGCTGGAAACAGGGATGCCAAACATACAGTACACACCTTTTGCTTTGAGAATTGGTCCATTACTTTCCAAGAACATCCTCAAAGAGATCATTTCTCAAGCTTATTACGCAAACATGTCACCATGGGTATTGCATATCGGTCCATTCCAACCATATGAGAACCTCAAGGGTCCACAACCACATTAAAAGAGCACAGTGAAAAACATGGAGATGTTTGGAGTTTTCACCATCTTTTCACCATCAGGCAACATTTCAGGATTACCTCCATTAGTCAAATAGTCATAAGTGGACATATGTGTATATATATATATATGCAACCCAAGTTCTTTTGGGACCATGATAAAACGCCAGTTTTATAAAATCAACTACACATGGTATTTTCCTATAACAAACGGTCCCCAAATGGAAAAACCACTGTATTCCATGTTAAACCCAACCTATGGTTAACCATGGTTAATCCCCTGTAAATGGAGGTTTTAATAGGTTTCAGGTTTCAATGGGAAAATCCACTATTGATAAATGGAAGATTTTCCAGCCAGCCACGTTAGATTCTCGGAGGTTCAAAGCCGCCATCGCAGCAGCGCAGCCGGGAGTCGCCGAGCGCCAGGGCGCAGTGGATGGAGCACAGAAGGAGAGTACGGAGGGACCCGGGACCTTCTGGCACCTGTGGAGATGGAGAACCGGGTAACCCATCATTTGTAGATCATTTTCCCAAGAACCCATGCGATTTCCATAAATATGTTTATTGGAAAGAAGGTAAATCAATTGAATGTATCTAACGCCATCTAACGCCTATACATTTGAGTTGCCCTTACATGATACACTAATATACACTGCAGAAAGCCTGCAGCATGTCGGAAACCGTTCCACCTTAAGAGATCCGTTGGCTACGCAACTCTTTGGTGCCAGGAACTGGCTTCGGCTGAGGAGGCTCAGCAGAAGGCCCAGCCATTGAGGGATGGCACCGATAAGTGGGGCCATTCCAAAAGGGGCCTCCATAGATATTGGCCGGAATCATGTACTTCGTCCAGTTCTTCATCCGCAAGAATCGTAAACAAGGGGGAAACACAGAAGCCACAAGGATCACAGAGACATAAACAACCCAAAACCTAAAACAGATTTTGGTTTTGGAGTCTTTGTTCCACGTTCAGCTCTGGGCATCACCCGAATGTTTCTGAGATCCCAAGTGACCCGATTTTGGTGCAACAGGCTTCCACTGCCCTGTGTGCAGCGAAGGAGGCACCAGCGGGTCATTGTACCGTTCCGGTCAACTGCTCCGCACGAAGTGAAACTCCTTCAGTATACCTTTCCGCAACTTGATTCGCTGGTTCTTTTTGATTGTTAGGCGTGCTCACCACCCACACAACCGTTGAAACCCCTGCCATCCAGCCCCTTGGAAATCTTGGAGCACCTGATGTGCTCACTGGGAGGCACAAAAAGAGGCCTCCACCGGCGTCAGCAAAGCGAAGGAGGCGGTTGCAGCACTTTGGCGTCGAGAGGATTTCAGCATCAAGCTGCAGATGGATTTCTCCTTCAAAAATGGAAAGATCACGGCACACCCAATGAAAAAACGGGGTTTACTTATTTCGTGTTGTTTCTGTAGAAACGAGATGAGATGATGAGTGAGATCAAATCATTTTGATGTATTCTTGGGGTGCGAAGGCTTGAGAAAGATCCGGGTACTTTGGTTCTTTTTGAGTTCAGTGGAAGAATCCGGTTGCAAACCTTAGGCGTACAAGACGGAGTACAAATCCGCCACCAAGACCAGAGATGAGAAGCAGGCCCAGCACAAGTCACGACCTCGCTCAACCTGCACAGATCAGCAAAAGTCTCTGCAAAATCCGTTACGAAACGCAAAACTAGTCCTATGAACACCTGAATTCACACAACATTGACTGCAATTCCATTCCATCCCATTTCGAGGGGTAAGCAGCCCATAGCCCAGCCTTAGGCCCTAGGCTATTCCCATAATCTCCCCATGTTTTCAACAGCTTCGTCCCCGCCCCCTGGATTCACCGTTGCTGATCGTTGCTGATCGTTGCTGCCTATCCTGGCGCAGGCGGAGCTGCAGGACTTCGTGGACGGCAGCCTGGCGACGTTTCAGGAGCTGAAGCTCCGCAAGAAGCGCAAGGAAGCCAAGGTGCCCGGAGCACGAAGCGATGGGGGGGATGGGTTGATGGGATGTACAGTCAAGATATGTAGGATTTAAATGGATTGAATACTGTTCCTTTCCGAATGCTATTTTAAGGGCTAGAATTTATGAGACTCTAAGGATATTTAAGGTATGTGCTGGATTTGGGTTGGAACCCTGACAACGCGATGCTATTGTTGATGATGGAGCTCGACACACATCATGCCACTTTGGGTGTTGAACATCCTGCAGCTGTGCACAGGTTGAGGATGAAACCGCAGAGGTGGCTCAGGTACCAAGCTCGAGGGAGAGCTCTTAGATTTTGAATGGTCGTTTCGTGGGTGAGCCATGGCATGTGACAAAAACGGATTTTCGGTGTTTGACGAACTTCATATCCTCAATGTAGTGCTGGTAGTATGCATGCTGCTTTCACATCATCCAATATGGTGTCACTTGTGAGTAGTGCAACATCTTCCTGCGGGCCAACCATGATATGTTCTTTGCTCAAGTCCAGTCCTCAACATATTATTGGAGGGCAAAGGGGTCATTTCAGTTGATGGCAGAAGCTCTTAAAATACACAAGAACTCCCCACGCCAATTCATGATAAGACCTCATGGTTGCTCTGGTGCCTTGTGTTGACAGGAATCCTGATGGGCAAACCGAAAGCATTGAGACCCAAGATCCTGGCAGGGTTCAATGACGCCTGTCAGCATAAGGAAGGTGGGCTTGTTGTAGGTTTGAACTGGTTCTGACTGGTTCTAAGGCTACATGGGGATCATCGTGGGTGTGCTAGTTGTGGATTATTGCTGTCAATATGCGGGGTTAGGAGGCAGTTGCTCTTGATCGCAGTTGCTGTTGTTTCTTTTGTCAACATGTTTCATTGCGCAAACAGCTCTAAGACTATGCCGGAGACCTTCAGCTAGGTCAAGTCAACATGTTTTTTATGCAATGTTTGCTTCATTTCACGCCCTTCACCTAAGCGTCCATGGCCACACAGATTCAACGGAAAGCTTTCCAAACTAAGGCCATCTCAATTCATGATGAGTCATGGTTTCTGGCACCTGCGTTTGTGCCTTTGTAATGCCTTTGCACGGTGCCAGACCTGAATCTGGCCCTGGGGGTTGTTGCCGGTCAACCCATGACCGGTGCATTTTAAGATGATGAGTGGGTCCAGGGTCTACCCTTGGGCCGTGGCTGCTTCGAATCATCTCCATGGCCAGATGGGGTGCCCCTACAGTTTCAACAGATTGGTGGTGGTTGTTGATGCTGGTGGCATGTTGTAGCCACCACCCAAGTACTTCCAAGGACACGTATTCCCAAGTAGATTGATATATCTCAATGATATTCAGCTTATTGTGATGTTGTTGGGCACCCCGTTTTGGCCCATGACTGGACCCTTCGTGGTTGTTCACGGGGGTCAACAGGTCAGAGTTGCCCAGTGTAGCGGAAGGACGCGAAAGTTGGAGTCCAAAAAGCTGCGTCCGTTTGAGGCAGCCTCCTGCCAAGTACCAGGACGTGGACTGATGTGATCCCAATATCATATGAATCAGTATGAATCAGTATATCCATATATTATATATATACTGTATATATATTGTATTTATATGGTGGGCAATTGGATCTCCAAAATCCACTGTTCAAACATGTTCAAACCTGACATCATATTCTGAACATGACCATAAAATGGGGGGGTTGCCCTTCATTTCCCATGTTGACATTTTGCTATTTGCAGTGCCACCCATTCTCAGACAAAGCCGGTAACTATGGATCAAAACCCTGGCGCTGCATGGTGCGCATGGCATCCTAATGGTCTTCATTCATCCCGATGTATCCCCTGTGGTAGGTGGAGTTCGCTGACACCCTTTCGTAGCGTTGGTCAAATCAATCCAGCCGGTGGTGTGGGTATTGTGGTGGGTTTGCACCAGCCGCGAGAGTCCAACGTCACTGGGTCCTGTAGAGTCAGTGGACATGTTCGCTGAAGCGCTTCAGTCACATTCAGTCACTCAATGCCTTCACATATATACAACTATCATTCATGTCATTCATGTCACTCAGTTTCTCTTCTTGATACCCAATAACCTCAGGACTCACAGCCATCGATCACATCCCACCTTCATAGCTTCACAGCCGCGCCACCGCACCATTGGCTCAGCTCCTCGTGCGGCAACTTGCCCACGGTGAGGTGGGTGGATTCGTCGGATCCATGGAATGTTCCGTGAAGTGCGATTGAAGGTGCATCGAATTGTATATCAGATGTATATCAACATATATCAACATATATCAACATATATCAACTATATCAGATGGTTTTTGAATGAACAACTATAACAACTCTCATGTTGCAGATGATTAAGTACTTGCTTGGGTATGAAGATGTTGCGTTTAGATCCCAAAAGTTATTCAAACATCTAAAATATCAAGTAGGTCAGGATCCACATCGCTTATATTGTTTACGTGACTGGGATAGAATTTTGATAGAAGATGCTGAATGGTTTCCAAAATTTGCGACAATTGAGTAGTTGCAGCATACCCCCATCCAGTGGAAATGGGCTGTGCGCCTGGTGGAACTGGGCATTTTGTGACAGCCGCAGGTCCGGGAAATTCATCGCATGGCGATCTTTCTCTTCGATCCTTGCATGATCATCAAAGGCGGTGGGCATTTTGTTGGATCTGTGTTTCAGAGTCACTTCAGAGCTTCAGTTTGGACTTTCTTTAGACCACTATCTTTGAAGATCCTGGAACTTTGAAATGCGGTGATTCTGATCGATTTGGTCATATGGTGAGCGAGTATATCACCCCAACTGGGAGCAAGCTAGGACAATTAGATACGATGAACTGGCTACCAACTGTTACCACATTGGGCGACTCAACCACCCCCCACACCACACAGACATGTATGATTCATGTATGCATATATGCCATGCATATCGGCAGAGCATCCGCCAGGTGTATAACTGAACCTGAGCCGATCCTCCAAGTCGCTCCTGGATCTCTGCTGATGCATCTTGGCGTTGGTTAATATGGGAAGAGGCTGTTGCCATACACTCGACGGGGTTTGGGAATTCTTGGGTTGTACTCTGTGATTTTTGGATAGTTGATGCATGTTGATGCATCATTCGACATCCATGATTAAGGCACCATCGAGTTTTCATTGATTCTCTCATGGATTTCCATTCGTGGATGCCATCCACCAACCCTGGCGATGTGCTGCAGTTGTTTGTGCTACGCAAAGGGTTTATGCATGTAGACACGGAAATATTGATTGCACCCTGGCACATCAAAGACAGCAAGAAGCCTCCAAGCCTCCAAGCCTCCAAGCCTCCAAGACCATCCAAGACCATCATTCCCCAATTTTTTCTGCCAAATCTTCCCATGCCCGGGGTCTGCCGGAACCCACAGGCTGCCGGAAGAACGGTGCCAAGCCAGGGCCTTGCCTTGGATGTGGAGCTGTAGGACCTTGATTTCATGGAAACATGATGAAACCTGGGTGGAATCATGAACAAAACAACTGCCAGCCTAGTTGGTTGATGTTGGTTGGAAGATTGGAAGATCTCTTCCCTTTTTTTTTTGCAAGTTGATCGTGATCGCGTGGTCGTCTTGGCTCGGGACGTTTGTATCTTGGGATCCACTGCTGGTGCAGGGGCCAAAGAAGATCACGAAGTGCCCAAACCCCACGTGCCTTCACAGCAACAGCAGCAGTGCTAGCTGGGCATTTGCACATCTATCATACAATGTCATAGAATGCATCATAATATATCATCATAATATATCATAATAGTTCTCACAACCAACAAATTCCAAAGAAGAAAACGAAAGATGAGCAATCACACAGAAACACACTTTGAAAAGAAGTGTTGAACATCACACCCTTTTTGCTATCTTTCGCGGTCATGATTCTTCACTACTGAAGACATTCAGGATTTTCACTTGCAACACCGCAAATCCCGACGCCTCCACAGCCTGTTCGGTTGATCCACCATGACTTTGCCCCCAGAGCTGGTGAAGATCATCGTTGAGCGGCTGACACTCGTGCCGTTATTTAAACTCCGAACGACCAGCAGGCGCGAAGATGTTGGTATCCTCAGGTTTATGAAACATCCATAAATTGTTTCGCTGTAACAAAACGGTTGTTTTGGGACAAACTGTGTGATAGAGCCATCTCGTGCTCGATGATTCTATACTGTATTAAAGTATTATATAATTATATACAGTAATCTTCAAGGTTGCTGCACCTGAGATCATTGCAAAATCAGTGCTGACTGGACTGCCGGCTTTAGTTGCAAGGAGTCCTGATTGCAATCGGGTTTGCAAACACTACTCTGCGTTTTAATCTTTAAACATAGGCTGGGCAGAGTAATGTTACACATGCATATATAATCATGTAAATATACACATAGTAATATTAATGATAATAATAAGAATAACAATAATAGTAATAATAGTAATCATAATGATAATAATAACAATGGTATGTTGTTTTTGAAGGACAGAGCGCCAGTGGCACCGTGCCACACCCTACCCTCCCAAACCACCATCCCACCATTGCACAGCATTGCCCTCCAGGTTGCTGAACCAGGCATGTCAAGGGCACATTGAACGACGACGCCGCGAGGTGGAAATAGGGGTTTTAGACAGCCTGTTTGACATCATTCATGACGCTCAAGAGGCGGACCTTCAGACGTTGTGGCCTGAGATCAGCACCATCAGGGAGCAGGCGAAGAACATTCTGTCACTGATCGAACCTGGCCTCACTGATTATGGTGTTGTGGGGCAGGGTCTCTTGATGTCTTTTGTTTGGTTTCTGGTGCATCAAAGACCCCGCATCAGTAAAGGAAGTGACTTTTCATGAGCATCAAGATCCAGACAATCCAATTCAAATCATCGGCGATTTGGAGCAGATTTGGAATGACATCATCACCGAACCTTTCCGTGCAAGGGACGCACCCAGCCGCTCAGAACTGTGCCGCGCAGCGCGGTGGCTGATCCAAGCCACCCGGGAAGTGGAGACGGTGCTGCGTCCACAGGTTGCCGACGTCACCCGAGAGGTTTCAGGTGACTTGGCGGGCCAAAGAAAGTTCCTTCCCGGTGGCAGATGGTAAGCCTGGTAAGGCTCAAACTGGATTTGAATAGATTTGATTTGTTACTGTATGTATGCTATTCTAGTCAGCGTTCAGCTGGGAAGTAGAGCCGTTCGCAAGTCATCGCATCACCGCATAGTTGTGCCCCAAACGGCTCCAAAAGCTAAGTCGACTTTGCTGCTGGGATCAACGCCGCCTCCACCATCTTTGATCCACCTGCGATGGCTACGCTTGCTCCGTGGGAAGAAGAATCCGCTGTCCTCACGGCTCCAACGCGAAGTGGACCAACAGGAACACGCTCAAAGGAGCTGGTGCTTTGTTTCCTCCTGTTACATCATGCTGCATCTATATTACCACATATATCACATGTACAATAGTATGATACATGATTCATGTGTCATGTATCCTTTAGCTACATATGCGGTCCCCATGAGGGCACAGAAATTGAGACAAGTCATTCCGAGGTTGAATGGCCAGAATTGCTCGACTTGCAAAGGGGTTGGTTCTGAATGATGGGGACATGTTTTGAAGAACTTCTTGTGTTGGCTGGTGGCTTGAGCTGTTTACAAGAAAAGGACGTGGAACTGCATCTTTGAACATCTTCCCAAAAGTCCAAGGGTGACAATCATGATTGGCAAGCGTGCCTTCGTAAAAGTCAAATGATGTTGTTTCATGTTGTTTCTGTTAAATCACTGTCATGTCCCCAAAAATGTGCATTCAAGTGATTGGCCCAAGTTGATGCTTTCATCCAACCAGCTTTGCTCACTGGACCAGGAGAGCGTCACTACAGACACAAGAGCCATTGTTGCGGAGGCTGTTGACCTTCCTGAGACAATGCCAGGTGGAGATCTCCTGACCCAGCAGCAAGAATTCGAGCATCAGCTGCAGGAAAGCAAATCAGAAAAAGCGGTGACAGCATTCGTACAGCGGCCGCGCTGCACAAGCTTGGCAATGTGTTGGCCCAAACTGGAGACCTCAAGCAGGCCATGCGGTACTTGCAAGAGTCCTTGCAGATGCAGCGCTCCTTGCATGGTGACGGTGACCATCCTGGCATTGCAGCCACTCTGCAGGAGCTTGGGAATGTGTTGGCCCAAACTGGAGACCTCAAGCAGGCCATGCGGTACTTGCAAGAGTCCTTGC
>Ga0126342_10002296_pt1 | contig 29451 bp, 26 predicted proteins | sample Cyp1metagenome_FD_92528 | JGI IMG/M metagenome (GOLD analysis project Ga0126342, IMG submission 92528) | Coral microbial communities from Lord Howe Island, Old Settlement Bay, Australia - Cyphastrea 1 metagenome | ecosystem: Host-associated > Invertebrates > Cnidaria > Coral ...
GACAACATCAAAAACGAAGCAATTCTGCGAGACTTCCTTCAAAAATGGAAAGTTGAGTGCAGAGCTGACGGCCTCGTACCAATGCGTTTTGCGATTTTTCCACTCCACCTGTCTAAAGTACTGGGCCTGCCACGAAAAAGTGATGCCAGGTCATACGAAGTGTTGCACCTGTCACGCGAAATCATCTCAGCAAACCTGAAGATCTGATGCTCCAAAAAATGCAACCCCTCTCAGGAAATGAGCGCCCTGACCTCCTAACATCTCTCATGAACATGTCTTTTGTACTGCGCCTGCCACAGAAAATGCATCTTTGCAGATCCTCTTCAAAAGTCCCACGCCTGCCATCGTTTTTGGAAATGCAACAAAACCCTCATGTTTTGCTCACTTTTGACAAGATCGACACTCCCTTGCACCTGCCACGCAAAACAACATCTGAACGTCCAAAAGTGTTCCGCACCCCTCAGTTTTTAACACTTGCGACTTGGAAATGTGCTTCGCGCCACAAGGGCGTGCACTTTTCGACATCGCAACTTCCAAAAGTGCTCTGAACCCGTCACGCCACAACGGCGTGCACTTTTTCGACATCTCAACTTCCAAAAGTGCTCTGAACCCGTCAGTTTTTTACACTTTTGACTTCGAAATGTGCTTCGCGCCACAACGGCGTGCACTTTTTCGACATCGCAACTTCTAAAGGTGGACCGACGTTGGTGTGTTTTGTACATTTTGAGTTGGAAACGTGCTTCTTGCACAACGGCGTTTTTCATCTCTCATCTGGCCAGCTGGCTTCGCACCCGCCGCTTTAGCGAGCCTGCTTTTCGATCCTCCGGAGCCACAAATCATTGGAAAAACACAGTGTTTCGCGACTTTCCTACCTTTTCGCGCACCTGGATCTTCTTTCTTCTGAGACGTTCTCTTTTTTGATCTTCTTTTTTCTTCTCTTCTGTCCTCTGACTCTTCCCATCGTTGCGATTCATCTGTCCACACTGTCGGAAGTTTGACTTCTAAACTTCCTTCGGTTATATTGATAACAATGACAGCTTGATGCTGGGCGCTTCATGCCGAGGCGCCGGCGACCCTCCCTCTGCAGCATGAGTGACATCTTGTGTGACGCAGCTGAGCCTCTGGGTTGCACCATGATGCAGAGGCATGGAGAACATCAGCAATGTGACAGGTTCACAAACTGTGCAAACCATGATCAATCCCTCCAAATGGTTCTATTTGTTTGCAGATTTTTGTTGCCGTTCAAGATTGAGAATCACCCGCATTATCTCGCATTACTTTTCAGGAACATTGAAAATCAATGGTTTGGGACAGAAATATCTTCCAAGTAGGGAAAAAAGGAAGTCACCCGTCGGAATTTTGGCATGCATTTTCCTACGGACTCATCGAGCCAGCTGCGAAAACAAATTCTTGGCCTCGGCCTCATAGCGTGCAACGTGCTCAGGGAGTTGGAGATGATGTCGCCTTCGAACGACAAACACGAGAATGTGTCCGAGGACATCAGTGCAAACAGGATCAAGTAGGGCCTATTGGCCTATTGGAATCCGGACTGCTTTTGGTCACCCTCTACCCTTCTCAACCTTTCGCTCAATTTATTTCCGTGTACTTCAAAACCTTCAAAATGGGCTACCCAAAAGGTCATCATGTTGAAAAAAGGAACTCCAGCAGACAGCCAGCAGGAGATGAATGAAGAGACACAGGCACCCCAACTCTGATAGTGGAGCGGTCGCTGAATTTGTACTCGGAGGATTTTCGATTTATGTACACATGTTCGAAATCACACAACCATAAATGTTGCGATGCAGATTGCACACAACCTTATTTATTATAATTATACTATATTATATTCAAAATTATATTATATTACATTTTATTACATTACATTATATTATATGATATTTTATTTTATTAAATTATGTAAAAAAAATTATTTTATTTTATTTTATTTTACATTATATTCTATCACATTATATTATATTAAATTATTTTTTTACATTATATATATATATTATAATTTTATATTATATATATATTATTTTATTGTATTAGAATATTATATTATATTATATTATATTATATTATGTTACATTTTTATTGAAATTATCTTTATATTATATTATATTACATTATATTACATTACATTTTATTTCAAATATATATTATATTGTATTATATTACATATTTTTTGATATTATATTATATTATATATTTTTTAAATTATATCATATTATATTATATTATATGATATGATATTATATGATATTATAATATATTAAATTAAATTATATTATATTACATTACATTATATATACAGTATTATATACTGCAAAGTACACAATGGGATAGTTCCAAGTGCACAGCCCGCCACCTCACGAAGTGCAACGGGGACGCTCGAAGGCAAAGGTCTTTTCCAAGACCACCGGCGCAGTCGCTTCGGCTTAAGCACCCTCCCTATGAGGAAATGGGGAAATTGGGCCGTAAATTGGCCAGGTTGTGAAAAAGAATCTCTGAAATGCACAGATGGACATGTTGCATGGATGTGCAACTCACATATACAGATACATATATATATATATTTATTATATCATACTTTTAAATATTATATTGAAATTATATTATATTATATTATGGTATATTATATTATATTATATTGTATTATATTATATTATATTCTATTATATTATATTGTACTATATTATATTATATTAAGTTATGTTATATTATACTATATTATATTCAATTAAATTAAATTCTATTATGTTAAATTATATTATATTATATTATATTATATTAATTTAAATTCAATTATATTATATTATATTATACTGTATTATAATATATTATATTATATTTTATTATATTATATTAAATTATATCATATTATGTCATATTATATTATAATATAATATCTTATACACATGTATGTATGCATTGGATACACATATTGTATCTGTAATCATAGAGAGGAACATGAGGGGAGGAACCTCGAAGATCCCCGTCAGGCCATGTTCAATTCCCTTGAGTCTTTGGCTGAGGCGTGTAGCAGCATTGACGTTTCCATTGTTTCATCTTAGATTGGTCACTCTTGCTGTTTGAGACGGGCTCATGGATTTATTTTGGCCTCTGCATATTTTGGTTTCAAGGGAAACTGAATTTGGATGCTTCCGAATTGTGCTTGTGGAGCTCAACACTGCGAGAGAAGTGAATGCAGAACTGGTTTCCCTCGCTCAAGATCACAACGCCTTGAGGCTGCATCGAAATTGATCCTAGCTGGACAAGTGGAGGAGGTCCGGATCTTCCCAAAGTTCAGTGGGGTGAACTGAGGGATGTTTAGTTCATCAGCACCTTTGAGGCACTGCAGATACTCGAACAGGCCTTCACCTCTGTGGAGGCTGAGGAAGACGTGGAGGCAAACATGCTGGGGGGGTTTTAGTGGGGTCCTGTTCAAACATCACCCAACCATCCAGGAGTTAATTTGAATTCACCACTGAAATGTGATGTTGTAGTCATTAAAGGGGGGACCTACCAGCCCCTGGCCCATCTGTCTCTCAGACGTTTTTTTGTTGATAGAGATTGTGGTGCTGCTAGCATGAAGGGCTGGCCAAGCTATTGACAAAGCTTCAAGAGCTCTCCTGCGAAGCGCTTCCCTGGCCAGATAGCCTTGGCTGGTGTTGGAGTGCAGATTCTCCTATGTGCCGGCTTGTCGCAGGCTTTTTTCCTGGGATTTCTGAAGCGAGACTGTAATGTCATGAACAAGTACGTGTTGGGAACACAAGCTACGCCGAAGCCATGAGAGCTGAGCTGGGCATGAAGCTTCCAGCTGCTGGTCGTTTGTTTGTGGCAGCCTGTACAGGCAAAAAGACACGAGGAAGCCCTGGAAATTGCCCAACATGCAGTGCAGAGTGCAGACGCTGTCCTAGAGCAGCTGGAGGCCATGGCATTACTTACATTGTTTGGAGTGGTGACTTGTTTTTACCTCGACTTTCCCTAGCCTCCTGATTCAATGTCCGAATGAGCAGCCACTGGTTGTCTGACCCGAGAGCACCTGGAATCCTGTGGAGATTTCCTCAGCTTTTCCAAGGAGCCTGGTGAAGAGATAGCCGATGCTGCTGAAGTGAAAGGTTCCGAGGATTTGGAGGCAGGGACTCATTTCAACGGCACGCAGCTGATTTGCATGCTTGAGCCAACTTGAGCCAACTTGAGCCCAAGCTTTTCTTCAGCATTTTTTTAAAACAAATACTTGAATTGAAACATGGCTTTCGTTCCGTTATGCGCACCGAACCTCAAAGAAGCAATGCTTTTCCAGTAAAGTGTGAACATGAATCAAACATGCTGCGCTTTGTTGGCAGAGGCTCCAGCCGAAGAGCCAGCGACACCGTTGGCGCCGGCACCTCCACACGTTCCCATGGCCCTGCTGCAGCGAGCTCTGGAGTCAGCAGCCAGGGGTCCAAGTGAGTCCAAGCTGTTCACAGTCGGCCTGGGGAGCGAATGGGAGCCACCGGGAACCGCTTGTTGCCCTGCCAGGTTCAATCGAGGCAATGCCAAGCTCTGGAAATGGAATTCCTGGGGCCAAGGCCGGCTGTGTGAGACCATACTTGAACAGCCTTGTGCCACAGAGCCAGATGATCAACGATGTGTCCTATGTGTCCTGTCAGTCACAAGAGGTGGCTTGCAGCCATCCAATTTTTCTACAGGGATAGCTTTGCGCACTTTGTAAAAATAGCATGCCGAAGAGGTGCAAGGAGATTGGCCTGGACTTCTGGCAAAAGCTGATGGGGCTGCAAGATGAATGTCTTGAACTGGTACCTTGACACTGAACAGTTCGAAGGCCTATTTGCCTCAGTTTTGTTCTTTAATATTTGGCAGTGTGTCAAAACCTTGTATCCCTGGTGAACATCAAAATAGCTGGTAAATGGATGTTCATCCCACTAAAAATGGTATTAATAGGTATTGATCCATACCCATTTAATATCAGTAAATATTAGATAGTCTTCATGATTCATGCTTTGAGCGACCCTGATATTGCACTTGGTAAGATAGCTCCATTCGGCATGTGTTTCTGGATTCTAAGGTAGGCTGTTCACGGAATATATCCAAGTGCATGATTGTTTGGACTTTGGACCTGCAAGTTTTGCACTCTTTGCATATTTTGAGTATAGTTTAATTATCCCCATAAAGATAGAAAGGTGCTGCTCCACTATTTTCGTACCTGTCTTCAAGGGCTCCTATTTCTTATTGATTGGGTTTCTTGTTTCCGGTGCCGAGGCCCAAGGTTTGCCGCGCAGCAGCAAGGTGAGGCAAAGAGCCGAGCAGGGCAAGCGCGAATGGCAGGCGAATCATCAGGGCTGCTCCAACCGATAGGTACCAGCGATAGCCACAAGGGAAAAGGGAGGGAACAGTTGTAACTTTTACATGTAAAAACATACCCAACCTGTTTTGCATTTGGGGTGCTGGGAACAACCCTCATTGACTGGTGGATTTCAGGCCCATCTTTTTTTTTGACTAACGGACTAACATCAGAGGGAAGTTGGGAAATAGAATGAGAACTGCTACAGTTTGCAAGGACTTGGCATCTTGAAGGATGTCAAGAGACCTTCCAAAAGTTGACAAAACCTGGAGGTGGCAAAAGCTAGCGGCGCATGCTTTGATTTTCCCCACCTCGTTCCTATGATGTGAAATGTTGGAAATGCCCAAAGTCCCTGGTGGTTGATGGTTTAACGGTTATACATGGTCATATCAATGGTTGAAAAAAAGCTTATACATGCTTATATATATATTAATATAGTTCGTTATAAAAATGGTTCTATGGGGTTCCAATGGATTTCATGACGTCTAGTAGGACTAGTAGGACTCATCCAATGTGGGAACCGCTTGTCCGAAACCGGTCAGTTGCGCGCGGCCGACGCGACCCTGCCGAAGCTCTCGCCAGAACCTCGGTGGGCTAACGTATATCCCGTGGTTTCTTGTCCTTTTCCACACTGAAATCGCCATGATGGGGTATATAAGTATATATATATGATTATATATGAATGTATATGATATATCTAAATATATCTAACGTATATCCCCTATTTTTATCTATTTTGGCACAAATCCACCTGGACACATGAAAGGCTTAGAGTCAGAGATCGAAAGGTGGGGCTTCGGAAAGCAGAACCTTTTCCGGGGCTGCCTGCCAACTTGAGTACTGATTGAATTTCCATGAGGAGATTTAATTGCCAAAAGGCCAATTCCATTTATCAGCAGGCTTCAGGACACCCTCTGACAATTAGTTGGGGTCAACTCTGGCATTGCAAGCCTAGAGAAAAGAAATGGTAATTTGCCAAGTACTTAGCTGCTGTTACTCAGGCCTGGATGCTCAGGAGCGTTGCAGGTGAGACTTGGTCAGGGTTCAAACATGAAAGCTACATGATCAGACCGATGTAGCCAGCAAGGGCGATGTGTATAGTCTGTATAGTGCAGCAAATAACAAGGAACAAATGCTCTTCTCATTCACCAGTGCAGTTGAGCACAGTTTCTTCTGTCGCATCACGGCCGACAATTGAAGGCGTGGCGCTGCATGCTGGGCGCTCCCAGGAAGGCCTATGCGCGCTCCAACGAAGGTCTGCACCTTCCGAGGCATGAGAGACTGTACCAAGGAGAGGGGCACATGGGATGCTGGAAATGTCTGGACATGTCTGGAAATGCTGAAGGCTTTCAGCCTGCTGAAGGCTTTCAGCGGCTTAACGTTTCGTGGATTTTGGTGGACGGGTGCCTCTCGATTCAACTTTCATGCGGAGTCCTAGGATTTGGTCAGCTAGTCGCCTGGCACTGCAGGAATTCCGCCCGTGGTGGATCTCGACTTCGAACGCTGGCGGAGGCACCCCAGCTTCCAGATGGAACCTAGGCCTGGAGCCCGCCGAGGAATTGAGCTCATCCTGTTCCAGGGCATGGCCATATTCAGTCAGATATCAAGAACAATCCCACCGGATTCTTCCATGTTTTGTTGGATTCATGTTTGTCCTCATCCCACAGTAGTCCAATCCTTTGCCTCATTTCCCTCGTGCTGGCAGTACTCCATCTTCCACTTATATGGAGAAGGCCCGTCCTTTTGCCGGTTTTGAAAGGAAGTGGTACTGAGATGTACTGAGCTATGTGGGCTGGTTTGAAAATGGGGTATATATGCCCCCAAACAGTCATTTTCCCAAACGGTCATTTTCATCAAGGAAATGATGATCAATCATTAAAAAATTGCATAGCCCCTTTTTTCACGCAGACCCCTGTACTGGCAATGCTTTCCCAAAGCTCTTCTCTGCAGACAATGTTGTTATCTACGAGTTGATGTCTACGAGGTTGATGTTTGCCACAAAATGCCTACCCGTTGAACAAACAGTTTTTGATTTGCCTGTTTGGCTCCGCCATTTCAACGCAGGGTCTTTCTGTCGATATATCCGATAGACTATTGCTAAGGTTTTGTGTGATGGTTGGATAGAACAAAGAAGTCCTTGTCCTTGTGTTAGTAGCTGATGTGTCTCTTTTTCTGTTGTTTGTCCTGATGTGAATGATGGTTTGTCAGATGTTGCGCCAGTCGTGTTGGAATTTCCAGGCCCGGGGATCCATCTCTGCCGAGCACCTAGAAACTGTCGGGTGAGCTCCCATATCAACTCCTCACGTCATTTGGATGGGTGGATATGGGTGGATAAGATATGAAAAGATTCAAGTCTTCTGAAGTCTTCTGAACATGTTGCGGCTTGGTGCCAGGTTTTTGCACATGGTATGGTAGACTCAGATCAGTCCAAGCCTTGCGACCAAGGCACAAACTCTTGGATCATGGCTGCAGCCCAAGGTCTTTATCAAACACATCAGATTCCAAGCCATACCAATTGTGTACAATCTTAGCATCAAAGCATTGGGACAGACATTCTTTTCCTTGTGCTTCTTTTCGTTGTGCTTTTCTGCAGATGTTTTCCCCTACCTTAAAAAGCATTTTATAATGTTTTATAATTGTACTTCCATGTACTTCCTATAATTGTTATTAATTGTTGAGATAGTGATAAGCCGCCATAGATCACCACTTTGTATACCTTGTGCCCATTTACGACACAACTGGGATGGTGCTTATTGGGCAAAGTCCAGGTCCACAAGCTCCTCGTTGGCTTCCACAGGTGCAATGGGGGATTTTACACCCAAAATGCCATGTCTTCAATGAAGAAACTGCTGGTAAATCATGGGAGAATGGGAGTTTTCCATAGTTTTCCAGTGATTCTCGTACAGAAACCCATGTCCCGCTTCTTTGGTCTGTCTGAGTTTTAGGCTTCATGTCCACTCGAAAGTCAGCTTCTACTGCAGGTATGAAATCCACCAGTAGACACCAGGCAGGGATCGGAGGGATGACTCATTTGGGTTGTGAAAAAGTAGGCATTTCGAATTTCAACGACACCTTTCAGCAGTTCATGCCCCCTTCAACTTTCAAGCTACCATGCAGTTTTAGCTTGGATGTCTCAAAATGCCAATTAGCTTGATGCACGTGATTGACAAGCTTCTTCCTGCTGATCATACTGATTCTTAGCTCCGTGAGCTATTGGACACACTTCCGGTCATACGTAGTCATAGCATGTCATAGCCAGCCAACTTTGCAATGCCTGAAGGTGTGCCACCAAAGTGGGTCAAAGTCATGTGAGCATGTCGAACTCAAGAACTTGGCTCATAGTCTATTTCCAACCAGAAAACTTCAGTGGCTTTCTTCAACCGTCCGAATGATTGCCAATGATCCTATGTTTTTGGATGATTTCCAAGGTTTTTCCACACGGATTCAGCCGTTCCCTGGTCAGTTGCCGCGCGGGGATTTGTACGTCAACACCTCCCCGCGGCGTGGCGAGCTGCCGCGCACGCCCAACTGGACTTCTGCCAGGCGAGAGATGCCATGACACTACTTTCGATCGGAAAGTTGAAAGATTTGGAAGGAAATTCTGGGGAAAACATCATCGAAGTACTAACCGGGAAATACTTCATAATACTTCTATTTGTTTGGGGGTTACAATCGTATTACATAAAAATTATGTATATACTGATATACTTGTATACATATGTACAATGACAATCAAGTCATCCACTACAAAATAGATGTATAAATGAGTTCCACTAAGAAATCACCAGTGATTCTTGATACATGCATATACACTACATACGTTCCAATGAGGGTTCAGGGAATGTGCTGCGTGGGGCCGCACTCTTTCTATACAGGTTTGTCGGAAAATATGGCACCCCATTCGATCTCAGGGTTTCAGAAAATAATTTCCCTCATCATTTGATGGCCGTGTATCTACATAAATCTCCCAGTTTCGCACACAAAAAGCAGATGAAACACAGATAAATATCAGATCAATAGTTGCTAAAATGCAGAAGGTCCATTTTTTCTTGACAAAAAGAACTTAATAGACAAGCAAAGCACCCACTGCAGCTTTTCAGGAGAGTACCGGTGCTCTTCTCCATTCAGGGCACTGAGGGCAAATCTTCCTGGGCCCTGAGGAGATGGCTAGCCTTTTTCAAGGGTTTTTCAACACCTCGTTTGCGAGGGTATCTGGCTGCCTTGTGAAGGACTCTTCGGAAGCGGGATCGTGTGGTCTTTGACGACAAGAAAATGAATGCGTTCGAGGAAAGTCGGAAAGTCTCAGACATTTTTTTACACACAACTGCTGCACTGCTGCGGGAGCGATCACTTGTGTGTCTTTCGCCAGGACTGGCGTAAAAACGGTTCTGGACCAAAGATGCGACTCAGAGACCAGGCTTTAATCTGCGATTGTAGTCAACTAATTCAACTAGCTGTTCCGTTGCTGTTGTGGAGCAATAGCGTCATGCTCTGGACCAACGGGCAGGTTCTGCAGACAGAAAAAGGGATGCAATACTTTCACGACAACTTGAAGAAACAGTTCGAAGCTTAGTGTTGGCCAACCTTGTTATGAATGAGATAGTCGCTTTGGAAACATCACTCAATGCCAGTGTCACGCGCCTGTTGTCATCATTGGGGTTCGTCTGAGAGTAGGATAATCTCCCTAAATCCGCTGGCCAAACATCATTTTCCCACTAAGGTAGCCATAAATTGGGTTAAATCCATGTAAAGCCATCCTTTTCAACGCAGCTGTTGGCCAAGGAGTTATCGTTTCAAGAACTTTTGGCTCAAGGACATGGCCCGCGGCTCAGGGTTCTCCCTTGGGCGGGTGTCCTTTTGGGGCGACCATTTACTGCACCGAGGTGACCCAGGATGATCTCTACGAGGATCGGACCATTTACTGCTCCGAGGCAGGAATGGAGTGGACTGAGTAGACTGCAAGCGCTGCCGCAATAGTTTAAAACAACCAAGGACTTCAAGAATTCTGGCATCATATGTGTGCTTGCTGCTGAATCGATGCAGTCCAACTCAAAAATGGGACAGTCTGCAAGAGTTCCTGTCAGATCAGTCTGTTGTTTTTAATGTCCTTGCAAAACGCAGCATGAGGCAGAAAGACCAAGCGAAAGGTCTTGTCCATCTCAACCAAAAATGATCAAAACTGAATGTTTGGCCAGTGTTCATTAGTGGCTAGGATGAAGGACCTCCCATTCGATCCCAATTGAGAACTGCGACGAAATCCCTGCGTATTGGATCTATTCATTTGGGGGAATAACTGGCAGCCACTGTCTTCCTGTACTCTGCTGGCCAAGCGGACAACACAAGAAAAGTAGATCCTTTAACTTTAAGTGTTTTGACACTTGGTGTTAATGCATAATCGCTAGTCTCAAACTGACAGAGGAGATGTTTGTAGACGTGTTGATACGCATTTTAAATCAAAAAACTCCCAAAATATCAATTGTTGATTTCCAGTGAGCATTTTCATCTCAACATTAGCAGTCCAAGTATCCATTGAAAGGGCATTTCTGCTACGGATAGCTCAATATCAACTCAAAACCAACGCCATAGATGGCCACAAGTCTTTCTTGGGATTCTATTTGTTACATTCTCTGAGTGTTCTGAAGCGCGTGCTTCACGTGCGTCTCAGCGTGCTCCGAGTTCCTGTACGAGTCAAACTTTAAATCCCATGCGCCGCTGGAAGAAACAAACCAGAGTTTTCCAGATGTACAACTACGCCTTTAGAAGAGCGTTCAAGTGCGCGGGATTGGTGTCGCAATTGAACAACCACCAAATATGCCACTAGAATGTTCTAACCGGGAACGAAAAACTTTAGCGTCGAACTACCCAGCATTTTCCCCAGAAAGGATTATGTTGTCCCTGGGCCAAATGGGGTAAGCGTTTCGATGGGAAAAGGATGGAAAGGGCACCAGGGCACCTATCTCTTCGCCAGGGGCTGCGGGTCCTGAAGAAAAATCCGTGAGAGAACCTGGAAGATGGGCTGAGAATTTGGTGCATGACTTCATCAAGACCCTGCAATCATAATCTGTGTTGACTTGATTCGTCTAGAGATCTAGCTATTGCACCTATGGTAGTCTATTCTGAGAGCATTGTTTTTGGCTAACCTCCCATTCTTGATGGTAACAATCTCCATTTTGCCAAACATGTTAGAAATGGGTATGATAGGATGTTGTTTGCAAAACTGGGCTGTTCCTACGCCTTTTTCTCTTTCCCACTGAGGCGTAAGCAGCTGCGACCCAGCTCTCCAATCAATCCCCAGGTGGTTGACAGAATTTGGGAAGTTGGGCGTTGCAGGATTGCGAGTAGGCAAGAAACGTGCACCTTGATCATCTGAGTTCTTGATTTGGAAGCAGCTTTCTTATCTGGTTCGAAGTCTTTGACTTGTAGCAATGGCCAGCAATTGCGTGACTTTTGTGAAGTATCCCCCTATTTGCCGAGTTAGACAAAATCAGCAGCTTTTTCCCTTAGTCGTAGACTATCCTAGACTCCAATGTGCTGGAAGCCTTACAGTAGCTCGATCGTGAATTTCATTTCAGGCCAAGAAGCTCTTCGACCACTACGGGATCTCATGTCTGCTTCCGAGCTGTGCCGAGGAACATCGTGACGAGCCGGTGTTTTTTTTTTCTTCAGTGATAGGCTGCGGATGAATCCACATGCCAACGCTTGGCATCGCTTGGCTTCAAGGATTCAAGGGTCACAAAACTGCCACTGCGCCTGGAACATCTGAGGCCCTAGCATTTCGGAGCCATCGACCCTACACTTGCAGGTGTTTGGAGCTCAGGTTGTCCAGCGATCTCTGGTGGGCCGTGTCTCTCTTCGGAATCTTCGGAATAAGGTAGATATATATATATAATCTGATGTCCAAGATCAAGCTGTAAATCTGCGTTCAACTGTGGAGTAAAGAAATCCCTGACTGAGTACTTTCGAAGTGTTTGGCACCTCCCCAATCCCCCGAAAAGGTGGCAACTTGCCCTCAGATCGAGATCAACATGAAACCCACAATCAACCAATCAAACAACCCATGCAGTTATGAACCGGGTCGGGATTGCTCCAATGAACAAGCTGAGGAATTCGTACTCCGAGTTGCTGCAAAAGTCACAGGCACAGCACATGACATCAGACTTGTACTGCTCTATGGGTCGGGTTATCCATTGACAGCCAATCTCGAAAGAAGCCAAGATGAAAGGAAGAAACACAATCTATACTGGGAAGTTTTAGTGTCATTGGATGATTGGCGTCAGGTTTTCCTCCAACCAGCTCTCCTTTTGGCTTTCATAGCGCTTGATGAAATAACATATTCTTCACATGAATTTCCCTTCATCAGCCTATGGAATCCTTGAATGTACAGCGGTTTGCACCTCTTTTTTAAGTTGCACCAACCAGCGCAAGAGCATAAACCTCGCACCGCCCGCACCGGACCCCAGAACCAAGCCAAACTGGATCGGCTTCCCTGGGACAAGGGCACGATTCTCAGAAGCTGAGTGTTTGAACGCAGTTTGGATCAGCCCTGGATCCTATTGGTTGATTGCAATTTGGGATGGGTCAAGTGTTTCAGAACTTTGGACCCACAGATGGACTGATTGTTTTCCAAAGTATTTCATTGTACCAAAGCGTTTTTAGTTGCACCCACTACAACTGAGTTTGTGACAACAATGAGACTTCTTGACAGATATAACAAATGTGTTCAGTTTCTGGTAGCCTCTCTCCTGGGTTTGTCGCATCCAAACAAGATTGGATCCATCAAAGATGTGACAGCATGCTCCCTGAATTTCGATGCTGAGTGCTTCGCATCCTTCGGGTCCCCATCTGTGTGAACCATGTGAACCACTGAGGCAACAGCAAACGGCGGAGGTTCAGCAACATGGGGCACTTCGATGCCCTCCGGGTGATCCTGCGGAAACATCGCCGCACCGCTGTGTCTGGGCATGGCCTTCCTGGCCTTCCTGTCAAAGCAACCAAATCCTCCTGACTCTCCTGACCGCCCGTGGCATGGGGTCAATGGCTTTGCCGGATTTCTTTTCATGGCTGCACACCGTCATTCTTAACTTTAGCTCCTGACAGATGAATCATGAGTGATTCGGTCACTTTTTGTTGGCAGCGTGACAACGTGTGTTGGTTTCTTGCGTTTGAATAGTTTGAACCGAACCTTGTTGGCGCGACTCAGCCAAGCTGCAGCTAGCTACCCAACTTTCTAATTCGACTGCGGAAGCCAAGCTTCTGTGCAAAGTTGTCGGACCTTTTTGTTTTCTCAATCAAGAGCACTAGACTTCTGAAGGAAGTCCTGAATGGAATACCTCCACCATGCCCCTACAAGGGGGATGAAGCAATTGAAACCAGTTATGGTAACGAAAAAGAGCATTGACATTCCATCACCTTGTCACTGCACCTGAACTTTTGGAAAGAATCCTCCAATGAACTTTTTGCAACATCTTCTTTGATCCACTGTAGTCCACTGCCCAGGTTTCAGGATCCAGAGGTCTTGCCATGTGTGCTGGAAGCCTTTAGCCACGCCACCAAGAATAGCGTGACACCCAGTGTGGCTGGCGACTTTGTTCGTTTTTGCGCCCGGGACCCAGAGAAATCCGGCTTGGAACAGGAGTTGGTTTGAGCTTGATGAAGTTGATGCAACAGCCAGACATCCTGGCAGCCCCTTTTTGCAACACAAGCAAATGAACGAACTCATAGATTTGGAGAAGCTGATGAAGACTTGCCAAGACCCTTCAAAGGTCTTGAACGGCCTGATGCCGACTTGAGAACCAGCTTGAACCCAGTTCTATTTTCAGCTTCAGATTTCCCGTCTGATAATGATCCCAAGAGGCTTTGCCATAGTCAACTCTGGTAGTGCCTCAGGTGGCCTACAGGATTCACTGCTATTTCCAGACGAGCTTGTTGGCGCCCGTCTTGGCAAAGCATGCTTCCCAGCACCAGCCGCAAGTTGCTGTGCTCATTTCAACATCCAGAGTGTAGACCGCGTTTCAAGATGCTAGTAGATCACTGCTTCCATACTCTTGCCCATTTTGGATAGTTGACCCTGGATTCACCGAAGCCTCCATTTTGGACGATGGTGACACGGCCTCAAGGCCTGCAGTGGTCTTCATCCTGGGTGGCCCTGGTGCCGGTCGGATACCCGGAACAGGGAAGGGAATTTACTGCTGGTGATAGTTTCTGGCGCACCATGAAGAAGCACCAGAATCATTTCAACTGATCCTTGGATCTGCACAATTCATTGCAAGGTAGTGGCACAAAGCCAGCTCAAATTAGGCTTGTACTAGTGGTCTAGGTAGTGCAGTCCAGCTTCACAGCATTTGAGGCAAGGGCACGCAATGCGAACGCATTTCCCAGGCTGTGAGATTGCACGGCAGCTGGGAACATCTTCGATATTGGCTTTGACTATCATGTTAATCATGTTATATCATGTTGACATATCCTCAGCTTGCACGCTTCCTCCTGGTATTGATGCGACGCATTGGCAGACCTTCGGCTACCACCATCTCAGTGCTGGAGACCTTCTAAGGGAGGAACGGGGGAAGGGTTGGGAAAGGTTGCTCCATCAGTTGCTGATGCGTTGCCATGTCTATATGATCGAGGTGTCAATGTGCATATTCTCTCAAGGCAAAGTATCTATCTATCGCACCACGGTGCACAATTGAGCGACCACGATTCTGGCTGAGAAGGGTTGACACTTCTTGATTGTTGTGAGTGGCGGCAATGGCCAGCATGGATGTCGCGTCGCGCGACCAAAGGTTAAAGCTGCTTGCTGATTTGCTTGTCAAATCCTGACACGCTGACAGGAGCGCAAAAGAGAAGGCTCTGAGTATGGCCAGCTTATCGAGAGCTACATCAAGGTCGGACACAGTGCGAATTTGTTGCAGTCTCTCTCTCTCTCTCAACAAACAACACCCAGAAGACTGCTGGTAGTTTTGTTGAAAAGGCTGTCCTGGTCTGAAGAAATCCAGCGAATACAAAAACAATAGAACATTACTTTCAATAGACTTGTACTAGAGGCCAGTTGTAGTTAGTTATAGATGGGGCTCATACATGCTAACACTAAAAAAATAAGGGTATTCTTCCAATAAACCTGTAGTAGCAGCCAGTTTTGGCCCCATCAAACTGGCTTCCAGGAGGGCAAACTGGTTCCAGTCGAAATCGTTGTGAATCTCTTGAAGCAAGCCATGGAGAAACGTGGCTGGGCGCAGGCGTGACTCTAGGAACCAGAGATTGAAACCCAACAGTCGCTGCTTTTTGGAATACTGAGTTTCCCAGGTTGCCAGAGTCAAACTTAGGGAAGACCCAGGGATCTAGTCCAGATTTCTGCCCACATTTCCGACAATTTGAGTAGTCATAAGCCTGTTGTTTGTTTGGTGATTGCCTAAAACTGATGTTTTCTTTTAAATCCTGGCTCTCATTTGAAAGCACGGTTTGGCACCAGATCAGCTGTCAGGGGAAGTTTCTGGTAGATGGCTTTCCGCGCAGCTTTGAGAATATGGAGGGCTGGAAGAAAGTCCTTGGAGGCTCTGGCTCTCAACGTGGGTATGGTATGGGTATGGGTCCAAACAAGGCAATGTGGGTTTATGATGGTTTATGAACATCCCAAGATAGATCACTCTGTTCAAATGTGGTATGTGAGTGTATATATCAGTGTCTTGACCCATCAATGGCTGATCAGTGATCGATCTGCCCAGACTCCTGGCTGTTTTCAGGTAAGGTGGATGTGAAGTTTGCCCTATTTTTCAACTGCTCCGAGACTGTCATGGAGGTGCTCTGAGTGCTTCGTGCAGTGGTTTTCCGGACTCAAGAGTGATGCTAGTTGATGAACGACGCAAATTCGGGGTCTATTTTCCGTCATTCCTTTGGATCCACTCTTTGTAGGCCCGAATACTGGAGCGTGGCAAGACGAGTGGCAGGGCGGATGACAATCCTGAAGCCATTCGAAAGCGTTTGGCCACTTTCAAGGAGGTGCCACGGGGCTGGTGAAGATGGTGCTCACGGGCTGAAGGCCTCAATTTTCCGGATCAGGAAGTACCAACTTCCGTGTCCAGGAGGATATGAGTGTGGAATCAGTGTATTATAATCATCATTGTAGAAACACCTAGATCTAGTATGATCTAGTTCTAGATTACACAACATCAGGTTTAAGATTTTGAACACCATATCTTTCCATCTTTCACAACCTGCGGCGCTTTTGGCTCAAACGGTCCTGGGAACCCAGAACGCTCACCTCCAAGAGTTGGGTGCCCTTTGTGGCAGAGCAACTCAACTGCCAACATGATCCATTGCGGTGGATTCTCCATTGGATCCCAGCCAATATAATCAATGGCCCCTAGAAACATCATGAAACATCTAGAAACCATGATTTAGCAGTGCATCTATTCATTTGGGGTTCACTCATGGGAAACCATGAACTTGGCACTGCGTTGAAAACCCTGAGGTCGCCCACAGCCGAAGGCGGTGTCGACAGGGGGGCAGCGTCCGGTGGGTCTGAGCGACGCCAATGGGCGGCTGTTGCTGTTGCGCCAGCAAGGAGGACGTGGGAGTTACATCTCCAGCATGGTGGCCATGGCGGCCATGGCAGTCATGGCGATGTGTTGCGAGTATTTGCGAGTTGGATAACTTTGGATAACCCTAAAATTGAGCTTAAATGGACAGAACACATGATATATATATATATACCTACATATGTTATATGTATGTATATGTTATATGTATATTTAATATATTGAGTGCCGCAATGGTTTCATTGAAGGTTCTCTTTCTCGCTTCGCCGACCATTGCAGCGTCGCTGTGAGTGGCAGGATGATGAGAAATCAAAAGAGAAGTTTAGCAAGGCAATCGTGCAGTCCATGGGCGCTGCTGGTGTTGGTCTGATAATAGGGTAAATGTAACTGCTAAAGGGGTCTAACAGTCTAACAACGACTCAACATGGCACCAAACGCTGAGCGCACACCTTTTCACACCTGGCACACACACACCCCTCCGTCTTGATCCAGCAGCAAACGGAAGACAACCATTCTGGTAAGTAAATCAAGTAGACTGCATGGTGCTGTCCTTGGCAAGATCATTGGAATCACAGTAAACCAAATCCAGTGGTTGCTGCAATCATTATACAATATATGTACACATATATATATTTCCCAATTATTTCAATGGCAAACTTGTCATTATACCCCATTTTGATGTGCTTCCAGGCTGTGTGTTGGGAGTTATTCAGCTTGTACCTCTCACTGGTGTTTCCGGCGTGTCATGTGCACCCATGTGGCCAGGGCTCAGGAAAAGATATCTCTGGCGGTCCAGTGAAGAACCGCCACTGCACTGACTTGATTTGCCTTATCATCTTCATACTGCTGGGAAGCCTCAGATGGACCTGGCATGAGCGGGCAGAGTTGTTGGACACTGGAAGTAGAAAGGATAGCTTGAAAGAGGACGAGCTTTGGATTCTAGATTGTAGTTCATTTTAATAGAATCAATAGAATGGAGAAACAAACACACATCTTCAAAACATTTAAACACATCTGAACACCGAGACTCTGGCATCCACTGCACCGTGAGGCATTGGGGAGCCTTCGCTGCCATCATTTTCGCTGGCCTGAAGGACGGCGAGCCGGCGAAGCTGTACTTGCCGTGACGTGGATGCGATGACGACCATTGGACCATTGGACCATTGGAAAGCTCCAATCGATGCAGATCCCAGATGGTAAATGGATGTAAATGGCTTGTTTCTTGCAGGGAAAATGAGGGCTTTGGATGTGCCCCAAGCTTTAGAACTTTAGACATCCCCAAATCAGGCAGTCTCCGATTTGCTCCAAGGCGAGATTTCAAGGGCGACTACTGTGACCTTGAGCCCCTGGTGGGAGCAAAACAGCTTCTCAGGACAATCGAGGGAGTTGCACAGGTGTCATTTTTTCGAAGGGAGAGAAGTTTTGCAACTTTCTTGTCACAACTTCTGGAAGAAATGATTGAAATGATCTAAGTGACGCTGGAGGACACTCAATGTCACAGCTACTGTGGACGAGGTCGCGAAACAGCTGATCTGTTCCACAGCAGTCTGGGCCTCTGGACCTCTGTGGGACTGTGGCTGTTAGCTGCACCAATTCAGTCAGATCCGTCAGCCCAGGGAGAAAACGCCTTGTCTGGAATTCCAGTCACCACAGTGACTTGGCGAATCATTGGAATTGTCGAAAAGTTCTGTTGCCGATGAATTCCTTAATGGGAGAATTTTATAGAACTGTGAAAGAGCCTGCGACCAGTTGATGAACTTGCAGAACAAATCTCACTTTCACTTCTGCGGGAGTCCAGATTTTGGTGATGCATCGTGGGAGCCTCCAGGAACAGATGGCAGAGTACCAGTGTGCTTGTTGCAAAGTACCTTGTGCTGCCTGCGAAAGCAACTTTGAACTGGAAGACTTGAATGAGACTTGGAGCAACGAACCATGTGGACCAGCACCCGGGGGTTTGTCTCATTCCCAGATTTTTTAAAGACCACAGTGACCACAGCAAGTCGAAGTAGGCAACCCAATCCTGCTGATCTCACCTGTGTCGCTGTAAGGACCCAGCAACAGCTGCTTCATCAATAAATTCCAGGACTGCTGAAGAAAAATTGAACTCAACCTGTTTGAGAAGTTGACGTCATGTGATCGGACTGCGTGCGTACCACTTGATTTCTGGCTCCTGTTTTGGTGTCAGAGGGTCAGCCACCAGGATGTCTGAGCTAACAGACCCTTCGAAAGCGATGCAGTTCTATTCCAGCGGCAGTGCAAACTCCGCTTCTTTCGGCCCTGAAAACGTCTTCAATGCCACTTGGTGTTTGATGCGTTTGATGCTGATGCCAACAGCAGTTTTTTTTTGTCAAGATTGAACTGAGATCCTGACCTCGGTCATTGCTGCCATTGCCTGGCCCAAGGAGATGACAAAGTTCATGGTGCCCGTGTGCTTGAGTCAGAGTTCTTGTGCAGCGCCGGAAGTGAACACTTCAACTGCAGGAATGGCGTGGGAGTGTGGAATGTTCGACCAGACTGAGTAGAATCACCAACGTTGTTTCTGAAGGTCCCTACCAATTGAGCCAATTGAGCCTACAGTTTCTTCTCAAAGACCTTATCGCTTGATTTGGACGTTATTTGACTTGGCAAAAGCACCAACTGCTTGGCAGCTGAAGTCGTCTGTCTGGTGTACTGTTAGGGTGCGACAACTCAAAGCTTGAACTCCAAACACGTAAGGGCTTCCTGTGTCATTCAAATGGTAATGGATCAAAAACATTCAAAAACTATAGTTGCCATTGGGAGATGAACGTCGACAACTACCAGCTATATTTGGGTTAGGAGCACTACCTCTCGTTTTTTGGGAGCAGTGTTTCGTTGCGGTGCAGGATTGAGAAGCTACGTGTACTCACCAACTCCAAACCAGCCCTGGAAATTTGCATGGGACATCCTGGCGACCAATGCTGCGGTGCCACAGCAGATCAAGGATACCATCGCCAACGATTTCACCTTCATGGCCATGTCCGTGGAGGTCAGGGAGCAACCCGACCTCAGTGCTTCACTGAAAAACAGCTACAATTGGAGAAAGGGTTGAGTTATATATATATATACACATACATTAATCCACAGTTTTTTTTTTCACCACAGATGGGTATAGGCCCTTCCTGTCAAGACAAGTTGGGTTTCGCATTGCTCTGGATGCGATCAAGAGATATCAAGACCCCATCTTTGTCCATCTTCATCCCTTTGTCTGGTGTGCCAGACATGCCCCTACCACGAGCGCTATTGCATCCCCTTCCCTGGAATCGCCTTCAAGGAGGCCCATGGATGCAACAGATCCTTTTCATTTGGAGAAATCTGCTACGAAGGGGGCATATTCCGAAGATGTCATGTTGCATTCGTAGATTATAAATTGTTGATTTTATACGCCATTTAGCTGGTTGAATGAAACATGTGAACACCTGTTTTTGCTGGTTAAATCACCATAAACCGATTGCGCAGGGCTCCTTGGGCAATTGCATTCCGAAAGTTGACTCTGGTATTGCCGCGATGATCGGCGAGGGCTTTGCTGATGCACTGACAGGCCGAGTTTCGTATATGGGATGAGAACATCTATTTACCAATTTACCACTTATTTTGGGGTTTGTGTGTTTGATCACGCGAACAGTTTCCAAGCCATTCCAAGTGGATTGAAGCGCTCGTGGATGTATAGACATCCACTCCGCGATGCTGGATTTGAATGGATTTGAACATATTGTTTTGGGATACAGTATGATACAATTTTATCATGTTTCACACCATGTTAATCCCCCAAACCCAGTGGTTCTGCTCGAAAAATGAACCGAACACGGCGTGAGGTGCAGGAGAACAGGCCCTCAGATTGCTCGATGCCAATGTGAGGACCTAAGAGATGAACTGTGTCGAGGGGACCGAAAAATGGGTGATTTCTAGTCCCCAAAAAGATAGACAAGTAGAATCCTGCTAGAATAATGATGATTCACTTGATGATTCACTTGATGAACTTTTCTCTATCTTTTTTGGAGGTACAAAAAAAAGCCCTGAAACATGGCTATTCTTTTGGGGAGAATGGATGAGAATCCTTGTTTTTTTTTTTTTGGGGTACACTATTTTGGGAGTTCAGAGGATTGAGCAGCTATAATTGGACTTCCAGATCAATCCCATTTTTGTCAGGCTTTGATTTTGAAGAGGTTGGAGACAAACTCCGTGCCTTCGAGCTTTTTGACAAAATTTGACTTAGTCGTTCAAAAGTCTCTGGTACCATGGCTCTCATTTGACCTTTTCTTTTTGTTATCCCTTCGGCTTCAATTCGTCAGATTTGCACCTTTTCGGAAGCTGATTTGTTTTGACCTGGTCAAATGACAGCTGAAAGGGACATCTGACATCTGATGATTTTCTCATTGTCTCACCATGATGCATGGCCAAAGGATGCCAAAGGAATGTAGTGAAGCGTTTTAGCAGCTAACAATCAGGAGCCATACGGACCCTCTTTCCACTTTCCCACTTGCTCTATGGTAGATGTCTGCTAAGTCCGGAGTCTTTGGAGAGTTGACGCTCTACGGCAACTGCAGTGTTCATCTGCAATGGGCACCGACCGTTCTCGGACAGATTGACTGGGATAGGCCAAGCAGCCAACCAAGCTACTTAAGTAGTCGCGTCTTCAAAGCAGCTACTTTGCAGTAGAACAAACATTTGAACTCGGGTTTTGGTTAGGAAGAGACAGGGAGAGGACATTGATTTCTCCCTTCATGGCAACTGCAACTGATGGGTTCTGGACATGTTGGCTGAGACTTACCCATGATTTTCCATGGCTGATGTAAAATAAACCAGGCTGCGATTGGGTTCTCACAGCGCCATAGCCCTGTCATGCTGGTGAGTCACCAAGGATGTCCACCATGGATGCCTTCTGTGTCACCTTGGCAACGTTTTTTCGCGATGGGATCAGTTGGATTGATGTCTTGCTCAACAATGTTGATATCTGATACCGTCTGATACCTGAACTATGTGACTCGTGCAGTGCATCCAGGTGGTCTTCTTCTTTTCTTTTGTCATCGGCCTGGTCTTTTTGGTGCTTTTACGCTTCCTGGTGGGTTGCGCCCCTCGGATTTCTCAGAGGGCCAGCTATGAAAGCTGGTGGCTGAATTTTCTCAAGCTGTCAAGCCCAAGCACTTGGGAGTTTGCACTGCCCAAACCTGCCAAATGGACAGTTGCCATCTCAGGTTGTTTGGTTCTCGGTCTTTCTTGTGACCTTCGCCTTTGCCTTTGGAGGCGGCGCCTTTCACCACGGACGAAAACACTGAATAGCTGGAGATACAAAGATTACAAAAGAGGTGAAATGGCACAACAGATTTACACATGTGTACCACAGCCTGGTGATTTTCAGCCCTTCTTGATTCTAGTGGGTTCCTTTATTGTTCCTCCTATCGCCAAAGCAACGTTTATCAGATCCAGAGTGGCCAAAAACCGAAAACTTTGAATTGCAAACATTTCCAACCCACTGGCTTCTCCGATTTCACAAAGTCAACGAACATCATGGCACCACCTCGTCCCACGAAGTGTTCAATCCCAAACTTGCCTCTGGAATCAGCATGGAAAAATGTCACAGCACCACTTGAGCATTGGTAAACTCTGCTCCCTTTCAGGTCTTGTGGTTTATATCAGATCATTCCAGTGCATGGGTGCTGGCCTACTCGAGACTGGTATTACCACAAGCTGCTGGGCCACAGCATGGGCATTTCCTCTTCCGTGAGCTTTGTGTCATAGGAGATCGGGTCTGGTCTGGATAGGATGCCGAATCTTTGATCAGACAAAGTCAAGGCAAATGTGGAGAGTGGTATGGTTTCCGGTTCCAAGCAACACTTTCGGGTCCAGTCCATTTTTTTTTGATGCAGCGAGGTTCCAATCTCCTCACAACCGCTGCGGTAACTGTCTCCAACGCTGTGCAGTCGCCTCAACTGTTTCTGACGGCAGAGTTCTTCAGATGTTGCTGACAGACTTCACGCGGCAAAGAAAGATACCCTCTGGTAAACTAACAAAGCTATTTATATCTATTTATAGTTGAATAATAACCCATTAAACATGGTGATTTTCAATAGCAAACTGTTATCTATGTTAGTTTACCGGGTATTTGTTCAACTGGCTGCTGACGTGGAATTCCTCATGGAATCCTCGGTTGTGAGGTCGGGAACAGAGACCCTCAGTGAGGAGATGACCGGCAATGGTGCGGACTACCGAGGTGGACAACGCTACACCAGGAGGGCTGCGGGGAGGATAGAAATGGATCGTTTTTTGAACAGTTTTTTGCATCATAACCTATGGAATCATAGTTTTTTGACCCATCCTATGGATTCATAGTTAATAGTTCATAGTTTTTTGTATGGTGAGTTCTAGTATGGGGATGGGTCAAAAGCTATGAACTTAGCATATGCATCCATATGCCGGGAATAACCAGCCATTAACCAGCTGATCTGAACCAGCTATTTTAGGGTACCTAGGGCACCAGTAAGTTCTTTGAACGCTTGGGCAGATTTGTTTCAAATGAAAGGCGAGACTCAATGGTCTCTTAACAATGCTGAATCTTGGCGATCTTGCGAGAAAAGTGAGAGGCCGGTGAACACAAGGCTTTTGACTCATAGCATCTCATAGCCATATTTGGTTTTGTATGAAAATAGGGTACCCCCAAATAAAATTGGTGGTTGATCATGGTTGATCATCATTTTCCCTTCTGCAGATGACCATTTTCAGACAGGCCCATATATATAGAATTTCTATGAATTTATATTTTTCCACCAGAAAACCTTTGTTGATGGCTAGATTACTTGGATTTACCTCTGGCCAATAGTCCTTTGGCCATCCAAGGGGACGGCAGGTCCTGTCACCTCAGCATCAAACATGTGCCAGGAACTTGTACACGTGCCAGCGATGGGACACCAATACCCCGCATGTTGTGGGTTTCGAAGCGGCAGCTTTCAAGAGTGAAACGCAAGTGGAGCTAGATCTGGACGTTCTATGGTGATTTCATGTTTCAGAAACCACGTTTCGCGAAGGAGGTAAGATAGGATAGCCTCATGAATCATTGGTCACTCTTATCAGATGCAGTGGACTCCGCAAATGTGGTTCTTTCTTATTGGCATTTGTTTTTTCTGCCCCTATATTTCTCTGACAGGGAGCTTGTAAGTTGAAACGGAGTGATGGATACAATGTCCCACCTGTGCTCTCAGGCTACAACTTGACTGCTTATCCTATGCTGGAAAACAACTATTGTTGCTTTGGCTGAGCAAAAATGTGGTTTCAATCATCACTTGCCGGCTCTTGTACAGAGTTATGCTATCATCATCTTAGAACAGATGCACTCAGGGAATCAAATGATGTTTTCGAAAACGGGGTACCCCAAATCATCCATTTATATGAATATAATTTTCCATGAATAAAAAAATCCAGCTCTTGGGGTACCCCGACTTAGGGAAACCCCAAATATAGCTCCTGGTTCCGGCCTGGTCAAGGTCGAAATCCGGATGGACTCTCTTCGACGATCTGGTGTTACACCACGGACAAGAACAAGAAATGGGAGCTCTGCAATCCAGCACCTCGGTGTTCTGCCACTCTGATTCTCAGCGACCTCTCAGCCTCTCATCATTTTTGGCGCTTGGCTTGGCACATGGTGTGTGACAGCTGAGGTGGGCATCTCTTTGCCGGATTGTTTGGAGCCCCGGATCGGCCGCAGTAAAGGTTTTTAGCCGGGCATAAGGCGCACAGGCTTTCCAAAAAGGACACCTTTCTGCTCTTTCTGAAACCATTTAGGACCATTCACTTCATTGCTGTTTCTTGTAGGACCAAGTCGAAACTTTCGAAGTTGTGGCGGTTCAAACGGAAAGCAGCCATTATGTGAGCGCATGTCAGTCCCGGACCCGGATGATATATTTGTGCGGGACACTTTTTGGCAACGAAAAGTGTTTTCTTGGCACTAAAATCCCTTTCTTTCTAGCCATGTCAAACCCAAGGAATGAACATGAACCCGGCAAACATGACAGAACAGTAAATTGAAACGAAAAGCACGATTGATTAAGGAAGGTGAAATGTAGAATTATTGACCAATATTACGTTTCCTTTTCGTGGTTACGACAAAGATGTATATATATATATATATATGCAAAAGTACCATAGCACAGCTAGAAAACAAACATTAAACACACACACACACACATATATATATATATATATATACATACATACATACATACATACATACATACATACATATATATCGGCGGATACATATATAACCTTGGTAGAATTTCTGGACATTTTACGTGCGTAGGAAAGCTTGCCATATTTACGCTACAGCGGTCAGAGGGCAAATGCTTTCTCTCCATGTTACCACAAGATTTGTGCGCAAACTGCAATGTAGACAGTGTCTCAGAAAAGCTCATTGCATAGTCTCGACAAAGTCTCTGGATAAGCAAGAACTTTCCGAGCACAGCCAGGGCCAAGGTTCAAATCCATTCACCAACCAGATACAGAAGCAGAACTTACCTTTTTTATCCATTACTCTCAAGTTATCGCAACTGCGAAATTTGGAAAAGAATGAGAAGCGTTATTCCGAACGGCACATGGAATAATGGAATGATTTCCTTCGTTTCCTCCAACAAGCTTCACCTGACCTAAGGCTCAAAAGGTTATGCTGTGGAAGACCCAGGAATCCGTCACAGTGGCTGCACGGGAGAGGGGACTCCGGGGACTCCCACGCGGTTCTTGCCATGGGAGTGTTGACTAGCCCAGAAGTGCTTCACTCGTCAGCGTGCATCGGATGGATCAGGATGGATTTTTTGAGTTTCAGGTCAATCTTCAAACCCCTGGTTGATTGGTTGATTGGTTGATTCCAATATTTTAATGGGTATACTAAGTTACTAGCCAGCATATTGGGAATTCTCATCATCAAAAAAAGGGAACATGTCAGCCCAGGTGAGATCCTAAAGATCGTTGCCTACGTCGTTTGGGGGTTGGGGATCATTTGGGCAGCTTGGTCAAACTCTGGCTTTGGTACCAGGGGGTACCTATGTTTTCCAGTGGTTATTTTATCATTTATCATCACTTTCCCTATAGAAATAGTATAAGTGGGGGCTATACTATACCCCCATTTTTAGACGCCCAGCCAGATGTACCAAAAAAAGGGTTTCCAAGATTATCCTAAACGAGGGTTTCTCACCGTTTCATTTGCTCACAATTTTTTGCGTTCTGGCAGCGGTTGTAATAGTTTCTGTTTCAGAACGGCCATAGTGAGATAGGATCCACCGTTTCAAAGTGTACACTAGAATGTGATCTGAAGGATGGGTTGAATCTTCCAAACATTTTTTTCCAAGTAGTTTGCCCTTCAACCAAATCCGGGATTCGATGTTGCTGCAAGATTACAGTGAGATGTCGCGAAAAGGAGAAACACACACACACACATATCTGCTGTGCCCAGATCATTGCCATTTGCTTCCTGCAAAAGCGCATCCGATTAGCTGTGGCCATCAACAAGGTGGCGGCATCTTGGCGCATGATGGGCGCGAATGAAAATGGGGTATACCGATCAAAAGGCAATTTCAATGGGACAATGATGATTAATAATTAACTTGTCCCGTGGATTTAGGGGTATTTGCAGTACAGTATCTCCTATTTTTGGACAAACCCAGGGGGTATGTGGTTAAATTGTGACAAACTCAGGGAAACATGACTGAAGGCAGCCTCATCCGGCGCAACCGTTTTCTTTTGCGAAAAGCCGTGTGAGCTGAGGCTCAATTCGTGTACAACAACCCCACCATTCTTGCAGTCCCCGCTACATGGCGGCACATTTTCGGAGATCAAGAGAGAGCAGAGATTCGGGGGGGTGTTCAGTCTTCTGTCCCTCCATTTGTACGCTGATGAGCCTTTTATGCTGAAACTGAGGTGGTCCAGATTCTTATCGGCTTCATCTGGTTGCTGGTTTGGATCATCTGCGCCTCCTTCCTCTTGTCGCAGGTTCCTGCAGATTATACGCCTCTACCTCAGCAGCCAAAAAGTGGACCAGAGCAAGGGGAGATGTCTGGAATAGATTGTGCACTCTACCTGACTCTACCTCCCATACCGAGCTCGCTCTGTATCCCTGGTCTTATTCAGTCGAGTCCTTCCATCTGTTGATTGACTCCTGTGAGCATCAGCCAAGGCCCAGCACCGCCTTTGCGACCTACACCGAAGCGTGCCTCGGCTGCTGCATTGGGGTGACTGCACAGTCCCGGGGACGATGTGCCAAGGGCTGGAAATTCGACCACTCCGGGAGCTTGCACGGATAAGTGGCCCTCTGGCATCGTATATAAGTATGAGGCAGGGCCTGATGCATGGGACCACGGGACCATGGGATTATGGGACCATGGGATTGTGGACCGCAAAGTTGCTGCATGCAGGGCAACTTGAGCTCGGCCAACGATACCTGCACTGGCGTCTATGGCGATGTCTCAAACATTGAGCGCTCTACTCAGCAAGTTGCATGGCACCTGCAAGGTTTCTGCAGCCATTTAAGCCAGGAAAATCTCATCCACATCACGAGGCCGCTGTGCTGGCGTTGCTCACCACCTCGCTATGTTTTTGACGTCAAGTTTGCAGGAGTGACTTGGATCAAGATGTAGATGATTGGGTCACGCATTTCGGTTGGACAGCAGCATCTCGCTTCTTGTGAAGGAAACATCATAAAGTCAGTGTAGAAACAGCTGAGTTGGAAGAGGTTGCAGCTTAAGATTCATCGTGTCTTGTTGGTCTTGTTGGTATCACGTTCTATGCTTTTTGTTTCAGTCAATGCCCAATAAATGTAGATATACAAGGTAAGTATAAAGGTACATTTGTGGCTGAAAAGACAAAGAGGCACGCTGTGATTTATGTTTTTTTTTGTCAAAGGCCGTTGAGAAAATGCTATACTTCAAACACACCGCGAATCGCAACCTTTTCCTCTTTCTCAACTCAAACAATTCACAACCAGTGTCATTGCCGAAACACAACCAACCACAGCGTTTTGTTTAGTTTATCACAGAAACACACATGCATGCACCACACGCGCGAAATTTCCACGCCATTTTGGTCCAACCTAAGTGCCAAGTTCGTTTCAAGTTCACCAAGCTTGGAGTTGGGCAGTTTTAGATCATAACACGCCTTCACGTCTGTTACTTGGTGGGCGGATCTGAAACTTTCTCAGCTGCTTTCAACTCTTGGTGTTTTTTTTTTTCCCGAGGCGCTGGCAAGGTAAACTTAATCCTCTTGATGCCACTTTGAATTGGTTTTTAGCTTCTCAGTTGCTCTCAAAAACAAATTTACTCAAAAGGATCGGAATTGAACAGAAACTCATGCACAAACCTTGGATCCACAAATTTAATGGGGTTTCTCAAAAGATTGCTGGCAAATCGTTATGTCAGATGGCCCTGGTATCCTAGCGCTGAGGCCTTCTTTTCACTGCTGTGGAACAATGCCTTCCTAGTGGCCCTTGGACAGTGTGGATGCCTGGTGTCCTTTTCATGTGCAGTCAAAAAGTTGGAGCAAACACCATGAACAATTGTGGCTTACTGGGATATTCACGGGGATATTTCATGGGATGTACAACTTAATTTATAGCCAACTTTTAAAAGTGATGAGATTAACAAATTATATAATGGGGGATGGTCATCAGTTTTAGTTCCCATTATAAATATTATAAGGATTCCCATCCATTATAAGGATTCCCAATATTGGATGGTTGACCATACTCCATTCACCATGTTTTGATCATGGCACATATGTTTGAAATCACACTAGAAAGCCTGGTCAATATTAATATGAGATCTATTCATTACTTGGAATTCCTTATTGAGGGGTGTTTGATATTAGAGTCATGGGGTTTTCAGCTTGCCGCAATTATTTTAGAGATCTTACGTAACAAGTCGTCATGATTCATGGGCAGTCCTTTTCTCATGATAGGGGATCCCTGAACTTAGAACTTTTGTTTGATATTTGGCCATGTTCAGTGAAAAGACTCTGCAAATCGAACGCTTGGTAGAGCTTGGTTCGATAGTGCCAGCAATCTCAAGCTTTATTTTCTCAGTGTCTTGGGGTGGCTGCGATCAGCTCTGCTTTGTTTTGGCATTGCTGCCCTCCGGTAGTCTAACATTGCAGCAGGAGAGTTGGCAACTACCCAATTTCAATTTGCAAGTCATCTACCATCGGATCCATTGGCAAAGGCTGCGTTGCCACGTCAGATCGTTAAATTGCCAAATGGTACCTTTGCCAAATTATAGCTGATGATATATCGCCATGAAATCCCCAACTTTGAATGGTTAAAGCCAAGTTTTTTTCCCCATTGTATTATCCCATTATTATATATATATATACACATACATATATCCCATTACATTATTCCATGAATATCCCATGGTATATATATATATACACAATATATGCATATGTATATACGTACGTATACATACATACATACATACATACATACATACATACATACATACATACATACATACATACATACATACATACATACCTACCTACCTACCTACATACCTACATACCTACATACCTACATACCTA
>Ga0126342_10002297_pt1 | contig 29447 bp, 24 predicted proteins | sample Cyp1metagenome_FD_92528 | JGI IMG/M metagenome (GOLD analysis project Ga0126342, IMG submission 92528) | Coral microbial communities from Lord Howe Island, Old Settlement Bay, Australia - Cyphastrea 1 metagenome | ecosystem: Host-associated > Invertebrates > Cnidaria > Coral ...
ATATATATATATATTCAGAGAGCTGAGCATGATTTATATCATCACATTCAGTGTGATATACTGTATATGATTTATTAACATTTATATATTATCCTGCTAAAGGCTAATTGCTCCTGAACGGGCATCTAAAATTAGCCATAGTTGGGCAAGACATGGCAAGACCTATGATGATCGCAGTTCCATGCTTCCCAGGTCTTGTCTTCATGCAAGTACATCATTTGTTCAGCAAATTAATGTAGATATGGAAAGCCCAAAAAGCATATCGTGATTTCCCAGGAAAATCCATGAGTTTTGCACATCTATGCTGACTGGCTGGAGGGTCGTTGTTGCAGACTATGACCTTTCTGAAAAAAAATGGCAAGCCACAAATAGCACTTGGACAGGCAGAGGATTGGTTGCGAGCAAAGACTTCAAATGTGGAGCGGCTGGAGCATCAACTGGGAGCTTCAAAAAGATATCGGGAGGTGAAACATGGTGAAACCACATCTGCAATCATCTGCATATATATTTCTTAACATTCCAAGTCCCAAGCATCTACCCAAGTAGTCAAGGGTATCGGTACGTACATCAGGTACCAATCTGATGATCTCATCTAAGTTCCTACGTTTATGTTGTAGCTAGCCTATACGGCTGTGCCTATGAACCTATAGGAAGCAAAAGGAATGCAAACCGGATGATGATGAAGATGATGATGATGATGATGATGATGGTGATGATGATGATGATGGTGATGATGATGATGATGATGGTGATGGGGATGGTGATGCAGGTTTGACAAACACTTGCTTCAGAACATGTAGTCCAATTTCTCTGGGCCAGAAATGCCCGTGGCATGTGTGCTGCTTGAAGTGGCTTTGTTGCCTCCTATGCCAGATTTTGGGATGTGTTTTTCTGGTTCCAACACTTGCCGCATCTTGCCGCCGACAGATTCAGATAGACTTGACCAATCTTGACCAGAATTCCTGTGGTTGCCTTCAATTGTTGGTATATTTCAGCTCCAATTTGACACCACGCCCCAGGGTAAGGTTCACCCCAATGCTAGCACTGAGGATGTGGTTTTCCAAGAAAAAGGTTTTCGTGCCAAGAGCGCAGAGCATTTGGTGCTTGAGGTCTTGTCATCCCCTGAGGCGAAGCTTTGGAAGAAGTTGTCCCATTTAGATAGGACATGATAGGACTGTATCACCTTGCAAACCACCATCCCCATCACATGGGTCTGTCCCATTTGGGTCTGTTAACCAACCAACCAACCGAATTGGTTGCCATTTGGTTTTCCCAAGAATCACAATCTGTACAGAAAGATAGCGTCGAGAGGTGGACGGACAGACTCACAGCTATTTTTTGGAATGGTGGTGTATGCTCTGCGGCAATCATCCTTATGACATTGGACCATTGGACGTTTTCGCAAATGGGTTGATAAGACACAAATTCCGAGAAACCGCGGTATTCTCGCCCCTACATCTACGAAAAACTAGGGTAAAACCTTGGTTTTCACCATGTTTCGCATACTGTAGTTCTTATATTAATTCTTCATAGATGTGTTCCCTTGTTTTCCCTTTCAACTGCTTGTAATCGTCACAAAAAGGTCGCAAGGTCCCCATCCCCAGCAGCCGCCAGAGGCTCGGGCGCAAGTGGCTCACCTCTATCAAGGGCCCGTGCACCACCTGCAAGGCCCGGTGCACCATGGGATCCCATGGGAGCGATGAACGCGGAGTGGGGGACTGGGGTATCTATATTCCTTCAAATGATATAACTAGATTTAGATATATAAATGATATTTTCATGGAGAGCCAGGTTGGAGCTCCCAAAAATTCGCCAAGATAGATTAGGCACATAACCATGTTTTGATGGTGTTTGATGTTTGATCCAGGTTTCAGACGGCTTTGGGATGGTTTGGGTAAGATTTGTGTGTACTAGGCATGTGGTTTGCCTTGCGTTTCAGCTAATTGCTTACTACAAACTGCGTGGGCCATTCTAGATACCAAGTACTAACTTTGAGTAATCAATATAGTTGATAACCCCCTTTCAAAGACATGAACTAAGCAGTTTAACCATTGACATACAAGTAAAGATGGAACATCTTCATCAATCTTCGACATTTCCTGCCGAGGCCACTGCGTGAAAATTCCAGAGGGAATCACAGTGGAGGACCTGCCATGAGCAGTCTTACCGCCTGATAATAAAATGCATTGGGTCTAGTTACAGGGTACCATTTCAATTAATCAACAATCATAGATGTAGCAGACTAGCATTGATCGGCTGGGGTTTCTCAGGCGGGAGCTGACATTATGATCATCGCGCACGGGAATTGATCCCGCAGTCCATGTGTTTTCTTTGACATACTTTGATAAAGTACATCATGATAGAGATATAGAGTACATCATAGCTTTTCTGTGATTCGTGGAGACGCTCATGAAGCAGAAAGCTGCCCTTTTACCAGAACAAATAGCTATGGTATATGCATGTATATGCGGTGTACGCATAAAAATATATAGATATACAGATAGATGAACCATTTAGTTCAATGGCCATCCATGGCAAAACTGTTGCAACGTTTTTCGGCGTTTGTCGACGGCCTCACGGCGCCAGGAGTGGGAAGAAGTGCATCTCAGGCTATGAATGAGGCTTTCCTATGGTTTCCTCAAATATGGGCCCCAAATCATCCATTTTTGATCAGATTTTCCATGATAAAGCATGCATAAATTGGGGTGCCCCATTTATGGAAACTTCCAAAGATGCCCATTATCAATAGAGTGGTAATAGTTGTTAAGAGTGTTTAAGATACATGGGAATATATAATGGAAAACATATATCACATACACGTCATTTTTTTTTGCTGAACCTAGCAGACCTAGCACGTTTGAAACTTTGTTTGGACTCGTGGTCTTGCTAGTGTTGTAGTATCTTGTGCAGTTGACTTCGAGAGCCAAGGTACTCGAAGGTTCGCTTCAATTCTTTCCATCTCAACGGCTGCTGTTTTCTTCCGGTGATGGCCTTGTTCAATCACAGCTGTGCGCCCAATGCGGCCATCACACAGCTGCCCCCTCATTCGGATGCTTGGTCGGTCAATGATTCCTGTTTTTACACCTCAGTCATGGTCTTGATTTCCTAACATTTCAAGTTGAAATAAGTTAAAAGACATGGTCAAACAATAATCAATGTCTAGATAGAACACATTGTTTCTATAGGGCTGTCGGTGCATGGATCATTTCGTGTCACACCTACGTGTCTGTGTCACAGCCAGGAGTGTCACACCGCCATGGTGGTGGTGGCAGAGCTTGGGATATCCAAGGGAACAGAGATGCTTGGCAGGAGCAGGTGTCAAACATGGCTGGACAACCATCAGCTATCGACGATATTCCCAATGAAAAACACCATTTACAATGGATTTTCCCATTATAACCTGCTTTTATTGATGTTCTGTGAGGTTCTGTGATTTTCCTCTTTCTATTTCTATGCCAACTTACCGGAGGATTTCCCATTGCCATGTTTGATGGCTGGGTAGGTCCATCCAAAAGTCAATCCATGGGCTCGGGAATATGCCTGGTGCGCTAGAAGTGGAATCGACCTGGTACTTGGTCGAAAATCGCTGATCCCTTCAGTGGATGTAGGGGTACGCAATATTCAGACAAACCCAGATGTAATTGGACATAATTAGTTTCTTAATTAGCTGTAGTTGTTGTGAGGACATGTATCACCTATGTCAACTGTTTGGCATGATAAAGGCTGACAAAGGTTGGTCAAAGCGAAAGGAAGGTGACTGAGCTTCCCCACTCAGGATTGTGTACAGCTACAATTCGGATTGCCTGACTGTGGCTTGGTGGTGAAAAGCGTGGGAGCTGAGTTGCCAGTTGCCCGGTGGGTTTACAAGCTCCAACGTGGCAACTTCCGAGGTGCCCCTGCAAGTCCGGCGGCAGCGGCTGCTGTCCAACTGGGGCTTCCTGTGCAAATGCAGCAGGTGTGAGGCAGAAGACCTTTGGCCACGGTTGAGATTCATTTTTGGGCCAAAACACACATCCAAAATGGGTAATTTTTGACTTACGGGGGTTGCTTTCTCACCTTTGGATAGTTGGGATTTGGATAAGTCCATTGATGTCCATTGACTTCCCAGTTTCAAGCACTGCCAATATGTCTCATTGGACAAGCTGGAACTCAGAGCCGGCAGACCGCCAGACTTGTGAGAAATGCTGAGGACAGCCGGCCGGAAGCAGATTCGGAAGTGCAGCAGAACTTATTTTTCTGCGATACGGACCTCGCGCGAGCATGCGCGAGCCATTTGTTTGGTATATATATATAACATTGTGCAAAAGAGATGTGCTGTTAAGCACTGAACCCACCCATGGCATGGGGATCCAATGCTGCCCAAAGTCAGCCTGTTGCAAAAAGGCCATTCTTTTCACATACAAATATAATATATACAAATTATATTTAATATCTACATATAAATAGAAATACACTATGCATGTATTGCATATTATATAGTCTCAAATATTGCGATCATCTCCACTCATAGCTTCTCTGCAGGGGTCAGGGATCGCATTTTCCCAGGATGAGCTCGAAGATCTTTTGTCACAAGAGAATGGTAAATTGCACGATTTGCAGCTCTACCATTCGCAGCAGGAGGCGGCAGATGACCAAATCCCTTCCAATCTGATGAATCTGAAAAGTCCTTCACTTTTAGGGGAAAGATCACTTCTAATCGGGCATTTTCCGCTGCAAGATTGAATTATCAGAGAGGAGACAGAGAGAGAGAGAGAGAGAGATCAAAAAATCATGTCTGGGAATGGGGTAGATTGATGAGGATTGATGTAATTATGTGCGAAGGGGTTTGGCACGAGCCCATGGTTTGGCTGCTGAAGATCAACCCCTTTGCAAAACATAATTAATCTCCATCATGCAAACCAATGGTGACCCTACCCATTCAAAATAGCTATATAATTATATATAAGCAGTTAGATGATCTTGGATAATATTCCCCCATGTTCGGAAACACTCATATGCCCTCCGGTAATCCAACATAGCTATTGAAAATGAGTGAACTTGACCGATTTGCAGATGATCTACCTGTTTGACACATTATTTTTTATTTGGAAAACTGTTGCAATCTGTTATATACATTTATATACATAGACCATAAGGTCACCATTTCCCCTATGGTAATTATTTCCCCCATGGATTTCCCATGGATTTTCCCCATAGAACCTGAAGCCATCCCCCAAGGATGGCTTCGTTCCAGGCCTTGCACCTTCCGGGCCTCTCCTTCCCGGATCGCAAGCGTCTCTTCAGCGCGCAGCTGGCGGCGGCCGTGCGCCTCTTTCCATGCCGCCCGGAGGGGATTTGTCGCTGGGAGCATGGTTTTGAGGGCTGGTGTTGAAGTATCAAACATAGAGATTTTCTGCGATTCTTAGCGGATATGACATATTGAATGGATACGTATGTGATGGATAATTAATGGATATTTAATGACTATTTGATGGATATGATATTTAATATATTTATTTACCTAGAGTGGATATACTTACCGATTTGATCGGTGGTGAATTTCCCTCCTACCCTCTGGTTGCCTAACGAGAATTAAATAGCGGTGGACATAGAATAATTTTGCATGACGCTGCTTAGATGTTCCCAGAATTGGCAATTTATGGTTCGTTTTTGTGGGTTGTAACCCTGCAAAGAACTGGGGCCCGTTGGGATTGTATATCCTAGTTGCGTTGATATATATACATATATATATATATATATGTATATATATACACATATGTGTGTATTATTATATGTATAATTTAAGTTCATATATACATATAGCAACTTTCAAACACGTAGAAAAGTTGAAACGTTGAAAACCTTGGAAATTAACGGAAATTATGTTATGTGATCGTGTCTATATCCAACGGCCCTATAAGCCAGTTGACATAGCATATTTTGTCACTGAAAGCTAAGCGCAATAGTTTCCACACAATTCCACACCTGAGTTTGTATTCCGTCAGTGAATGTTTCATCAACTCCACAAGGTTTCCAATTCATCCCACCTCGCAACACCATTCATTTTAGTCAGCACTTCCACTTATTAGTATGGGCGGTTTGACTGGCATGTTTCGACGCTGCTTTCGACCTAGACCTCCACCCTACTTTGGGAGCCATTTACGCACCTTGGCAGCTAGTCACCAGCAAGGGCCAACATATCAAGGGATGGGATGGTCGAAAGATGTCGAAAGTTTCGATGCCCAAAGGTGCCAGAATCCTTTGCACCCCATTTTCGCTTTTCAGGGAAATCTTACAGGACTTAAATTGGATTGATGGTAAACAAATGTAAAGAAAAAGTCTCGCACCCTGTTTTGTGCTCCCTCCCAACAGGAGAATAAGCTACCATCGGCTTGTTTTCGGCATTGTTTTCCAGCCAGGTGTTGACCAGAGGGTGAAAACATGGTTTCCGGCGATTCAAGTTTTAAAAACATGCAAAGCTCATCATCATTTTGAACCATATGTTGTTTTGTTATTCTTACTTGTTCATAAATATGTTCTGTGTGTATGTTCCATTGCTTTCCGATATTCCTCGTAGTCATATATTGTTCCAAATATAGCCTATGGTTTCCATCATCGATGGTAACCATGGCCTTCTTATTTTCCTACCATTTGTTCCACATATTGTTTTCCTCATCGGAGAATGCACAGGAGGAGCTCCACGACCTTTGCGAAGCGTCGGATCATCGAGCGCACTGTGAAAAGGCTCGTTCGGGCGCTATGGGGTTGGTATTCATTCAAATGGGGGGTACATACCCAACAGTCAAGTAAATATCAACAGACTTACTCAACTACGGGGATGTTTGTCAAGAATCATGGGGATTTAAGCATTAAATAATGTGGATTCAACATTTAACCAGCAACAATGTGATTGAACCAACAAAAATCCTGATTCAACCAAATTTCATTGGGATCTCTCTCTCTCTCTCCCTCTCTCTCTCTCTCTATATATATATAAATATGTGTGTAGATATGCATAGAACGGCCACAAATTGGGATTTAACGGCAACTAACAAAAAAGAAACACTAAAATCATGGTAGCACAATTTGGATTTAATGGGGATTTTAATCAGCGCTCTATTGGATATACTGGTGATTGAATAGGATTTGAAATTGGGAGAGATGTAATGGAGGTCACCAGATCACCTTCAGCCGAGCTTGTCGAGAGGTCTTCCAGTTCTACCGCCAACTGGGGGAGAAGGGGCGTCTTCCACCGTCTTGGTGGAAGATTGGAGGCCTATGGAGGCCTTGACTTCAGCAGTCGATGTCAGTCGATCTACTGGCCCCAAACTTATCCCGCGGCACAACTTCAGATTACTATTGATCATATCTCTATGCCGGTATGTTGATCAATTAGTCCAAGTTCAAGCCATAATCCCGGACACTCATCCAGTTGTTGAATTCAAACTCATCCAGTTATCCATAGTTATCCATAGTTATCCGGTGCACAAAACATTGACGTCCCAATTTGGGATCATCCCCCAGAAACGATGGAGAAACATAGATCCCCAACGTAAAATTAGGTAGTAAGTGTACATGTTCTATTGCAGGGTGACCGGATGGTTAGATAGAGTAACTTCCCTTTTAAAAGGTAACTGTAATCATCTCCATTAACTCCCCATTTAAGTAGGTGAAGATTACTATCTATCTATTCCTATCAGTTTTAACATAGATTTAGTGAGTAAATCCCCATTTTCTATTGCTGGCTTGTTATTATATGCTGTATTTGATCAAAATGAGGTTCCAAAACCAGGGCCTCAAAACAGGCAGTTTTGCGGTGACGCATGGGCGTTCCCTCACACACACACACATATATATATATATACATATATATATATATACATATATATATATAGAGTCTTCTATCTTTTTGCTGGGTATACATCCCCATTGTTTTCTTTTTTTGTGGGATTCCCATCCATTCCTCGTATGGTCATCCTGCACCAAGGAGCGCCACCTGGCCAGCGCTCGAAGGTGAAAATGAGATCTGCAAAAGAGAGAACTGTTGGCCCTGTTGATGCTGGTTCCATCGTGGTAAATATTATAATTAAGATATTAAAATATTAAGTCGATTATATATATACACACTTTTTTGCAAGCCTTTTTGGTGACGACGATCCTATACTGAACTCACTGTTTTTTTTGTTTCACGGGGATGAGTTGAAACCACCCACAGATGTTGATCATTTTGAGCTCAACCACATGGTTCTGATATGCAACACTGCCATGGAGCAGCCGCAAGTGTTGGCATGGAACAAGGCTTCTGCCAGATACAGGAACTAGTGATCATGGTTCTGGAAAAAATCTGCAACTAACTATCTCCATAAATCATAATGACCTCACTGTGAAGTCGCTGGAATGATGGTTCGTAAGGAAAATCACCCCCACTTGGCATTATTTGTTCGCTATTTTCAGATTAGTTGGTCCCAAGTCCAGTAATCACTCATGAGAGGATCCCACCGCGAGGTTTCCTAAAATGGGTTAAATCATCAATTTTAATAGGGTTTTCCATTATAACCCATCCAGCTATTACCCCCATAACTTGTCCCAAAGGGGCACCGCAGCACTTAGATCTCTGACACCGACAGCAAGTTGGTGAAGCAACAAGAGAAGCGGAAGAATCTTCGGCAAGGGCAGCGGCACGTCAGGCTGCCTTCACTCACCGTAAAGAAATGCTTTTTTTGGGGTGGATGATAGGTGTTTGGGGGGGATCATATCATATCATATCATGTTTTGCATATTTCTTGCTGTGCAAACTCTCATAGTTTTCCCGAACAAGCACCTGAACTTTGTTGGCTCCCTGGGATCGTCCTGCCAGGGATACCTACGGCAATGGCAATCAGTTGTCGGTTGTCCCCGCGGCCCCTGTCAGAGCTTCTCTCCACAAGAGGCCAGAGAGATCCAGCTGAATTGACACATGTTCTTCTTTCCATCCTCGGACTAGGGGACTTTCCTCCAAAAACGGGTTCAACACCGGGTCCGGATACATTTGGACTAAAGCCATAGTCCATAGATGTCCATAGTCAAATTTTGAATAATCATTTGCGATACTTAACCCATGGTTAAATTATCATCAGCCATAGGTAATTAGAAGATCTAGCTTAAGATCCAGCTGAAGATCCAACTGAAATCCCTGCAGCGTATGGTCAGCCAGAGTCCGTGTGCCATGCTAGGGAGCCAGCAGATGAAGAGCAGGCCCTTTGTGCGCAGCACTGACCATTAGCTGTCTCTGTACTAGTACATTCACAATATCTATCTATCCATCTTATGTACTTGTTTATCCTATCTTAACCTATTTTTTTTTGTTTAACTTATCCTATCTGATCCTATCTCACCCTATCTTATCCTACCTTATCCCAGCTTATCCTAACTTATCCTACCTTATCCCAGATTATCCTACCGTATCCTACCTTATCCTATATTATCCTGTTTTATCCTATCTTAGCCTATCTTGTCCTATCTTATCCTATCTTATTGTATATGTTTTCTATTTTATCCTATTTATTTATCTATTTATCGATCTTATCCTATCTATCTATCTATTGTTCTATCTACATATTTATCTATCTATCTAATCTATCTATTTATCTTCTCTCTCTCTCTCTCTCTCCATTTCTTTATCTATCGATCTATTTTTCTATCCATTTATTTATATTTCTATCTAATTATCTACCTATCTATATGTCTATCTATCTATCTATCTATCTATTTATCTATCTATCTATCTATCTAGCTATCTAGCTATCTAGCTATCTAGCTATCTATCTATCTATCTATTTATCTATCTATCTATCTAGCTATCTAGCTATCTATATATCTATCTATCTATCTATCTATCTTTCTGGCTGGCTAGCTATCTAGCTATCTATCTATCTATTTATCTATCTATCTATCTAGCTATCTAGCTATCTATCAATCAATCTATCTATCTATCTATCTAGCTTTCTAGTTATCTACCTATCTATCTACCTATCTATCTATCTAATCTAATCTAATCTAATCTTATCTTATCTAATCTTATCTATCTATCTATCTATCTATCTATCTATCGATCTATCTATCTATCTATCTAATCTATCTAGCTATCTAGTTACTAGCTATCTAGCTATCTATCTATCTATCTATCTAATCTTATCTAATCTTACCTTATCTTATCTTATCTTATTTTATCTTATCTTATCTTATCTAATCTAATCTAATCTAATCTTATCTATCTATCTATCTATCTATCTATCTATCCCATCCATCTATCCATCCATCTATCTATCTATATTACTGCCGTAAAATATACTTGTATAGAATCAATAACAATCATATATGTATATGTTTTTTTTGGCTGTACAGGACAGTATACAGTATTTTCAACCATTGATTTGGTTTGGCCACCCTAGATTGCATCCAAGTCTAAGCAGCGGCCACAAGGAGAACCCCATGTGGTTGACGAATTTGATGATTAGTTCGGGGGATTATACTACCCATATTGGGGACAGTCACACCAGGAATGCGGAATCCCATTCTTGACCAACCAGTATAGAGGGACGTTACGGATTTTGAGCACTGCTAAAATGTGTTGGTGTTCAGGGGATTGTTGCAAGCAATCACTGGGTTTGGTAGCTTTGGGTGCCCTTTTCTTTTGTCAACTCTTGGTGGGCTTTTCACAGCTGGAACCATGCAAAGGGGATCTCTCACTTTTTGGAATTGTATAGACTAGTTTGTTCATAGGATCGGAATCCCATTTTGTTGTTTCAGATCATTTTCAGATATAACATAGCCAACTTAGACTTGGAGCTAGCCACGTCATTTTTTAGCCTTCATTAAAAACATTGGCGCATTAATTGATCTATGCCTCGGGACCCTCCCAGGGGTCCCAGTATGAAAATGGTACCGATCCATCGAGTGTGGTAAACCCAATGATGCTTCCCAGCAATGGGTAGCGATGGGTAGATCATTTATAAACACAATGTGAAAATGTGGACAAATGATGGGTGACATGGTTGTACCAAGAATATATCTGTGAGCCTTACCTACTGTAATCGATTTGCTATGTTTGGTTCAAAACCTACTTTTTCCATGTTTTCCAACGTTGCATCACCTGAAAGATGCCTCCGTACCGTTACTTCTTAGTTCTTCCACAGGCCTCTGACAATGCCTGGAAGAGACGTCCCAGCCAAGCCGTGCGAAAGAGTCTCGGGTTGCAGGGAGCGGCTTGCAGTGAGATGATGTTCAGACTGAAATACACTTTAAAGACATCCCTGCGTCGTCACTGGAATGGTGGTATATCATATATTTATATATATATATATATATATTTAACATTATATATAACATATATATAACATTTTATACAACATTATATATAACATTTTATATAACATTATATATAACATTATATAACTATCCCTAAATATCCTTATTTCACGTCAGTGAGCTAGTATCATTTATCCAGATATGTTATCCAAGATGCAAATGTGTTCCTTTGCCATCCATGATATGGACAATTCAAACGCGGAATTAAGCAACATGTTCAACTACACTACCTGAAACCATTGGCTAGACTCCCCCCCAAAAAAAAACATGAAATATGTTCAAATCCCAATTTGTGCTGGTTTATTTAGAATAGCACACGCACACACAAAAAAAACATAGTTTATACTATTCCTATTTTGGATTGGGATTTTACATGTTTGTCCTTTTGGGCACTGGTCAGCCACCTAGGAGTCGCTCGGTGGATCCCCGCGCTGAGAACCGCTTCTCAGCAGCCAAGTTGGTGGGGGATCCCAGAATCCAGGTGCTGATGTAGGCTGTTTCAAGGCTGTTAAGAATCGTCAAGAAGGGCTATGACTATCGATAACCAACAAGAACCATTGGCTTATTATATGAAAGTTCATAGGGGTAAAAATATGTGGGCATTTTTCGGTAGGTATAACTAACAACAATGGATTAACCATATGACCATTGGAACAATGTGGTAAACCCTGGCTGCCATCAACCACCCCCAAGTCATCAAGTCATCACCATTTCTATGGGATTCCAACCATCCCAAGTTTGGTTTACCCCCAAGACACCATGGAATCAGGGTGCTAAATAGTAGGGGAATGGGAAGATTGCACCATGCCATAGTCAAAGGCTTGATTTTTAGGACCCGAATAGATAGAACCATAAACATATTTTTCAGGATGTGATTATATATGATTATATACAATTTTAGATTGGGAGCTTTTCGGGGGAGTTGCTGTGAATTGACCTATTCTTGTATGTGCCATGGTTAAAATTAATATTCCCACCATCACCATGGGTGAATAAAATGTGAGTTCGTCATGGAAAGAATTTGCTGACAGTTGGATTAGATTAGCTCATATTTCAGGATAGTCATACCACCATCAAAGAAGTACTTGTAGTGGCTAGCCATATGACATATTTTGGTTGGAAGCGCCCGTAAGAGGCCGGGCGTTTTTGATGGTTTTTGCACCTTCAGTCCTTGAATTGTCATAAGATTGTGCGTTTTAATAATTTCTTTGAAACTTGACATCAGCAAGACTAAGACGTCCAAAATCCCTGTAAGGGTCTCCGAAGGAAGTGGCATTCGACAGCCCTTGCAGCACTTCGGACCCTTTTTATGTTCCTTCCCGGCGTGTCAAACGTTCCGTTGCGGCTGTCAATTTCTTGACACAGCTGCCCAGATGAACGTAGCATTCAGCTGGGTGAAAGTGCAAGAGAAGTTCTTATGAATTAAAAGAGAGTAACATATATAACGTAACAAAAACAAAGGTATGTAACGTATCATGAAGTTGATGTGCAAATGCAATAAGATACAGTAAGTTCTTTTTGACGTAGCATCAAGTAAAGTATTTAACGTAGCATGAAGTTGTGGTGGAAGTACAAGAGAACTTTTTATGACGTAGCATTAAATAGGTGTGCAAGGGCGTTATTGCCCCAACCCACCCCAAAATTGACCAAACGAAGCATGGAAGGAGAAGGAAGAAAACACATACAATGGAGGAAAAAACTGCACAAACACCTGGCCTCTTACGGGCGCTGCCACCCTGTTTTGACCATGGCATATTATATATATATTATATATAATATATAATTATATATATAATTATATATATATATATTATATTATATATATATATATTATATATATTATATATTATATATATATGAATAGATGTGATTTTTAACTTCAATCTCAACCTTAATGTTTAATTTGATTCATGAGACGTGAAATTGAGCTTTATGGTATCGCAATATGGAATGATACGGGAATTTAAGCAAGAACATGGAGATACAACAAAACTGGATGAGCTAGGGAACCATTGAATTTCAAATGTGAATGAGGGAATGAACTTCCAGCTATACCATACGATTGATTTTGGAGTTAAAACCAGGGCACCGGATTTCATCTAGACAGTAAAGTCCGCTTGTGATGTAGTTGTTGTTGCACAAACGTCTCGTTGATGAGACGCATTTGTTTCACTTTGAGTGCCTCATCGTGCCTCCCTGTTTCTATTGTCATGCCCAATGCGGCGTTTGAATTTCACCCTCGCCGGTGCGGATGTTTTCCATGAACAGTGCGCCACTGCACTTTCTTTAGCAGGTGCACAGGGAGCAAGAAAGAAAGAAAGAAGGAAGGAACAAAAGAAAATAAGAAAGAAAAACATGTCACCTAGTTTTTTTTTCTCCGGAGAAGACCAGGATTCAACGGACAAAACATGTGCAAACAACGAACACACTGGACAAGCTCTAACGCCCAGGAGATGAGGTAGTGGGCATGGCTCAATCCCATCCCCCTTAATGGACTCTTTGGTAATCAAACGTTGCAATGAAAAATCAACTAGAAATAGAGGTTTTTTTGGGGGGGGAAATCAATGAACATCATTCTTAAATGGGGATGTTCCATTGAAATATGTCTAAACCCGTGTAGAACCATGGTTTTATGGGGGGGTGTTTAAGTTTTGGGGGATACTCGTAGGGTAATCTAACCCAATTCTGGGATAGTTTCAACATGTTAAGCAACAAAAATGACCCGATGGGCCTATTGGTGTCCCATGTCCGAGCCATCTACCTTTCAACCAACCATCTTTCACGGCTTATCTCGCCATATTTTAAGGTTAACAATCGGTGTTTGATGACTAAAACCATGTAACAACCCAAAACAACATACAAACCAATAAAGCAGTAAAATTCATCAATCAGAAGGAGTGGCAAATTCTACAAATATGTTCTAAACTTTTTGCAGGGTTGCTACATATGGTCAAAAGTCCAAAGTTGGATTTTCTTTTACCGGTTCTTGGGGGATGATCATGAGTTCACTGTATTTATATAGACTTCATGGTCCATACTCATATAAAATAGACTCATAAAGTACTGCACATGTTTTCTGGTAATTTAACATAGCCATTGAAAATTGCACTGTTTTATAGGTGAAATCTCTAAATCATCTACAAATGGGTCATTTTCCATGGCGTCAAAGTACCTTAGGCTAGCCATGACGGATGACCAGCATGATGCCACAGGCGACCAAGGAGCGCCGAGAGAGTCTCCAGCAAAGGTGCGGTGAATGTTTGTTGGGAGTTTGATGGATGAGCCAACTGACAGATCTGAGGGGCACCACGAAGGGTTTTAACACCTTACATGTACTGTAAACATACCTGGGAAAGAAGAGATTTGGTGTATTTGGCGAAAGTTTCTTCTCCCGACATCAATCATGGACTTGTTTCAATGTTTGAGGACATTTGCAGGAAATCCCAATGTTTATGGGACAAGAATTTATAGGGTTGTGAAAACAACAGTGATTTGTGAGGGTAGTGATGCCAAAAGTGGCCAATAATTCAGCTTCGTGGAATATAAGAGACTAGACGGAGTCGGTCACTCAGTGAGAGAGTCAGCACACCCTGAGTCAATCACCCCGCTACGTCGGTCAACTTTGCGTTGCATCAGGATAAAAGGGTTTATTTAGGTTTGGTTTAGCGTGCGTTTGGGGTTTTATTATGTTTACTCAAGGTTGGGTTAGGTTAGGTTTTGCAATGTTTTGCAAGGGTCGATTTAGGATGTACTTAGGTTTAGTTCAGGGTTTTTAAAGGTTTGTTTGGGGTTTCTTCTGGGCTGTTTAGGGTTTATTTGCAGGGTTGGTTGACGGTCTACTTTGGGTTGGTTTAGGGTTTATTTAGGGTAGTTCAGGTTTTATTTAGGTTTGTTTTAGGGTTCTTTGGGGTTGTTTGAGGCTTTGTTTATCCGAAATGATAAATAGGCAACCCCTATTGTTCAGGAACTCAAAGGTAAATGGTCCCAAAGTAACGTCTTCTGGTTCACACACTTGCCCCCCCCCAAAAAACAACCCCCAAAAAATGAAGGACGACCTTGATGTCCCAGAATTGTTTGAAGGAAAATCTGCAGGAAACCAGTATTCGGATGTATTCGGAGGCAATGACCCACATGGTTTGCAGGATGCGCGAAATGAAGCAGCCAGACCCAGAGTGTGGCACACAATAAGCAACAGGAGTGCACCACAGTTGTGAGGTTAAGATCTAAATGATATCCACTTGCGAGTTTACAGAGCGAGAGAGGTCGTTTCCGGTTTGGTGTTGCGAAATGTGCAGATTGATGAATCCGAATCATCGTAGTCACACGGACGGAAGCTGAACATCGGTGGAACATGCCTAAAAACCATGCGTTCATGTATTCATTCAGTTGATCAGATGATCAGATGTTTGTAGTCTGGAATTTGACGGCATAGATTGCAGATGTTGGGCATTAACCCCACAGCTGGTGCATCGAAATTGGTGGGTCAGAGGCGCGGGAGATCCACCCCGGCAGTTCTCATTCCGTCCTATGGTTGCCGTTGCATCAACGACGAATGAACGGCATGATCCTCCATGCCTTACTTCACTGGGGGTTCCACCCTGGGGATCCCGGGGGGACACCCTCCCAAACTGGTTCAGATGTACCAGCCATTGGGGGATGGTTTGGTCATGGTCAGCCCCAAGATCATCCCATGTTTGATTGTCCCTCAGTGTTGGCCCAACCCTGTCCTGTTTTCCCTGGACATCCCTGGACATCCCTGGACACAGCCCTCACTCCAGTGACTGTTACATCGTTTCAACCTCCAATTGGCTTCGCAACCATGGGACAAGTGCCAACACGGCCAGTCACCTGCGAAACGAAGGGTGAAAAGTGGAGATTTACGCAGGGAAATGGCCGGCGGCCAAAGTTAATGACCCTGGTGGATTTCACCGAGCCATAGAGATGGCGCCAGGTTCCACATATGGCCGATGGAAAGAACAGTTCCGATTTTGGTTGAGTTAAAACTCTTCAAAACTGCCAGAAAGCTAAGCGCAGTTCGAAATTCCTGGAAAGACTTACTTTCGGTACTGAAACATGGCAAAGGAAAATCACCTATGTACAGATGAATTCCCATTGAACCACGGTGGGATCACAATTTTGATTCCACGGTGTCCAAACATTCCGCACTGATTCCAGTCTTGGTATTACATAAGCTCTTTTGGAGGACACGGCACCATAAAATAAAGGTTGATCGTGGGTGAAATCATGAAGTGATGTTCTTCAATCCTGTTGCCGTACACATGATCTACTTCCAAAATGTGTGTAGCGAACAGTTCACATGTAGATGGGGCATTTTTGTTGAACATCTATAGTTCCATAGTTTGCCCCATAGTTTCCTGAGCATTCCTGCATATTCCAGCTAGTTTCTTGCTCCACTTCTTAGTTAATATCCATTGCAAGCGCTAGTTTGGTTTGTCCATTTTACAAATCAACAAATGTCCAGGCCGGAGGAACCTCATTGCCGTTGCTCAAAATAACGTTAACGTTTTCACCATGTTGGCAAGGGCCCATGGGACTACTATGGACCAATCCAAGCGCTCCGTTGGTCACAGGTGAACTAGTCAAATACTAATGAGGTGAGCTGCGATTTCGGCAACTTCGAACCTCAGAAAGTGGAATCTATGTCAGGTATATAATCATCAACCACAGGGATGTTATATATTTATATAACAATATTGGGGATATACCATGATACAAAAGGATCTGACTGCCAAGTTCAAAAGCTGAAGCTTTACACAAGCTCCAGCGATCGGAGGTGGTGTCTCAATCAAACGCAGAGATAGCAACAATCTATCAATGAATTTCATGAGGTTTCCTACAACAGGGGTACCCCAAAATGGATGGATTATAATGGAACATCCTATTAATTATATAATGGATGATTCGGGGGTACCCCCAATTTAGGAAACCTTCATATGGTGATGTCCATCAACCAACATCTTTCAGGGGGGTTGAAGCTACCAAAAAATGTTGCGTTTTATGGGGTTCTGCTTGCGAAAAAGAGTTAGAGTGGGAGCCAACGAAGCTGACTAATACAGGGTGTGCGAAGCATAATTCGTTGGTCTAGAACAACTCTATCACTTTACGGAAGCTGTTTGTTCCGGCGGCATGATGTTTCTAAACACGTTTGAAGAATCATTACGCCTTATGCAAGTCTCATTGTGTCCACGTGATCAACCAATACCATGGGGGATGTTGCTGCATTTTTTGCGCTTTTAGAGTAGTCTTGTCCAGGCTGAAATATGTGAAGATTATCCTAAGTGACTTCCATGGCAACCATGCCCCAACTGTTGGACTTTCAGACGGGGCAAAACGGCAAAGCGATCGACGGAAGAATGACCACATACAGACGGTGATTGCTTTGAGCTTCAGAGAGAGGTTAAGAAATGCACAGAAAATCATGGGAAACCCAGCAGTAAACCTCCAAGTAAGGATACTTTATATATTTGTATATCCTTCCGCTTCTGGTCCAACTTGGCATGGTGTATTATTGACTATTGGGCTTACCATACATCATGTGACATAGACAGAAACACCAAACAAACTGAAGTTGAGGCGTAATAGATCTACTTTAGGACGGCTATGATTTCCCTCCGCAAAGCTCAGAGCACATCTCAGTATGCTGTTCCTACCAGTTAGTCAAAAAAAAACTTGGATGTGCTGTTGGCTGTTCATGTATCGTTTGGCATGCATTGTGAAACGTGCGAGTGGTTTCAACCTCAGCATTTTGAAGTGGAAGTATTGATTCCATACCCAGCCGGTGATCTAAGATGGTCCATCTGGAAAATGGCGAAAGCAACAGACTCACAAAACACAAATGGATCAAGTGCTTCCGTAGATTGGCCCCCTAGAAATGGATGGAGGTCCATGGCTAAGAGGTAGCTGCGGGTGGTTTTTTTCCCCCAAATCCTCCCTTCAGCTGAGGTTCATTGATTGCCAGGCAGTAGTGAATATGCTGTGAGTCCATTTCGAGAATTTGCTGGTGTGTCACACCCCATTGTTTGAACACCTCAACTATACAAGGAGGTCAGAGCTATGGCTAAGTGAGGATATAAGGGCTATAAGAGGGACCCCAAACTGAATAATTACTGCAGATCCAATACTAAATCAGGGCTGTACATGCATAGCAACTTGCAGACAGATTTGAAGAAAGGTAAATTCCCATAGTAAGAATTTACTTTTTTTGGACATTGCTAACTATTGCTTTTAATTTAGGGGGATTACTTCTCTAGCTTTGCAGACCCCCAATCTAAGAAGCCATATCTCCACCTGGCTTCAGCACCACCGGGTGCGCGGCGCAACGCGGCGCAAAACCGCGCTGCCAACCCCACGGTCCGGGGAAGCCATGGCTGGAGACAGCGGCGTGAAATCCTGGATTCTTTGGTGATTTGGTTGATTGTTCAATTTTTAATTTGGTTGATTTTTCTAATCCCAAATTGTTTGGTTGGTTTTTGAGGACATTTTGCTGAATTTGGGGGAATTTAATGGAATTTAGGGTATCCATGCCAGATTAGCCATTTTTACAGGAGCTTCTCCGAAGTGGTGCCGGAGTGATATTTTTCGAACTCAGCAGTTTGCCAGTGGGCTTCAGGTCGTTCCAGAAGCGAGCAGTGTGCGATGCTCGCTGGATAGCCAGGTGGGGATAGACCTATTGGATGTCGGGATGGTGCCTTTTGGATTTTTGAAACGCCTTGGCCCAATTTTTGGCTGTTTATAACAACCCAGCCATGAAAAACACAAGTGGAAGACATGTTTTTACCTGCGGAATTGGTTCAATGTTTGCGCCTTTTTTGCGCCTTTTGGCGGTTGGGATCAATCATTAGACTGGTTTGAATTTAACATAGTTTAACAATGTTTAACATATAGTTTAACTACAATCAGATTATCACTAGATTATCATACTTTATCGTACTTTATCATAGTTTATCATTGGTTCCACCCTTGAAGTTCCACCCTTGAGATTCCGGTCATTCTTAGAACGGGCTCCGCTGGCTCCGCCCTGTGAATTCACCGGTCTCAGGTGGCTGTCATGACTCCATGGCTGCGGCAAGCTTCGTTGATCACCGCTCGCCTGACATGGAGAAATCTGGGTCTTTTTTTTGGGCCACAGGAGTCCTACCCTCTGGTAATTTAACGTAGCTATGGACAATCACCATGCTATCAATGGGTAAATCCACTATAAATGGCCATTTTCATTAGCTACGTTAAATTACCAGAGGGTAGGAGTGCAGAAACTTTGGGCAATTTCAGTCTTTTTTTGTTGCCAATGATTGTTGATGCAATTATGGGAGGTGCCTAAATTTATGGTTATTTATAACAAAGTATATAGATAGAATAATAATAATATGTATATAATAAACAAACTATATAGCAGAATTCACAGGAAAGCAGACATGTGATAGCTAGATTGGGGAATGGATAGTTTGCCAAGCGGATATGACCCTATCATTGCTAACTCCTTCTTGATAGTTGGAAAGTCAGGAAAGTCATGGAAATCCACCCATTGACGGTGGTTGATATGTGCAATGTCTCCGTACCTCGCGGTCCCATACGATGAACCATGATCAACCAATTCCATCATCTTCCTGCGCGTTGAGCCAGGTCGTTTTCCAAAATACGGATCTGAGCTCAGTGAGCTCAGTGTTTTCACATGTTTTCACCCTTGGTAGCATCCAGACATAGTTTAACGGGCCGCAATGTCACCTTCCGATTGTGGAGTGGTCCATAGTTTTGGCATTTCAAAAATACTGTGGTATGTTAGGCCGTGAGGTGCTTACATAAACAGGCATCTTACCTAGGTATTTTGGCAGTAAGGTCCTAAATGTTCCTTTATGATCCTTTATGTATTTGCATATGTTTGCTGATGCTGCTTGCAATCTCGGCGTATCTACAAGGTGATCCCCCCCAGCTACAAGTTGGTCAGTAAAAGCTCACCTTGTAGCACAACCCTCGAAGTAAGCAGTGTTTGAGAATTCAAGAGGTTCGTGAAACATGTTCTCTTCATGACTGTGCGCATTTAATCATTTGCATTGTCAGCTTGGGACATGTATCTGAACGAGCTAGGAAATGTGAGTTCATATGGATTGAACTATGTTGAAATCCGATCAGTTATTGCAGAGTAATGCAGAGTATATATAACGGAGTACTTATTGCATAACATTACTAATGACCACACTACTATACTATAGTTTCATGATCCGGGAAATGTCCACAGCGTATCTCATCCAGCGGTGGCCTCCGTCCGATATTCCAAGGCCTTAGCTCTGTGCATGCGCTACTCACGCATTCCGAAGGAGGAACGAATCTGAAAAGCTGGGAGAGAGATATCTCCTATTTTCGGGATATCGGATATAACTTCTGGTGGTGACACAAATATAAAGAAATTGTCCATAAATGTTTCGCATTTCTTGGGATATCACGAGAATACCCTGGTGAAACAGTTGTTGTCCCCCGGAGATATGGTAATAAAATAAGAGTAATTAAGGACCAGGAATCCTGTTGAATTTTAAACCATCTCAAAGTGCTTCCAGGGTTTAACCCTTTGGCCTTTTCATGTGTTCATTGTTTATCAAAGAAGTTTGTGAATACAAGACTGGGCGGGCTTAAATCGCTTCCCAACATTCTGGGTAGCAATTTTGTTTTTCAACGCATCACGGTCTTATGAGTCTTATTGGTAGTTTTGCTTGTACACCTTGTTTTGCTTTATAGGACATGTTTAACATATTAAGTCACTTTTCCACAAGTGTTTCTTGGTTTTACAGTCTCTTATGAGCCGTGTGCCCAGACTTATTTCTGCGAATAGTCATTGGATCTAGCCCATGTATCCAGTGGGACTACCAGTCTACAAATCCATCAATCTAATTTTAGCCAACAAGTCAAATCTGATCTCATTTTAGCCACGTTGCAAATCTCTGAGTGTTGGAAAAGTGTTGGAAAATACGGGCATTGAAATCGCGTCCAGGATGGCTCGAAAGAGCTCTACCTCGTCAGCACCGCTGTGTATTTGGGCCCCAGAAAGTTGGACCCACATGGAAATTCTGGTGTTTGGAAGCGATTGGAAGATGTTTACGTGTTGTTGACTTTCCATGAAATTTTCATTGGTCCCATGCGTGACAATACCATGCAAGTATACATGATATGAATATTGAGAGCGAATGGCATTTGAATCATGAAAGTGTTGGGCAAGTATGCAGGTTCCAGGTATGGATTCGGGCCAAGAATCCACATGATGCAGGTGAATATGACGGATTTGATTTGATCTCATCTGTAATTGTAATTCTTTCGGTATACCTTGACAAGCCTGGTACGTTTTTTAAATCTCCACTCTCATCCTGAGGTGATTTGTTTTTTTTTCTTGTCAGCCTGAGTAAGACGAAGTGCTCATGCCTTTCAATTGATGTCTTTCCTTTCGTTACAAAAAATATTATTTCTTAAATGGATTTCAGCCTGGATACCTTCTGGTAAACTAACAGTTTGCTATTGAAAATGACCATAGAAATAGTTGATTTACCCATTAAAAATGGTGATTTTCCATAGCAAACTGTTAGTTTACCTGAGGGTAGAGTTGAATTGCTTATTTCCTTATGATTTTCCCACACGCTGCTGTATTAACCCATATGTATATTATATATATATATATATATTTTTGAACCCATCGAATCACCTGGAAAACTCAGGTTTGCTGGAGAGGTGATGAAGCTCCTGGTGTCCTCGGTCCTAGCGCCTCGAAGATTTTCGGCCCATGGTCTTTGACCCCTGGTAGCCTACACAAAAATCGCTGGTGAATGGATGTGTACCCTCTGGTGAACTAACATAGCAATGGAAAATGGCCATTTATAGTGGATTTTCCCATTAAAAATGGTGATTTTCCATTGCTATGTTAGTTCACCAGAGGGTATTCCCTAAAATATGGCAAACACACACCCATTTTACTGTGTTTTTTTGTTGTTTGGGCATTGATTTGCGTTTTATTTCTCTATTTGTCCATGTGTCTATCTATTAGATTGTCAGCAGGTTTTTTTTTTGCTGTGCATCTATGTGTGTGTGTGCCACATCTATTGTATATAGTGATCCGCACATTTTGCCGCTAAAGTGCTCCAATTGTAGTTGCATGTTCCGATTGGTGGCCAATGTCCTTCTGAGAGACGATCCCAAGTGTTTTTGGGTGATGGATCTGACTGAGGGGGATAGCCATCAGCAATTTTATTGGGAAAGACATATAAGACAAAAGCATCAAACTGGGGGGTCGCCTATTTTCAGTCAAAACCATAGATCTGTGAGCAGTTTTAACATGTAATGATTACCCTCTGGTAAACTAACATAGCTATTGAAAATGACCATTAATAGTGGATTTTCCCATCAAAAATGGTGATTTTCCATAGCTACGTTAAATTACCAGAGGGTACATGTTGCCTTGTTGCAATGGATGGTAGCCTTTCGCGCGTTTCGATCTGGAGGGCCGGTGCCGTGAGATTCGATCGAGGCCAGTTGGTCCTACAGCCCCTTGGAGGTGTGGTACCATGAAACACTGCGTTCAGAATGGGATTACAATGGGATAAACCATCAACCAACTGGTGCGGGATTTCGCAACGATCCACAGTACTGTAGGTAGAATATATCTATATAAAAAATATGTGTATATATATATTATATATATTTATGTATATATGACTAGCAATTTGATAATGGGAACTTTGTGTTTGAAAATGGGGTATCCCTCTAGTTATGGCCATTTTAGTAGGGAACATGGTGACTAATCTTGAAATTTTACGAAATTTTGGAGGTTACCATAGGGTACCTTATTGTCGGACAAACCCATTTCTAGATGGTTTTCCTACTCAGATTTTATTGGACATGGGGATTTCAAGTTGTCATTTTTGATTGCTAGAGGTTTAAAAGAGGCGGATTATTCTTTGGCATCCAATGGCAGAATCAACATATAGAGACTGTAGACGACATATGTGGGAGGAGCGGAGCCACTAGCCACGGCAGGATAAGAAATCGATAGAAATCGCATTGACCCGCCGCCCGTCCACAGCCCTTTTTTTCCGGGCAAACCACTTTCGAATGAGTTCTGACAGTGGTGTACATGTGCTGATCATGACAAATTACACAACTTACACAACTATGCAAAGCGCACTACATGCTGAAGTTCGGGATCTTTTCTTGGCACATTGCATTTCGGAATTTTCCCGACGTCCTGTTCATATCTATCTATTCATGGGCAGCTGCCAGGATCACACCAAGCTCTGCACATCATCCCCACGTCCACCTTGAAAAAAACGCGTTTCACTTTCTGTGTTGGCCATGGCCTTGACTGCAGTACCAACCAGTGCGGCTCAGCGGATTTAGCTTCGCTTTTGCATGCATTTTGTAGCATGTATAATGCACACACACATATATATATATAATTATATAGCTAAGTCATGTTCATTTGGGGATATTTGAATTTACACTTCGGTGTGCATTCGGGGTTTCATGGGTAGAACCATCATGACAACCTCCATAAGTTGGGATATACAACTAACCCCTATGATTATATATTTAGATGCTTATGGGATGTTGCAGGGCGAGGTTGATGCTTTTCACCCCGAGATTCAAATGGGTTGCGCAGCTAGGACCGTATTACGCTGACTTTGAATTAGGATCATTAGGGGTTAGTTCATGTAAATTATACAGTGTACACACGTTGCAGTGTAATTAGTTTATATTAGTTCCATGATGTTCCATGACATCAGCTAAACTTAACCCAGCTACTCAGCTACTCACCATCAACAAACTCCGCTGATCAGCAAAATCCGTGGTGACCAGGATTCTTGATCTCTGTGCAGGGCGACTTAATCATGGAACCTTGTTGCAATGGTAGCAACTTGGGATTGGTGCAAGGGTGGCTGCGAATCCCCTAAAGTGGTTTAGTGCATGAAGAAAATTGACATTATTGTGACCGCCATGCTCATTTTAAGGGATTTGAACGCTAAACCATGCTAAACCCGAAAAGCAGCAGAATCCTTGGGGCAGCAGTAGAAAGTAAGCTTGGAAAGACTCTCCCTTATGAGGTCTGCCAAGATATCCATTGAAGTTGACTTGGTAGGAAGTCAGGGTGAGACTCTGCCCTGTTGCTGAAAAAAATCCTATCAGATCTTGGCCCGGTGTAGTGGGCCATAGGCCCCTTCCGGGGGATCTACGCGTAAAATCACCCAAATACAACTGGTAGAAGCTGACTGGTAGCATTTGGGTGTAGTGGCTACGCTGCACCACGAGCTCACCAGAAATGATGACTATATAGCTATCTCTAGCTAGAGGTTTTTTACCAGCTAGAAACCTCCATTGAGCGATCATTTAGTTCGGAGATTTTCCAGCCGTTTGATGACACCGGAGGGCTCGGAAAACCATCCCAGCTGTTGCAGATGCCCAGGAGCAACTGGATCGTGAGATCAATCGCTGGTCCATCACCTTCAAGCAGAAAAATGTTGAAGAGTGCCTTGAACACATGAAGATCATGAAGCACTTAAAGCACATCTGCATGTCTTTGAACATGTTGGGAAAACGCGATGATCATGTTTCTTTCATTAAGATTTGACGGATGGTACTCCAGTCTTTTTGACACATGATTAATTATTATTGAGAGGCCTGGCAATGGGAAGCCCCCATTTTGATAGCAAACACATATAAACACGCAGTCGATTGTTTGTTGCTGTATTTATTGATTGCCAGAGGATTTGCCATGTCATCGAAGGCAATATCTTACATGTACATTTTCATGGAAATTGCATGGTCGGCTCATGTCTTCGTGGTGCTGTGCCAAAACCCAGCCAATGGCATAGGTGAATCACAACCGCATGAGGTCGAGTGTGGAGGGATCAAGAACCCGAAATTTGCAGTAATTACTGGTGATGGTACCTACTCCGTCCAAAAGTTTGACCTTGTGTACTGGGCAAACACAATTTTCAGTTTTTATACACTGTATATATCTAGTTTGCCACACATGGGGCATGAGCACGGTATCTAGGACTGGTATGTGCATGGCATGCTGGTCGGCAGTTTCAATCACATGCCGATGTTCTCATCCCTAAAACTGGAAGGATGACCTCCCATTGACTAGCATCGCAATTGGATCAAAACTACCGACCAAATACAGGACTTGTTTTGAAAGAGCCCTTGGTGTTTGGCTAAGTATTATATATTATTATATCGTCTCATATCGTCTCTCAATGATTTATTTCACTTGAAACAGGCTTTCAGGCGGTTGGAGGTGGAAATAGATTTGGCCAAGTCTATGGCTGTCCTCTTTTTAGACATCAGCTACCATTAAGTCATATTACTATGGTAGTCAAATGACTCATTTTACACCCACCATAGAAATAAATCTGATGAATTTCTATATAGTGACCTCACTGTGACATCACTGGAATGATGGTTAGATTGCGGGGAATCCTCCCCAAACGGCCTTATTTCGGCCATGTTCAATCATTTTCAGGTTGTATATTGAATCATTATGAATTTGATAATTTAGCCAGAAACCTATCGATGTCCCAAATTCCCATGGTTGGTTGATTTAAACATAAATGAATACATGTCATAAAAAAAAAAAATATATATATAGATAGATAGATAGATAGATAGATAGATATAGATACAAACTAGTCACCAACCACCAAGTTGTTTTTTGGTGCTGATAATCCATCATGAACCCCGGGGTAGTGCATAAGACATCGAATTTTCCGGGGAAGGTCCTTCCTGGCATCGAGACGCATGGGTTTGCTGCGTGCCAGCTTCTGGTCCTGTGTGGTGTTTCTCGGATGGAACAGGGGCGGTGCTTGGGGATATTTAAGCGATGCTGATTTCACCAGCAAACATGGTGCCGTTTGTTCAACAAAAAGTGGCCATAACATGGACATGGTGGTATTCAATGGTATTCAACCATCGCCAGAAATTTCAGAATGGGAAATGTCAAACATATCGAACTAATTCTGGGAGTTAATATGTGTGTTGGATGTGTTTCATTTTGAGCCTCTTGAAAACTTCGCATGCCCAGCCAGGCCGGATACAGTAACTGATTGCTAAGATGTCAAAACTGGACTTCCAAGTCACCCATCAACATTTGCATGTTTTTTGTTGTGCCTGCAAACCATCCCCTTTCAGGTGTATGACTCATATGACCGTGCTGCTCGTTGTTTTTGTCTTGCCGTGAATTGGAACGCAGTATGAGATCCAACGGAGTCTGAACCGAGAATTTTCGTGTATAGATAGAACAGCCACATACGAGCTGCGATAAAAGAGCCTGTGGTTTTCTATTGTCGCATATCGCTGCCTCATATATTGAATAATATTGGCTGAGGTTGACATTATTGTTGCTTGTGAACAGTGTCTACTTGGTGCTTTCCTTCATGAATGGTGACTTGCAAGTCTCAGGCCGCGGGTATGACTGATGAAGCTGCAGGTGTGATGTGTCCTGTATGAGTTATACTTTATAACTCAACCTACATAATCCTATATGTAAATATATATATATATAATGTTATGTAATTATATATGTATATCGGATAGCCAGCCAAATGGACACTTTCTAGCCAGGCTTGGAGCACTTAGAGAGACCACTTGCGATTCCACCATGGGATCCTTTGGTCGGCGTGCTCGTCTTGTTTCGGATGAACATGATGAACGCCAAAGGTACTGAACTGTATCTACGCATTATATGTATATTATATATATATATATATATATTATATTACATATATATATATATTCAATTTTATTCATATATATACAGTTATATACATATGTAAGTGCAGATCAATAAACACTCTATGACTATGTTTGTTTCATAGCCTCCCGGATCGCACAGCTACGCAACAGCGTGCGCAGGATTGCGGACGGTGTTGATTCATCGAACTTCCTGCACTGGAGCTTCCTTGATTTGTTGTTTCACCATAGCCACTGGATTGATTTAAGGAAAACTAATACGGCTGCAACGCTAGTTTCTTAATTACATGTTTTTAATTATTTGATTTCTTTTCTTTTAACCGGGTGTCCGGTTTCCGGTAAAATTGTCCATGATTTAAATTTCTGGGACAGCGTTGGGGCATCATTGTGATCCTTCTCAGACATGTGGCAAAAGTCTGTGGATGCAGGGGCTCTGACACTTGCCCTCCCAACAGCCCAACAACATTGAAAAGGCCAAATGTTATCCACAAAGTTGAGAATCAGTTCTTGAATTTTGTGTGTCATATTCTGCACACCCAGTGGGTTCATTTCATTACCAGATCATTATCCCAAAGTATCAACCAGCTACTGGCAAGTTTGTGGTGGTAACATCACATTACAATCATTACAATATATTTTTACTTGAAACTTGACAATGGTTTGTAAGTGTTAAGGATTATAACGATTATAACTTCACGGCCATGCCAGTCCGTTGGAACCGTTGGAAGCGTCGGAGCCCGAGGTTCTTTGCACCTGCCGCTCCAGCGCGTGTTGTGGCCTCCATGTGCGACGATTGGAGCAAATGGCCTCGGCCTCTGCCACCCAGCAGCATGGGGGGCTTCTTATGGGGAATCCCCAAGTGACGTCAAGTGACCATGGTTGTTTCAATACTAAGATGGTGTACATTTTATGATTTGGGGGTACCTCTATTTTAGGAAACCTACGGGCCTATTGGGTGGGTGGGTGTGGGTATAATCTGCAAAAGAGGTTACCCCAAATAGTGGGCGAAGATTTACTTATCAGCCACGGTTGGAATGATCATCGGAATGGGCGCCAGTGCAACCTCAGCAGGTCGGGCGATCAGTCTTGTATCGCGAAGTGGACAATAGAGAGGCCGGCATTATTGTTATACAACCATATGGTTATTTAACATAGTTATGGAGCATAAAGGGCAATCATCATTTTCAATGTCTAGGTAAATATGGGTAAATCATCCATAAATGGACCATTTTCCATAGCCATGTGAAATTACCAAAAGGGTAGTAAAGCAATAGTAGACCATCCATATTTTAGTTGAGATAATGGTCGCTCCCTTTCAACAAAGTTGGTACAGATCCTTTCTCTCCACATTTTCCTTGGACTCGGCGAGGCTTGCATTTTGATGATAGCCACTTGCCTTAGCATCGGGATGTGTCGGGGCACGGGACTGATATGGTTGATCATGATCAGAGTTGGGAAGAAGGGTTGCATCCTAAGATGCATGGAGGGCGTTTGGCAGGACTATTCCCAACACTAATGCATGCTGAAACTACTGTAGCCAACAACACAGGGATCACGAAATGATACGAAATGCTGAGATGGATTCGTTTCTGATTATGACATCACCATAGTTATATATAGTTATATGCTATATTTTACCCGATTTGCTAAGGATTTCAGAGGGATAGATGGGTTCTCCCAGAGTTTTTCCCATCTGCTCGCAAAAAGAGCTCCTCCTTTAGGCGGTCCAACACATGGATTGGCACTATACCGGCAAGTTGTATCTGGGCGGAGATAGTGGTGGTCTAATGGGATGTAGTGGAATTCAACCAACAATATGGGAATTAAACATGGTTTAAGCATAGAAGATCAGATAAGATTTGGTCCCTGCCCAACCAAAAATGCCTATTTGACATGGTGTATTTTGTGGGAATCTCATGGTGATATGCCGGATATAGGGGATTTCATGAGGATTTGGGTGAGAGCCAGGTACGGCATTCCGGACGTCCGGTTTATGGACGACGATCAGCTGTGCTACTTCTATTCCTCTGACACCAGGTCGCTCGTCTTTTCAGGGGGTGTGAAGTCTGTTGATTAATGGTGAAACACATATGACATATGGTTAATATAATGTTAATATAATGTTAATATAATGTTAATATATGGTTAATATATGGCTATAATGGATGACCGCCTGGGGATGTGGGATGATAATCCGCAATGACTACGAATCTATGATACTATATGGACTATAGAATGCTATGGACTTTATGCATATCATATATATGCTACCCCCCCCAGAACCTATGTTTCAGAAGCTGCGACCCTGCTTGAAGGCATACTGCCATGTTGCAATGATTTGAGCAAAGAAGACGGCAGGTGCTGTTGATGACACGGCCAAG
>Ga0126342_10002298_pt1 | contig 29444 bp, 22 predicted proteins | sample Cyp1metagenome_FD_92528 | JGI IMG/M metagenome (GOLD analysis project Ga0126342, IMG submission 92528) | Coral microbial communities from Lord Howe Island, Old Settlement Bay, Australia - Cyphastrea 1 metagenome | ecosystem: Host-associated > Invertebrates > Cnidaria > Coral ...
CAAACTGTATGAAATACAAATTTCACCTGAAAGGGGTCTTCGCAATTCCCTGAAATTTCCCAGCTATTTTGGCATGGAATATGTTCGGCCCTGGAATATGGGCAAGAAATTGCTAGAAAAATGGCCGAACTATTCAGGTTGGTGAAATATTATAATTTGCCCATATGTATATATATATATATATCTATATATATATGCTAATCATTGACAATAAATAACATTACTAGTTATACACTAATAATCATTTCTAGTTATATATATATATGCATATGCCCAAAAATGGGGGTTTTCCATAAAATTAGGTACCCAACAGCTGGATGGTATAATTTGTATATATAATATATAATATATATATATACAAATTCAATATGAAACTTAGCCTTTCATTGACCTAGCGATCATCCCAACAAACACCAGGTTGGTACGGCCTGGGGGTCAGCCTCTGCTGGGGCTGCGTGGGTGCCTTAGCGCCTTGGTGACGGCGAAGAGGGGGGCGGATGGGGGAAGGTTTTACCGGAGATGCGGCAATTCTTATTCTCTAAAAAAAAACAATAGAAAAGTCACATCGTACTAGAATAGTGGTAAATCACTTTTCTACAAGTGATATATATATATACACTGTATTTATTTATATATACATATATATATATATATATATATAAAACCATATGTGAGATATATGCTAGTACACATATAATTGTATAATTGTTGCAGATATAGTATTTTTGGTGAATCAGGTTATGATACAATATTTGTTTTACCCGCCAAGTTCGGAGATGGTTCAAGTTTGGGGAACTCTACGTCATAGACCCTGGAAATTAAATGGTTCAAGAGATCTAAGAGTTTTTTTAAACTGCGTATATCGTGTATGTATATATATATATATATACATACATTTATGTATTATATCACTCTAGAATGTAGAATCAGAATGCATCACCGATGATCAGATTTCCGGGCCCGGACCATTCCACTGGGACTCCGCGACTCCGAGCACCGTTTTGCTCCAAGGTTTGTGTCTACGGCTTGATGAAAGGCGCGGCTTGAGCTGGGAGCTGGACCTGTTGGGGACTCGTTGCTGGGATGAAAATGGGGTACACGGTTACACCCATAGAATGGCTATCTGAATATTGGAATATTGGAATATGGTGATAAGCCCTTGGATCAAAATGGGGTACCCTGTTTTCAGAGAAAACAATGACAAAAGCATATCGTAGATGAGACTGTTTTTATTGTGTATATCTCAGTCTCAGTTTGTCAGGGAGAATGGCGCAATTGCCGCCTAGTCATATGGATCTATACCCATACTCCTACTTCATTGAGTAATTGCGAGCTCGCTGACTCATTCATAAGGATCGACCGCGGACGGAATTTCAGGTTGGCCATTTCAAACATGTCATCACAGTCATCACCACAAGTTCGCAGGGATCTTGCATCTCATCGGTTGCCAAAATCTTTCTGTTGGTGTGGGCATAGAAATTACTTTCATAAACTTACAAAAAAATGGTTGGTAACAGCATTGGTAAATTGCCATAAACTTACAAACAATCTTTCATAAACTTGGGAAATCTACCGATTGGGTTTGGGCAACTACTCTTTGGCCATCGGTAGATTTCCCAATGAACATCGACTGGCTCAGAGCGCCGATCCCCGAAAGAAAACCGCTTCAGACAAAATTGATTTGGTGGAACCGGTGCGAACCGATCGTTGATCATTTAGCCTCTGATAAATTAATATAACGAACTGGAAAGATCCACCGTGCTATCTAGCTGGGTAAATCGGTAAATCCACTATTTCGACTGGGCCATTTTCCAGTTCGCAAACTGTAAACGTTTACCAGAGGATATCATCCTTTTCCCTGTAGAAAAGATGGCCATTTTGGAGGTGTTGTCTCCTTTTCAGCGCCCCTTGGTCGCTCGCTCGCGACAAAGCCTCTGCGGTGCGCAGGTTTGAAGCTCCGAAATCCGAAGATGAAGTATGGAGGTGAACTCCAGGGCATCCCCGTCGAAGACGTCTGGATGAGACCTATTTGAATGATGGGTAAAGATAGGTAGAAATCCCAAGATTTTGTTGGTTGAATCATTCAGATCCCTCCAAATTGCTCGATTTCATGCCCGTTGACTTACTTCATAGCCTCTGGGAATATCCATGATATTCTCGTCTGAAAAGTCTGAAAAATAGTCTGAAAAGTGGAATCTGAAGCAGGCACAAAATTTCGGAAGATCTTGTAGGCAGCTTTCGCCACGGTGGACCCGACGACAGGTCTGGACGTGTCTTTGCCCAAGTACGTCCTCTTCTTTTCCGTCACAGGCGGATAGGAGTTGTCCCGGTTTCATGGGAGGTTGGATATAATTTTTGATGGATAAAAATCATGGGATTTTCCCATGGATTTCATGGGATATTTCCATGGGATATCAAAGATGGATATCTGATGGATAAATCCATGGGATTTCATGGGACTGATCAAACATGGCTACGGCTACGTCCACCTTTCCCAGCGAAGTCATGACCTCCATGGCGGATGTCCGGGGCTTTTCCAGCCCACGTACTGGATGTACTGGAGGGTATTAGCTAATATCCCATGAATATCCCCTGAAAATTCCATGTTTTTTCGCATTTATAGTTGATAAGTCCCATTAATATACCGTCTATAGCTGGTTTTCATTGATTTTACCAGCTCTAAATCTCCATTTATCGCAGATGTCCCAAGATTCATAGATGACTTTCCCAGCTCTAAACCTCCATTTCGAATCATTTCGTTCAGAGATTTTGATGAATTTCCCAATCAATTCCTATTCAAACCGCCATGTAGAGATTTATAGATGAATTTCTTATGGAAAAAACATGAAAAAACATCCATTCGGAATCATTTATAGCATATTTTTTTCCTGAATTTTCCTAAGGTTTTTGATGGACCCCATGTGCCATGGACGTCCAGGCCTGGCCACGTTGGTGGTGGAGATGTGGCTGGCGACCTTGGAACTGGACGACGACATCTCGAAGCGCGTGCCGTTGATGACAGGAGCGGAGATGGTTTATGAAATGGTGTATATGTATATATATATATATATCCACCCTCTGGTAAATTAACATAGACCCTGAAAATCACCAATTGTTAGAGGAAACTAATCTTCCAACCCCTATCTGCCAGGGTCTATGTTAATTTACTGGAGGGTATATGATATATATATAGGGGATATATATAGGGGATATTTAATTTATGTTGTTTTTTTTTCAAAGATCCATACATACTATTCTTTATATATATATAGATGGGATATGTTAGGGATATTTTTATGTAACTATTGTATATATATATATATGGGATGATTATGGGATGATTTTATATCCCATTAAACACTGGATATGATAAAATATCACCATGGGGGATTGAACTAGCTGGATATTGGTGGTTAGTTTGTGTGGGTAAATAGTGGTACCCTCTGGTAAACATACAAAAAACTATGGAAAATCACCATTTTTAATGGGAAAACTCACTATAAATGGCCATTTTCAATAGCTATGTTAAATTGCCAGAGGGTAAATTTCTGGATTGTTTTGTAGGTTCGGGCCAGCCAATCAACTTGGGGATCGATGGGAAACAGAAATGACAATTACCGTGGGAAATATATGGACGCATATGGAAAATCGCTCGGGTTCATTGAGTCAAGGCTTCTTGACCACAGTTGTATTTGTCAGTGAGGTGATTTTTATCTCATTTGGGCAAGGCATTGAAATGAATTGCACCTTCATCCCCCTGCCGGAGTGCATAATACTGGGACTTCCCTGTTTCTAGCGGGATCCCCCAACATCTATGGCAAGTGGACCCATTACCATCGCCCATTTCGATTCCAGCAGGGGTTTGAGGAGCCAATTTGGTGGTCTTTTTGGTCCCTTGGTGAGAAAATCAACGGCCCTTCGGGCGCGCGGATCGCGGATGGCGGCAGTGTCTTACTTTGGGTTTTTTTGTCACAGCAAATCTACTAAGACATATGATTCAATCATGTATCATTTCCTTGATAGCCAAGGATGTCTAGGAACCAGCCGAAAATCTAACGTTTTGGAAGGTATCTAATTATTGAATAAGGTAGCACATCAACATCCTGGTTACCTGGTTTGCAACCAAATTAGGGTTCTCCTGGTCAAGTCAAAACTGGCTTTTGGCTGCCATGCACAACCACATTTTGATGGGCCAGATGGGGTACCACATGGCGGGACAAGTTGCAGTGGGCTGTACCCCGTAGCTCGGTGGATCAGAAACTCTCCGCGTTTCATGGCTGCTACAGCCCATATCAATCCATAGGGGTGGTGGATTTTTTTCGATTGGGATTGGTGGCAGCAGAGGTTTTTGGGGAGAATTTTTGCAGGATGAAATCCTAAGTCCTGCAGCAAAAGGATGGTTGAAACATGTTGAAACCCTACAAATAATGGGATCTTTACCACCATTTTCAACTGGTGCTTGGGATTTCGCTGCCTCACCCACTGTCCTTCGTTGAGGTGGCCACAGTCTTGGGGCTCAGCATCAAGGTGGACAATGCCTGACGCGACACCGTGAAAGTCAAAATCCGCGCATTTCGCCGCGGTCGATTCGGTTGATGTCCTTTTCCCAGGGATTGATATGATTGATGGATTACCAGTAGTAGAGGAGGAGTTAATCCATGCTAATCCTGCAAAGTTCACCATTCTTGGTGAATGATGATATATATATATATATCTGGGTAAATTTGATCACGACCGAGCCCTGTTCTCCTGAACCCTGGAATCATGGTTAATAAGGGGAATCATCCCGAAATGGCCTTATTTCAGGTTAGTGAATTATTATAATTTACCATGATATATAGATATATTATAATATTGATAGATGGTATACCAGACCGCTCTGTGTTTTTTTTTGCGAAAGGACATTGTTGCATTGAGGGGTAATCTAGCAGTATTTTGCTGTGATTCTAACTATTTTTTTCTACACGCGATACCGTGGGAAATTCATCTAACAATGGGTTGTATAGTGGTATGAGGATATAACAGGATATATAGCCAACCTGATATGGGATTTGGGGGCTTTGAACATTTGCACCCCAGCGTTTACCCAGGGTTTCTATGGTGAAGCAGTGGAGTGAATATCAGGCCCGAGGCCAGAGAGGGATACAACACGCCAGTGGAACGGACTTCCGATGAACTTACCCTCTGGTGAACATACAAAAAACTATTGAAAATGGCCCAGTCGAAATAGTGGATTTTCCCATTAAAAATGGTGATTTTCCATAGCTATGTTAAATTACCAGAGGGTATCACAATCAATGGCATCCCAGTCATGCTGATCTCTGTCCGTTGCAGGATATTGTGATGGTTGCAGACTTGGTTTAAGAATTTCACAAGACCTGACCTTTGACGGCACAAACACGGGTCACATCCTTCATTCAATCCTGTATGGGAGTCGTACAGGCAAATCTACTTTCGGAATGTCTCCACAGCGATCAAGTCGTAGTTGGGTAGGAGGACCCATGTATGGCCATATGTGATCACATGGATGGACCCCATGTCTGTTCTTGCAACTCTTACGATACGAATCCGCTGTTTTCCGGGTCTCACATACTATATTTGCCAGTGCCCAAGTTGAATTTCGGGAAGCTCACTTCCATTTGCTTTGAACCCGGTTTCATATCGAACTGCAGAGCTTGGTCCAAGATTCACGACAGCGAAGTGTCGCGCGTGCGTGCGGCGTACGCGGAAGTGTCGTAGGAGAGCCATGCCGCTGATTGCCATGTTTATGAAAGCAGAGATGGAGGCCCGTGGCCATGAACTTGAACAGAAGCTGGGTACCTTCTGGTAATCAAAGATGGTCATGTTTGATGGGTTTCCCATTCAAATTTGCAGATAGTTTTCCCATTCAAACTTGCCAGCCATGTTTGATTGAGGGCAAATGTTGCGCCATGGCCATATTCTGAGCTTGTGCTGGGAATATACCTAGCCTACAACCATCGTTTTTACCAGACTTCCAACTGGTTGCAAAGCATGAGAGTTTACCATTGAACCCAAGGATTGAGTTTCATCTCCGGAGAACTGGGACGAACTGTTCCTCCATCCCATTGGTCCTATCCGGTCCTATCCGGTCCTCAGGGAGTGGAGAGGATCGTTTTCCCAGAGGAAGACAGTTGGAAGGTAGATATCCAACAGTCAGGTGGCACTGATTCTTGGCGACATGATCGCGACATCCTGGACGTGATGTTTCTGGTTTTCCCATGGCGACAAGCAGCAGCTGAACAAATCGTTGAAAACAGCTGGATCTCCAAAATTGTAAAAACCTCGACCTCGAGTTTTTTTTTTCAAACTATAGTCATCACTGTTGTGAGCAACTACGCTTCACAAACTACATGAACATCCAATTGTTCAAAAGTTCCAGGCCCAACTTCGTGATATGTTTTCAAATTTGTGACCCCAGCATATCCAAAATAGGCAATCATTCATAGGGGAACCACTGGTTCTGGGGCTAAAATCGGAAATCCCGGAAGATTAGGAGGTTTCCTATAAAAATAGGGGGGTACCTCCCAGAAAATCATTTCATTTCTATATTTTCCTAGGATTTTCCCATGAAAAATACTCCAACCAGATCGCCCCGAGGAGATTCGAGAAGGCGTCACCATCGATCCTACGAACGAGGTGGCTTGATGTGGCTTGGGGGTATCATCCCCAACGGCAGAAAATGCGGGAAAGCCCTGGGATTTTTCCCATATGAAATATGATCTGGTTACGAAAACCATGATTTTGGTGGTTTCAAATGGCTGGTAATGGTGGTTTACTGGTGATTTTATTGGGATATTTTGCTGGTGATTTAATGGTGATTAAGCCTCTGGTAATGGAATATTAATGGCTGGTTGGTGGCTTGGTTTCCATGAATGGATTATGACTTTCCATGTCATATATGGGAATTTCATCATCCCAACTGTTACTAAAACTCCATCATTTTTCGGGTAGGGCGAAAAACCAACCAGTGATGGTTGGATCAGGGTTTCCGGTGAGATTTTTCCAACCAATCCATTGACAAACAGGTTTCTCAGGGGTCCAGCAGCTGAGTTGGGGGATGGTACCCGTAGCCTCTGATGGTCCCCGTAGCTGGTCATCCGTAGCCGAAACGTGGCGTGTCATCCGTTGCCGAAACTTGACGAAGTTTCAAATCACATGAATTGACAATTGCTTATACACATAATACACATAATATACATTATATATAATAATAATATACAATAATACACTATAATAATATACACAATATATATATATGCAATATATATATATATACATATCGTAGTCTTATAAGTCTTATAATACACATACTGGTATATGATATACATGATTGGAGAATAGTGGAGATGGCTGCCCAATGTGCCACAGTGATGCTGTCATCCAACATGCTCCACCGGCTCGACAGGAGGAGATTCCTAACAGCAAGGGAACCGCCAATTTTTTGATCAAGTGGGACGGAGCAAAGGCGTGATGATTGGTACAGGAGGTGACCTGTGGGGAAGAAGATACAGCAGACATATAGAGGTAGAGAACACAACAAATTGGGCTTTGTACACCCCTGCATATAACTACGACAAGATGGGGAAACTGATGATTAACTTATTCTGGAGTATCCTAGCTTCAGACCAGCACACCTATTTACCAACAATACTTGGGATGTTACCATTGACGCAGCCATCAATCAGCAGAATATGATCATCTGTAAGAAGGTCTCGCTGTGTGCGGTTGCAGAACCGTTCAACATTTCATGGTCTTGCAAAATCTCAAGCTTGCAAAGAACATAAGTTCCAGGAATCTAGTCTGGCAATGGAACATCCCACATTTCTATCTATTTCGAGTTGACTTTCCTAGTAAACATGGGGATTTCTCATGACTATGTTTGGTTACCAGAGGGTAAGTAACAGGGATCGGGTGGACTTGCAGGCTCCATCCACGATTTCAGTTGGGGCCTGAGATTGAGAAGAGGGTTGGCTCCATCTCCAATGTTTACGTGGACTCCCAATAGTGAAATTTCAAGGGGAGGTTCTTTTTTTCAGAAACTGCTTGGTGGTTTCAAACATTTTTGTTATTTTCCATCATAGATGGGATGTCATCCGAAACCCATTGACGAACTCATAGTTTTCAAGATGGTTATTGCACCACCAACCAGATTATTATTAACCATCATTAACCAAAAAAAAATCCACATTATTAACCATTATTAACAGTATATATTCCAATCATATTCCAATAATAACCATCATTAACCAACCAACCAGGAAAAGTCATCAGGGATGCTTGATGTTTGTTCCCGTGATTTAAAGAGCCCCCATTAGGCATGACAGCTGGTGAACCACATTAGGGATGCAACGCAAGCGTGTGTAGCTAGCTTTGGGGGCACGATACAACAATAGAAGATGATAGAGGTTTATATACGTTTAGAGTAGATTTAAATAGATTCAATACATAACCACTACAAAGGATTGATGCTTCTTGATAGACCCCTTAGACTTCCATGACAATTGTTTAGACTGATAGAATCCTCTGTAAATCAAAGGTAAATATGAACATGAACGGTGTAAAAACCCACGTTTTCTGCATCGCCAAATGGCCATTTTACCATGGGAAAGCCATCGAACTATAGCCGGTGCCACAGCACTGAGATGGTGACACCTTCTCGATCGACACCTTTGAAGGCGCCGCATGCAGGGTGGAGTTGTCTCAATTATTTGGCATGGACCCACACATTCAATGGTTTTTATCTTGATTTTATGAATTGAAATTGCCAGATACAAGGGTTAGGACCGTTAGGATATCCATTGCTTATCACTTTCGCCACTATTTTAATGTTCAGAACATGGGGTATCCACCATGTTGAGACGCCCGACCATACTGGAAAATTGAGCTTCTGCAGCGTCCCACGATGCCCGACCGGTTTCCTGCACTACCAAATTTAGGAAAAAACACACCTTGATTAATCCCTTTCCCATATAAATAACCCACCCGAAGAATCTCTAGTTTTTGTATTGAATCAATTTGAATTATTTGTTCGTGTTGGGGACCTGTTCTGGGGAGAGTTTATTGTTAAGAGCATACTGTTTTCCACCATGTTCGGATGTTCATTTCCTTGACCTTTGGCAATCTGTGGTGGTGGTGGAAAAACCGGTGAATTGTACGAGAGATGAGAGCGACTGGACGCTGCCGCGAGGACAAGGAAGTGAAGGATAAGGTCCTGCACCAGTACTCAGAGGGAGGCACCATGCAACCGGTGTCTTGTCAGCACCAATGAGATGGAGATTTTCAGCTGTGAGCTGTGAATTTCCGGAGAAACTCCTGGCACTCGAGATTGTCCATAATGGACAATCATACATATATCATATATATATATATATATGTATTATATATATATATATATATGATATATATTATATATATATATTATATATATACTATATATCATATATATATATTATATAATTATACATTTTCATACAGCTGATTCAGATGGATTGTTCATGTATTTGGCATGCCACCAGTGGGATGTGAGGTCTTTTTCGGGTCGCCCCACTGAGGTAGGGATTTTTGACTGCCGCGGTGCCGAACCTGTGACGTGTCGCTGTATGTGATTTCTCGCTGGTACCCTCTGGTAAACTAACAGTTTGCTATTGAACATGGCCATAGAAATAGTGGATTTTCCCATTCAAAATGGTGATTTTCCATAATAAATTGTGATTTTCCCATTGAAAATGGTGATTTTCCATAGTTTTTTGTTAACGTTTATTATTTGGTAAATGGCCTTGTTTCAGGTTGGTCTCTGCAATTCATCCAGATGATACCCATATTTAGTGAGCATTCCCAGACACTGTGGACAAGATCCACCAGTTGATAGATTATTGGTAGATTAGTATAGTATAGTCAAACATATCCCACAAAGTATACAATAGAATAGTTGGAGTTGGTTGCATCAGCATCACCCATATTTCCATATACTTTCTTGGTTAAATCCCATTATTTCCCACATATCCTATTATTCTCCGTGCACATATATATATATATATTATAGAAACAAATTTAAGTATGAATATAGATATAAACATAAATGTAAAATATAATCCCATTCCCCTAACATTAAATACACATCGGAAACCATGCTTTAGCAGGATATTCACACATATTCACGCATATTTGGAATTTAGGACCATACAGGGGGTGTTAAATATTTGATGGGATTATATCAATATCAATTTTCCCACGCCATTATGGATTGAATTCACATCGTTTACAGTATCCATTACCCTCTGGTAATTTAACATAGCTATGGAACATCACCATGTCTAATGGGAAAACTCACTATACATGGCCATTTTCAATAGCTATGTTAGTTTACCAGAGGGTATTTTTTTTCCTAAGGGAATGAATATTTTTAAACATAACCAAGGTTTCCTGTAGATGTTCCATTATTAGTCCATCCATGATGTTAGAGGGAATCATTCGTCATAACTTAGACAGTCCATGAATTTAGATTACCCTCTGGTAATTTAACATAGCTATTGAAAATGGTTATTTATAGTTGCTTTACCCATAAAAAAGCGGTGATTTTCCATGGTCATGTTGGTTTACCAGAGGGTATCATTCAATAAGATCTTATTCTGACTGAGATCCATGGATTCCATTAATTTCATTGATCTCCATATGAGCAGTGGCTGCTCAACTCTGGTGGTTGATGATTAGTTCGGGGATTATACTACCCAATATATATATATACACATATACATACTGGGGATGACACTAATCCAAGAACGGGGAATCTATATTAAACAACAGAGGGATTTTGAACACTGCTCATATGTTCCATCCGTTCGATCCTCAGCTTTTTCATGCGGGGACGACGAGGTGAAGTGGTACCCCATTGGCCTCATAGTGGAGACCAGCTGGGGTCGATTTGAGCGCCTTGGAAGGTGATTTTTTTTAGCAGCATGAAAATGGCAATCTCACCATGAAACATTGGGGTTTCACGTATCCATTGAAAATAGGGATTTCAGCATCGATGTAAGCATCAAAGATATGGATTGATCATGAGTGATCATGATTTATTCAACCCAATATTTATAAGATTGGTATGGAAGCCTACAGAAATACTGGGTGAAAACATGTACCACATGTACCAAATATCCCGTCCCTCAATCATAACCCACCCATGTTTGGGACTCCAATCATGATTAGAGCCACTACATTTTCAGCAGGGTTTTCCAGGGAGGTACTGTATTTACGATTCGGGGAAGGGATTCCAGGGTTCTTCATCCATGGAAATGGAACATCTCACAGATTTTTAAAGGGATTATGCCTAAAATGACTTGAAATCCGAAATTTAACTCCGATGGGTTTGGGGTTGAATATGCAACCCGTTTTTGTCGTCAATGTTTAAGTGGGGATGTGAAGCAACGCAGGTTTTACTGCCGATGTTTTTCTTGTTATATGCCCATCTGGTTGGTGGTTTGGAACATGAAATTTATTTTTCCATATATTGGGAATTTCATCATCCCAACTGACTTTAATATTTTTCAGAGGGGTTGGTATACCACCAACCAGCCATCCATTGAGCTCAAAGAAGTTACCCTCTGGTAATTTGTCATAACTATGGAAAATCACCATAGGAATAGTGATTTTTTCCCATGAAACATGGCTGGATTTTCCACAATTATTTTTTGTTCGTCACTACCAGAGGCTAAATCACCATCAAATCACCATAGAAATAGTGATGAAATGTTGTTTTTCATCCCATTTTTTATCCCAAAAAAATGTGGAAAGCCCCCCAAAAAAAGATGCCGCTTGCTGCGCCAAGCGCTTCGCCAAGCGCTTCGCTAGGAATGTCGACTTGACGGACCCCGATGGTTGGATGGAGTGCAGTGAAAACGGCGACACCGCAACCGTGTCTGATGCACCTGGACGGCCCAACCGGTGGGGTAAATTTCATGGTGGGTGCCAGCAAAGTTGGTTACCCTCTGGTTATGTCAAAATAGCTATTGAAAATGGCCATTTATAGTGAGTTTTCCCATTAGACATGGTGATTTTCCACAGTTATGTTAAATTACCAGAGGGTATTAACCATGATTGGTGGTTTCAAATGGCTGGTAATGGTGGTTTAATGGTGATTTTATTGGGATATTTTCCTGGTGATTTAATGGTGATTAAGCCTCTGGTAATGGAATGTGAATGGCTGATTGGTGGTTTGGAACCATGGAATTTGATGACTTTCCATATTAATAGGGAATATAGTAATCCCAACTGACTTTAAGTTCATCATTTTTCGGGTAGGGCGAAAAACCACCAACCAGTTAAACATCTGCATGAAGATCCCGATCTAACGTTGGAGGCTATTGGCGTCGACACCACGGCCCCATTGATGAGCGGTTCGTTTTTATAGGAGTGGCCATTTTCTATAACTATACTATATAAACATGGTAAACATGGTAAACCATTCTTTGGAATATATACATATTATATATATACTATAGTACTTAAGATGGATACTGTATTAATCTATATTATAAACTTCCATTATATCAAGGGTCGGGTTTTGGTTGGTATTTTCAGCGTTTCAATGGATTCCATATCCACGGCGACCTCGTTCGCTCAGGTGCAGTTTGAGTTTCGCGTAGTGAAGTGAACGTAGTGCGCTGCCGTTACGGCCCCGTTTTTGAATGGTCGGTTATATAATTATGGTGATATGCAAGTTTCCTGAAATGGGGGTATCCCTAAATCATCCATTTTAATGGGATTTTCCATTATAAACCAACCATTTTTGGGATTTTCCATTCTAAACCAACCATTTTTGGGATACTTCTATTTATGGAAACTCCCACATATAGGTATACAATCCTCCAAACAGTGAGGCTACTAACTTTCAAAGATGGATATGCTGATATGCTGTTGCTTGATGAGTTATATTTGGGAGATTCACGCAACACATGGTGAGATTAGCCTCCAAAAACTGGAGAGATTTCATTGCGAAATGATGGCTCTCTGGAGTATTTGAGTTTTTTTTCGAATCGGGTCAATGGGGAATCCCGGGCTCAATCAACAAGGGCTTGGGGACGGATTGAAGGTGAACTGTGCACTGATCTTGGTTCGATATTCTGATGCCAACTTTGGCCAGAATTGTTGCCAAGAATCATGGAAGTTGAGAATGTTGGCAATCTAACCTGGCAAGTTATGCTTCAATGCAAACATCCATCTAAGAAGAGGTGCAATCACTGACACAACAGTTCAACCAGTTGTAAAGCAACTTAGCTAAGTATGGGACCCTCATATTATCAAGGCCATATTCTCCGAGAATTGCTGAATCCCAGCATTTGTTGCTTAACTTTCCATTTTCAGTGGTCAAATCCTCAACTTGGCTGTAGCAAAAGCACTTCACTCCCGTGGGAAGATCACTTCACTGGTAGTTTAGATTATCACGACCAATGCGTCGTGAAAAACGGTGCCCGGCGACGCCCGGGACGACAGAGTTTGGTGTTGTTTGAAGCATGAAAAAAGCCCTGGTAGATCAATTGGGGGCACCGCCCCCAAAAAAGAAATGACAGCCTCCCAATTAAGAGTCCAGGGGGGTTATTCATTTGCGGTTGACATTGAACGGCGTAGCAACCTCCACGGAAGAAAGCTAGCAGCTAGTTGAGTCGCCAGTGCTAGCGTGCCCGTGCCAATGTACAGGAGCGGAGGGAAACGAAAAAAAAGATGTCGCTGGCGCGCATCTGTCCACCGGAGAGTTGATTGGGATGATCTGATGATCTCTTGCTTGGATGATCATCCCACGAATCGTCACTAGTTAGCAACCATAAAGGTTCGGGTCGCCATTTGGAAATGGGATAATTAAGCCAGAAATCGGGGACGACTTCGATGACCCAGGGTTTAAAAAACACTAAGTGGGAAGATCCTGCAAGGAAATCCCATGAATATCCCATTAAACCTCAATTTCGCCCATTAAATCACTATTAAATCCCCATCCACTGTTGAATCACATTAAATCTCTATTCAATCTCCAAGTGGCTTCCTGAAATAGGGCTACCCCCAGATCATCCATTTTAATCGGAATCTCCATGAAATAAACCATCCTAAAGTGGCTCGCTTGGGGTACCCCCATGACTTCGGAAACCCCCAGCCGTGGTAAACCTACCGATGGTCTGCCGTGGCTTTGTGGGCCATCCGAGGTCTTGCCGAAAGCATCATGAAGACCGTGAACTTGCTGGGAGACGCTGGGAAGCTCAGCAGGGGCCATGGGGGTGACCAAATGGGGTGGCTGTACAGACGGTCAGAGCGAAAAAATGGGTGCTTTAAGCATCTTGAAGCATCAACAAATGGGACTTGAATGATTTGAATGGCATGTAATCGACGAAAGTTGGAGTTTTCATAGTTTAAGCATCAAGAATGGGATTTAAGCATCAAACGTAAAGATTTATCCAATGAACAATGGAGGTGGTGTCCGGAAATGAGGCATACCGTATACCAGCAATGCTGCCATAATGGGGAAAATGACCATGTACTACTGGTTGGTGGTTTGGAACATTTTTTATTGTCCATAGTGTATGGGATAATCCTTTCCATTGACTAATATTTTTCACAGGGGTTGAAACCACCAACCAGATTCGTTTTTTTATTCCTGAATTTTCAGGTCCAGACCCGTCAGGATAAACCTTCAAAATTATAAATCACCACATAAAAACCAAACTAATAGGTAAATAAAAATAACTATACATATTTAAATATAGATCTAAAAATAGATGACATATAAATGTAAATCTAAATATATATATGTATTCATTGATGCACGTCCTCTTTGGGTCTCTTTTGCCCGAATATCATGCCTTTGGTTTTCTCGAGATCCTGTGCAAGTTTTTTTGGACTGAAAAAATGGTGACATAGTGGGATATGATGGGGCATAGCTACAGTAACCAACTTGGTATGATAATCCCAATGGCTTCAGAGGATTTACCCAACAAAGTCGTGAGATTAAGCGAACTACAATGGGGATAAACAATTATAAACATGGATCTGGGTGCGTCAGAGGGCTTTTCCCCCACAAGCAGGTATTGTAACATCAAAGCAATGGAGAATGCGCTGCTACCAAGTGTTGCATTCAGTTGTCCTCACCTAGGGCCCCGCTGGCAACGTTTTGATGTACCAAGAAAATCCGATGCCACCAGCAGCCCAGTTAGCCTGGGAAACGAACATGAACTGGAAAAAGGCGATGCTGTCAATGGGTAAATCAACTATTTCGACTGGGCCATTTAATGGGATTTAATGGGATTTAACCACATTTAACCACTATTTCTATGGTGATTTGATGGCCATTTTCAATAGCACACTGTTAGTTTACCAGAGGGTCCCCCAGTGGGCCACGGCTTTGAGGCGGATACCACGGGTGCCATCTGTGGCCAGTTGGCGGGGGCCTTGTACGGCTGGTGGGGGGCCCAGATGGGGAGAAATTGGGGGAGACGTTTTGATGGATTGAAGTCAAAAAAAGGATAGAAAATTGGGATGGAATTGCCACAGTTGGGGATTTAACCAAGAAAAATACGGGAATTAAAACAAAAATAGGGAATGATCTGCACAAAATGGCAGTTGAATCACAAAGAATGCTAGCTAAAGATGAATGAATACCAAAGAATTCAATAAAATCGTACCTGCTTGCCTCAACAGGACTCATGCTAAACTGAGAACCCTGCTGGTGATTGTTTAAGAAACAAATATGCTGGCAACCATGGATTTTTTCTGGTTAAAAAATATGGCATGTCGCACAATTTGCACTTGAACCCAGCGAATTCAGTGTATTGTCTCATATTGTTTTTGGTTCCCGTCCATCTCAAGAGGGTTGTATTCTCCCCATGTGGGTTTGTCAGAAAAGAGGGTACCCCCAACTCCCCATGGTTCATCATCAATTTCCCAATTCAAACAAACATAAACTGGGGATATCTCTGGTCTCCAACTTTCAGACATATATGCCCTTAACCCTTTCACCATACACACCCTTCAAACGCCCTGGTGGAAATTATTTGAGTCGTTTTAATTTTGGAGCCCAGTTTGAAGGTGATGGGGGGATTGCTACAATTTGTTGATATCATTAATATATATATATATATATAATATGCATACACAAAACAACAACAACAAGAACAACAACAAGAACAACAACAAGGACAAGAACAAGAACAAGAACAAGAACAAGAAGAATAACAAGGACAAGAAGAAGAACAAGGACAAGAACAAGAACAGCAACAACAACCATAATAGTAGTAATAACAACAACAACAATAACAATAAAATACAAATCACAATGAAATGAAAATAAACATGCTCCACTTTTTCATGATTATTTTACATGACAAATAATCACAATAATCACAAAAAAAACCAACTTTTTCACATGACGCTCCACTTCCGGGTGCCCTCAGGCCAGGTCTGGTCGGTGATGGTTGGGGGTGCGCCAAGCTGGTCATGGGATTCAGCATGAAGCGGTCAGGGCGAAGCGCGCTTCACCCGGAGAAATTATTTGGGGTATACTGGGGTAATGTGGGTAAAAACCATAGGAAAACCATAGGAAAACCATAGGAAAACCATAGGAAAATGGTGATTTAACCAGCAACCATGGAGATTTCTAGATGTTTTTTGATGTGGATAAAACAATGTTTAATAAACCACCCATGAATGGGAATGGTTCCTACCTATTAAAAATGGTGATGACTGGGGGATGGCTTATGAAATTGTTTTACCCACATTGTATACTAAACCGACTGTTAATCATATGATTTGGGTTTGTCTGAACATTGGGACTTGACTCGACCACTCAATTTATGGCCATTTACCCTCTGGTAAACTAACATAGCTATTGAAAATTACCATTTATAGTGGATTTTCCCATTAAAAATGGTGATTTTCCATAGTTACGTTAGTTTACCAGAGAGTAGATTGGGAAAATGGTGATCACGAAATCTTCAGACCAACCGTGTTTCCAGACAAACCCAGATACACTAAAAAGACATCCTAAATTCTTCATACGCTTCAGGAGTGACGAAAATCCTGGTTGATTAGTTATCTTAGAGGATGATTAGTACCCTCTGGTAAACGTTTACATAACTATGGAACATCACCATTTTCAATAGGTAAATCCACTATTTCGACTGGGCCATTTTCAATAGCTAACCGTTAAATTACCAGAGGGTACCTGCTGATTCATTCAGAGAATCCCGCCTTGTAACGGAAAGGGGATGACACTGAGAGAGGAAAACCGTTTTCGAAAACCACCATGGTTTTGTGGGGAAACAGTCCCATCCTATCCTACTGTTTCTCATGAAGGCTGCCCAAAAAAATTGTTTGCTTCAACCCGGGTCCTAACATTGTGACATAGGTTTGAACCCTGCTCACTCATTGTTGACCATCATTTTGACGTTGAAACATCACCAAACTTTGGGTGCTGTACATAGTCTCCCCCGTTTTTCGACACCCCCCATATCATATCATCAGATATTGTTGGTTGTATATCCCGTTGTATCCCAGCTTATACTATTCTATCCTGGGTCCATTGCTAGGGAAATCTTGAATCTTTAGGAAATACCTGAATAGAAAGTACAAACATATATATATATAATTATATATATATACACATCAATATAAATCCAAAGACACATGTAAGATTGCATCGGAATTCCAAGTGTCACGCAGGCGAGCAGCTGAACTTCAAATCGCCCAGAAAGAAAGAACATATAAATCCAACCCGTATTTCTCAAGGATCCTGATGATATTTCCATATCATCAATTTTTTTGTTGATATCTCTTCTGGTAAATTAACATAGACCCTGAAAATCACCAATTGATTAGTCGAAATTCATCTTCCAATCCACAAAAATTCTCAGTCAGTTCAGTCAGTTCAGTCTCCATTTTTCCTAGATAAATCATGATAAATCCACCAATTCTCATGGTGCAACCCAGCATTTTGGATGTTTTTCTCGGTCGTCCATCCAGAAAGAAAGTCATCACCTCAGACGCGTGCGGCTCAGCGAGCTCCAGCGCTGGGATCCCTGCGCCGAGATCGGCGCCTCGGAAAGTCGGGAGACGTACTTTTTTCAGGGTTTTCAATGGAGATGTCATGGGAATTTCCATGAAATATGGATATTTCCCCATTTTTAATGGAGATTTCATGATTTCAATTGGTTTTTTCAATGGAGATTTCATGGGAATTTCAGGATATCCCCAGAAAATATGGCCAGAAATATGGTACAGTTACGAACGTAGCTCCATCTGTTGGATCCTGGAGATCTCCCATTGAATGGAGATGTCATGGGAATTTTTGAGGCTTTTCATCCAATGTTCAATGTTCAATGGCTTTTCATCCACTGGGGTGATGATTCCAAGTCACCAAATGGATGTGGGTCAAAATGGAAGACCTAGGGGACCACAGATTTTAGTCTAGTTTAGTATTAACCATCCAATTATTGGGGTACCTAATTTTGACCCATACCCAAATAACTTCCGGGTTTTTTCAGGAGATCCAATGATTAAACCATGAAATCTCCATGAAATCTCCAGGAAATCTCCAAGGGATTCAATATCAAACATGGATGGGTTGCTGGGGGTTGCTGGGATGATTATGAATAGTTAGCCAGTGGATCCCGAAAATTCCCTAAGCACCAGTAAGAGGAGATTCAATATTAAACATTAACAATAGGGATTTCATGGTATTTCATAGGGGTTCAATATTAAACACCCCCTGAACGAAACCATGGTTTAGTAGGGAATTTCCACATCATTGGGATCATAAATTGGGGTGTTTAATATGAACGGGGGATGGGATTATTCATGCGATTTAACCATGAATGATAGGGATTATCATAGGGATTTCATGGGGACTCATCATCTATGAACTAACAATCTGGCAAACATTTGGGTAAATCAATCATTTCTATGGCCATATTTCATTTCTTAGTTTACCCGAGTGTGTTTTTTTTTTTCGATATGTAATTCTATCATATCGGATAGGAGGGTGTAGTAAAGTCTTTTTTTTGACAAATCCTGTTCCGTCATAGTATATGTCATATAGTGTCGGTTGCTTTGGATAGTACAGCATACTATATATAATATGGAATAGGCTAGGATGGCATAGTATAGTAGAGTATAGCACAGTATACCCTCTGGTAAATTAACATAGAGCCTGAAAATAAACCATTTATTTAGTAGAAACCAGTCTTCCAACCCCTATCTGCCAGGGTCTATGTTATAAACCATTATAATCCCCATTAACTATAGTTATAACCATAAACCATGGTTAAGCCACTTATAAGGCAATTTAAATTTCTTGGGGCCCCAATCCAGCACAGTATAATATATACTATAGATTTTTAGATATGGATCGGTGTGAAAATAGGGTATACCCTCCATTCCTGGCCAAATGGGGAAAGGGATTTGTTTCACCCTTGAATTGTCGGGTACCTAATTTTTATACGAACCTTATACAAACCCATATATGATAGTAATATATGATAATAATCCTTTGAAATGGAAGGTACACTGCGTACACTATTTTCAGACAAAGCCAATCTCATTCTGGAGCTCTAGCCCGTGTACTCCCCACAGGTACGGGCCAGCCAACTAAGGGCTTATCGAACCCGAGAACTTGTAAAATCGATCGGAAGTTAGGATTGATGGTCAGCAATTCGGTCACCAAAAGAACGGGGGAGGCGGCCTCTGGTAATCAAACATGGATGGTTAGCTACAAAATCCCCGAAGTCAATGGAGGTTTCGTTCGCTGGCAAAAATCATCGAACTATGGCTGGGGGAAAGATTCGTGCTTAACGATGGGTTTGTCCGCAAGAAAGAGGGAGCCAGGGCCCGGGACCCCCTTTTCATGGGAACCATGGGAACAAAATCCCTTCGGAGTTGGGGGAAAAAACGACATTTTCAGACAGTTCGCCGAATCCCACGAATTGCCGTAACCATCAATAGTAGTTATATAGTTATTAAACTATAGTTATGTAATCTATATAACTTTATATAATATGTAACTATATAACTATAAAGCTTAGCCAGTAGTACAATCAATACTAGGTGCTTCATTTTTCTTTGTAGCTTACGAGCCAGAAAAAACCCCAGTTATGAGTGGATGATGGCCCTATACCAGGGATCAAACCCAGGAATCCGAGCGGCTTTGCTTTATCACTATGGACCCTTGCAGGTTCTACAGGTGGGGTTCGCAGGGCGGGACTCTGTGGTTGTTGGATGATAACTATAGGTAGTGTATATATATATGTCATTATGTATATATGTATATATGTATGTATGTATAGTTATATAGCTATATAGTTTTATAGTTTTATAGTTTTATAGTTTTATAGTTATATATATATATATATATATGTAGATATATGGTTATATATATATATATGTAGATATATAGTTACATAGTTATATAGTTATATCGTTTTAATAGTTATATAGTTATATTTATAGTTATAAAGTTTTATCGTTATATAGTTACATATTTTGATTTATATATGTGCCATGGTCGAGTTAGATGGGAAACTTCTCCCATAAGTTTCGGGAGGGTCATCTCCCCATGTGTCATAGGGGTTTTGCGTGGTGGGATGACCCATCCCCCATCCCTTGCGACTTGAACCATGGCATCCTCAGGCTGGTTTCTATGGACCCTTGCGGAGCTATCCTCTGGTCATTTGATGCAGGGAATTCCCAACCTTTCATGGGAAACTATGGGAACATCAATAAATGGGTGATGTTCCATTGACATGTTGCCTAGCCTGGCAATGGGACATCACCGCGCAATGCACAGGAAGATCGAGTTATTCCGTCCCTGCGCCATCTTTCAGTTTGCCGTGAAACGGTTTACGCATCATTTTAGCCATCTGAGTTGCCATCTTGGGGCATTTCCCATTTTCAGACAAACCCCTAATATCCACTATCCTTTGGTTAAATCCGTCTCTTTTGATAGTTAAATTGATTGTTCAGACCCAAAACTCAAATTTTTGATGCTTGAATCACCATGTTGGGGGAAATCAGGAAATCCACCATTTCTCAGGGGAAATGGCACAGCCGGTGGTTCCCAGGTGGAACTGCAACAGAAGGAAGGCCACCCCACCGTCCGCGTCTTTGACCGCGCCGTCGAAGATGTGCAGGGCCGGAGCACGGTGGGGGGCTCAGACAGGGCTTCCGGGGTTATGGGGGACTTCTCGTTGCAGGGAAAAAGCGTGGAAAATCTACACGGCCACGGGTCGATATTGGGATGGTGTTTTTCTGAAAACGGGATATGAGTTGTCCATGGATACAGGGGGCATGGATACGAGGGTTGGTGGTCCAGCACATCAGATGGTACTGAAAAGGATATGATATGGAAGGACGGAATGACAGTAAAAGTGATAGTAATAGTGAATAGTAGAAGTACTATATTAGTTACTATATACTACTACTAGTAGTAATAGAAATAATGATTAGTAAGTGCTGAAGAAACCATCCAAAGTACTTGTCATTTTTGATAGGAAAGCCACTGGTTCCAGGGTACCCATAGAAGGCACCCACGCTGGCAACGATTAAATGGGGTAATGTGGCAGTAATGTGGTAAACCTAGTCCCATAAAGCACCAACTGGGGACAGTTTCAATCGTATCCATTTCTTGTCAACTTGGGGATGGCATATTCTTGTGTACACTCCATTATATCATATCAGTTATATCTCAACTTATGGGGTAGATTTAGCATGTTTATACGTTTGTACCACAAAGTACCGGGTCATGTGACCACAAAGAGTGACCGTGACTGACCCGGAAATGTGGATGATGAGACTATGTTTGGCTATTTTTGAACATAATACATATATATATAATATAATATGTAATGATATTATTAATGGTTGACATTATTATTTTATGAGAGTCCCTTTCTTAACATGAGTGTTATGAGTCTACCAGGTATTTTTTGCGGCCGAAAATGGCGCATGTGCCACCCCAAGGTGGGCGAAATCGCGTCCGGCAGCCGCCGGGATACCCAAATGGGATGGTTTACGAACATCTGGCCAGTTATCAAACACTGGAAAATCCTAAAAATGGAGGCGTTTCTGGGGAAATACCCTCTGGTTATGTCAAAATAGCTATTGAACATGGCAATTTATAGCGAGTTTTCCCATTATATTAAAAATGGTGGATCTTTCCATCGTTTTTTGTTAATGTTTACCAGGCCGGGTAAATGGAGGATTTTCCAGCCATGTGATATTTTTATTACCAGAGGGTAAACATTTTTTATGGTCCAGTTACCAGTTGTCGAAGATTTTGACCAAAAATACCGAGGATCTCTCCCATGGTTTGGCGCCTCCGCTTAGACATGGGTTGCTTCTGAGTTGCTATAGCATTGGCTGCTGGCTGAATTTTCTATTTATCTTGATATCCCATGCGTGGCCGTAGCTGGCCAATGACCAACAATCTGTCAGAGCTGTTGAAACCATAAAAACTACCAACCGTTTGATTTGAAATGTACCAGCCTGTCATGCCTCAATAGATTGTCTTTGGCCCAACCACACTTTGTTTTGGTTGCAAAGGTTGGGGCACAAAACCATGTTTCGGTCTTGGAATAAACACTTCTTTCCGGTTAATCTGTCAACCGCTCATTCCATGCATTTTGATGCTTTCTTGCTTCATTTTGTTCAACTCATTTCACACATGAAACCAACAAAAAAAGGTTCAACCCCAACCCTAGGGATCATGTTCTGTTAACAAAAAGAACGATACTTTTGCTGGGAGTCCACCACCCAGCAGCGATCAACATCTGCCACAGCCATGGGGCCAGGTGTTTGGCAACTGGCACGAGAACGGGACTTTGCGCAGGCCATGACTCGGATCCAGGGGCGACACCATGGCGGAATGGGATACAATGGGGATGTAATGGGATAACATCATATGGATGTGGGTCAAAATGGAAGACCTAGGGGACCACAGATGTTAGTCTAGTTTAGTATTAACCATCCAATTATTGGGGTACCTAATTTTGACCCATACCCATATAAGATCACTAACACCCTGATATTTGGGGTCGTTATAGTTGTTACAACCATGGGATGTGGCCTTTTCCATGAATATTGTCATGCAAAATCCCCCATGTAAAAAAAGCTGGAAATCCACTTTATAAACCTTCAACAAGTTGGTCATCATGTTTCTGAAAGTTGAGTATGAGAAAATGTTCAAATGAGAAAATGATGGATGGAATTGGGTACCCTCTGGTAAACTAACATAACTATGGAAAATCACCATGCTATCAATGGTTAAATCCACTATAAATGGCCATTTTCAATAGCTATGTTAAATTACCAGAGGGTAGCCTATTCTTGGAGGCGTTGCCATAGATGGGCTGGTTTGGCAAGAGATGTTGTGGGTTGTTCTCTGTAGGAAGGGCCGCGGATGCATCTTCAGATTCCTCCGGTGGTTCTCCTGGTCGTCGAATCATTTATGAAAAGGTCAGCCTATTTAGACAACATCGCCACCGTACTGTGTTTAACATGCTGAAGCACTTAGATGTTGATTTTGATCAACGGGCTTTGCACATGGTTCGTACAGGGCGATTAACTCCTTTCAATTTGGAGACACAATCCCTATGAATCTCAAATTCAAGAATCGTCACAGTCCTCTGCAGTAGTCGAACCTGGCAACGGACGCTTTCCCGATGGAGACGACGTATTGTTGACCGATGCCCATCTGCTCATGTTCTGCCCAGTGGCATCCCTATGGTTAACGTTGGTTAACTTCCACTTTGAATCACCATTTTAAGCTCGTTTTCAATCCCCTCAAAAGGCCAGTGATTTGTGAAAGATCACCGGACCTGGTGGGCGTCGCTAGGTGATTGGACAGGATCCGCAGGGGAAAGCCACCTGCGGTTGGGTTGGCATCAAAAACGTGCGGGGGCCCGGTTAGGGATATCTTTGGCCCAATTTTCGCCATTATCACCAAGAGTTCTCAATTCATTTGATTCATACAGCAATCTAAGTGTTGATATCTCCGACTTTTCAACCCATCTATCATCCAGCTGTATCCAACTGACCTGCTGTATCCAGCTAAAGCCCTCTATTTGGTACTTGTAGCTTAAATTCCATTTCCGTTGATTAAACCAGGATTTTCTTGATAGACCCATCATTTTTTTTGCGTAAAACTATATATATATATATATTATATATATATATATTATATATTATATATATATATTTCACAGTGAATTCTAAATTTTTGATGGCAACACCCGCATTTTTGACGTTGACAAGCACCGTTTTTTAGGTTTGAGTCCGTCCCCAGGTGGTTCGGATCGCGGTGCGCGATGACGTCCAGGATGACAACACAGGCTGCCTGGCCAAAGATTGCTGCGTCATGAAGAGATACGGTTGACTTTGATACCATTGGATAACACTCCCTAGGGTAAACTAACATAGATGTGGAAAACCAATGGGGAAACCCGAGGAAATGCTTCATGTTCATGGTTTTCCGCATCTACGTTAGTTTAGAGGGTATCTATTTGTGTTCGTTCCATTGTTGGTAATGTGGTAAAAAAAAGTCATAGTCACCATCCCCAACTCTTGAAGTTTCTGAAATTGGGGTCACCCCTGAGAAAAAAAAATAAAGGGGATGATGGAAAAACATCCTATCCCCCTATTAAACACCCCCTTAGAGATCATGGTTTAGTAGGGAAATTTCACATCATTGGGATCATAGAATGGGGGTATTATGACCAGATGAGATAATAAATTCATGGAATGTTGGTGATGTCGATGGAATATTGGAGATAACCAGGGAGATAAGCCTATAACGATCGGATGTAACAATCAACAATAATTATAAGGGGGATGGTTTTTTTGAACCCCTTACCTTTGAATCATGTGGCCCCATCACTTAACCTTCATTCCTTTGGTGGGAAATTTTCAAGGCCCAAGAGGGTGGACCCAAACAGCCTCTTGTAAACTAACAGACCAACTAACAGACCTATGGTTGAAATCACCACTTTGAAGTTTGGTAAATCAACATAAATCAAGCATTTCTATGGCCGTTTTCAATAGCAAACTGTGACCCTCTGGGGTATTCCACCATGTTTTTCGATGCTTCAATCCCATTTTTCCATTGTGATAAATTGATAGTTGAATCATGTTGAATCTGGATAAATGAACCCGAATCAAGTTAAATGCCCCTTATTATGATATCACCCCCAAAAAATAGTGTTATTATATCACCATTATTCAGGTGAGTTTTCCAAGTTAAATATCCCTAGCCTCATCACCCCTTAGTAAATATCACCATGATTCACGGATCTCGATCTCCATGAATCCCATGGGGCATCGAAACGAACAGCCCTTTTTGTTTTCCCGGAATTCCATGGAACGCCTATGATTTTATATGAAGTTTATAAATTCATCCCATAATTTTACAAATTTACTGCAAAAAAAAATCGTTCATCCGAATTCATCCCAAAAATCCCAGTCATTTTCCCATTCGCTGAATTTTATTCCAATTTCATGATCAAAAATCTAATTTTTGATGCTCAATTTTCATTGTCCCAATGTAAATTCCCATTAATACATATCCCATTCGGTTTCCATTCAAATCCCATTGATGAAAATTGGTATTCAGGCATCAGCTTTGAAGAGGAGGACTATCCACCGGTCACTGCCTATCCATCCAGGCGCCTGGCCTGGGCCTTGTGATTTCACCTCAAGAAATTCCGTCCCCATGTGGGGGGCCCCCGTTTACGATAGCTAGGTTGGTGCAAATAACTTCAAGAAGTATGGTTTATGATACCCAGAAAACTCTAGTTTTTCTGGTGTTTATAAACCAACTTATAACTGGGGGGGCCCAGATAGTGATAGAATCTATATAGACGATATATGTCATAGTTGAGTACCTATAGAATCTGATAGAGGATATATGAGTCCTATGTCATAGTTAAGTACGATATTTTTTCCAGTATTTTTCATAGTTAAGTACTAGTTAAATACTGAGGATATCTGCATATTTTTTAATGGGAATTTCAGGATCCGAAAATGGAGGTACGTTAGTACCATATAAGGCCATATATATGTATATATATATTGTCTGGATATTCCATGACTGGTTGGTGGTTTCAATCATTTTTGTAATTTTCCATCAAATATGGGATGTCATCCTTCCCATTGACGAACTCATATGTTTCAAGATGGTTAAAACCACCAACCAGTATAATATCCATTACCCCCTGGTAAACTAACATAGCTATAGAAAATCACCATTCTTAATAGGTAAACCATCGATAAATGGGCCATTTTCCATACATTGTGGGGATCTTCCCTTACATGGGCCATTGATGTTCGCATCTATCCATTTAGCTTCGTCCCCAGGACTCTACGACCTCCAGATGCAGGCGACGTTGACGTTGGGGGTCACCGGGGTCAGCGGAGGTGCAAAACGGATTTATGGATGTCAAAAGGGGATTGAACCAGCACATACCCTCTGGTAATGACTAGCATAACTATGAAAAATCACCATAGAAATAGTGGATTTTCCCATGAAAAAAAACGATTTTACATAGTTACTGTATGTGAAATTACCAGAGGGTATATGTATATATATATAATATAAAAAAAAAAACATATTTTTTGGATCGGGTTTTAAGAATTAGACATGGTGAAGAATGGTGATCTCGCCATCAACAAATCAGATTTCCGATCAATATCGGAATTGGGGGTGTCGAAATAATGATAGTCTTTTGGACTTGGGTGGTGCGCCACTTTCATGATCTATTTCCGGGAGGTGTATCCCATCAATAAATGGGTTTTAAGTGTGGTTAACAAGCAAAATTCATTTCTTACCCACAGCTATCCCAGCTCCCGACTACGAGGCTTTCTTGGCACTTTCCATAGTTTGGTTTCTACAGAAGTCCTCATTTTGGATTCAAAACCTTGGGATATCCCAACTTTCCAAGGAACACTATTTTTTTTGCAGAAAGGTGAAAGGTTAGTCCCCTCGTTATCTGGTCAAATCCGGTTTTTCGGGCTGGGTTTAGATGTGACACAAAACGACCCATTTGATGTCAGCGCCCAATTCCATAACTCATTCGTTGGCATTACCCTCCAGTAAATTAACATAGAGCCTGAAAATGACCAATTTATTGTGGAAACTAGTCTTCCAACCCCTATCTGGCAGGGTCTATGTTAATTTACTGGAGGGTAACCACTTCATAAAACTCAGGAACCTCAAAACTTGCGCTTTACCCAGGATTTTTTGGGATACTTCACGTCGCAACTATCCCGGCCACAAGAGGCCCGGGGCCTTATTTCAGGTTAGTGAACTCAAAAAAATCAAATCCAGAGATTGGTTATCACTGGGATTTTATAGCAACTATCCCAAACTTGCCTGATTTCAGAGTGACATATCATAATTTTTATGTAACCAAGATATACCCTCTGGTAAATTAACATAGACCCTGAACATCGGCAATTTTTCATGGTTTCACTAATCTTCCAACCCCTGGCAGGATCTATGTGAATTTACTGGAGGGTAAATCCCATTAACATCCCATTATTCGCCATTAAATCACCATTTATAGTCACCATTTATAGTCACCATTTATAGTGGTTAAATCACCATTTTCCTATGGTTTCGTGGTTAAATCACCATTTTCCAGGGCCTGGTAACCTGGTCTTTACCAAAGCAATTGTCTGGACGATTTCACCCTGGCAGTTTTTTCAGGATCGTCTCAGCGGTCTTTGAGCGTCTCTCGGCGGCCATGTTTTACGCCTGAAAAAAGTGGCCATGAAATCATTGGTTTAAGGGAACATTTACAGTTTTTTTCACCCAATCTTTCATGGGAACAACTCGTTTTGGTTTTTTCCGGGTTTCAGATGTTCCCTGAAAAACCACTCCATTGACATATACTTGAGCCACTTCATTGGGAATATGGATCATGATATGATAGTATGATACTTGACCCACTTTATATATTGGGAATATCTATGAATATCTGAGATATCTTTGATACATATTTTGAATACCTGAGATGAAAAGACATAACAACTAATGAATTATATCTTAGGTTTGGGGTTGAAAACGGACCACATTAATGTCTGCATAGACATTTTCTGGTCAGGATTGTGGTAACGGTAGCCATCACAAAGTGGCCGAACTTTTCAGCGGAGACATTGCATATCAATGATCGTTTTTTAATTGGAAACAACATGTAGAATACACCCAATGTAGATACCATTACTAACTGGAACTGGGATTAATCAACCCGTGTATTGGTGGATCGATATATAATATAATACAATAATATGCTTTGAGGCACATGCTGCACTGGGACATCCAAGTAGTCTGTTGCCAATTTGGGCCTTTTTTTTGGATGATCCAGATCATCCCCGAAGTGAATTGGCATGGGAGAATCATCTCAAAATAGGAAAACCAATTCCTTGCCATGTTAGATTACCAGAGGCTATTCCTTGCCATGGGTTTTTTCGTCCCCAAAATTCAAGAATCAAAGTTGGAAGAATCTGGAGATCTATGACGTGTGTTTTCGGATTTGGCCAAGCAAGAACTCGCCAGAAACCATCCAAATCGCCATGGGTTTTTAAATTCATTTCCCCTTCCAATTTTGGCATCATTTTTTTGGGGTACAAATGTGCCTCGTTCTTGGACAAACACAAATATATGCACTGCAATTGATGACCCCACGATTTTACTGGGGGGCTAGTGGATGATTGCAGCATGTCCTGAAAACAACAAAACCATTGGATTTTCGAATTGGACCATTTTGTTGGTCCCATCCTTTGAAAAACCATTTGGGTCTTTCTCAAAATTGAGGTACTGTTCATTACTGTTCTGTTCACCATGGGTTTCCCCACAAAAAACGTCCAGTTTAACTTGGATGGTCCCTTGGGGTTGCTCATGACTTTGGGGTTTCCACCGCTGTCGCCAAAGCTGTTTTTTTTTGGAAACAATCCCCAAAAAACATCCAAACATTGTGTCAATTATCAGTTATGATTCATGATCATTTATAATCCAAAGATTTAACCAACACTTTGCCCATATAAATTGTCCCCATATCCTTTCCATATCCTTTGAAAAACCCATGGGTTTTTCTTGGAAGGTCGGGAGGAAGGCTGGAAGGCGCCTTCCGTCGTGACCTAGGCCGAACCGTTACCCATGGGCAGTCGAGGACGAGGTCTCTGAGGAGCTGGTGCTTGGTGGCTTTCTGTGGAGATCTGTGGAGGATATAAGTGGTAATGTCAACCCCGGATTAATAAACCATGGTTTATTAATTAGGGGGTACTGTAGCTGGAGCAGGCAGTGGGGGTTATTGGGCTCAACCCCTATTCCACCAAAGTCCTTCAGGGCCTAGAGGCCGTAGGGGTTCTTCTCCACTTCCACCAATCGCCGCACCAAGCGCACAGAG